>Ga0209239_1000293_pt1 | contig 28471 bp, 22 predicted proteins | sample GraSoi013_2_20cm_FD_185824 | JGI IMG/M metagenome (GOLD analysis project Ga0209239, IMG submission 185824) | Grasslands soil microbial communities from the Angelo Coastal Reserve, California, USA - Sample 10_02_2013_2_20cm (SPAdes) (version 2) | ecosystem: Environmental > Terrestrial > Soil >...
CTCATTATCGGCCGGCAGCGCATCGCGCGCGCCGCTGATGACCGTTACGGCCTTGAACGTCACCTTCCCGATCTGCGCATCGTCGGCCGTAAACGTGTAGCTAAAGGCAAAGTCCGTCGTGCCGTTCTTAGGGTTCATCGGCACGGACTGCGTCAGGGAGCCGAACTGCTGGAAGCCGCCGGGCACGCTGCGGAACAGTTGGACCTCGACGGTCTCGGCGTACCGCCTACTGTTGATGCCGACGACAATGCGCCGGGTCTGGCCCGAGCTCGCCGCATTCGGCGTCGCGAATTTCGTCACCGCGACGTCATGCGTCCGGACGTGCGCGGTCTGCGCGGCTACAGCCGTGCGGCCGTCGAGGGTCGTGGCCGTGAGCTGAACGGTGTAGTCCCCATCTGCCGCATAGCGGTGCGTCGGATTGGGACCAATGCCGGTCGCCCCGTCGCCGAAGGTCCACGCCTGCGGCGCGAAACCGATTCCGCCCGGGTCGAAGGACTGGTCGAAAAACTGAACGAGATCGAAGGTCGAGGCGTCGAACGGAAAGAATCCGAAGTTGGCGACGGGCGGCGGTGTGACTTCAAGGTGGAACTGGAGCGAACCGGTTTGGCCGAACAAGCCACCTACCTGGAAATAGTAGGTAGTGTTCGCCCGCGCACCGAACGTGGACCGGTTTCCGAATACGCCGCAGCCCACCTCGGTCAGGCTCGCCACCGAGGTGCCGGTATACGCGGCGACCACGGTCGAGAAGCCGCTGTTGAACGTGTTGGCCGAGATCGATCCAGTCTCGGTCGGCGTAAAACGGTACCAGGCGCTGCTGGTCAGGGGACCACTCGCGCAAGACGGCGTCGTGGGCTCGCCCGCCTCATTGGTCGCCGCCGTGAGGTCCAGGGCGTCGCTAAACGGCAATGCACCAATCGCCGTCGCATTGACGAACAGATCGTTCGGCGGCGGGGGGACCACGTCGAGACGGAGCTCCAGCACGCCCGTCTGGTTGAACATGCCATCGACCTGGATGTGGTACGTCGTGCCGGCCTGCGCCAGGAACGTCGCGTCTCTCCCTACGAAGGGGCTGCGACAGGTTATCTCGGCCAAGCCGCCCAAGCCACCGCTGTACACGCCAACCACGGTCGAGAACTGGGCGGCGACGCTCGCCGTGACCACGGCGCTCACCGCGGGGGTGAAGCTGTACCAGACGGTTCGCTGCGATGAGGAGCCGCCGGAGCAGGATGACGGCGGCTCTCCCGCCTCCGTCGTGGCCGCCGAGATGTCCACCACGTCGCTGAACGGCAGCGCCGAGATGACCGTCGCGCTGGCGAAGGCATCATTTGATACGGAGAGTTGGTGAGTCCAGACGGGAACGGCATCGGACACACCGTCGTTGAACGTCAGCGGGGTCACTCCGCTGCCGTCTGCGTTCATGACGAAGATGTCTTCGTCGCCACCGTCGCGGGTGCTGTGGAACGCGATGCGCTGGCCGTCCGGCGACCAGACCGGGTCGTCGTCGACGAAATCACCCGAGGTGAGCTGGGTGACTCCACTCCCGTCCGCGTTCATGACAAAGACGTGAAGCTGGCCGCCGTCGCGGTCGCTCGAAAACACGATGCGCGTGCCGTCGGGCGACCAGCCTGCACGGTCGCCCTCGTCCCTGCCAGGGCTGTGCGTGAGCCGCGTGACGCCACTCCCGTCCGCATTCATGACGTAGATCTCTTCGTCACCGTCCTCGCGGTCGCTTAGAAACAAGATCTGCGCGCCATTGGGGGACCAGGCGGTCGGAGAATCACGGAAGGTGTTGTCGGTCAGGCGGGTGACGCCGCTCCCGTCCAGATTCAGGATGAATATCTCGTCGTCCCCGTCGCTGTTATTGGCGAACGCGATCCGCGTGCCGTCTGGGGACCACGCGCCGGGGAACCCGCCTTCGGTGGTGAGCTGCGTTTCTCCCGTCCCAACCACGTTGATGGCGAAGATCTCGGAGCGGCCGCTGTGGAAATTCGCGTACGCGATCCGCTTGCCATCCGGAGACCAGATAGGATCGACGCTGCCACCGGTGTCGTTGGTGACCCGGGCGACGCCAGACCCGTCCGGGTTCATCACGTAGATCTGGAAGTCGCCGTCGCGGGTGCTGTGGAAGGCGATCTTGCCGTTGACGGCTTCAGTGGAGGACAGGTTGAACCGAGGTCCGTTCACCCTGGGGGCGAACGATCGCTCGGCGTCGTGACAGGCGGCGAGAAGAGCCCCAAGCGCGAGCAATGGAATCCCGTGAAGTCGGCAGCCCATTTCCTCCCCCTCCTGTGCAGGACACGGCACGACGCATTCGTAGCGCCAATTGGCTGAAAGCAAATGTGCCGTCTGATGCGGGGATCGGGCGCGGCGCTAGTCGTGAGGTTCGCGACACCGGTCGTGTTTTGGTCTGACGCTTGCTCGGTAGGCCCTCGGGCTCACGCCCACATATCGCTTGAAGGCCCGTTCGAAGGTCCTGACGTCTTGAAAGCCCGCGGCGAACGCGATCCGAACGATCGAGTTGTCATGGATACGCATCAACTCCATCGCGCGACTCACGCGGAGGATTCGCACCCACTCGGTGAACGTCGCGCCGACCTTGGAATGGAAGAAGGCGGAGAAGTACTTTCGCTCCAGGCCGGCGAGCTTCGCGGCGGCGGCGAGCGAGATGGGCGTCGCGACGTTGGCGGTGACGAAACGGAGCACGGGCGACAGGCGGGCGTAGTACGAGAACGCCTCGTGATGGACACGCTGCGCCAGGCCGGGGACGCCGACGAGCGTCCCCACCAGTGGTTGGAAATGCGTCAACAACGCTTTCTCCCGCCGCTCAACCGCCGCACGCATTACCCCGTTCAAGCGCAGGAAACGCTACGCGTGGCCAATTGACCTCGCGGTTCGCATCGTGTCAAGATGGACGTGATCGACGGGCTGTAGACTCACCGACTCCGACCGGACGGGGCCCCGCATGGCAGCAATCACTTGGGACGACTTCGCCAAGGTCGACATCCGCGTCGGCCGCATCGTCGAGGCCGAGGACTTCCCCGAGGCGCGGAAGCCCGCATACAAGCTGCGGATCGATTTCGGAGAGCTCGGCGTGAAGACGTCGAGCGCGCAGATCACCAGGTACTACGACAAGACCGATCTCGTGGGGAAGCTGGTACTGGCGGTGGTCAACTTCCCGCCGCGCCAGATCGCGAACTTCTTTTCGGAAGTACTAACGCTGGGCGTCGTGTTGGGAGACGGTGACATCGTGCTCGTCCACCCCGAGCGCGACGTGCCCCTGGGAAGCCGGATTGCGTAAACCTCCATAGCGGGCCTCGATGTACGCTTCGAGAATTTTCAGAAACTCCGGGACGATCGTCTCGCCTTTGAGCGTGACCTTGAGCCGGCCGTCCACGTAGACGGGGGCCTTCGGCTCCTCGAACGTGCCGGGGAGCGAGATGCCGATGTCGGCGTGCTTCGACTCGCCGGGCCCGTTCACCACGCACCCCATCACCGCGACGCGCAAAGTCTCCACGCCCGGATAGCGGGCGCGCCACGCGGGCATCTGCTCCTTCAGGTGCGTCTGGATCTGCTCCGCCATCTCTTGAAAGAACGTCGACGTGGTGCGCCCGCATCCCGGACACGCCGAGACCTGGGGCGCGAAATGCCGCAGGCCTAACGACTGCAGCACCTGCTGGGCCACCTGCACTTCCTCCGTCCGGTCGCCGCCCGGGCGCGGCGTGAGCGAGACGCGGATCGTGTCCCCGATGCCGTCTTGGAGCAGGATGGCCAGTCCAGCGGTGCTCGCGATGATCCCCTTCGAGCCCATGCCGGCTTCGGTGAGCCCCAGGTGGAGCGGATAGTCGCACCGCTCCGCCAGCCGGCGGTACACCTCGATCAAGTCCTGCACGCCCGACACCTTTGCCGAAAGAATGATGGCGTCGTGCCCGAGACCGCACTCCTCGGCGAGCTCGGCCGAGCGGGTCGCGCTCGCCACCATCGCCTCGAGCATCACCTCGCGCGCGTCCAACGGATCGGGCCGTCGGGCGTTTTCATCCATCATTTCCGTGAGCAGCTGCTGATCCAGGCTTCCCCAGTTGACGCCGATGCGGACCGGCTTGCCGTGGGCCAGCGCGACCTCGATGATGGTGCGGAAGTGCTCGTCGCGCCGCTTGGCGCCGACGTTACCGGGGTTGATACGATACTTGGCCAGGGCCGCCGCGCACCTGGGATACTTGGTGAGTAACAGGTGACCGTTGTAGTGAAAGTCGCCGATCACCGGGACGTCCACGGCGGCGACAATGTCGGGCACCGCCGCAGCCGCGGCCTCGGTGTTCACCGTGACGCGCACCAGCTCGCTGCCCGCCTGGTGGAGCGCGCGAGTTTGGGCAACCGTCGCGGAAACGTCCGCCGTATCGGTGTTGGTCATGGATTGGACGACGATGGGGTGGGTGCCGCCCACCTTCACGCCGCCCACCTCGACCACGGCCGTCTGTCTACGCTGATGGGTCACGAGTGCAATATAAAGCAAAGACGTCACGCGGAGGCGTTACACGACAGCGTCACGCAAAGACGTTACACAAAGGCGTCGCGCGACTACATATTCGCGTGACGCCTCCGCTCGACGTCCTTTTGTGTCTAGAAGATCTTGTCGTTGAGCACGATCCGCACGTTGAGCTCCGTGAGCCGCAGCTGACCGGTCATGTGCGGCAAGACGGGCGGATCCGTGGTGATCCGGGCGCGTACACCGACCCAGAGCGAGTCGGCATTGAACACGGTGTCCCCGGGCGATACAGTGGTGGGCGAGAGCAGCGGGACGGTATCGACGCCCGACACCGGGCCGCTGGACGCCGTGATGTACGGCGTGCCCGTGAACAAGGCACCCTGGGTCTTCGCAAAGAAGACGTCAAAGAGCACGTTGCCGCCACCCGTGACATTGAAGATCGTCGCGGCTCCCGTGATGGAAACGTTGTCGACGGTAGACTTCCCGAAGCCGCCCGGCAGCGGGAAGAACCTGGAGACCGTCGAATCCACGGGTCCGACGCCACCCGGAAGGTCGTACGGCATCGTGCCGGCCCCTGAGAGGAAACTGAGGACGTCCACGTTGAAGACGAGGTGCCCCTGGCCGCATCCCGTCACCGCGCTCGCAAGCCATATCGCCCACAGCCACTTCAAGCGCATTCCAGCCCCCTAATAGATCGAGAACGACGTCGCCATCGTGACGCCGCGCTCGTTCGAGAGCGAGTTCGTGTGCGTCCAGAAGCCCACGTCCAGGCCGAGGGGGCCCAGGCGTACGCCCCCGCCCCAGCCGAATTCGATCCGCTTGCGTTGGTCGCGCGCCACTCCGCCGCGTAGCGCAAAGAGACCGAGCCGTTGCTCCCCGCCCACGTGAATCGTGGTGCCGCGGCCGTTGTTCAATACATCCGCACCCAGGGTCGTCAGTCCGATCACGTAAGCGACGTTCGCGATGTACGACACCGGAAGCTTGGTCTTGGTCGTGAAGTGGTTCGGCCCCGGTGTGGTGCGAATCGTATTGCTCGTGGTATCGTAGCGCAGGGTGTCTTGGCGCGTATCACTCCACGTCAGCGTGGCCCCGATGTCGTTGACGCCGACGCCAAGTTCGATCGGCCCCGAGACCCAAGCGACACCCACGTCTCCCCCTACGCCGTGCCCGACCGAGTTGCCCGCCTTGGAGTAGTCTGTCACCGCGGCGAGGGACGGTTTCACCGGCCCGCCGAAGATCGGGTTGCCGGTGACGAAGCCTCCCGTGGCACTCGTCCGCGCGTAGGCGACCCCCAAGTAGTAGTGCACCGCCCCGCCCACATAGAACCCCGTCGTGGCGTCGCCCGCGATGCGGCCCGCGTATGCGACGCTCGGCGCGACGCCGCCTTCCAGGATTCCGTCGCCGTTGACGGTGTAGGCGGTCGTGTTGCTCGCCGGCTGTGAGTCCCGCAGGAATCCGAGCAGTTTGTCGCCGAGCTGCAGGCCGACCTCGTCATGCAGCCACCCCATCATGCTCACCCGGACCCCCTTGATGCCGATACCAGGATCGAGCGGTCGGCTCGACCCTCCGATGCCCAACTCGTCGCCGGGCACGAGTTCCGCGGAGAGTCCCAGATTCGCGCGGAGGGCGTTCTGCCCGATGTCGACCACTACGTCATTGCTCGGGGTCGGGGCCTTTTTGACCTCCAGGTAAATCGGGAGGTTGAGCACGGTGTTGACGGCCACAATCGGATTGAACCTGGCGGAATCGGGGTGGAAGGCCGGATCCGTGGATAGGTGGGGGTGATCGTGCAGGAACTGGATGATGCCGAGGGGAATCGGGATGGTGACCCTCGGCCGGCCGCGCCGGTCGGCCTGGTCGGCCTGGTCGGCCACCGCGCGGTAGGCGGGGTTATAACGGACGAGACTCGCCGAGCGGCCCAGCGTGAGGCCGCCCATGCCGATCCGCCGCGCGTCGAAGATCAACCCTTGCCCCGCGGCCGGCGCCGCCGCACCGGCCGTCAGGGCCACGAGCCCGATGGCGATCACCGAGGTCCGCACGATGCTCCTCACAGAAGGGGGTGCTCCGCCGGGCACCAAGATTGCTAATGATCGTGAATTACGCCACGGACAAGCGTGAGCCGGATCACTTTGCTAGTGCCGGCCACCTTAACGCCACTAACCGGGTTCTCCTTCACCCCGGGCTTGCGCCCGGGGTCAGTCGAAGCTTGGGCGGACGGACGTCAACGTCTTGCGTGCGGGACGGCTACTCGGGTGGCGCCGGAGCAGCAACCCTTGCACCAGGGTGCCCAGGCTCCCGGCGCCCCAGGAGAGCACCAGGGCCGCCGATGCACGCCACGCGGCGAGGAGCACGAAGCCGGCGCTGAGCCACACCGCCGTAGTAGACGCAGCCCCACGGCCTGTCTGACCGGCTCGTCCAGTCACGTACGCAACCAAGGCCGACAAGAGGGCCACACTAATCGCGAGCCAAACGTCGGGGCGCAAGAGATTCGCGATCCAAAGAAACGAAGACGCTGCGCCCAACCCCTGGCGCACGGCCGCGTACACCCCCGCGAGCACGGGCAGCTGAACGAGCCCGCCGAGGACGGCCGCCGGGTCGAACAGACGCAGGCCCTCCCGCCGATAGAGCGCTTGCGTGCGTCGCCAACGGGCCGCCGGGTCGTTGCCGTAGCGCGCCTGAAGCCGCTGGAGTTCTGGTTGCAGCCGCGCGAGAATCGCTTGCTGCGCGAGCGCGCGGCGCGCCAGGCGGATGGTCAGAGGCAAGAGCGCGAGCCGCACGCCGAGCGAGACGGCGACAATGCCGGCTCCGAGACTGCCAGCAAACACATGAGCAGCCGCGAAGATGGCGGCGCGGAACAAATCAGCGAAGCCGAGATGCATGAGGCTGGACCTCCTGTGCGTTATGGTTGGCGTTCTCGGCCCTTAATCTGGCGAGGTGCTCCGCGGTCTCCTGCGGTACCAGCAGGTCGTCGGCGACGCTCGCGATCTCCTCGGCGTCGCGCCACGCCATCTCCAGCAGCTCCAACTCTCCTTCCATCGCCCCGCGCTCGGCGTCCTCGTTGACCGCCATCTCCACGGCCAGGCGGGTCGCGGGGGCGAGATGTTGCAGTGGACCCCATGCCACTGGAGTGTAGTGGCGGTGGAGGTGGAAATTGGGTCCGAGTCCTTCGGCCCCGGCCATAGCCGGTCGAGGGCCAACGACGTGGACTCCAGGGAGTGCGCGTGGCCCGATAGTCTCGGCGACCTTGTCCAGGTACTCATTGGTCATTCGAAGCGCGCTGGCGATGGCATTCTCAGGGCGCTGCTGGGCGACGCTTCGCAGGAACCGCTCCGGTCCGCCAGACAGCTCGATGCGCCGCACGGCCTCATGCACCTGCTGTTTCGAGCCGCCGCGCCCGTTGATCTTCGGCATGATGAGACCCGTCGCGTTGACCGCTGCGAGGCCGCCGAGCCGGGCCGTACCGCCCGAGTGCGGCAGCTCGAGATGCCAACCGGCGGCTTCCCTCGGATCAGGCACGAGTCGTGCCTTCGTGAGGTGCTTGAGTCGCAGGTTGAGGGGACGGCCCCCGCTCACCGGCACTCGAGTGGCCACTCGAACCACCGCTCGCACTTGCGACACACCGCCCACAGGCGGCCCTTCGCCGCGTCGAAGGCCAGCCGCCGCCCGACGGGGAACGTCTCGATGACTGAATTATTGCCGAGATCGGCGTGGCAATAGATGCAGTGCGCGTACATGGTCTCAACGAGTGAGGAGTCGAGGCTCCCGCTACGGCTCCTACGCCATCGGCGCTGAACAGAGCTTGGCAATGATCCATCCATAAAGGAGGGCGGAGCCGAGGAGACCGGCGATCCAGGCCCATCGAACCGCTGCGAACGCTTCCGTGGCCAAGCCATATGCGAAGCCTAGGACGATGCTCGCACACAGTGCCACGATGAACGTCGCGCGGGCCCACGGCCGCTGACGCAGCAGTCCAACGGCAGCAATCAGAGTTGCGGTATCCACGATCAGGGCCGTCGACATCAGGAGCCGCCAGTGTGGCAAGCCGGGTACCGAGTCCAGCGTCGCTAGGCCCACGAGGAGGCCCATCGTCGCGATGCCGTAGAGGATGCTGAAACCGCGCCCGACACTGGTGACGAAGGCGGACCGTGGGGGCATTATGACCGAATCCCGACGCTCAGACACGTGTTCAACACCAGGATGAGTCGCGGATTTCTCATGGTCGACGTCCCCGTCCACCGTGCCTCGGTGAATCATAACGAACGCAATCGGCATCTCCAGTGCACTACACGCCCGTCGAACACGTGTGGCGTGGACGCATCGAGGTTCAATCCGAGAACGTGATGGTGACCGTCGCACCGTGCCCGAGGACGCTCGTCAGGTCGATCGTCCCGCCCCAGCTCTCGACCAGGCGCCGGGCGATCGCGAGCCCCAACCCCGACCCGCTCGAAGTCGTGGAGAAGGCCGGGTCGAAAACGCGGGGCAGCGCGTCCGGCGCGATGCCCGCGCCGTCGTCCTCCACGGCGAGCCGCCGTCCCCCTTCTGAGACCCGCACCGCTACGTTCCGCGCGCCGGCGTTGCGCGCGTTCTCGAGCAGGTTGACGAGCACCTCCTTCACCTCGTCGCGGCGGGCGCGCACGGGCGGACCGGCAGCGCCCGCGATCGCGACTCTGGCCCCCGCCTCGGCGCCGCCCAGCGTGTAGAGGCGCACGACCTCCTGAGCGACCGCGTACACGTCCACGGGCTCGAGCGGCTGCGCCTCGATCGAGGGCGAAGCGAAGCGCGAGAAGGCCCGCGCGATCGCGTCGAGCCGGTCGATTTCCGCGAGGATCCGCTCCGCGGTCTCATTCAGGGTGGCGTCGAAATCCTTGCCGTCTTTCCGCTCGCGTGCGCGCTGCAGATGTTGGATGCCGAGACGGATCGGCGTGAGGGGATTCTTGATCTCGTGGGCGACCTGGCGGGCCATCTCGCCCCACGCCAGCACGCGCGCCGCGCGGGTGAGGGCCGTGGCATCGTCCAGTGCGACCACGCAGCCGTCCGGGGCCGGCCCGAGGGACGCGAGCTGCATGCGGATTTGCCGACGACCCACCACGAACTCGTGCTCGGCGATGCGCTCCCCCCGGGAGCGGAGGAACTCGCCCACCGCGGTCCACACGGGCGACCATTCGGCTGACGCCGCCTGGGGCAACAGGTCGCCCGGCGCGAGGGTGGTGCCGAGCAGCTCGGCGGCGCGCGGGTTGGCCATCGTGACGCGTAATCCCTCGTCGACCGCGATGACTCCGGTTGCGACGTTGGCGAGCACCTGCGCCGTCCGGCTGCGCGCCTCTTCCAGCGCGCTCTGGCTCCGCTTCACATCGGTCGCCATGCGCTCGAATGCCGACATCACCGGCTCGAACTCGCGTGGTGCCCCGGGCGGGAAGGCCGGCAACGGCGCCCCCCGGCCCACGGCGCCGGCCGCCTCCCGCAGCGCGGCGACGGGCCGGGCGAGCCCGCGGGCCGCGACCCCCGCCAGCGAGACGGCGGCGATGAGCCCCGCCAGCGTGGCGAGAGCCAGCCCCAGCGCCAGGTCTTCCTGCTGCTGGCGCACGCGCTCGTCGTCGAGCAGCTGGGGAGCCGCCAGCACTTCCTGCACGTTCGGCGACTCCGACACCACGACCAGGTAGCCGACGCGGATCGTGCGACCCGCCACCCGACTGTCGTCGGTGCGCTCCAGCTCGTCGCGCAGAGCCAAGCGCACGAACGCGTCGGCTGCGAGAAACGGATCGACCACGCCGAGCTCGGCGAGCACCGGGGCCGTGGTGGCCGCGAGCACGCCGTCGCGGTAGAGCCAGAGATCAGCGTCGAGCCGGTTGCCGAGCTCCAGCATGGAGCGGCCGAGCGCGGGGGCGGGCTCGGAGGCGAGCGTGGCCGCCGTGCCCGCCGCGTCGCGCAGCGTCTGTCCGATGAGCAGGTCGCCGTCCTGGCGGGCGTCGTCCCGCAGCCGCGCAAAGCTCCACAGCGCGAGCACGAGCAGCGGGACCACGAAAAACCCGGCGAGCGCGACGGCCAGCCGCGCCCGATAGCTGGTGCGCAGCACGGCGAAGACGGGCGGCCGCTGCGGACGCCACCCTCCAGTGAGCGCGAGGCTCAAGAGCCAGCAGGCCGCGAGCAGCGCCACGTCGATGACCACCACCAGGGCGCCCCGTACCAGGAGCGCCCACGGATCGCGCAGATCCACCGTGAGATGGACGTGGCTCACGAGGCCTCCGGGGACCGCGATGCGGCGCTCGCCCCGGGCCGACCAGCCGACTCTGGTCCAGATCACACGTGCGCTCGGCGTGGCGGGCGGCGGCGAGGGCGGCGACAGCCTGATGTCGTACGGGGGCTCGACGCTGGCCTCGCCCTGCAGGAACCGCGCGATCCGGGCCAACGGGATGAGACGCGTGCGCGGGCCGACGCCCACCGTGAGGACATCGCCCCCCGCGAGCGGAGCGACGAGCACGTAATGGACGCCGGGGCTGCGCTCGAGTCGCTCGACCCGCGGTCCGCGGGCGGTCTCGGGCGAGCGTACCAGCGCGGCCAGCAACGACGGCGGCAGGTCCACGCTCGCGAGCCGGATCTCCGCCGCCGGCTCTCCCGAGCGATGCCACACGGCCAGGCTCGCCGGGTACGAATCGGCCGCGAGCGGGGACGCGAGCCACCAGGCGTACAGCTCACCTGCCGTTCGCGGCTGCGTCGCGGGTGGCGTGGCCCCGAGGCGCGCCAACAACGACGCGGCGCGCGGGTCGGCCGCGGCACCCAACCCCAGCGCGTCCCGCTCCGCGAGCAGGAGCCGGCCCTCCACGGCCGCACCCCACGTGACGAGCGCCGCCGCCGTCCCCGCCACCGTCGCGATGCCCAGAACCGCCCAGGGCCGCGGCGCGGGCACCAGCACGCCGACCAGCGCGGGAAGCCACACGAAAGTGTACCACTCGGGCCAGGCCCCGTAGGGATTCCACAGCCACAGGCCCGCGAGCGCGGCCATGCCGGCCCACGCGCATGCCGCCGGCAGGATCCAGGGCAGGCGCTGCGGCTCGACGGTGCCGCGCACCAGCGCCGCCGCGGCGAGCACCAGGGCCATCGCCGCCGTGGCGACCGCCACCTCCCACGACACCCACAGCGCGAACCCCACGCCGCCCCCCGGCGGTGTGATGCCCCGTCCGAAATAGCGCACGACGTAGGGCGCCGCGAGCACGAGCAGCCCCGCGCCGGCGAGCGACCACCAGCGGCGCGCGACGCCGCGGCGCCACACCGCCGCCGCCGTGAGCAACAGCACCACACCGAGGGCGGTGAGCGCCCCCGCCGACGCGCTGAGCCCGCCCAGCAGGGGACGGTAAAACGACGCGGGCGAGAACAGCCCCGCCCAGCGCGCCGAGTCCTGCAGCGCGCGCGCGACCGTCCATGCGGCCGCGACGGTCACCGGCCAGCGCCACCGGCCCGCGGGGGCGGTGAGGAACACGAGCAGCAGCACGAGCGCGAGGGCGACGCCGGCGCGCCCGGTGGCGGCGGCCAGCGCGGCGAGCTTGGCGTCGCTCTGGGTCGGCGGTACCGGCTGCACGCTCAAGAGCGCGGCGCCGGACTCGCACGTGGTCGGGCAGAAGTCGAACACGTCGCCTTCGCGCGGAGCCCGCCCGGGCGCATAGAACCGCAGCGCGATACCGTGGGCCGCTTCGAACCGCGCGCTCACGGCGTGGCCGCGGTCGGGCGCCGCCGGCGCGTCGTCCAACAACACGCTGCCCACGGCGCTGCCGCCGCCCGGCGTCTGGCGCCGGGCCTCGAGCGACACGTAGAATGGTGTGATGACGGCGCGCAGCTCGGCGGTGTCCCGTGCGGGAACGAAGCGGTGGCGACCGGCCCACGCGAGCGGCTCTCCGTCGGGGGCAAGAATCACGACCCCCCGCTCGACGCCGCGCGTGCGCGTGCCCGACGCCACCGCCTCACGCAGCTCGGCGAACGCCGCCTCGGGCGAGAGGAGGGCCGCGGTCATGGCACGCCCGGCGAGTCGCCGCGCTTCCGTCACCGCGGCGGCGAGCGCGTCCTTGAGCTGGGACGAGTCCCGGGGAATCCGGCCGGCCCGCAGCGCGGGCCAGCAGCATTCGATCCCCCGCACACGCAGCATCCCGGTCACGACCACGGCGCCCAGCGCGAGACACGCGAGGGCGGCGGCCCCCGGCAGCGCGGCCCGCGGCGTCCGGGACGCGAGGGCCGCCGTCACGAGCGCCGCCGCGCCCGCCGCCCAGGCCCACGCCACACCCGTCCCGTGGAGCCACTCCGCCGCGGCCACGGCGACGGCGCAGCCCGCGAGCGCTACGTGAGCCCGCCGCTCCACCTGAAGGCCCTGGTCCCCGATGAGGTCCGTTTCATTCTCGAGCGCGATGCGCGCCTCCTCGTTCCCGTAGGGACGTGCGAGCAGCACGGCCCGCACTTGCCGCTCGGCTGCGACACCATCATCGTCGAGTGCCTGGCCGACGATTTGTCCGGCGCGCTCGAGATCCTGCGCGCGCCCACCATCGAATATGGCGTCAACACGTCCACCCAGCGGCCGTTTCCCGGGAACGCCTCAGTGCGCCGCAAGACGCTGCACCGTTGGATGAACGATCTGCTGGGCTCGTGGGAGCAGGCGGGCGTCGACACCTTCATCATCTTGACCGCCCACGGCTACGATCCGCATCAGGAAGCCCTGTCCACCCTGCGCACGCACCAGGCACGGATCTTCACGGTCGACGTGTTCGACCTCGATTTCAGCGGCCTGCTCGAGGATGGCGACGGCCCGATGCACGGGAGCGAGCTCGACACGTCCCTGCTCCTCTACCTCGCGCCGGAGCTCGTCCACATGGAGCGCGCCCAGGACTTCCTGCTGCCCGAACGGAAGGTCACGCGCTACCAGCGCACCCGGCTGGGCGCGCTCCCGAAGGGATCCCCCGGCTCGCTGGGCCGGCCGTCGCTCGCGACGCGGGAGAAGGGCGAACGGCTGTATAAGATGATCCGCGAGCGCATCGCCACGCGAGTGCTGGGGGCACCGGTCCCATGAGCGCGCTCCTGCTCGCGCTCGCCGTGGTCCACAGCCAGGGCCAGGGGTCGATCGACGAGGGAACGCTGCTGGTGCGGCAGGACACCGTCGAGGTCGCGCGCGAAGCATTCCGGCTCGCACCGGCCCGCGCCGCCGCGGGCAGCTGGACGCTGGCGACCACGATCCGCTACGATCGCACCCGACCAGTGGTAGTGCTCGACCCCATCCTCGAGCTGGGCCCCGACTCCGTGGCCACCACGCTCGAATACACGGTGGCCAACCCGCGCGACCCGATGCGCATCGTGGGCCAGTTCACCCGTGGCCGGTTCGTGGTGCGGATACTGGGCCGCCGCACCGAGCGCGCGCGGGAGTACCCCACGCCCCCGCCCGCGGCGGTGCTGGACGATTCGGTGTTCGCCCTGTATCTGCCGGTCGCGTGGCTGGGCCGGGCGCAGCCCGTGCAGGTGACCGCCGTGTTCCCGCGGGCCGGCCGGCGCGAGCTGCTGGCGGTCCGGGACCTGGGCATCGAGACGACCACGCTGAACCGCGACCCCGCAGAGCTGCGGCACATCACGGTGACCGGGGGCGAGAACCGGCTGGTGCACGTCTGGCTGGGGGCCGCGGGGCGCCTCGCCAAGGTCGAGATTCCCTCGCGCGGCCTGGTGGTGGCGCGGCAGCCCGCGCGCTGAGCCGGTCGTCGCCGCGCGCGATCCGGGTTAGATTGTCGCGCGTCGAAACCTGCGGCGCTCGCGCCGCGTACGAGGTGTCGTCCCAACGACCGGTCCAAGGATTGCCATGAAGCTTCTGTTGTGCTCCGTCGGGCTCGCCGTCTGCCCGGTTCTCGCGGTATGCCAGCGCCCCGTTCCCGCGACCCTGTCTCTCGCCGACGCCATCGCCCTCGCCCGTGCCAACAGCCCGGTGTACCGGCAGGCGATCAACGACCGCGCGCCCGCCGCCTGGGCTGTGCGGAGCGCGTGGTCGACCCTGCTGGTGCCGAGCGTGAGCGCCTCGGGGGGGATCGGGTACGCGGGCCCGGGCCAGCAGACGTTTCTCACGTCGAACTTTTCGCAGAGCGTCTCCACGTTGTCGTCGAGCTACAGCGTCGGCATGGACTGGAGCTTGAGCGGACAGACCCTCACCCAGCCGGGGCTTCGCAAGGCACAACTCTCCGCAGCGGACGCCGACGTCGCGGGCGCGGAGACGAACCTGGTCACGGGCGTCACGCAGCAGTACCTGACGGTGCTGCAGGCGCGTGACAATGCGGAAGTGGCGCGCCAGCAGTTGCAGCACGACGAGGAGTTCCAGAAGCTCGCCCAGGCGCGCTACGACGTGGGGCGCGCGTCGTTGATCGACGTGCGCCAGGCGCAGGTGGCCCGGGGGCAGGCGGAGGTGGTCCTGCTGCGGGCCCGCACGGCGGTGCAGGTCGAAAAGCTCCGGCTATTTCAGGAGATGGGGGTGACGGCCCCTGTCGACCTCGCAGCGGTCCAGCTCACCGACACGTTCAAAGTGGAGGCGCCCACATGGCGGCTGAACGACCTGCTCACGATGGCCGAGCAGCAGAACCCTGCGCTCAAGGCGCTGCGCGAGCGCGAGCATGCCGCCGCCTGGGGCGTCCGGGCGGCGACCGCGAGCTACGGCCCCTCGCTGTCGCTCTCGGCCGGCTGGTCGGGCTTCACGCAAAAGCTCTCGGACATCAACCCGACGATCGCGGGCGCGCGCGCCAGCGCGGCGGCGGACTCGACCACGTGCGCCTACGCCAACAGTATGTGGCTCAACTCGGGCTCCGGGCCGCCACTCGACTGCTCGCCGTACTCGTTCACGCCCGCGGCCGAGCAGGCGATCCGCAGCCGCAACGCCGCCTATCCGTTCCACTTCACACCGGAGCCGTTCCAGGCCAGGCTCACGGTGCGGATCCCGCTGTGGGGCAACTTCCAGCAACCGCTCGAGGTCTCCCAGGCCAAGGACCAGCAGCAGAACCTTCAGGAGTCGGTGCGGGCCCGCGGCCTCCAGCTCCAGACCGACGTGAACGGGGCGTTCTTGACGCTCCAGACGACGTATCAGACGATCGCCATCCAGGACACGAATCGCACCGCGGCGCGCGAGCAGCTGCAGCTCGCCACGGAGCGCTACCGCGTCGGCTCGGGTACGTTCTTCGAGCTGCTCGACGCCCAGGTGGCGGCGCTGCGCGCCGAGACGGACTATGTCAACGCGGTATACGATTATCACAAGGCGCTGGCCGCGCTCGAGGCGGCGGTCGGTCGGCCGCTGCGGTAACGGGAGGAAGCGACTGCGATGTCCAAACGAAACAAGGTGCTGGTGGGCGCGGGGGCGGCGGTGCTGATCGTCGGGCTGGTGGCGATCAGCGCCGGCGCGCGCCGCGACCGCGGTCAGGAAGTCCGCTTCGAAAAGGTCGCCCGGCGCGACCTGGTCGCGGCCGTGACGGCGAGCGGCAAGATCCAACCCAAGAAAAAAGTCGACATCTCGGCCGACATCACCGGACGGATCACTAAGATCGCCGTGCGCGAGGGCGACCTCGTCAAGCAAGGACAGTTCCTGCTGCAGATCGACCCGACCATCTACGAGGCCAACCTGCAGGCCGCGGCGGCCACGCTGGCGTCGTCGCAAGCGGCCGCGGTGCAGGCGAAGGCGAACCAGGATCAATCCGAGCGCGCCCTGCGGCGCACCAAAGAGCTCCACACGCAGAGTCCCAATCTCGTATCCCAGGAGCAGCTGGAGCAGGCGCAGACGGCGTTCGACATCGCCGAGGCGAACCTGACCGCGGCACAGCATCAGGTCGATCAGGCGCGCGCCGCCATGCGGTCGGCGCGCGACAACCTCCGCAAGACCACGCTCGTCGCGCCCATGGCCGGACGGGTCACGCGCCTCGCCGTGGAGGAGGGGGAAGTGGCCGTGCCGAGCACGTTCTCGAAAGACATCGGCCTGCTGATGACGATCTCGGACCTGTCGGTGATCCAGGCGAAGGTGAAGGTGGACGAGACCGACGTGGTGCGGGTCCATCTCGGCGACTCGGTCGAGGTGTCGATCGACGCGTTCCCCGACACCACATTCACGGGCCACGTGACCAAGGTCTCGAACTCGAGCGTCCTCAACGCCGGTCAGGCGGCGACGGGCCAGAGCGACCGCGCCGTCGACTACGAGGTCGAGGTCACGCTCGACAAGCCGCCGGCCGACACGCGCCCGGACCTGTCCGCCACCGCGCGGATCGTCACCGATACGCGCAAGCAGGTGCTGTCGATTCCGATCATCGCCCTCACGGTGCGGGAGAACAAGCCGGTGTCGACCGAAAACCGCCCGGTGGACACGACGGGCGCCCACAAGAAGAAAGAAGCCGAGGGCGTATTCACGGTGAAGGACGGCGTCGCGACCTTCCACGCGGTCAAGGTCGGTATCGCGGGAGACGAGTATTTCGAGGTGACCGACGGCCTGAAAGAGGGCGAGACACTCGTCGCCGGACCGTATCAGGCGATTCGCGATCTCAAGGACGGCGCCCGGGTGCGCGCGATGAAGCAGCCAGCCGACTCGACCAAGAAGAAGGCCGCGGCGTGACGCTTCCGCAGATGTTCCGGACCGGGGACACGCCGCTCCCCGACATCATCATCCTCTCGCACAAGCTCACACGCGCCTACGACATGGGGGGTGAGGTCGTGCGCGCGCTGCAGGGCGTGAGCCTGCAGATCCGCAAGAACGAGTACGTCGCGGTCATGGGTCCTTCGGGATCGGGCAAGTCGACGCTCATGAACCTGATCGGCTGTCTCGACACGCCCACGTCCGGCGAGTATTGGCTGAACGGCCAGAAGGTGTCCGACCTGGACGACGACGAGCTGGCGCGGATCCGGAACAAGGAGATCGGGTTCGTCTTCCAGACCTTCAACCTGTTGCCCCGCGCCAGCGCGCTCCACAACGTGGAGCTGCCGCTCATCTACGCAGGTGCCGGCGCCCGGGAGCGCCGGGCCCGGGCGGCGCGGGCGCTCGAGCGCGTGGGGCTGGGCGACCGCATGGAGCACCGACCCAACGAGCTGTCCGGCGGACAGCGCCAGCGCGTGGCCATCGCGCGCGCGCTCGTGAACGACCCGTCCATTCTGCTGGCCGACGAGCCCACGGGCAACCTCGATTCCACCACCAGCGCCGAAATCATGGCGGTGTTCCGCGAGCTGCACCGGCAGGGGCAAACGATCGTCATGGTGACGCACGAGCACGACATCGCGGCCCACGCGGCACGCGTGGTGACGCTGCGCGACGGACTCATCGCCAGCGACCAGCTGCAGGCCGCCTGAATGCCGCTGTTCGAGGCGCTGCGCCTCGCCCTCCAGACGATCCGGACCCAGAAGCTGAAGAGCGGCTTTTCCCTGCTCGGCGTGTTCATCGGCGTCGCCTCGCTCATCGGCGCGTGGTCGATCGTGAACGGCGTCAACCGCTACATGACCGAGAAGTTCGCCCAGACGCTGTTCGGCGTGAACACGTTCCAGCTACGGCGCCGCCCGATGTTCACCCCCAACGTGCCCGACTCGGTGTGGCGGGCGTGGGCACGACGGCCCCGCATCCGCTTCAGCGACGCGGAGGCGCTGAACGCCGGCTTCACCGTGCCGGTGATCACGGCCTGGCAGTCGAGCGAGAACCAAACCGTCTCCTACCGCGACAAGCAGGCCCGGGACATCGAGCTGACCGCCGCGAGCGAGCGCTACTTCGAGATCAAGAACCTGCGGCTCGCCCTCGGGCGGGCGTTCACCGCGCAGGAGAACCGCTCCGGGGCGGCGGTGGTCGTGCTGGGCGACGCGGTGGCGCAGCGGTTGTTCGTGGATCGCTCCCCGCTGGACCGCAGCGTGCGGATCGGCGGCAGCGCCTATCGCGTGATCGGGGTGGTCGAGAAGCAGGGGAGCGTGCTCGGCTTCCCGCTCGACCGCTTCGTCGTCGTGCCGGCGCTGTCGCCCGCGCAGAATCTCGTCAATCCTCCCGGGATCCTCGACGCCTTTCTCGTGAAGGCGCAGAGCGAACCCGAGATGCGCCTGGCCATGGACCAGGCCGAGGGCATCATGCGCAGCCGCCGCCATCTGCGGCCGCGGCAGGATGACAACTTCGCGCTCGATACCTCCGAAGGCGTGCAGCGGTTCTGGGCGGGCATCAGTCGCATCCTCGTCGTGGTGCTGCCGGGGGTGGTGCTCGTCTCGCTCGTGATCGGCGGCATCGTGATCATGAACATCATGCTCATGGCGGTGGCGGAGCGGACGCGCGAGATCGGCCTGCGGAAATCGCTGGGCGCGCGGCGCCGCGACGTGCTGCGGCAGTTTCTCGCCGAATCGGCGGCGATCGCGACCGTGGGCGCGGCGTTCGGCGTCGTGGCCGGCATCGGGCTGACGTTCCTCATCGCCGCCGCCTCTCCCCTGCCGGCCAGCGTGTCGCCCGTGTCGATCCTGTTGGGCGTGGTCATGGGCGCGGGCGTCGGCGTCGTCGCGGGCGTCTATCCCGCGAGCCGCGCGGCGCGGCTCGATCCCATCGCCGCGCTGCGCCAGGAATAGCCGTGACCGCCCTGTTCGAAGGCGTCGGCATCGCCCTCGCATCGCTGCGCGCCCACAAGATGCGCGCCGCGCTCACGATCCTGGGCGTCGCCATCGGAGTCACGGTCGTCATGGTCATCGGGGCGTTGATCAGCGGATTCAACAAGGGCATCTCCGACATGCTCTCCTCGCTCGGCCCCAAGACATTCTGGGTCGGGCGCTATTGGGGGGGCCAGGGCGACGTGGACCCGGAAGACCCGGACCCGTGGCGGCGGCGTCCTCCGATGACGATGGACGAGGCCACGCGTCTGGGGCAGCTGCCCTCCATCGCCTTCGTGGTGGTGGACGAGAACACGTCCGCGGACATCGACTTCGAGGGCCACCGCATGGCGGCCATCAGCATCCGGGGCCGCAACGCCGACTGGCCCAAGATCGAGGGCGGTGCCATCCACCCGGGCCGCTCGTTCAGCCACGTCGAGGACGCGGCCAACAGTCACGTGGCCGTCGTCAACACGAAGCTCGCGGAGAACCTGTTCGGCCAACGCGACCCGACCGCGCGGCGCATCAAGATCAGCGGCGTGCCGTACGACGTGATCGGCGTGTACGACCCGCCGCCCCACCTGTTCGGCGGCGAGGAGCAGCCCCAGGCCATGATCCCGCACGGGACCTTCGCCAAGGACCTGCAGTACTGGCGCGGCTGGATGGACATGTTCGTCGTGCCCCAGGACTCGGTGTCGCTGGAGCGCGCGATGGACGACGTGACCATGGCGCTGCGCACGATGCGGGGCTTGCGGCCGGGCCAGCGCAACAACTTCGATGCGGTCACGCAGGAAGTCTACGTGAAGGCCATCAACAGCTTCACGCTGGTGGCCCGGGTTCTGATGATCGCGCTCTCGATGGTGGGTCTGATGGTGGGCGGCATCGGCGTCGTCGCGATCATGATGATTTCGGTCACGGAGCGCACTCGGGAGATCGGCGTGCGCAAGGCGCTCGGCGCGACGCGGCGCGAGATCCTGTGGCAGTTCCTGGTCGAAGCCGCGACGCTCACGCTGGTGGGCGGCATCGTCGGCATGGTCGTGGGCTGGCTCATTTCGCTGGTGCTCGCCGGCGCTACGCCGGTTCCCGCCTACGTGCCGCTCGGCTCCGTCGTCCTCGCCCTCGGCGCTGCCGCCGTCACGGGGCTGCTGTTCGGTATCTATCCCGCGAGCAAAGCGTCGCGTCTCGACCCGGTCGAGGCGCTGCGCTACGAATAGATGGCCTTCTGGGAGGCCGTCCGTCTCGCCCTGCAGACCATCCGGGCACAGAAGCTCAAGAGCGCCTTCTCGATCATCGGCGTGTTCATCGGGGTGATGTTTCTCATCGCCGTCGTCTCGGTCGTGCAGGGGATGAACCGCTACATGACCGACAAGTTCGCCGGCACCCTGCTCGGCGTGAATACGTTCCGGCTGCGCCAGTTTCCCGACGTGCAGCTCGGCAATGTGACCGACTCGATGTGGCGGGTGTGGCGCCGGCGGCCGCGCGTCAGCTACGACGACGCGCAGGCGGTCATGCGCGGCGTGACGGTCCCGGTGCTCGCGGCGTGGGAGTCGAGCACCCGCACCACGCTCGTGGCCGGGCACAGGCACGCGAAGGACGTGGAGGTCACGGCGGCGACGGAGCTCTACTTCGACATCCGCTCCCTCGCGGTCGAGCGCGGCCGCCCCTTCACGGGACAGGAAGTGCAGGCCGGCGTGCCCGTGCTCGTGCTCGGGTACGAGCTGGCCGAGAAGCTGTTCGAGGGTCAGGATCCGCTCGGCCGTGAGGTGAAGATCTTCGACCTCCCCTACCGGGTGATCGGCGTGGTCGAGAAACAGGGCAACCTGTTCGGCCTGTCGCTCGACAAGTTCGCGGTGGCGCCGGCGAGCGCCCCGGTCAAGCGTTATGTCAGCGAACCGCGCGTGGTGGACGCGGTGGCCATGAAGGCGCGCACCCAGTCCGACATGCGCGAGGCGCTGGGGCAGGCCGAGGCGATCATGCGCAACCGGCGCCACCTGCGGCCGCGCCAGGCCGACGACTTCACGCTCGAAACCGCGGACGAGGTGCTGGATTTCTGGGGCAAGATCAGCCGGGTGCTGTTCGTGGCGCTGCCGGGCCTCGTGGCCGTGTCGCTCGTAGTGGGGGGGATCGTCATCATGAACATCATGCTGATGGCGGTGGCCGAGCGGACGCGCGAGATCGGTATCCGCAAGTCGCTGGGCGCCCGGCGCCGCGACATCCTGCGGCAGTTCCTGGTCGAGGCCGCGACGCTCGCCACGGCGGGGGCCACGGGGGGCGTCGTCCTGGGCATGGGACTGGCGGGCGGCGCTCACGCCGCTCCCCGCCGCGGTCGCACCCTGGTCGATCCTGGTCGGCGTGGTCCTGGGCGGCGGCGTCGGGGTCGTCGCCGGTGTGTACCCGGCGAGCCGCGCCGCGCGACTCGATCCGATCGCCGCGCTGCGGCACGAGACATGACCGGGGGGGCCCTGTTCGAAGGGGTCGGCATCGCGCTCGATTCGCTGCGCAGCAACAAGCGGCGGGCGGCGCTGACGATTCTGGGCGTCGCCATCGGGGTCACGGTCGTCATGGTCATCGCCGCCATGATCAGCGGGATCAACCGCAGCGTGTCGAGCGTGATCGAGTCCATCGCCCCGCGCACGTTTCTGGTGTGGCGCTTCTTCCAGGCGGGGGTGAACGTCTCGGACGGCTCCGACGAATCCAGCCCCTGGCGGCGCAACCCGGAGATCGTGGAGCTCGAAGCCGACCGGATCGCCGTGCTGCCCTCCGTGCGCTACGTCACCCGGCGCGACGAGAGCTCCGCCACCGTGGAGTACGGCGACCGGCGGCTCGAATCGGTCAACGTCTCGGGCTTGTCGGCGCAGTGGGTGGAAGTGAACGGCGGCGACGTCCATCCCGGCCGCACGTTCACGCGGCTGGAAGACGTGGCCAACGTTGCCGTGGCGGTCATCAACACCAAGCTCGAGGAGCAGCTGTTCCGCGGGCGCGACCCGATCGGCCAGACGATCCACGTCGGCGGGGCGCCGTTCAAGGTGATCGGCGTCTATGTTCCGCCGCCCAGTCTGTTCAGCGGCACGACGCCGCCGTTCGTCGGCATTCCGCACGGCGCGTTCGTCAAACACGTGCCGTACCGGAAGGGATGGATGCGGCTCGCGGTCGCCCCGGCGCCGACCTACACCCAGCAGGAGGCCATGGACGAGGTGGTGGCCACGTTGCGCTCGCTGCGCGGGCTCAAGCCGGGGCAGGAAAACAACTTCTCGATCGTCACTCAGGACAAGCTGCTGGACTCCTGGAACAAGGTCACCGGCATGTTCTTCCTCGTGATGCTGGTGCTGTCGTCCATCGCGTTGTTGGTCGGCGGCGTCGGCGTGGTGGCGATCATGATGATCTCGGTCACCGAGCGCACGCGGGAGATCGGAGTGCGCAAAGCGCTCGGAGCGACACGGCGCGCCATCCAGTGGCAGTTCCTCGTCGAGGCCTCGACCCTCACCGTGGTGGGAGGCGCCGTGGGGATGCTCGCGGGCGGTGTCGTCGCGTTCGGAGTCGCCAGCCTGACGCCGATCCCCGCGCACGTGCCGCTGTGGTCGGTCGTCGCGGCCCTCGCCGCCTCCGCCCTCACCGGGATCGGATTCGGCCTGTATCCCGCCAGCAAGGCGGCGAGACTGGATCCGGTGGAGGCGCTGAGGTACGAATAGCGGGACGGGGGACGAGGGACGGGGGACGGGTCAGCAACCGATGCACCCGTCCCTCTTCCCCCGTCCCCCGTCCCGTTAGATTCTCCCGCGCCATGCCCCTCTCCGAAGCGATTCTCCAGGCGCTCCAGACCGCGTGGAGCCACAAGCTGCGCTCGTTCTTCACGCTGCTCGGCATCATCGTGTCGGTCGGGTTCCTCGTGGCCGTCGTCGCGGTGATCCAGGGCATGAACGCGTACGTGCGCGAGCGCATCGCGGGCGCGATCGTCGGGGTCAACGCGTTTCAGATCCGTCGCGACCCGATCCAAGTCGGGTTCATCGACGACGAAGCGCTGAAGCGGATCCAACGCCGGCCGATCATCGGCCAGGAGGACGCCGCCTACGTGCGACGCGCGCTGCCCGACGCGCAGGCCATCTCGCTCCAATCCGGGTGGCCGACCCCGATGGCGGACGTGCAGTGGCGCAACCGCACGGTGGGCGACGTGCTGGTGTTCGGTGTCACGCCGCCGTTCGTCGTGGTGCAGGACTACGCGTTCGCGGCCGGGGCACCGTTTACCGACGTGGACGAGCGGCAGCGGCGGCTCGTGGCGGTGCTGGGGTTCGACGTGGCGGAAAAACTGTTCGGCGCTCCGGAGCGCGCCGTCGGCATGGCGATTCGCGTCCGCGGTGCGCAACTCACGATCACGGGCGTCGTCGGCAAGAAGGGTACCGTGCTGGGACAGTCCTGGGACGGGTTCGTCATGCTGCCGCTCACGACGTTCGAGGCGCTGTACGGGCGCCGCCAGACCACGGTGATCTCGGTCAAGATGCCGGCGGCCGCGCGCGTGGCCGACGGCATGCTCCGCGCTGAGGAGGCGATGCGCATCGCGCACCACCTGCGGCCTTCGCAGGAGGACGACTTCACCGTCGACACCGGTGAAGGCCTGATCGCGTTCTGGGGCAGGCTCACCCGGGTGATTTTCACGGTCGTGCCCGCCGTGGTGGGCATCGGCATCGTGGTGGGCGGTATCGTGATCATGAACATCATGCTGATGAGCGTCACCGAGCGCACCCGCGAGATCGGGATCCTCAAGTCGCTGGGCGCATCTCGGCGCGACGTGCGGCGCCAGTTCCTCGCCGAGTCGGCGATCCTGTCGTTGCTGGGCGGCGTCGCCGGACTGCTCGCGGGGAGCGCGCTCGCCGCCCTGGTCCAGGTCGCCTCCCCCCTGCCCGCCCGCGTGACGGCCTGGTCGGTGGCGGTGGCGCTCGGCCTCGGCGTCGGCGTGGGGATCGTGTTCGGGGTCTACCCGGCCCACCGGGCCGCGCGCCTCGACCCGATCGAAGCGCTGCGCGCCGAGTAGCATGGCGTTCCACTCGTTTCGCGAAGGCTGGCTGATCGCCGTCGACCAGCTCCGCGTCAACAAGCTGCGCTCCGGGCTCACCATCCTCGGGGTCGTGATCGGGATCGCGACGGTCATGGCGATGGCGTCGATCGTGGCGGGGTTCCGCGAGCAGATCGTCAATACGCTCGAGGTCGTGGGGCCGACCACGTTTCGCATCCTGCGGTTCTTCTCGTCCACGCCGCTCAATCCCGACGCCTTGCCGCGCGAGGTGCGCATCCGCCCCGCCCTCGCCCCCCGGGAGGCCGAGGCGATCGCGCGTCTGCCCGAGATCCACTACGCGGCGATCTGGACGCAGCTGTTCTACCGGTTCGAATACGCCGGGACCCGCACCCAGATCCTGGGCGTGTTCGGCGCGGACGATCGCTACATGGAAATCTTGGGCGGCGAGCTGGTCCGGGGCCGGGGGTTCACGACGGCGGAGCTGCGCGGCGGGGCGCCGGTCGCGGTCGTGGAGCAGCGCACCGTGGATCGGCTGTTCGGGGCGCGCGAGCCCGTCGGCGAGATGGTCCGCATCGGCGGCCATCCGTTCCGCGTGATCGGCGTGTGGCGGCGTCCCACCAACATCTTCGAGGTGCCGGGGGCGCCGGAGATCGCGGGGGTGGTGCCGTTCGAGGCGGCCCACGCGCGTTTCCCGATCGACCGGGTGAACGGCCTGATCATCCTGGTCAAGCCGCGACCCGAGGTGAGCGTCGCACGCGCGATGGACGCCGCTACACTGCAGCTGCGGCGCCTGCGCGGGCTGCGGGTGGGCGAGCCCAACAGCTTCGACCTGCTGACCTCGGATCAGGTGCTCGGCATCTTCGACAGCCTCACGTTCGCGTTCTTCTTCGTGATGCTCGTACTGTCGAGCATCGCGCTGCTGGTCGGCGGGATCGGGGTGATGGCGATCATGATGGTGTCGGTGACGAGCCGGACACGGGAGATCGGCCTGCGCAAGGCCATGGGCGCCACGCGCCGCGATGTCCTGTGGCAGTTTCTCGTGGAGGCGGCCACCCTCACCTTGATGGGCGGCCTGCTCGGCATCATGCTGGGGACCGTGACCGGGGAATTCCTCAAGCGGCTGCTCGACTTCAACACCACCGTGCCGGTGTGGAGCGCCGCGATCGCGACGGTGGTGTCGATCGCCGTCGGGCTCGTCTTCGGCATCGCACCGGCGGCGAGGGCGGCGAAGCTGGATCCGGTGGAAGCCTTGAGATACGAATGAACACGAATGCGGAGTGCGGAATGCGGAATGCGGAATTGCAGGGGAAGGTTCGATCACCGGGGCGAGCCCTGCGACCCGACGCCCGCGCGGTCGATTCCGCACTCCGCACTCCGCATTCCGCACTCTGAGAGGAACCGTGACCGCTCAAGGAGTGGATCTACTCGCCATCGCCGCCCACCGCGACGACGTCGAGCTGACCTGTGGCGGTACCCTGGCCAAGGCCGTCAAGGCGGGCCACCGGGTGGGGATCGTCGATCTCACGCAGGGCGAAGCCGGGACACGCGGTGACGCAGGCGTGCGCGCCGCGGAGGCCGAGCGCGCGGCCAAGGCCCTGGGCGTTCACCTGCGCTTGAACGCCGCGCTCCCCGACGCGCATCTGGAAAACAATGAGCCGTCACGCGCGAAAGTCGTCACGCTGATACGTCAAACAAAGCCGCGGGTCGTGATTCTTCCCTTCCCGATCGGCCGGCACCCGGATCACCGCATCGCGTCGGAGCTGGGGCGGGACGCCTGTTACCTGGCGGGGCTCGCGAAGTACGGCGGGCAGGGAGAGCCTCACCGGCCGTTCAAGGTGCTCTACGCCCTCGCCTACCGCGAGGATCCCGTAAAGCCGTCGTTCGTGGTGGATATCTCCGATGTCTTCGAGACCAAGATGGCGGCGGTCCGTTGCTACGGATCGCAATTCGACGGCGCCAAAGCGGCGGGCGAGATCCACCCCACCGGTCAGGACCTGTACGAGCTGATCCGCGTGCAGTCGGCGCATTACGGCTCGCTCATCCGCCGGCCGTACGGAGAGCCGTTCTTTTGTCACGAGACGCTCGAAGTCCAAGACGTGCTGCAGCTTGGCGTGCAGTCCCTGTAGCGTCTAGATTCACCCGCATGCCCAAGCGGCTGGTCTATCTCGACAACGCGGCCACGACGCCGGTGCGGCCCGAAGTGCTGGAGGCGATGCTGCCCTATCTCGGGCGCGACGCCTTCGGGAACCCCTCCTCCGCACACCGGTTCGGACGCGCGGCGCGCGCCGGCATCGAGGAGGCCAAGCGCACGATCGCCGCAGCGCTGGACGCGGACCCCGGCCAGGTGATTTTCACGTCCGGCGGCACCGAGGCGGACAACCTCGCGCTGATCGGCTGCGCGCTGGCGGCGCGCGAGCGGGGGGGGGGCGCGCCCTTCCGCGTCGCCGTGTCGGCGATCGAGCACAAGGCGGTCCTTGGCGCGGCGCACGCCGTCACCCGGCTGGGCGGCGAGGAAATCATCCTGCCGGTCGACGGCGCCGGAGCCGTGGCGCCGGACGCCCTGGACGCCGCGCTCGCCCGCGGCGTCGCCGTGGTGAGCGTAATGTGGGTGAACAACGAGGTGGGAGTCGTGCAGCCGGTGGCCCGCGTCGCCGCACGCTGCCGCGCGGCCGGCATCCCGCTCCATGTCGACGCCGTGCAGGCGCTCGGCAAGCTCCCGGTCTCACTCGCCGAGGTGGACTGCACCTTGCTCACGATTTCAGGCCACAAGATCGGCGCGCCCAAGGGGATCGGCGCGCTGATCGTGCGCGACCGGCACGCGGTCGAGGCCATCATCCACGGCGGCGGCCAGCAGTTCGGGATCCGCCCCGGGACGGAGAACGTGCCAGGGATCATCGGGCTGGGAAAGGCGGTCGAGCTGGCGACGCGCGAGCAGGCGGACTTCGCCGCCCGCGCCGCGGCGCTGCGCGACGAGCTCGAGCGCCGCGTGCTCGCGGTGGTGCCGGATGCCGTGGTCCACGGCGCGCACGCGCCGCGGGCTCCGCACGTGTCCAGCGTGTCGCTGCCCGGCACGGACAGTGAGGCGCTGTTGATGCATCTCGACCTCGCCGGGATCGCGTGCTCCTCGGGCTCCGCCTGCAGCACCGGGGCGGTCGAGCCGTCCCACGTGCTGACGGCCATGGGCGTGCCGCGCGAGCTGGGCGTCGCGGCGCTGCGCTTCTCGTTCGGCAGGGAGAACACGGCGGAGGACGTGGACACGCTCATCGCTGCCCTGCCGAAGATTGTCGACAAGGTCCGGCAGCTGTCCGCGGTGTTGCACCGGTGATTCAAGTGCGGAATGCGGAATGCGGAGTGCGGAATGGAGCGCGCGAGCGTCGTGCTCCGTCGCCGGTTTCCGGGATCGAACCTTCCCCATCGATTCCGCACTCCGCATTCCGCATTCCGCACTGGGGTGGGGGGGGACGTTGAAGGAGCGCGTTCTCGTCGCCATGTCGGGGGGCGTGGACTCGTCCGTAGCCGCCGCCTTGCTGGTGGAGGCGGGGCACGACGTCGTCGGCGCGACCATGAAGCTGTTCTGCTACGGCGACGCGGTGCCCGACCGGCCCTGCTGCTCGCTCGACTCGATCAGCGACGCGCGCCTCGTGGCGCACCGACTCGGCATCCCGCACTACGTGCTGAACCTGGAGGACCGGTTCGGTCGCGACGTGATCGCCAATTTCGTGAGCGAGTACGCCCGCGGCCGCACGCCCATCCCCTGCGTGCGCTGCAATTCGTTCACCAAGTTCCGCGACTTCCTCCACCACGCCGACGCGCTCGAGTGCGCCTACATCGCGACGGGGCACTACGCCGTCGCGCGGAACGGGGCGTTGTTCCGCGGCCGCGACGCGCAGAAGGACCAGTCGTATTTCCTGTGGGGCATCGACCGCTCGGTGGTGGCGCGCATGCTCACGCCCGTGGGAGCGCTCACCAAGCGCGAAACCCGCGCGGTCGCCCGGCGGCTCGGCCTCGTCACGGCCGACAAGCCCGAATCGGTCGAGATCTGCTTCGTCCCCGACGACGACTACGTCGGGGTCCTCGAGCGGCATCTCCCGGCGGACGCCCCCGCCCTCGCACCCGGCCCGCTGGTCACGGCCGGCGGCGAGATCGTGGGCGAGCACGCGGGGTTCGCCCGCTACACCATCGGCCAGCGCCGCGGCCTCCCCGGCGGATTCCAGGAGCCGATGTACGTGGTGGCGATCCGGCCGGAAACGCGCGAGGTGGTGATCGGACCGGGAGACGAACTGTTCGGCCACGCGGTGGAGCTCGCCGAGGTGAACTGGCTCGCCGAGCCGCTGGCGCCGGGCGACGCCGCATTCGTGCAGTGCCGCTACCGCGCTGCGGCCGTGCCCGGGCGGGTGCGGGAG
>Ga0209239_1000294_pt1 | contig 28389 bp, 25 predicted proteins | sample GraSoi013_2_20cm_FD_185824 | JGI IMG/M metagenome (GOLD analysis project Ga0209239, IMG submission 185824) | Grasslands soil microbial communities from the Angelo Coastal Reserve, California, USA - Sample 10_02_2013_2_20cm (SPAdes) (version 2) | ecosystem: Environmental > Terrestrial > Soil >...
CTATCCTGCTCAAGTAATTCTTGATTATCCTTTAGCATTCGGTCTGCTGGGACTCGCAGGGTTCTTCCAGAAGATTCCAATTCTGGGAGTGGGGGTAGGTATCGCTGGCCGTTTCTGTTCACACTTTTTCTCTGGTGTCTTGTTTTTCGCAAGCTATGCGCCGGCTGGCGTGAGTCCATTTATCTACTCAGCGGTGTACAATGGAGGGTTTCTGATTCCTGAGTTCGTCATAACCGCGGCCCTAATGATAGCATTGGTTAGGGTAAGAGCACTGGAACGTTATCTTTGACTCATTTCCGATCACTAATATTCTGACCAAGCTATTCTGGCGGTTAGAGCATTTTGCGATTAGGCAAGCCCACCTCGGACGTGATGAGGGAAACAATATTCAAATTCAGAGGGCTTGAATCGCGGAAAATAATAGTTGGACCCCAACCCGGAGTCGATGTTTCCGTCGTCGACATCGGTATGGGGCGAGTGATGATAGCTAGCTGTGATCCGATTTCATTCATCCCGTCTTTGGGACCGAAGGAGTCTGCTCGCCTGAGCGTTAACGAAGTCGCGTCCGATGTTGCAACATGTGGGATCGGGCCGTCATTCGCAATGTTTGACCTGAACTTGCCTCCACAACTTTCGAACAATCTGTTGACAGCTTATTGGAAGTCTATTCATCAAAGCTGCAAGAGTCTTGGTTTATCGATCGTCGGGGGTCATTCGGGACGGTTTGAGGGATGCGACTATTCTGTCGTAGGAGGCGCAACAATGTGGACAACAGCCCGGAAGAATGAGTTCTTGACTTCCAGCATGGCGCAGGACGGCGATGATCTGATTTTTACGAAGAGCATTGCCTATGGGGCAACTTCAATATTGACAAGGGCCTTTCCTCGTACTGTTCGTAAGTATCTCGGTCAATCCCTTTTTGAAAGAGCTTGGAAATATTTGCAAACAGCCAGCACAGTCAAAGATTCTCTGTCGGTCGTTAAGGCAGGAATCCACCAGCACGGTGTTACAGCAATCCATGACGTCACAGAAGGCGGTAGCCTAGCAGCAATTGTAGAACTGACGGGAGCTTCAAGCCTCGGAGGCGAAATGGATGTGGAGAGCATCCCCATCTCTGAGGAGACTGAACAAATCTGCAAGCTATTCCATCTGGATCCTTTGACCTCCCTCGGCGAGGGCAGCCTGCTCATCGCGTGTAGACCAAATCGAACAAGACGGATTATTCAGATCCTTCAGTCGATCGGTACAAAAGCTACGGTAATCGGACAATTGTCTTCCGAGACTCGAGGCATTTTCGGAGTCTCTAGGCAAGGCCGATTCAGGATTCGTCACCCTGATCGAGACCCGTATTGGAATGCTTACTGGCGGGCTCTGAGAAAGGGCTGGTCTTGACTGATGAGTCGGTGTAAGGTCAGAATTCTACTTTGAGTTGCTCGTTATCGTGAGAGTAGATGTACACAGGATTCTCGATTCTCCTTAACATGTCAATGGATTCTAGACCCTGTGAGCCGCTGTATATCATCCCGGTTATGTTTCGCTTCTCGATGTTCTCAGGAAGAGGAGCTGCGTCACCGGCGTATACGATGTTTCTCCCCTTCCACTTCACGACAAGAGACTGGTGGCCGATAGTGTGTCCAGGTGTAGGCAGAATCTCCACCCCATCCTCAATCTCGTATTTTCCACGCACCGGCAAATAGTCGCCCTCAACGTCGAAGAAGGGTCGCAGGTAGCTGACCCTCATGAACCGGTCCGGGAAGTAGGCATACCTGATTTCGTCTATCTGAACCAGGAACTTGCTATTCGGGAATAGTCGGTTGTTGCCGCAATGGTCGAAATGTAGATGAGTGTTTACGACCATGGTAATGTCCTCGGGACGTAAACCGTTCTTCTTGAGTGAATTGCTGAGCTCTTCCTCACGGTTCCTGATCACGTCGTGAAACTTCTGATAGTTGGGCGGGAGGTTTCCGACGCCCGTGTCTACGATTATGTTCTCTTTCTCAGTCCGGACGAGCAGAGGTTTCAGAGCAGCCTTGTACTTTGTGCCCTGATATTTTCCGAAGACGAGAAAGCTCTTGTCCAACGTGAAGTAGCCGTCGCTGAGCAGTCTCACATCAATAACAGCCAATTCGAGATCATCTCAACTAGATTCTTGAGGGGCTATAAGTTATCCCGGATCGGAACGCGCTTTGCGAGGAGTGTCGACAAGTTATCAAGGTCTATTTGCCTACGTTCAACCAATATCAGCAGGAGAACGTGCCGCAAGTGAGACCGCTCTGGGTTCCTTCTGAGGATAGAACCCGCGAGGCGAATCTTACCAAGTTCCTTGCGTTTGTTAATGGAAAGTACCTGCTCAAAATCAGATCCTATCCCGAGTTGCATCGATGGTCGGTTGACAGGGTCTACGACTTCTGGTCAGCAATCTGGGACTACACTGGAATCGTCTGCTCCCGTCGGTTTGAAACGGTCGTCGATGACCTTGCTAAGTTTCCTGGAGCCAAGTGGTTTCTTGGATCTCGGCTGAATTTTGCCGAGAACCTACTTAGACAGAGGGATGAGAAAGTTGCCTTGGTCTCAAGAACGGAAGAGGGTCGCTTGTCACAGACAACCTATTCTGACCTTTTCCAAAGAGTGGGAAGCCTAGGAAATGCCCTCCGAAAGATCGGCGTCCTTCCAGGAGACCGAGTGGCAGGTTACATGCCTAATATTCAGGAAACGGTCGTCGCGATGCTTGCCGCCACCAGCATCGGTGCGGTCTGGGCTTGTTGTGGCACAGAGCTGGGTTCCGGAGCGGTCTTGGATCGTCTCGGTCAGATCGGACCGAAGGTACTGTTTGCCGCCGATGGATACATCTACAAAGGTAACAGGTTTAACATTCTTGCCAACGTGGAGAAGGTTGTCGATGGAGTTCCTTCACTCAAGAAGGTCGTGCTCACATCACATATTGGACTTGAGCCGAAAGCTGGGAATCTCTCTAGCTCGATTGCGTTTGACGACCTCATCAAGTCGGAACCAGGTGAAGCCCGGTTCGAGCAATTGCCACCCGATCACCCCGTCTACATCATGTTCACATCAGGCACAACGGGGAAGCCAAAGTGCATGGTCCAGGGAGCGGCCGGGGTCTTAGTAAATCAGCTGAAGGAGACTATGTTACATGCGGATCTGAAGAAGACCGACTGCATCACTTACATCGCCTCGCCCAGCTGGATGATGTGGAACTGGATGATGAGTTGCCTGGCGGCGGGAGCCAAGGTTGTCTTGCATGATGGAAATCCTCTCTCCCCCGACTGGGGAGCCATGTGGAAGATTGTCCAAGAGGATAAGATATCCATCCTCGGTTGTAGCGCCAGCTACATCAACTATCTAAGAAGCATCGGTGCGAAGCCCGGAAGTACATACGATCTCTCATCCCTCCGAGAGATTTCTCAAACGGGTTCACCGCTCTCGGCAGATGGGTTCGAGTGGGTTTACCGGGAGGTCAAGGAAGATTTGCACTTAAATTCTATTTCAGGAGGCACCGACATAAACGGCTGCTTTGCCGGAGGAGTGCCGATCCTTCCAGTTTATCCGGGCGAGCTGCAGGCACCTGGACTTGGAATGAAGATCAATGTATACGATGAAGATGGTAGGCCAGTTGTCGACGTAATGGGTGAGCTGGTCTGTGAGGCCCCAGCTCCATCGATGCCCCTCCGCTTTTGGAACGATCCCGGAGACCAGAGATATCGAGAAGCCTACTTCGAATATTACAGGCTGAAAGGGAAGAACGTGTGGAGACATGGAGACTATGTGATAATGCACGGCAAAACCGGGGGATTCACCTTCTATGGCAGATCTGACGCGGTGATCAAAGTCTCGGGAGTCCGGGTTGGCACCTCCGAGATCTACAACGTGGTCGAGAAGATGCCCGAGATCGCTGACAGTCTTGCGGTAGGCCAGAATTTGAGAGAAGACCAGAGAATTATCCTCTTCGTCAAAATGGCTGCTAGCCAGCGATTGTCAGAGGATCTGAAGGAGAAGATCAGGAAAGCATTGAGAGCAGAGGCTTCCCCAAAACATGTTCCCGCATTGATTCTTGAAGTTCCTGATATTCCTTACACTCTCAACATGAAGAAGGTGGAGACAGCTGTCGCGAATATCGTGAATAACAGGCCAGTGACGAACCGGGATGTTCTTGCAAACCCCGAATCCCTACATTTCTACACAGAAATCCTCACATTGATCCAAAGTCAATAAGAAGTCTCAGAGGGCCTTCATCCGGATCCATCGTCAGCCTACTAGGCATAGTTTGTCGCCAGCCTTTACGAGGTCCCCATGTTTGACATAGAGTTCTTTCACGGTTCCTGTCTTAGGTGAGGCGATCTCGTTTTGCATCTTCATCGCTTCTAAAACCATTAGGGACTGCCCCTCTTCCACCTTTGAATCCACGGAGGTTCTCACTGAGGCGATCTTGCCTGCCATGGGCGAGTTCACAAGAGCCGGTCCATCGAAAATCGTTGACTCGCTAGTATGGCCAGACGTTGAGTCCTCTTGAAGATTGATGGTGAGTGGCCTCCCGTTAACCTCCACGAAATAGACGCGTTGACCCTCCTGTCTCTGCACGGACACGCCGATTACGCTACTGCGGGCTCGTACGAACAGGGTTGCTGGTTGAGCTGAAGATTGCCCTAACACTTCAAGGCCTATCGTCTTTTCATCGACGAGTACACTCCAGAAAGGATCATCGTCTGTGATGTTTCCTATTCGATACTTCTTTCCTTCGACGATCAGGAGCGGCATCAGAGTCCTTCTACATACAGCGCCTGTTTACCCAGTTGCGGTTCTTCGAGTCTAAATCGCCAGGGGCTTCGTGGGCTTGTATTGGGATGGTTCAAGGTTGGGGGAGCAACTATCGCTCGTCTGATTGCTAGGAAGACCGCTGCTATCTCGTCAGCTGTTGTTTCCGCTTTCGGCCTCCAGCCAGAGAGCATTTTGTCCAAGAATTGAGCGTGATAATCGCCTTCGCGAAATCGCTTATCTTCCAGGATGGTTTGATGAATTGGAATAGTGGTCTTTATTCCGGCAACAACCGTCTCACCGAGAGCAACCTTCATCCTCTCTATGACCTCTATTCTGTCGAGGCCTTGGGCTGCTACCTTGGCGACGAGTGAATCGTAGTATTCTGGTACGAACGCTCCGTCGTAGAGTGCGCTGTCAACTCTGACTCCTGGACCTCCTGGCGGAACAAATTTGTCGACTCTGCCAGGAGACGGTATGAATCCGCGGGCAGGGTCTTCAGCGTTTATTCTGCAGTTCATTGCGGCGCCGGTGAACTCGATTTCCTCCTGTGAGAGATCCAAGCGGCGCTCGCTTGCCATCCTGAGCTGTTTTTCGACGATGTCTACTCCGGTTACCATCTCGCTTATGAGATGCTCAACTTGGATACGCTTGTTGGTTTCGAGATAGTAGAATTCTCCCCGCTCTGACATGACGAATTCAACCGTGCCCGCGTTCTCATAACGAGTGGCCCGGATCACCTTGAGCGCTAGCGAGATGAGTCGTTTTCTTTTCTTAGAATCGAGAGCCGGGGACGGAGTCTCCTCGAGAATTTTCTGATATCTGCGTTGGAGAGAACATTCTCGTTCGCCTAGATGCAATACCTTGCCTCGTGGTCCCGCAAGAATTTGGACTTCGATGTGCCGTGGTTTCTGGAGAAATTTCTCCACATAGAGTTCCGGGCGTCCAAATCCCGTGTTCGCTTCCGCGCGAGCCGTCTCGAAACCTTTCTCGAGTTCCTTTGCGGTTCTAGCGATCCTTATTCCTCTGCCCCCTCCGCCAAAGGCGGCCTTCAGGAGAACGGGGAATCCAATCTTTCGAGCCTCGGTCACCGCTTCCTCGCCGGATTGAACTTCACTGTTAGCCCCAGGGACAACCGGGACTCCTGTGGCCTTGGCCAACCTTTTGGATTCGAACTTGTTCGCTACGTTGCCAAGGACTTTGCTACTTGGACCTATGAACACAAATCCAGCCTCTTCGCAGGCCCCAGCGAAGTCGGCGTTCTCTGCGAGAAATCCGTATCCAGGATGGACGGCTTCGACGCTGGATTCTTTGGCTGTTCTTACGATCTTCTCTATGTTCAGATAGCTTTCAGAAGGCGGACCAGAGCCTATCAGATAGGCTTCGTCTGAGCTCGTGACGTGTTTGGATTCTAAATCCGGTTCAGAGTAAACAGCAACGGTCTTTACTCCGAGTCGCTTGCACGTCCGGATTATCCTGAGGGCGATCTCGCCACGGTTCGCGATCAGGATTTTCCTAAACATTGACGAGCCGTCTATAGGGGAATGTTTCCGTGTTTCCGAGGCGGGCGTGCTTCTCTCTTGGTTTTGAGAGCTTCTAGATAGTTGATTAGAACCTCCCTAGTCCTGCTGGGTTCTATTACGTCGTCAATGTATCCTCGTTCTGCTGCGATGTAGGGGTTCGCGAATTTTTCTCTATAGGAGGTTACGAGTTCTTGTGTTTTAGCCTCGGGGTTACGGGCTTTTTCTAGTTCTTCGCGGAAGATGATGTTGATCGCTCCTTCAGGTCCCATCACGGCGATCTCTGCTGAAGGCCAGGCTAGGTTGAGGTCTGCTCGGATATGCTTACTGCCTAAAACATCATACGCTCCGCCGTACGCCTTTCGAATTATGATTGTGAGTTTCGGCACGGTGGCCTCGCAGTATGCGTAGAGGAGTTTGGAGCCATGTCGAATAATGCCTTCGTGTTCTTGGTCGATGCCTGGAAGAAATCCGGGAACATCGACGAGGGTTAGAATGGGTATGTTGAAGGCGTCGCAGAATCGGACGAACCGGGCACCTTTGACAGAGGAGTTGATGTCGATGACTCCGGCGTTGAATTTCGGCTGATTTGCTACAATTCCTATTGAGTGGCCGTTTATCCTGGCGAATGTTGTGATCATGTTTGCTGCCCAGAGGGGCTGAACTTCCAATAGCTCTCCTCCGTCGACTATCCTCGTGATAATGTCCTTCATGTCGTAGGGCTTGTTGTAGTCCTCAGGTAGGATTGCGTTAAGATCCTCTTTCTTCCCAGTTGGCGGTCGAGCCGGAACTTCTGGCGGATCTTCCGTGTTGTTTGATGGAATGTAGCTCAGAAGTTTTCGCATCTGCTGAAGGCACTCTCTCTCGTCTCGAGCGAAGAAATGGGCGACGCCACTGGTCGAGTTGTGGACTTTGGCTCCTCCGAGCTCTTCGAAGCTGACAGTCTGGTTGAGGACTGCTTTGATCACATCGGGACCTGTGATGAACATGTAGCTGGTCTTGTCGACCATGAAAGTGAAGTCAGTCATCGCGGGAGAGTATACTGCTCCCCCTGCGCAAGGACCCATTATAGCTGAGATCTGGGGAATTACGCCCGAGGCGAGAACGTTTCGAAAGAATATTTCCGCATAGCCCCCGAGGCTAACAACCCCCTCCTGTATCCTGGCGCCCCCCGAGTCGTTCAGTCCGATGACTGGGACCCCGGTCTTGAGTGCCATGTCCATTATCTTGGTGACCTTTCGCGCGAACATCTCGCCCAAAGAGCCACCGAATGTCGTGAAGTCGTGGGAGAAGAGGTAGACGAGTCGTCCATCGATTCTACCATGGCCGGTGACTACCCCGTCTCCCAGGACCTTCTTCTCAGCCATTCCAAAGTCTGTGGTCTGATGGACCACAAAGCGGTCGATTTCGACGAATGTGCCAGGGTCAACAAGAGCGTCGATTCTCTCTCGAGCGGTCATCTTTCCCCGAGAATGTTGAGATTCTATCTTCTCGGGTCCGCCGCCGAGCTTTGCCTTTTCGCCTTTCTTCTTCAGCTCATCGAGCCGCTGAGTCATGCTCATTGGTTCGAGAAGTGCGAGGTCGATTCCTTGTATAAAAGCAGGACCGGATTCTAGTCGTTAAGAATCCTGAGCGATCCTTCCTTCACTCTCCGAATTCTGTGATCGTCGGACTCGATCAGGAGACTACCATCTTCGTCTATTGCTCTACTGATGCCCGTTACCATGTCCCTTGGGAGGGTGACTTGGACCCTGAGCAGTCGGTGAATGCAGTTACGCCACCATTCATCCATTATTTTCGAAGGGTGGTTCAAGTCATCGAAGGACAACCGGATTTGATCGAGAATTGCCCTGAGGAGGACCCGAAGATTATGTTGTTTTCCGGATACGAGTCGCATGGATATCGCTTCGGGGGGAAGCCCAGCTTTGCGCTGATTGACGTTTAGGCCGATTCCTAGAATCGCGAATGAGACCCTCTCACCCTGGGTTTTGGATTCTATGAGGATTCCGCCAAGTTTCGCGTTCCCAAGTACGAGGTCGTTGGGCCACTTCAGCATGACATCAAGGCCTGTCTCGTTTCCGATGGCGTTTCTCGTCGCAGTCGCAGCTAGAAACTGCAGCAACAGGAGTCTCCGGCTGGGTAAATTGGGTCTTAGGAGTATTGAGAACCAGAGACCTCCACTTGGAGACTCCCACTTGTTTCCTCCCCTCCCTCTCCCCTTCGTCTGAACATCGGCCACCACTACCGTCCATTCTGAGGCCGATTGTTGTGCTAGTCGATAGGCTGTCGTGTTAGTTGATTGTAATCTCTTGTAGCGGAGTATCTTCAGGGTAGCATCCGTGATTATCTTTCTAATAATTGGAGTTTAAGCGTTAGCCGGTCATTGATAGCGGCTGCAACCAGTCGGAGAAAGGCCTCCAAGCCGTGTATATGTTGTCGGCAAAATTCAGAGTCCGCATTTCAACCTTGAGGGCACCATTGTTGTCCTGGTCGCGGAATTCCAGGACCAAGTCTGCAAACCTCTTGACTGTTTCGACGACTGATCGGTCGTGAATGTCCTCTTTTATGACAAGTATCGCAGTTCTCTTCTTCAGCTTGACTCTTGAGGCTAGCTGGCAGAAGAAGGAATAGAAGCTCTCAGGAGAGTTGATGCTCCGTATGACATTGTCCAAGAAATCGCCAACGATGACCTTGCTCTCGTTTTCCTGAACACACTTCTCAATGAAGAGATTTACTTCCAAAAGATTGTCTGGAGAGATGATCTCGACATGGGAGGATGGGTGGGCCATTGAGCTTCCACCAACAAATGTTACCCATCCTATTCGGTTGGATTGCCCATTGCAGATTTCTTCTGGAGCGGTTGGTCCCAGAACCAACAAGGGGGGTGGGCTGTCGGAAGGCAGGGCGTCCCGGAGAATTGTCCGAAGGGTTTCCCTAACGCTGACGTTTCCGCGGACACAGGCTATGACAAGCCTGTGCCTCTCGAGTTGGCTGTCGTGCCATCCTGATTCGTTCTCAGTGGTCGGCTCTTTCTCTTCTAATGGGCGAGTTTCTTTTCGTGTAGCCATGCAAGTCTTCCCGTAGGAAGCTACCTTTTTTAGGTAAATGGATATAAGCTTTCCCGTTTTTCTACGGAAAAAGGTAGATTATGCCAAGAACGCTAATCCGGGGAAGAGGGCCTGCCCATCATGCTGGGACCCTGAGGTCCTTGCACCGTCGGTCGGGCGTCCAACTGACTCATTATCAAGAGCAAGCTCCTGATCTCGTCAATGTTGCGCAGATTCTTCGTGAGCTGGTTTCGATATTCTTCCCGAGTGGCCTTGTACTCCTGCTCAGGCATGTCTCCAGACATGAACCTACTCTCGAGGGCTAGAAGATTCTGGGGAGCGTTGGTCACTTGATCTCTCAAGTCTCTGACTCTTTGAGTGAGAGTCTCTCCGAGCTGCGACATTTTATCGGCCATCGCCCGATTTGCTCTGCCCAGTTCCTCTCTGAGCATTCCGAGCCTTTGACGGAAGCTGTTGATGTCCGTCATTACTTTGTCTATGCTGACCTCGCTCATCTCATCTGCCCCTAAAGTTGAGCCTTAGGGGTCCGTAGGCCTCATTATGGGTGATGTAACTCTAAGGATTTAGAGACAGTTACCGCACTAAGACAGAGACTTGCTAATGCTTCTCGTCAGACTTCGACGGGGACGAGCCGCTGGTCGAGCTTGTGCTCGTTGTCCCGCTTGGCTGTGATCCCATCTCGGCTTCAAGTGGCGCAGGCGGTGGGGTTGTGAGCATAGTCCATCCTATCCATCCAGTTATGCCCAAGACTCCTAGAACTGCCAAAACTACGGGCGCTCCTAGGACCCATGGCCTCCAAGCGGAGTTTGTCAGCGCTACAATGTATCCTATGAAAACTAGGACTGAGATGACGAAGATGAGTCCGCCGTAGGACTGGTCCTTGTTCACTTTCAGATCATCCTTTGCGTTTGTGCGCTATGATGTCTGTATATAAATCCAATACTTGGAGGCTTCTTTCTAGTTCTTCTTGTAGCCTGGCCGCTGAGACAACAGCTTGGGATAGGTAAGTGCTCTGGACGGATATCCTTCGGTCTCCAACCTTATTCTTGATACGAGTTCCGGCATAGATGTCTTGATTTCCTTTCCGTCCTCCCTAGTTCGGACTGACAATTTTTCCGATTTGAGTTCTCTCTCGCCAAAGACAACGATGTATGGGACCCAGCTCAGTTCTGCATCTCTAATTCTGCTCTGAAGCGTGTCGTCTCGATCGTCCAAGTCGGCTCTGATGCCTGCTTCCTCAAGCTTCTCCAGGATCACCATCCCATCTTTCACCAATTGCTTCGAGAGAGGGATCACTCTAGCATGGACCGGGGATACCCAGACGGGGAGCATTGGTTTCTTTCCCTGTCTTTCCATCCGAACAGCAGAATCTAGAAGTGCGAATAGGTATCTTTCCAATCCACCGATGACGGCGGTGTGGATGATTACAGGGTACTCTCTTTCGCCTTTTTCGTTGGTGTAGTGGATGTCGAATCGTTGCGCGTTTCCTACGTCAATCTGGAATGTACCGATTTCTCTTGGCCTGTCGAGATCGTCGATGATGTTGTACTCCACGTTCAGGACCCAGTAATAGTGGCCTTCAGGGACGAAGTTCAGGAGGAGAGGCTTCTTCTCCACTCGCGCCATTTCGATGAAGAGGTCTTTGTTATGCTGGAAGAAAGAGCGTGTAGTGTTGTATATCGAGACATATTCTCGGTGAATCTTACGAATCTCCTCGTAGATTCTCTCATGGACCTTTCTCCCCACATCGATTGCCTCGCTCAGGTTCTTGAGATAGATGTGGAGATCTGGCATCAGGAATTTGCGGAGCCGGAATGACAGCAGTAACTCTCCACTTTGTTCCATCCGGTAGCTGTCTGCTACTTCGAAGGTGCCGAAGGGGAGGGTCCGGTAGCTGAGGGTCCAGTCTTTCACCATGGAAAATTGCTGAAAGCACGCCGCGTACCGTAGTACGAAGGTGCGTTCGTCTACGTCAAGCTCATACGCTCGTGAGCCGAATAGCTGAAGGTGTTCCTTGATTGGCTTCACATCGACATCGAACATGTTGGTCCCCCTAACATTGAGGATTGGAATCCCGATTCTCCTGATGACTTGGTTCGCGTAATCGGAGAGTAGCTGGATTATCATGTCAGATTCTGGCCCAAAGCGCATTTGGCCGAGATCTGCGTATGACTCCCACTCTATTCCGAACCGTCGGGCGTATTCGAGATAGCGCGGCTCTCCCCCAGTCAGACCCTTCTTGAGCGCTTCTTTTTCCACGAGAGATTCGAACTCTTTCATTCCGGGACCGTACTGGAAGACCTCGGGAGAGTGAAGCTCTCCCTTCTCATCCATGACCATGTACTCACTCTTGAGCTGTGCCGAAACATGACGAGTCTGCTGCCCTGACGTGACAGTTCTCGACAGTTCAGAGAGCGGGTGGCCCTTGGCCGATATTGTGAAGCTCTTGTACCATCCGAACGGTGCCCTGCTTACTTCGTATCCCTTCTCGGCGAGTTTGCCTTCGAGAATTTTCAGAGTCTCAATGGCAGGTTCTCGACTTGCCAAGTCGGTTGAGAGGTGAGCGTATGGATAGATCATGACGCGGTTGGTTTTGAGCCAGCCGAGAACTTCCTCGATTGAAGCCGCGGCGTTGGTTGCGGTATTCTCGGGAGATTGTTCGTCCCCCTTCTCCACTGTAGTGAATACGACAAGCCCGTCTTGCAATGTGCCCTTCCTGGCATGGTCCGGGATCGATTCAGGTTCTTTGACGGCTTTCTCCTTTGACTCGTACTCGAACTTGTCAGCATGAATGAGAAGGAGTCTTATGGTCCGAACCTCCATCTCTCAACCTGTTTATCCTTGCGCGTCTTCTTCTTCATCTCCTTGTAATGATTCTTGCAAAGGTAGCCCCTGCCTGATGTAGAGACTTGAAGGCCGGCTCTCGAGATATCGTCGGGCGAGACGGATCTAATGGCGTCTCCCGTGCAGCCGACGACCGAGCATTTGACTCCTTTACCGACCTTTCCCAAGACGTAACCCAGACACGAACCTTTTCAGCCCTAATAGAAAGTTTCGTAGAAAGAGGACAATCCTCTAAAGAGGCAGATTTCGTCGAGGACAGGCAGTTATGCTGTCTCGAATCCAATACTTGGTTGAAGGGATCTTCCAATCTTCATCCAGACTCTTTCATAGAGCTGGGCTTTCACCAAATTCTCTGACTGCCCTTGGTTTCTTACTGTGGATCGTAGCCTCGATCTTGTATTGGGGAGGTTTGTCCGGTTGGGAATGGGGCGCCACCATCGTTGTTTTGCTGGTTGCGGGATTCCTAGATGCTGTCGATGGTGCAATGGCGCGAAAATATGCCAAAGTCTCAAAGTTCGGAGGGGTCCTTGATAGCGTGCTTGACAGGTTGGGAGAAATCGCAGTCTATGCCGGGCTAGCTGCTGGAGCTCTCATATCGTTCTGGCTAGCGCTGTGGGCTATGTCCGCAGCGTTGATGGTTAGCTATGTCAGGGCACGAGTTGCAGCCGAAGGCGTGACGTTGAAAGGCATAGGGATCGCGGAACGACCCGAAAGACTTCTGATTCTTGCGTTCGCGACCTTGCTCTGGCCGCTGTCTCGTGGCTTTCTTTTCTGGGGGATCTTACTGATCGCAATACTGTCCTCGATTACTGTACTCGATAGGGTCTATAGAGCTTCTAGGGCTTTATCGCGATGACTGGCTGAAGTGTTGAGGTCCGCGTCTTTCGTCCGCGGATCGGACTTTGGAGACTCCGAAGTGGACTGCACAGGAGACGCACAGGTTCTTCATGACTCGCTGGCGCGCAATGTACGCCCCTCTTGCCCGCAGCTCCTTAGCCAATGTGGGCTCAACAAGGGACACCCAAGAAGTAACTCGCTTCATCTTGTCTCTAGGACTCAACATCCCACAGTTTGAGCATTGGACTAGTTCGCTTCGGCCTTTTCCACCCTTGCTGCGTCCTCGAGATCGTCTTTTCTTCGGCATCTCTCTATGTTTCCAAGAATAGGAGAGGGGCCTTTACTATTAACCTCTTGCTGCGGGTTCAGAAAGAAAGCGTCGGAACAGCGAAATGGACATCGTAGTGTGTGGCAACCCGACCATCGATGAGCTAGTACAGAACGGAAAGGTCCGCACATCGCCCGGAGGCAGCGCTCTATTCACGTCATGCGCGGCGGCATACCTAGGGTCGAGGGTTGGGATCCTTGGGAACGTCGGCCAAGACTATCCTCCACGTACCCTAAAACGTCTCAGGACACTGCAATTAGACCTCCGCTTGCTAAAGGAGAAAGAAAGACCTTCAACCAGGTTCCAAATAACTCGAATCAATGGATCTCGAAAGCTTCGATTGCTCGAGGCCGGTGACCAAATAGCAGTCCCGGCAGGTCCGTACCGTTTCCAAGCGGCCCACATGGGACCCGTCTTCAACGAAATACCGAGTTCTCTAGTCCACACTCTTCGAAAAAGGTGCGAGTTTCTATCCGCAGATCTTCAAGGATTCATGCGTTCCGTATCTGCTAGCGGAGCAGTCCGGACCGTTCCGCGGAGCCTAAGTCGATTAATTGGTCATTGCGATATGGTCCAAGCCTCAATCGAAGAAGCACGCTCTCAGACAGGATCCCGTGACCCGAGAATCATCTTGAATCGATTCCTCACAATGCAGGCAGAGTATGCAATTGTCACTATGGGAGAAAAGGGATCCTGGCTAGGCTCGCAACATGACGGCACTTATTTCGTTCCTCCTTTTTCAGACCATAGCATTCGAGACTCAACTGGTGCTGGGGATGTTTTCGCCGGGTCCTGGTTGAGTACCTATCTGTCAACGAAGGATCCGGTCTGGGCGTCATCTGTAGGCTCGGCATTCGCCTCACTCGCCTCACGGAGAACCGGATTGTCCAAGTTCAGTCTTAGGAGGAGAGAATTGCTTCGTCGGGCAGGCTGGGTCTATAATCATGTCAAGCCCCTTCGAAATAATGAGAGACCTAGGAACGAATCTAGCGAATGAGTAAGACCTATTGCATCTCGCTCAGAAGTAGACGTCTGCAGAGTAGTAATTCTTCAGGAGGAGGCCCATTCACCATCGTATCAAGCCGTTGCTTGAGCATCTTGAACAGGGCGCCTTTCCGTCCTCCAAAGCTTCTGGTGACCTCCCCGGTACAATCCCGCTTCGTAGGCAGCAAGCAGAAGGCCTCCTAAGGACGCGAACGCTGCAGCCAAGCCTCCTCCCCAATTCCACATCCAACTTAACCCGACCCCCATCACACCTATTCCAACGCAAAATAGAATTATTCCCCAGATCAGCGCAATCCGTTTTGGGTGGACGATTACCGCAGTCGCAAGGCTTGCGTTGCAAATAATGCAGGACTCTTGTGCGTCAGGGTTTTCGTCAAATCCACATCTTGGACATCGCTTCAGAAAGGGTCCCCATTAGGTTTCCGCAGACTCCCATGAAAATATTGCTACACATCGAGCCTCCGATAACGAACAACGCCGCCCGAGCTGAAACCGCGGCGCCGTCTACGATCACATCCAAGAAAGACATGGGTGCTGCTCTAAACCCTGCGCTAGAGTTCCTGCGTCGTCCTAGTAGGATCTTGCAAAGACTACTTCTCTCGAGTTCGCAGCGCCACAATAGACGCACTGTCCTCTGGCGGATTCCTTGAAGGGGACGATTCTGACGGTTGCTCCTGTCTCCAGTTTGATTCTTTCTTCGCAGTCGTTATCCTCTGATAGGAAGGCTTTGACGAACCCGCCAGTAGTTTCTACGATGTGCGCGAATTCCTTCATGTTATTCGCAGTGGTCGTAAGTTTGGCTTGGGTCTCTTTGGCCCTGTGGAGAAGCGATTGTTGAATCTCGTCCAGCAAACTGACAATGTGAGTGACGGAATCCGCTTGAGGTACTGCCGTCTTCTTTCCAGTATCTCGTCTTACGAGCGTGATCTGTTTCGATTCCATGTCTCGGGGTCCAATCTCAACCCTCAAGGGTACTCCTTTCATCTCCCACTCGTGATACTTCCAGCCCGGAGTATACTGCTCCCGATCGTCAATGTAGGTTCGGATGGAATGCTTCGCGAGACCCTCGGCAATATGATGAGCTGTTTCTAGGATAACTGTCTTGTCGGATTCCTTGTAGTGTATAAGAACGAACACTACCTGTGTAGGCGCTACCTTAGGAGGTAGGACTAGTCCCTTGTCGTCTCCGTGGGCCATGATCATGGCTCCTATTAGTCGCCAGCTGATTCCCCAGGAGGTGGTCCAGGCGAAGTGTTCTTTCTCGTCCTTGCCCAGGTATTTGATCTCGAAGGGCTTGGAAAAGTTCTGTCCCAAGTGGTGGCTGGTTCCCATCTGGATCGCCTTCCCATCCGGCATCATAGCTTCTACAGTCGTGGTGTAGACTGCTCCCTTGAACTTCTCACGCTCAGTCTTCTTACCCACAAGCACAGGTATGGCGACTTGATCCTCTACAAGTCGTCTGTAGATCTCTAGGATTGTCATGACCTCCTTTTCGGCCTCCTCCTCAGTTCCATGCACGGTGTGGCCCTCCTGCCAAAGGAACTCTGTTGTACGGATGAAGGGCTTGGTCGAAGTGATCTCCGCACGTAATACCGAGTTCCAGACGTTGATGAGGACGGGTAGGTCCCGCCAGCTCTTCACCCACCTGCTGTACGACTCGTTGATTATAGTCTCAGAGGTGGGCCTGATGGCGAGTCGCTCCCCGAGTTCGTTGTTTCCGGAATGTGTGACCCAGAAGACCTCGGGTGTGAAGCCCTCGAAGTGTTCCGCCTCTCTCTTCAGTAACCGTTCGGGTATGAGAAGGGGAAAGTAGGCGTTCCGGTGCCCGATCTCTTTGATTTTTCGGTCGAAGTGTTCTTTGATGCTCTCCCAGATGGAGAATCCATACGGCATAAGGACCATGAATCCCTTGGCGCTGGAATAGTCGGCCAGCTGAGCCTTGGTAACAACCTGAGTATACCATTCGGACAGATCCTCCGCCTTCTTTACAGTGATTCCGAGATCCTTGCTACTCATTGGAATATCCGTCCGAGCTGCTGATCGGGAAAAGGTCTAGAGCTGTTGAGGTGAATCTGGAAGAAGTTCACCCAATTTGATCCGTCCTTAGCGCGACATCATCCTAGATACGATATTTAGCTTTTCTTTTCCCGACAATCACGCGGATATCGATCTAGGATTGATCATTCTGCGACTGGTTTTCCTTCTCGTTTGTGTTCGTAGAGCACTACTGATGAGACTGTGCTTCTGACTCCAGTGATCTTGAGAACTTTGTCTTTGAGAACGTTGCGGAAGACGAGGATGCTCTCCACTTTTAGCATGCAGACGATGTCGTATTCGCCCGTCACTTCGTAGACATCGGTCACTTCGGGGAGTTTGACGAGGCTCTGGGTTACATTTTCGAGTTCCTTGGATTCGACGAACAAGTTCAGAAAGACTCTGACCTCTTTGGCCATGGTTGACAATCCATGAAGGGATTCCTGAAGACCTACTCGAGGGTCCTATTAAGCGAGAATGTTTAGGGGATTTCGCGCCCGATTAGCGTTTCCAACGGGGTAGAAAAACAGGATGCCGACTGAGTCTGAGATAGACAAATCATTGCTCAAGAGGGTCATTGAGGAGGAATTTGGAATCGGTATATCCTCCATGACGCTTGTTCCGAAAGTCAGAGCTGCCAGAGGATACTTGATTGAAGGACTAGATCACGAGAGATTTTTCCTGAAAATCTTTACTGACGACAATATTCCCGACTCCGCCTTTAGGTTCGCTCACGACCTGTTTTACAAGGTTGGTATTGCGAACGTCGTACATCCGGTTACAGCCAAGTCGGGTGAGCTGCGGATAAGAACTGGTGAATCTTACATTGCGCTTTTCAGACTGATTGCTGGTAAAACGGCGGAGGAGAGTCGGTTCAACTATAGTCAATTGGAAAAACTCGGCGAACTGTTGGCCAAGATACATCAATCGAAGAAAGTCGTCGGGGAATATTCGGTGAAGGAAAATTTTGAAATTTCATTCGAAGACAAATTCTTAGCTGTTTTTAGAGAAATGGGTAGGCTAAATGACGATTCGACGGAATACCAGAGAAAGATTAGACTTTTCCTTGAACCCCATAGGGAGAAGTTCATGCACGAGTTAGCAAGACTCAAAGAGCTCCAGCGAGAGGTAAGGAAAATGGACCTGGAATTCGTTAATTGTCATGGCGAGCCATCCCCGGGCAATGTTCTGTCTTCTGACAATAACGAAGTATATCTTCTCGATTGGGATGATCCGAGTTTTGCTCCCAAAGAAAAGGACCTTTTGTTCTTCAAGGACAAGATTGAACCTGTCATGAGAGGCTATTGCAGATTTTCTGAAGACACCAGCGTTAATCGAGATGTCATTGAATTCTATGGACATATGTGGAACTTGGGCGAGATTGCCGATTATAGCGGTCGCATACTCTTCGAGAATAACAGTGACCTGCAGAACCAAACATGGTTAGACAATTTGAAAGGAGGATGGGACTTCGTTTTCTGAATCAGCCGACCTTAACTTTCGGCCAGGGGTCCATCCCGATTGTCAATAATCGAGATCGCGTGCTGACTCACTCGCCGTGCGCTAAACTTGGTCTCCAAGAGTCCCCTGAAGAACGCCTTGGAATTGCCTTAGAATCGGAAACCTGCTCGAGATTATGTTAATCCTCTCGGGTCGTTGGATGGGAGGCCAGCCGTCTGTGACCTCATCTCCGTGCTAAGTTCTACCAACCCGAAAAATCTAGAGAATTAGGTATGCGTGTTAATCTCGCGACGCAGATCCGGAGTTTCCTATTTCCGGTTCTAGGCTAACGAACGCAGTCTGTCAACACGCGATTGAAAGGTCCTAATCTAGGATTCGTTTGATTTGAGTTTGAGCTTCTTGGGTAGGTATTCGTCTACGATGTATGTTAGTCCGTATCTGCTGAATGCTTCTTGTTCGGATTTTTTCCGGACTTTCCTGAACGTGTCGATCTCTCTCTGCCAGAGTCCTCCAGCATAGCGGGGGTCCTTCTCAAGTTCATTCAAACGTTTCAGATCCAGATCCGTCAGCGGGTCACTCGGCAGCTTATAGTCGACAATATCCGTGGCCCATACTCCGCCCCAGATCGCATCAGGAGTATTCAGCTCTCTAAGATGTGCGGCGTTCGCTGACCCGGAGATTATGACCATGGCAATGTGCATTCCCCAGGGATCACCGTCGGTGAAGATGTAGACTGGGAGGTCCAGTTCTTGGTTCAATCTTCTGAGCAGAAAACGTGTTGCGCGCGGCGCCTGACCAGCAGTGTGAATTAGAACTGCTTTGAAGCGCTGGTGGACCCGCTCCTCAATGAACCTCGTAAACAGTCCACCCTTCTCAATGGCTATGACCTTGTCTACTTTCTTCTTGTCCGGTCGGACAAACTCTGAGGTTGTCAAGGCGGGACCGATCATGACCCCATCCGGGTGAGATGATAGGTTGAGCGTCCGGCCCTCATACCCCGGCACCGTATACTCGACCGTCAAATCCCCGAAGATAGCGCTCCGCTCTTCAGGAAACACATTGAAATCCTCTCTCGAAAACCCTGTCACAGTCTCAAGATCAGTGATGAGATTGTCGCTCTCCTGCTGATCCTGAAAGTCCATCTCATAGGCTTGAGCAGAGTAGAAAACGTCCCGTAGAGTACTGGTCTTGTTCTGCTCCGTCAGCTCATCCGTGAACATAGCGGTCCAGAGTAGCTGCGTAAACGGACGAACATGCCGGACATTACGCGCGCTCCTCTTCACATTCCTCTTCCCAAGAATATACTGCCGAGTCTTGTCATCGTAGATTATGTTCGCAATAGACCGGCTCGGCATCTTGACAGTTGGAAACTCCTTCTTCGCCAGTTGATCATACACTTGGCCCCCAAGCTGTTCTAGGGAGGAGAGGACGTGATCCTTCCTCTCCTTGACGACCCCTTTACTCCGGCTCTTCTTCTCCTTCTTCGACACCATATTTTATCAGACCCTTGAGCAGCGGTTTGATATCAGGCTCCTTCTTAGCCCTAGACAATTTCGTCGAGAACTGTGCCATTTTCGGAAGATACTTCTCAAAAACATCGACGCGCTTCTTCTCCTGAGCAAGATGCTCCCTTCGCGACAGATAGATCCTCAGATTCCTTGAAGCTTCTCTGATTGCGTTGAGAATCTCATGCTCGACCTCGGGGCGGTCGGCAATGAATTCCTTTCCTACAGTCTTGTACGGAATCTTCGTGCTGCAAACGTGAACGAATACTGCTAGGGGTGTCTCGCCTGGGATGACTTTGTAGCCGCGCCAGTCTATCTGGTCAACCACCTTCCATGAAACATCACTAGCCTCGTCGAACAGTAGGGGAATCTTGTTGGCAAACCGGAAGAGCAGTATCTTTCCCTGTGTCTCGATCTGCTTCCCGCTAGCTATTCCGACCTCGATGATGAATGGGAAACCCGAGTATGTGGCGGGCTTTCGCTGAAGAGTTGCGACGAATGCAGATCCATTCTGGACATCTTCATCACTTATCCCCAGCTCCTTCTTGATCCCAGTGGCCAGCAGGTCCGCGCCTAGGGGGGAGAGGCTTGTTGGATCAGGAGAGACGAAATCCTCGTAGTTCTTCATGGCGCTGACCAGCGTAACCATGTCAGCCGAAGACAGATTCCGCGGGTTTTTCTTGGATCCGAGTTTCGCGTAGAGAAGGAACTTCCGCGCTGTCGTTTCTCCGATTCGCTGGAAGTTCTTGCGCAAGAACTCCTGCAAAGTCTTTGCGTTTGTGAGTTTGAGCATCCGTTGGACGGTCTCGACATCAACTCCGTGAGGGTGAGGCAGGGTTTCGGTAGGTGCAGGCGGCACCACAGTGGTCCCTCTCGTGAAGTGGTAAAGTCGCCCGCGCGGATCTACAAACGTGAGATTAGCGTAGGGAACAATAATGGCTGTCTGCTTGAAGTATTCGAGGATCCTCGGCATGGCTCTGGAGTAGTCCGCTTCAGTCTTGAACTCGATGATGGTCCCTTTCCAGTGAGAACCGTTCGTGCGGGTCTTCTTCTTGAGTACTATGGGTTTGTTGTGCTGGATATCAGTTCGTAGGCCAATGTCGGTAATTCTCTGTTTGGGATTGGTACTGGAGCTGATCTGGGCCTCGCCGTGGGTCGTAATCTGTCCGTACAACAATGCCATTTTACCGCCGAGCCCGAAGGTGCCCCGAGTCTGACGAAGCTTGTACTTCGATCCGTAGAGAACTTGGCCGAACGCTGATGGTATCACTTCTCCAGGAACTCCTATGCCATTGTCCTCGATTCTCAGATCGTAAACTCCAGGACCGTCTAGCGGTCCAGACTCGTGAGAGAGTCTGACGTAGATGTCAGGTGGGATGCCTCCTGTCTCGCAGGCGTCGAGCGAATTCTCTACAAGTTCCCTGATAGTGGAGTAGATCGATCTCGATGGGCTGGTGAAGCCTGCGATGTCTCGGTTTCTGTAGAAGAAGTCGGCCGCGCTTATTTCTTGGAAGACTTCGGCGACTGTCATTTCTTCGGCCTTGAGATCGCCGCTATGCCTTTTTCTTGGCTGGCTCTGACCCTTCCCACAGTCCTAGAGCTTTCTCCTTCTTGACTTTCTTTCTCCGTTTCTTAAGAATCTTATACACGGTACCATGTTGTCGTCCTTCGATCAGTTTCTCCAACGCGTCCTTCGCCATCGATACGGATTCGAAAGTCCCGATAATCGAGATCGTGTGCCCGCTAACTGAGATCAGGGTCCCGGTCAACTCCTCGATGTTTCGTCGGGCCCTTCCCTCCTTGCCAATGATTCGACCGTCGACTCTTCGGATCTCGGCCTCGTTCTTTCCAAAGTAATCGTGCAGATCTACGATTTCGAAAGTATAGTCATCGTTGAAGAGGGAGAAAGCCCTAGGCGGGGAGAATCCTCGTCCTATCGCCAGAACCATATCCTTTGCCCTCAATGCGTAGGATGGATCAGGCGAATCGGGCTTGACCCCTATATCGACTGATCCTGATTCACTGTCAATCTTAAGATCAACGAACAGTTTGTCTTCGATCGTTGACTTGACGGATCCCTTTGGTCCAACGAGGACACCGATCCTCTCTTTCGGGATCATAGCGTTCATTCTTGTCTCTGACATCATTCTATCTCCGGGAACACTTTTTCGAACGGGCGAGTCTTGACTCCTAGTCCTCTGAAGTAATGGTTCAAGTTTTCTACGTCCCTCTTCAAGAACAGCTTCGCTTCTGGATGTTCCATCGTGACTGCTTGGGCAAAGTCTATGAAAACAGGGTATCCGTCCGGAACGAGGATGTTGTACTCGCTTAGATCTCCATGAACTAGCTTGACCTTATCGTGAAGGTCCTTCAGCATTTCCAGGGTCTTCTTGTACCAGCCAGCGGGCGCTTCAAGAGGTACCTCGCGGAGATGCGGGGCAGATTTTCCATCTTTTCCGATGAATTCTAGGAGGATGACGTTTTTCTCTACGTATATGGGTGCGGGCACCGTTATGGCCTGACCTGCTAGCTCCAGGTTCTTGTACTCTTTCAGAGCCCACATGTCGACAAGGGATCTTGTGTCGTGAGGGATGTCCTTGAATCTCGGATCCCCTTGTATGTACTTCAATCTGCCCTGTCTGAAAATATTGGAAGATGTTAGGAATATCTTGACTGCCACCTCCTTGCCTTGCGGGTCGAGTCCGTGATAGACCCGGCTCTCTTTGCCTGCCTTGAGGACCCCCGTTATTTCTTTCAGCTTTCCGATGTTGAGAATCTTCAGGATTGTCAGAAGTGTCCGCTTGTCAAAGACTTCTTCAAGAGTCTCTAGATCTTCGCTTGATTTTGTCCTGACGCGTCGCTCTCGGTCGTACCTCTCCTCACGCTTCTTGAGCTTCTCGTCGATTTTGTCAGACAAGCCGTTTCGCACTAATAGATGGGCGGTTACTGATCTTACGATGTTGGCTGGGGTACTGTTAGTCCCAAGTAGAGTTTGCCAAGTTCACGGTGTTCGAGCAACGCTCTCGCTGTTCCTTGGAAAATAGTGGTTCCATTCACCAATAGATATGCGAAGTGTCCTATCTGGAGTGCCCGAGTCGCGTTTTGCTCCACAAGTAAGATGGTAATGCCCGAGGTTCGGCAAAGGTAGGATATTGTATCAAGGACTTGGGTCGCTACTATAGGGGCAAGGTTTGCTGTTGGTTCATCGAACATGATAGTATGGGGATTTCTCACCAGTGCCATACTCATTGCGGCCATTTGTCTTTCTCCACCACTTAGGCTCGACACTCTCGTGTTCCAGTACGAAGAAAGTTTGGGAAAAAGTTGAAGGGCTTTCTTGGCCCTTTCTTGGAACTCCTCGTCCGTAACAGTGTACCCTGCCATCTTGAAATTCTCTGCCACCGTAAGGCTCGTGAACGTACTTTCGGTCTGGGGAAGGTAGGCTATTCCTAATCGGGCTATTTCGTGCGGGGGGAGACTGGAAATGGTTTCATCGTTGAGAGTGATATTACCTTGATAGATGTTGGTGAGTCCGGCAATAGTCTTGAGAAGAGTACTCTTGCCGGAACCGTTCGGGCCGACGATTACCGTGATCTCGTTCGGTCTCGCCTCCAGCGAGACTCTGTCGAGAATCTGGAGGCTCCCATAACCAGCAGAAACATTATTGACTTTGAGCATGTTTGAGAATATCAGCCCCCTAGATAGGCCTCGATGACTCTCTTGTCTTTTACAACCTCTTTGGGCAATCCGGAAGCGATGACTCTTCCGAGTGCCATTACAAACATTTGATCGACGTATTGCAAGGCAACATCAAGTCGATGTTCAACAATGAAGAAGGTAAGCCCCAGCTCGTCTCGAAGCGTCAATAATCTCGAGAATATTTCATGCGCAAGTGTCGGATTTACACCCGACACCGGCTCGTCGAGAAGTAGAAGCTTTGCGTCTGACATTAGTGCCCTTCCGATTTCGACAAGTTTCATCTGCCCACCGCTGAGAAGGTAGGCGGGTTGGTCCCAGACTCTTGAAAGTCCCAGTAACCTTAGAATCCTAGCCGCCTTCGCGGAGGTCTGCATTTCATTTTCCTGCCACGCAGGAGTGAAAAAATCTTTCCACGGTTTCAGGGTAGCTTTGCCGAGGGACCAGAAGAACTTGATACAGTCCTTTACGTGAATTTTTGTCTTTCTTGCCGGACTTCCCTGAATCCGGACTTTCACTCGTGCTAGACCTCCGATCATTTTCCAACCAGACGCGGTGTCTCGCCAGGGACGGAAGAAGTCGTTCCAAGACCTTAGACCGACAATCTTGAGGGATTTGAAGAAACTCTCTCCTGGGTTTCCTTTTTCGGCGACTAGCAGGTTTTCGAGCACGGTGAGCTTCCAAAACAACGCGGGAATCTGGAACGTTCTAGCCAAGCCCATATCGTACAGTTTGAAGGGAGCGAGGCCTGTCGCATCTCTTTTCTGAAAGAGAATCCTTCCTGAGTCGGGCTTGTATAGCCCACTTATCACATTGATGAGAGTAGTCTTCCCTGATCCATTTGGCCCAATAAGGATGACGACTTTGCGTTCTTCCACGTCCAGTGAGACGCCATCTAACGCTCGGAGATTCCCGAACGATTTTGCAACGTCTCTTATGGAGAGAATGATCGGGGCCATTGATGATTAGGAAAAGAAAAGGAGAGGGGGGTTGAAGTTGATTGCGGTGCTATGGAACGCTGGTCCAAGTTACGGCATCCGAGGCTGTGTCCCACGAGCCCGCTTGGACCCATGTGGGGGCACCCGATTGGATGACAACCTTCCAGATCTGGTAAGATGTCGGCGTTCGGTCACCGCTAGCCTGAAACGAAAGGGGCCCGGTTACACCGTACAGGGCGCCATTGTAGGACTCTATGTAATTCTCGAGAAATGCTTGAATCGCGGTGCCGTTGTTTCCAGCCTGAATCGTAGACATTGCGCCGAGCCACAGGTCATCATAAGCTCCAAGGCAATACGAGTCGCATGTCGTCCCTGAATACTTGCTCGAAAATGATGAATAGAGGGAGTTGCTCTTGGTGTTGTTTGAAGTTGAGAAGAGCGTAGACACAATCTTGACTTGGGCAACCAAAGTGCCCGTCGAAGCTGGAGTGATTATGTGGCCGTTGTCCGCCTCTCCGTCGGTGCCGAACCAGGGGAGTGTCGACCATGGGAAGTTGTAGGGTGAGCCGCTCGAGAAGCTGCTCTGAGCCTTTATGACCATTTGGCTGAATTCCTCGAAGGCGACTACGTCGATGGCTATCTTGCCCGCGCCGTACGTGCCTACTGCATTGTTGAACTCTGTATTCAATGTGGTAAGAGTGCTCGTCCAGTCTAGAGTGCTTGCGTCGGCGGCAGCGGCGTCGTATCGGATTATGGTCTCGACGTGTCCCCCTAGTGTCTGGAATCTATCACGGGTGGCGTTTGCGAGCCCATCGCCGTAGGTGTCGTGTCTCTGAACGATGATTAGGTCGGTTGCCCCTCTGTCAGTCATTATTCTTGCATCTGCGACGCCTTGGGCTGCGTCGTTGGGAACAGTGCGGTACAGGTAATCGTTCGAAATTGCAAGGGCTGGTGATGTCGATGAGGGACTGATGAGAACTACGTGGTTTGAACCCGCGTAAGACAATATGTACTGGGCTGCACCGCTATTTAGTGGGCCAACAACAACCTGGACTCCTGATGCGGCCAGAGATTTGAGGTCCTGGAGTGCGAGGTTGTTATCGAGCTGATAGTCGTCGATGGCTGCGGTGAACTTTAGGTTACAGCCGCCTCCGGAAAGGAGCGAGTTGATGTCGTTTATTGCGAGTGTGGACACGTCCTTTGCCCTAGTGCCTTGATCCGAGAGAGTTTTTGAGAGGTCGAGAAGCATTCCTAGGGTAATGGTTTGGCCTGAAGTGCAGAGTGAAACGCATGCGCCGGGATTCGTTACGAAGAGTGAGTAGCAAAGTGCGTTAGTGGACTGCGCAGATGTAGGGAGATGCGTCAAGGCGTAGGTCGCGCCTGCGCCGACTCCGAGACCTACAATGAGTAGGATAATCGCGATTGCCATCGAGACGGTTCTGCTGCTTGGCTTCGTTTGAATGGGTGGTTGAGATTGCAATTTAGAGGAATTTTCGCGACTCACCATATAAACTATATTCGAGTTCAGGACACGTTAGTGGGATCTGATACTCTTGGTTTGGCCGTATCTAGTGAGTTCAGTCATCTTCGGGTCGCTCTTCGGACTAATGGCCATCGGCCTCACGCTCACATACATAACCACCAAAGTCCCAAACTTCGCCTATGGCTCCTTCGTAACGATTGGTCTGTACACGTCCTACTCAATGAATCGTTTCGCGGATTTCACTCCTTACATTTCTGCACCGATCGCTTTTGGTATCGGTGGCCTCAGTTCCGTTGCCATGTACCTTGGAATTCTTCGGCTACTTGCAAGGAGAGGCTCATCGCTGGTCTCTCTAATGATCGCAACGTTGGCGATCGATATCGCGTTTATCGGCATATTTGGAATTTATGCGGATTATCTCCGCTATGGTCGCAACCTGACTGACAGCCTCTCATTCTACTCATTTCTTGATGACTTCTCTATGTTTGGAGCGCAGGGCCTCACGTATGTCGCTCCAATCTCACTGGCGCTCATAACCCTTGGATTATTCATGCTCCTCACACGCACTAAATTCGGAGTAGCGATGCGGGCATCAGTAGAAAACCCGACCCTTGCGAGGGTGTTAGGAATAGACGTCGAGAAGGTGTACGTGTTTGCGTGGTTCCTTGCCGGAGGATTTGCAGCAATGTCCGGTTCGTTCTATACCCTTTACTCAGGGGGAGGAGTCGCAACCGGTTCCGGTCTGATCGTCGAGATTTTTGCTGCAAGTATTCTGGGCGGACTATCAAGCATCTACGGAGCTGCCATAGGGGGAATAATAATTGGAGCTGGCGAGAATCTACTGACGGGCGGAGGAATAGTTCTCCTCGGTTCTTGGGTCTTGGACTACCAAAAAGGCATACCACTTCTCATAATGATAGTCACTTTGCTAGTGCTGCCGCGTGGTCTTGCATCGCTCCTGAAATGATGTTCCATGCTGGAATCTGGATCGGCACTAGTTTGAGGGTGTCACGATGTTAGATGTTCCATCTATTACCATTTTTGGGTTCAACATCGTCAAGTTCGCGGTTGATCTAGGAAACGCGTACATGTTGTTTCTCGTTGTGAGTCTTAGCTTGAATCTCGAGGCGGGCTACACAGGCGTGCCGAACTTCGGAAAAGTTATGTTCATGGCGGGAGGCGCAGCCATCAGCGCTGCAGTCTGCGGCCAGTTAGCAGTTTTCATACTCGGAGTAAATGTGCATGGCAATTACAACGGGTACATAGTGACGGTAATCAACCAGGTTAACGCGTCCCTATCAAAGAGCCCTCTCCTATCCGTAGAGTTGGTGCTCCTTGGGACCATTCTTGCCGCGGGAATCGGAGGTTTACTGGGGTTCCTGGCTTCATACCCGGCAATCAGACTTAGAGAGGACTACCTAGGCATGTTATTGTTGGCTTCTGCCCAATTCTTCCAGATTTTCTTGGGAGCCTACTATCCCCTAATTGGTGGAACACAAGGGATCTCTGTTCCGGACTTTTTCGGATGGGCAGGAAACGGGATTGGAGTAAGGGATGTTGCAATTCTTGGCTTTCTCTCGGTCTTCGCCCTTCTGGTATACGTCTATGCAGAAAGAATTGCGAGGTCACCATTAGGAAGGACCCTAAGGGCCGTAAGGGATAACGAAACCGCAACTAGAGCATTGGGAAAGAATGATATCGCGATCCGGAGGAACGTGATTATCATCGCTTCTGCCATAGCTGCTATGTCAGGGGCCCTTCTCACATTTCAAGTCGCATCCATTGGGCCTGGGACTTGGGACCGGATAACTTGGACTTTCTACATCTGGGTGATGGTCATCATAGGCGGATCAGGCAACAATTTGGGAGTCGCGTTGGGAGCGCTTTCATTCACATCCCTCTTTGATGTCATTACGCAATTGCAGAACTCTATACCTTCCGACTTACCGATAGAGGTGAACTGGCTGAGATACTTGCTCTTTGCAACTTTGCTGATATCAATTCTAGCTTTCAGACCCGGGGGAATCTTGCCTGAGAAATCTTCGCTGACAATTCAGAAGAACAAACTGTCTATGATAATTAAGTCAGCAAATGTACTTGAACTAAGAACTGTGTCATCGAGCAGAGAAAAATTCCCCGCTGACAGGACTTCTCGCGATTCGAAGACTACCGATTGATTCTTCGAAATCATTGCAACCGAATGCGAAGGGTCAATTCGATCTGGGCTCCAAGGAGGCTCACCGACCCTTCGGCTTGACGAGCTCCGACTGCTTTGGTAGTCAGTTAAGGCGAAAGGGTTTGCCTTTTGTCAGGACTCTTGCAGGGACCACTGTTTTCCATCGGCTCAGCCATTGGAGATCTTCCTTGGCTTCTCGCAAGTCATCCGGCAGCATTTGCGGAATTTCATCAGAAATAGGATACCATCGGTCACATTCGGGGCAGACGAGCAAGCCTTCTGTAATCTCTTCTTTCTCTTCAAAGACGTGAAGTTCAAGTGGATAGTGCTTGTCGATCGGACAGGCAAGGATGTCGAGAAGACGTCTCTTCAACCGTAGTTCAGGATTGAGGACTCTAGGATTGTAAGATAAGGTTTGACCGTGTCTACTTGGCGTTCAGCGTAACGAGAGTCTTGGACCGGCCCGATTTCAACGCGGCATCGCAGACACGGATTGCCTTCATTGCGTCCTCACCCGAGGGGGCTTCCTTGGTGTCTCGAAGAATTGTTGTCATGAAGTTTTCAAGTTCGACTCTGAGTGGCTCAGCCCATGGAGTATAGGGCTTGACCAGTCGTTCGGAATTTTCAACTGTGATTTCTTGGGTGATGTAGTCTAAGTTTATCGTGGCATCGCTGCCAGTGATGATCAGGGTTCGGACCTTACGAGGGGTAAGCCAGTTCGCAT
>Ga0209239_1000296_pt1 | contig 28379 bp, 22 predicted proteins | sample GraSoi013_2_20cm_FD_185824 | JGI IMG/M metagenome (GOLD analysis project Ga0209239, IMG submission 185824) | Grasslands soil microbial communities from the Angelo Coastal Reserve, California, USA - Sample 10_02_2013_2_20cm (SPAdes) (version 2) | ecosystem: Environmental > Terrestrial > Soil >...
GATTCTCGGACCGTGCTGTTTTGCGATTCTTGTTCTCGTCTCTTCGAGATTCTTCGATTCTTTCTCTAGGTTTGCTAGTTGGAGGTCAATTGCCTCCTTTGCCTTCTTGGGGTCTGAGGGTAGCCCGTTCCAAGGTGGGCCGAGTTTAGCGCCTAGAGCGGTAGTCATCTTTTTGGCATCATCTTGGAAGGCTGCTGGGAATAATGCGAGGAAGGTCTGGCTCTTCTCAGATGTATTCGTAATCGCGAAGATCAGATTGCCCTGAGTTATCTGGTCGAGATCCTTCTGGAGTAGGGGGATGGTTTCGGTGTTGGCTTCTCCAACGAGGCTTGTTAGGAATCCGCGTCCAGCTATTGCGTCTAGTGAGACTCCGACGTTTTCTAGGCCCGAGAGGAATCTTGAGAGCTCTGAGGCTTGTTCTTTCTCTGTCTGAAGCTTTCCTTCAGCATCCTCGAGTTGTCGGACCGAATGTTCAAGCTTTTCCGTCTCTTCGCCTAGAAATATTGTGAGTGCCTCGATATTATTGATAGGCGCATCGAGATTCTCTATGGTTGACTCGCAGACCTTGAGCGCTGTCGTGAGAATTGTTAGTCGGCTCTTTATCGTGGAGGATTTGGCCTGGAGTTCAAGTGCCTCGTATCGTTTCGCTCCCTCAGGAATCCTATCATCTTCAATCTCTGTGAGGTGAAAGAGTTTCTTGGAGCCAGCATATCCCAGAAGGTTAGGTAATTGATCCTTGGCTACTATGATGCTGACTTGCTGCATGCGTTCAGGTTTCAGCATTCTAGAAGCTACCCGCCAAAAACTGTAGACGATATCAGCGTAAGGAGCTGGTTGTCGAGTCTCTCGAGGCGAGACTTGAAGGTGTTATTGAAGACGACTCTGCCCTCAGGATCTGTTGCCACTACTCCGCCCAGGTCGTCGATAGGCTTCTCGTCGATAACAAGTTTCCCTCCCTTCGGGAAGACTCGCGATATTCCATCCAGATTTCTTTTGCTCACGTCTCTGAATCCGATTCTAACAACCGGATGATCACTATCCACCGCTTTCACCGCCTCCGTCACAAAGCGCTGAGCAGTCTCTTCGAACTGTTCTGACTTTGAGATGCTTGAAAGCCGGTCTTCAACACCATGAATTATGTCCTGGACTATTCGGTTCTTCTCGTCGAGAATTCTGAGTCGGTTCACGCGGACCTTTGAGCTGAGGATGCTTCTTCGAATGGACTCCGCCTCTACATTCGCCTTGGCTATGATCTCCTCAGATTCTCTCTGAGCCCTCTGCTTGGCATCTTCAAGAATCTGCTGGGACTTTGCCTGAGCGTCCTTGATCGTTTCCTCGGCCTTATGCTTGGCATCAGAGAGGATTCGAGTCTGTAACTTCTCTAGGGATTCTGACATTGTGCTCACGCGTTCAGAATCAATTCCACGGCCTTGCTGACCGCGGCGGACTTTCTCTCCTCAGAGAGCTTTCGGTAACTGTTCAGGACCTGTTCCGTCTCCTTGTCTGATTGCAGAGCCTCGGCTTCGGCCTTGCTCTTCGCCTCGCGGAGTATCTCCTCCCTCTGTTGTTGAGCGCGGGCGATGGCTTCTTGCCTGATTCGTTCCGCCTGTTCGCGTGACTCGGAGATTATCTGTTGGGCTTTTGCTGATGCTTCGTCGACGATTCTGCGTGCTTGTGCTTCGGTCTCGACGATCTTTTTGACAGCGTCTATTCCGGACAAGCTCCGTGGGTTCTCCCGAGAAATCCTATTGTTCGTTTCGGAGAAACCGGGAATGGGCCTATAAAACTGTGGGGTCAAACTCTCCGATCAATACGGTCAATATTGAAGGATGCGAGTTGACCTTGAGATTACTGTTGGGAAACCTGCTTCATCAAGCTTATACGAATGGCGACGGGGTCCTTGTTTTTGCCGGGGGCCGAACCAGGCCGGGGTTGGCTTGTCCACCGAAGGCCGATCGGATAAGGCGACGGGCTGCAGACGCGGCTCGTAGCAACCCGTAGTAAACATCCAACAATGGATGGCTGAGGTGGGTTCAACTCCCACCCCCGGCTTCAACCGGCTGCAGCATAAAACCAGAGATATGATCCAGCAAACGCAATCTTCTCATTTGTTGCATCAAGAGTTAAAAGCCCCCATTTTGTTTTGAAGCTATTGCTCGCGGTTTACTCACTATGCATAGAAGCGGTTGGCTTCGATAGTTCCATCAGTGAAAACCTGTTGCTTCCCAGTGACCATTCCTCAATAAGGCACATTTTCGCCCAGTCGATTGCTCTAGTGATAGACGATCCTGGCATCCGTTAAAGCTTACAAAGGCAGACTTTCGCTTTCGTCGGGATTATCAGTAAGTCAGTAGAGATTTAAGCATTAAACAATCGATTCGATTGAATGTGAAGCAAGCCGCATTGCGTCTGCACGATTTTTCGGAGAATATGTTAAGGTTCAAGCTTGCGACACGGATTGCAGAGACTCTTTACAAGGACATTAACGTAGTAGCCGTCGGCCTTTGCGGATCAGTGGTAAGGGGAGAGTCAACTCAAGGTAGTGATCTCGACCTAATAGTTGTCGTGAGGAAGGCGGCCCAACCAAAGAGAATTGTCACTTCTTCCAAGAAAGGCGCAAAAACGCAGGTTTCCTTTTTGACCGTAGGATTCTTAACCTCTTTTGTGAGCAAGAGGCGCGCAACTGACTGGTTTGATTATCGACTTATTACTCGTCTTAGAGAAACTGCCTTTCTCTTCTCTAAGGAGCCAGAGTGGACTATTCGGCTTATTCAAGAAGTTGCTATGATCAGACCTACAAGATCTTTCCTCGAAACCCTTCGCAGGCGCGCTTTCGAATATTTGTCAAGTGGAAGAAGGTACCTCAAAGAGAGAAATAACGAAATGGCGACCCTTGCTTTCAGAGGTTGTCTCGAATGCATCAGACGATTAGCTTTTGCCAGCACACTCAAGGAATTCGGTGGACACAAATGGGGTCTTGTGAGGTTGAAGATGCTGGACAACTCCCTTTATCGAGATTACGTCGCCACCTTTGCGAGGACCAAGCAGGACCCACGAGAGAATGTTCACTATCTCGGGACAATAATTGCCACCCTGAAAAGACGCCGTCCACGCTTCAAAAACCTAGCCGACAGAGATATCGACATCTTGACAGATATTTTGCAGGATACGAGGGACATGATTGCCCTGGGCAGGATAACTGAAGCGAAAGTGATCCTTGCCCAAACTTCTCTAGTCATGTATTTGCCCAGTTTTTCTTTACCTATTTCTCCTCGCAAACATCCTGGACTCGCACAATTGATTCTGCGTGCTAGTATGCTTAATGACTTAGAGACCATGGAAGTGGTCCGAATCTTCAATGCCGCGGAACAATCCTACAAATTTGCCCTGAGCAACAGGCAACCCGGTTGAGTTACTGGATATGACACTTGAGAGAGCATACCTCCATGCCTTGCGAGTCCTGGCGGAACGGACAAAAGCGTCGCGAGTCCGATGGATCATAATCGGGAGCGCGAGCCTCGCGGTACAAGGGGTTCATATCCGCCCGAGAGATATTGACATACTTACCGATATGAGGGGGGCCTTTGAATTCAATACCTTGTTGAAGGATTATGAGAACACTCCTGTACGGTTCAGCAGATCCGAGATATTCGAGTCATACTTCGGCATATTCAAGATTGAAGGAGTAATTGTTGAAGTTATGGGCGACCTGAAGATGAGGTACGGAAATCAATGGGCGAGTCTTGCGGAATTGAGAGTGCCAAAGTTCGTTGAGATAGATGGGCTAAGACTACCTGTTGCCGAATTGCACCACCAGTTGGCCTCGTACGAGGCTCTGAATCGAAAAACTGATAATAAGAAAGTGGCAGAACTCAGAAAACTCGTTTTAGGAAAAAGTTATTGAACAGATCGGAATCTATATCTAGTTTACTCTGACGAGTAGCCGCAAGAAAGTGATAACCCTCCCGCCAAGAAACGTCTGGATAATTTCCCTTGCGGCTGCATCGACCTATACAGGTTTCTACATGTTCGTTCCCTTGTTTCCTATTTATGTGAAGGGATTTGGAATCAGCGTAACCGAGCTCGGAATAATTCTGGCATCCTTCGCGGTAGCAAGAATAATCTTTCAAGTTCCATTCGGGGCTATTTCTGATAGGATAGGCAGAAAGTTTCTAATTGTGTCTGCTCTTTTCGCATACTCTGGAATAATAGTTCTTTACGCGCTATCATCAAACACTTACGAGTTCCTAGTTTTTCGATTCCTGCAAGGGACGGCGTCAGCAGCTGTCTCGTCCTCTGCCATGCCCCTGATCATAGATTCCAGCCCTCCTCAGATCAGGGCTTCCTCAATTGGTCTCTATCAGACTGCTGTAAATGTCGGCCTCATTTCGGGGCCTGTTATCGGAGGAGTCTTGGCATCTTTATACGGGCTCAGAAGCCCTTTCTTTCTAGGGTCTGCCCTTGCTCTTATGGCAGGTATTATTTCTATCATCCTGCTGAGAGAACCAGCTCGAATAAGTAACGATAGGCCGAAGACAATTGGTGTCAGGGCATTAATGGAAATCCCACGAGCTTTCACGGGGCTACCCGGATTGCTAAAAGTCACTTTTGTAATACTAGCAATTGCAAACCTCAGTGAGTATCTTGGCTACGGAATGTTCGAACCGACGTTTCCACTTTATGCATCAAAACAGTTTGGTGCCACTTCACAACTCATCGGTCTGACCTTCTCCGTCGGAAGTATAGGGCTCGCAGTTGGCCCCTCGTTCCTTGGCCGTCTCGCAGATCGGGTTGGGCGAAAGTCCGTGATGGTGGGCGGCTTGGCCACAATTTCCTTCTTTGTAGCGCTATATCCGGTTGCTAGTGATGTTATCTTCTTGGTTCTGCTGATGATTCCTGTTTCTATCGGAACCTCTGCGTTCCTCACTTCCCTACCTACTTTGGTCGGCGAGATTGCCCAAAGCGGGCGCAGAGCTGTAACTATGGCGATGGTAAACGTGATGGGAGACATCGGACTGGTTCTTGGTCCGATTCTCGCTGGAGCTGCTTGGGATCGGCTGGGGCCGAGTTCGCCGTTTTTTATCGACAGTGTCATAGTCGGTCTGGGAGCCTTGGCTGTTCTTGTAGGAGTCCGCGAAACATATCAACAGAAAGATGCCGTCGGTCAACTGGCGAGAAAAACCGACTCATCATCTTGAACAAGACACTAACCTCAGCCCTGTCGGATGCAGCGTTTCTAAACGATAGTAGGACTTGAGCCCGAGAGAGATTCCCTGGCGATCATAAACTAATTCTTCAACCGCTGATACTTGCACAGACTATTGTAGTGACCCCGAGCACAATCTGTTCGTCATTCCAAATGGGAATCTAATGCCTGTTCACCCTTGCTTAGGATGTGGCCAACGATGTCGTTAGTCTCGTCGATCCTATTGTATGGAAGTGACAAGGAACAAAACTGCCGCTTAAATGCTATTCTCTCAAGGCTGCTCAAAAGATGTGTCGGCAGACGCTTCCCCGTGATTGCAAGAGCCTTATTGTAATAGTCGTCGCTTTCGATATTCGCCGCAACTAGCGAGGGATCATATTTCCACATGTTCGCATCAAGAAGTTCGGAGACCTTGAATCCTTCCAGTCGAGCCAAGGGAGTGTTAATCAGAGTTCTTTTCAAACTCGGAAAAATGATCATGTCTACGGGCACAGGATCATTCGTTATCATGAATTTGCGTCTACCGCAGACTTTCCCAAGATTGACCTCGATCTCAGGGGCTCTTTGTGTTTCCAGTTCTACGAACTTGCCATACCCGACTCTTTTCAACATCTCCAACGAGTTCCACTTCATGTTAACGGTAGGTGTTGCCACCCCGATTGCATACAAACGGTTGCCGAGGAGTCGAATGAACACAATGTCATTACTGAGAATCTTCATTCCTTGTCGAGTCGCGGCCAGCAGGATAAGGGTGGTCTTTCCGGATCCCTTCGGACCCGCGAATATAATGGCACCTCTTGGTCCCCGAATCATACTAGCATGAATACAAAGCCAGCCCTTTGATTCGAGCTGCGCCTTTACCACATCCCAGAAAATCGCATGATAAACCTCTCTTGCAATATCTTTCGGCGCTACGTCGAATACTAAGACCTGTTTACTCCATCGGCTCACTCTACGTTTCGCTAGCTTAGCGACAAACGGATAAACATCGTATGAGGAGGGGTGAGGTGACACCGAGAATGCGATTATTCGCCACGCCTTAGCCTTCAGACTAATGTCAGAGCACTTGCTAAAGAGCACTATTTGTTGCAAAGATGCGAGGGTTTCTCTGTTTGGAAGGCCAAGCTTGATGCGGACGCCGCAAAGCTCTATGACGACGTTGGAGGCCCCTTGAAGGTCCCTATGCAGGGAGTCACCCAGCTCACTCGACGTAATCAAGCCCCGCCGGTTATAAGCATGATAGAGCTCTCTAAATTTAGTACCAATGATGACGTCTTCCTTTACGAAATAGAGAATCTTATATCGAATGTTCCCGCGAGTTCTGAGTATGCAGTTTGAGACTTTTGCAGTTCGTGCAGGACACAAACCAGATCCTGCCACAGGAGCGAACGTCCCTCCCATCTACACAGCTTCCACCTACATCCTTTCAGAGGTCGGAAAAAATCAGCAGTATGGATATTCACGAAGCGGGAATCCAACGAGAGACCGATTGGAGGAGTGCATATCAACTCTAGAGGGAACGAAATATGGTCTGGCATTCTCATCTGGAATGGCGGCAATAAGTGCGATTACCTCACTCTTGAAAAAGGATGAAAACATTCTCCTTTGCAACGAAGTCTATGGGGGTACTTACAAGCTATTCAAGACCCTCTTGCCCCGGTACGGGATCTCGACAATTGACGTTGACGCAACCCGGCCTAAAGAGATAGCAGAAAGTATAACGGGCGCATCTAGAATGATTTGGCTTGAGACACCCACAAACCCATTGATGACTGTGCTAGATATCACGGCGATAGCCAAGATATCCCGAGCCCATGGACTGATACTTGTGGTCGATAACACCCTAGCATCACCCTATCTGCAGCGCCCCGTGGCCAGTGGCGCCGACATAGTTGTCGAGGGTACAAAATACTTAGCAGGGCATGGCGACATAATAGGAGGTGCTCTGGCCACTTCAGATGAAGCACTATACCGACATCTCAAATTCGTCCAGAATAAGGCCGGAGCTGTTCCCAGCCCATTTGATTGCTACCTGACTCTCAGAGGAGCACGAACGCTTCACCTACGCATGGAAAGACATTCACAAAATGCGACAGAAATAGCAGAGATGTTGGAGAGAGATAGTCGGGTGAACGAAGTAAACTATCCTTTTCTTTCAACGTTCGCGTACTCCTCGACAGCCAGAAGTCAAATGAGGTTGGGGGGCGGGAACCTCTCTTTCAGGATAAACGGAGGTTTTGAAAACGCACGGAGGTTTATCAAATCGTTGAAACTCTTCGAGCTTGGGGTGAGCTTAGGTAGCGTCTCGTCACTGGTTTCTCACCCAGCATCCATGACCCATAGGTCCTTGCCGGGCGATGAAAAGACAAAACTAAAGATAACCGATGACCTCATCAGAATGTCTGTCGGAATTGAGAACATAGGCGATTTGACTGAGGATATTAGGGGAGCCCTAGACGCCGCATTCGAGATTGACGTTGCAGTGCCGCAACAATAATCAATCGACGCGATCCCTCAGTGTATTTGGACAGTAAAAATAGGGGTAGGGTGTGACTGTTCGCCGTGCGCTAGCCCCCGGTCGGATAGGACTAGCTACTTCTTCCGTTTCTTGGCGATGAGCTTCTGGTCGTAGACGAATATGTCGCCCATGCCGCGACGTTATGCTGAGTAGGTATATAATTCAAACGAATACATTTGTGCGGTATTGTGGTGAACACAATTATATGATAATGCAACCACCCCGCTTAAGTAAGTTCAACACCCCCATTTTTAAAGGAGCCGTTAATTGTCGCAATCACGCCACCTTGAATCTTATGATGAAATTGACTACTTGATGAATTCTGAGGTTAGACTAGTGGAGCGTTCAACCAGAGGCGACGTCCGCGTTCTCCTGGCCTACCCTGATGTTTATGAGAATGGCATCGCGAATCTCGCGATCTCAACCCTTTACCGAAAATTAGTGGAACGAGGAGACTGTCTTGTAGATCGAACCTATTCTCCCCAAGAAGGTACGAAACGAAAACTCGCAGAGGTCGGAGTCCCATATTTCGGTTGGGAAACGAAGAGAGGCTTCAGCGATTTCGACATCATCGCCTTTTCTATTTCCTTCGAAGAACTTGAGCCTCTCGCCCTCGAAATGCTGGAATTGGGAAAGATTCCAATGAGGTCATCAGACCGGGTTTCAAATAATCCCCTCGTAATAGCAGGCGGTACAACCGTAAACTACAATCCCGAGCCTTTGGCAGATTTTTTTGACGCGTTCTTCATAGGCGATTGTGAGGACGGGATCCATGAAATCATTGACGCGTACAAAGTCAACCGATCTACCCAACGGCAAGAAATGCTCAGGTCCATTGCAAAGATCCCGGGAGCATACATCCCAGCTCTCTACAAGGTAGACTATGACGCAGAGGGATACGTTTCTCGATGGGAAAGGATGTGCGAAGAAGCTCCCCAAGTTGTGATGCGCAGGGTTTACTCCAAGTACGCTAGTGATCCCAGTTATTCTGCGTTCATTAATAAGAACTCCATCTACCATGAATTGTCTTTCTCGCTAGAGTTCGCTCGGGGCTGCATCTACGCCTGCAACTTTTGCCAGTACGGCATGATGAATAGAGCTCCGAGATGGATGAGCATCGATGAAGGTTGCAAAATTATCTCGGAAAAGGCATTACCCGTCACGAACAACATCAAGCTCTTTTACGAAGCAATGACTCACGAGTATCTTGACGCATTCCTAGGGAAACTTGAGCCTATTGTCGATGAACACAAACTCGAAATCAGACTAGGCGCGTTCACAAACAATCAAGTGACCGATACAATAATTCGCGTTGCCGCAAAAGGGGGGCAGAGGTGCATCACCGTCGCTCCAGAGGCCGCCGCGGGAAAAATGCGAACCGTCGCAGGCAAGGATGGGTTCTACAGAGATGCTGAGATCCTCGAAACTGCAAGACTTGCGGCAAAACACAAGATCTCTGACTTCGGCCTCTATTTGCTAATTGGGTTGCCCGGAGAAACCGACAAGGACATCGCTGACCTGGCCGCCCTCATCTCGAAAGTCAGATCTACTATGACGCTAAGCGGGAACACTGAAGGGGTTCTTGAGGTTCACGTCAACCCAGTATTCGTCAAACCTTTGACAACTTTCCAATGGGCTAGGATGGAGGACCCGAAAGAATCGATTAGGAAGCTCAGATTACTAATTACAATCCTCTCTGAAAGTAATGGATATGACGTTCTTCTAGATGCCAAATCAAAGGCAGAAATCGGAGCCGGATATCTGGGTCCAGCTCAAAGATTTGGAAATCACGACATCGTAATAAAAACGGTTGTAGGGACTAGAATGAATTGGTCCCAGCCAATAATGGCTAGGGGAGATCGCAGGATAGGTAGTGTTATTTGGACTGCATACAAACAAGGTAACACCGTGGAGGCGTGGGAGAGGGCCCTCGCTGCGCATCACTTGGACAAAGAACTCTACTTCAGAGAAAGAAGCCCTGAAAGGCGACTGCCTTGGTTCTTTATTGACAACCACATGAGCGAGGTGAGCCTCCAAAGGCGCTGGCAACAGGTTCAGGGAATCATTTCACTTTCAAGGCCAGAAGAGACCGCAATCTATGCCTGACAAGCTCGGGACCATTGGTGCAAGTCAAGGAGCAGGGTCACCGCATGCATGATCCCCCGCAAACTCTAGATAAAAAAAGACCCACTGACTCGGGGAGATCGTATTATCCGATTCGGTTGTCGAGTCAGCTGTTCGGCCTGCGGTCATCGAATGGGTGGCACCACGCACCCATGCCGATTCATAGGCCTCGAGTCCCACTCGCGTCCACGTTCCTTCCCCCTCTCTGCTGGGTCCAGCAGGAATGCCCCACAGACAAATTACATTCACTAGCGTTATGTAGTCACATTCTTCACGTCGCGACGACTTAGTCAGATACAGGTGGCTCTCTTGCCAGTTCCCGAATCGTCATCCCAAGTTGAGTCTGAGATGTTTGAATTTTTCAAGCAGTCTGCTCCTACCTATGCTTATGCTAGCGGCCTCGATGAGTATGCAGGAAAACTATTCATTCCCTTTGGAAAGAACCTAGAAAGTTTTTGCGGGCGAGTCGAAGAACTTCGCCTGAAGTCGGAGAACGAGTCCCAGATGAAACGCCTCGAGTCGTTGTCGGCATCCTACTGTCTCCAAGAACCTCACCAATTCCCCGGGTGGGTCCTGAACAGTTATTCGGTCCATCTGACTAAAGAGGGGATAATTCCAGGTCACATGATAGCACTCACACGAAATGCGGTGAAAGGTTTCCAGATCGGTACCAAGGAACATCATGGAAAAGATTGGCCGGTCGGCCAGCGAATCCTTACACTAATTCGATGCAATGGGATTCAGAAGGTCATTAAGATAATCGACGAACAAACCATGAACAAACGTCTGAAGCAACTTCTTGGTGATCTCGGTGAAGCAGCCGGAAAATATGCATCACTCTTCAATTTGAACGGTTTCAATACTGGAGGATTCGAGGAAGTCGACAAAATCATCACCCGTGATGGAGCCCAATTGGGGCGCGGAAAAATCTACGCTCGTGCGCTAAAGATGCTCTGGGATTATCGTGAAACCCCATCGGAAGTCGAGGAGAATTCGCTTAGATTATTGAACCGTGAATTGCCGCACCTCGTCCGAATAACCGCAGAGCTCGCCAGAAAATACAAGGTGGGATCCAAGCCAGAAGAACTTTCGAAAGCTATTCGCCTTGAAAAGTCACTCAAGCCAACCGAGGTAATCCCATTCTTACGTGAGCTTAGGAAGCTGACTGTGACAGTAGTGAACAAGACAATCGTTCGGGTCAATCGGAAGTACGATACCAGGGTCATTGAAACTCCTCCTTACCTTTCTGGTGTCATAGCTACGGCCGGAGCCTACTCGTTCGACGGTTTCACTGACGACCCAAAGGAAATATTCATGATAACGACGAGTCAGAATCGGGAATCACATCGTGCACCAAGCGAGCTGCTTCAATTGCTGGTGCACGAAGAATATGGCCACAATGTTCACTCTTCCAATTCATCTCTGCCTTACGAGACCAAACCAACTCTTACAGACATGCTATGGTCGCCTTTGAAGGCTATCATGCTAGGGATTTACTTCCAACGAGAAGCAGAGTTTCAGGGCGTGATGGAGAAGCTTAGGGATGGAAAACACCTCAATCGTGATGAGAAATTACTCGCGGAATTTTTCGAGGGCCACGGCGGCATGCAAGCATTCGCAGAAGAGTACGAATTCCACACCTGCATGTGGAGGGTCATTAGGTTCCTGCGTGCTATTGGGGATGCGAGGATTAACTCAGACAAACAGTCGCTTCTAGACTTCATAGAGTGGGCTTCGAAAATGACCGGACTATCGAAAGCCACTGTATACTACCAGGTGTTTCCTTCACACCAAGGTGTAGGCCCTGGATACGCTACCACCTATGCTGTGATGGGCGAGATAATTCGCGAAATTCAGAACAAAGCAATCAGAAACGGAAAGAGCATTCTCGACTTCAATACTTATGCATGTTCCATAGGGTATCCGCCCAAGACAATTTTCGAAGAACGATTACGAGCCTTCGCTAGTATGTGACGCGGACACGATCCAGCGAATTGTGCGTGCCTTCCCCTCGTTTCTCGTCGGCCAGCGTTTCTTTATTGCTTGGCCAACTGGACTTTGATTCGTCGCTTAGAGTAGCATGCGGAAGAGCCCTTCCGGGCGTATTGCAGTTCATGGCCGGCTTAGGAACTGTTCTCCCCAGAATCGTCGCAAAGGGCCTGTCTCCCTACTGCATTTCACATCTGCACGCACAAAATTCGCAACGGATTCTACGCCACTATCCAAATACTGCAAGATTCTTCACCATGATGTGCGGGCTTCCTATAGTCAAATCGATGTCTTGTGCAAATTTACGGCATAGATTCTGACCGAACCGCAAATCATCCCCAGTCGCAACGATTTTCTTCAAAGTGTCACGAATCCTTCCGACAGCAGTTATCTGCGCAAAACGATCGGTTAAGCGGCCTTTCGAAATCAAAGCGGCCTCTGCACACTTAAGCTCGAAGACTCCTTTGTTGTAGTCGATACGTCCGTATGCCGGGCCTGCCAAGTAAATTCCAGACCGCGTAGCCTCAATCATCTCTTCCATCTTCCACGTGCCAGGAATCATGAATGTGTTGGTCATACGAACAATCGGTGGGTATCGATAATCCTGGCATCTGGCATTTCCCGTCAGAGGAAGTCGAAATTGATTCGCCGTAGCCATATCAGTCATGAAACACGACAGTCTACCATTCGAGATTAGCTTCTTTTGCCTCGCGAGTGTACCCTCATCATCGAATGATAATGAACCGGCCAAATTTGGTATTGTGGGATCGTCGACAACGGTGACTGTTGAGGATGCAATCGCGTCCCCGACAGATTTTCTCGACATGACAATTGGAGATAGGCCGATGTCAGATTCGGAAGCGTGGCCCACGGCTTCATGGACAATTACCCCCGCAGTCTCGGGGTCAAGAACTGTTCTGAAAACGCCGGACCTCAATCGCCTGGCTTGAGTTAGCCGTTCAGCTTGCTCAACCAGGTCAACTACTGTTTGGAGCGTTTTCTCGTTGTTTATGACCTCAAATTCTCCCTGCCCGCCGCAAGCTCTGGCGACTTCCTGTGCCTTCCCCTTTTTCTTTGCACTAATCGACATTATGAGACCCCAACTGGATATTGGAATCTCTATTGTCAGTCCATTGGAGTCTAGAATAGAGACCTTGCCTTTTTTTTCCGTGTAGACTAAGCGAGTTCTTATTTTGCACCGTATATGCGTGGTAGCTTGTCGGGAAAGATCTCTGAGGAAGCCCACTTTTTGCTCTAGCGAGGTGTCCGTTAACTCTCCTTGAGAACCAATCTTCACCCTCTCTTTGACAGGTGGTGGGAGTCTTAGACGAGTGGACGGGCGTGTTTTAGTTCCTCTGGTGAATCTAGCAATCCTGAAGGCGTTGGATACGACATCGCGCACCTGTTTGTCGGATAAACCTGCAACAGCGGCAAAGGCCCATATCCCGTTCCTATAGGCTCTCGCTGAAGCTCCCTTCATCCGTATCGAGCTTACCTCGTCGACTCTCCCGTCCGTCATGAGTACATTTGTCCGGGTATCGTCTTGCACTCGCACTTGGATAAACTCAGTTCGAGCGACACTGACCCTCTCGATCATTAATGTGAGGATACTTTCAAGATTCATTTTACGCTGGAAAGATCGTAATGCCCTTCGACACTAAAATTGGAGGACATGATGTATCGAACACCCGAGTCACCTCTTTGCCGACGTTCGTTACCCCATTGAGTAATTCGATAAGATCTATCACGAAGGCGCCATGTCGTATACAGGCTGAAATTTCCCCCGACTTAATAGTGTAGGCCTCGATAATCGAGCCGCTAAGTTGAGGATCAGACCAACTGGGCGTCACGTTCAGATCTTCAAGCAGGACTCCGCGATTGGTTTCGCGTACAAAATCGTCTAACCGTCCATGATCGGGTTCGACGACTAGATTTGTATGTCCCACATACGGGGTAAGTCTGTGATCCCAGTCTCGGCCTCTGTTTCCGTTGCCGGTACTATGCATTCTCCGAATAGAGGCTTCTGTGACATTGCTGAGCCGCCCGCATAAAAGACCGTTTCGAATAAGCACTGTCCGTCTTCGGGGAATGCCTTCGGCATCAAACATTGAACTGAACCGGCCTCCGCTCAGGGTCCCATCGTCGCAAATCGACAGTGATTTGGAGGCAATTTGTTTTCTGAAGAACCTCCCTAAGAATGATTCATCAAAATTGTCGATACACAGGGCGAGCGCCAAGGAAGAACCGACGATCTTTGCAAAGGCATTCGGACTAATGACAACCGGCAATTTCAGGAGTTTTCTTATTTTCGTAGCATTTGCCAGTTTTGCCGCTCGTTCGGCCGTACGTATGATGCGGGGCACCACGCTATGACCCTTGAGCTGAACGTTTGAGATGGTATCATTTAGAGAGGCGTGTTTGGAACCACTCCCAGCCGTGACCTGGATGAAAGTATCTATGGAGGTTAATTGCTGGTCGACATTTAGGCCAGAAGAGTTCACCACGGCTATCGAATGGCGCGATAGGATCGTAGTCTCTCGAAGATTTCGGATTTTCGGCGAGGAAAGTGCTTGTTTCACATCGCTTCTTACCGTCTCCATAAGTTCTGGGGCAGTCAGGGATTGCAACTCTTCATCGCAAACCTGAGAGAGCTTTGGCAATGACGAGGGTCTCTCGGGAGTCCACTCACTAGGCGGGGCTAGATTCCTCAGATTTTTCGACCTTTCACAGGTATCAGCAATATCACGTAGGTTGAATCCGTCGTTACTCGCAAAACCACAGGACATCTTCCTAACTGTTCTTATGCTCAAACCCTTTTCGGATCTTTCCCTACATGTGAGTTCTCTTTGCATCACGCGAGCCTCGATAAATGTGGAGTCTTTCAGAAAGATTTCGCATTCTTCAGCTCCTAGGGCGCTTGCCCGGGAAACGGCACGTTTTCCAAGGCTGACGAGTCCCAAAGCCAAGCTCGCATCTTAGCGACTTGCTACTATTCTCGGAAGCTTGTCGAAAAGACTCGACACCGTGAGCCTCCATCGCTCGAAGTCTTTCGGATTTGGAAAATTCTTGTAGAGGTTGAAGATCTGTCTGGCTATCCACATCGTCTTCACTGCCCTCGAATAAAGGGGAATCTCAGACAGGTAGAGGATTGCTCTTGCAAGCTTGCTGATGAGCGACACCGAATACATCCCTCCGACGACTAGGTGTAGAAATTCATGCTCGTTGAGCAGTCCGCGGCGAAGAATGGTTGCGAACTCGGCGTTTGTAAGGCCGCATAGGAAGTGGCGGAATACATCATGCAGCGCTATTTCTTTGCCCAGGGTACTCATGAATTCAGTATTGTAGGACCACAACCCCGCAAGGCTTGCGTCTCCCTTTGACGCCGCTTCCGCGGCGACTGTTCCCGCGATATCTGCCGCGTAAATCGAAAAGTCGATTCCTCCGCCGTTGATCGGGCTGGCTTGACATGCGGCATCTCCTACTGCCATCATTCCGGGCCCTACCATGGTGTCCAATGGTCTCCTTACGGGTTCAGGGGCACCAGCACTCTCGAGAGTGATGGAATTGTCGAAATATGCGGTGTTCTTTACAAATTGGCTGAACGAGTCCTTGGGTTTGATAGGGGCCAAGGGTGGGAGACAAACTCCGGTGTTGACCTTCGTTTCTGATCTTGGGAACGTCCACATGATTCCTCCGGGAGCACGCGATTGATCGAAGTAGTATGTCATGTAAGAGAAAGTGTCGGTCTCCTTGGTTAGTTGGCGAATTTCCCTATAGCACGTCCACATGTCATCGACAGGAATAGATTCGTTGTGTCGCAATACGCTTCTCGTCAAGACGCCGGGAAAGCCTGTCGCATCTATCGTCACTGCAGAGTGAAACTCAAATGGTCCCAGCCCGTTTTGGTAGGCCCTGACTCCTGATACTGTACCATTCGTGACGATCGGCTCCGAAAATCTGCAGTTGTCGAAGATTTCGACGCCGGCGTTTTGAGAGGCCTCCACAAGTTCTTGTCCAAACTTGTGTCTATCAACTGAGAAAAAATCTACGTCTCCGACGATTGAATAATCTATCCCGTGAACGAATATTTCGACTCCAGTCAACCTGCGTTCTAACGATTCGGCGACAAGCTGTACTCCAAGGCGCTCTCTTACGCGATCTACAATCGCGACGGAGAGTGTATCTCCGCACACTTTTCTTCCTATGAGGGCTCGAGGCTTTGAGTCTATCAAAGCAACTTTTGCTCCCTTTGCAGCTGCCGAGAGGGCCGCAACTGTACCAGCTGTACCCGCACCGACCACGCAAACGTCAAAGCCGACGTCGGCGATGGCATCTGCATTACTCGTCTTATTTTCCACGCTACTCCACCTCTCTACCATCCGTTAAAGCCTTCCGATAGAGTGACTTGAACAGGGCAAACTTATTACACAAAACGTCGAGTTTCCAGTAGAGTTTCTGAGAAAGAGTAGCTGGTCGCAACGAAACCCTCCGATGTCAATTCACCGGCTCCAGCATTCGCACATGGGCTTTTTGATTCTAGGGGAAACGTCCAGTTTGTTTCTGCAGACAAAGAAATTAGGCCGATCATACGGTAGCAGAACCCAAAACCGTTTCCAGCTGCTATTCGGAAGCCGAAGAAAGAGTCTAGTTCTACAGACTATCTTAGGGAGCAGTGTATCTGGGTAACCTAAGGGGGATTGTCAGCTGAAGTCGGAGGCAAGAGCGAGATCCACCTCAACAGGGACCAAATCCTTGCGACAACTGAAAGCGGCATTAGCCAGAAAGAGTTGCTTGATGAAGGCACTTCTGACAGAGATGGAACACTTTTCAACCGACTCTATCATCTATTCAATTGAGACATCCTACTATCTTGCTAAAGTGCTCCGGAACCAAGCTGGCCCTGCATGACCTTGAACCCATCTTGAGGAGACACTCATCGACCTTCAACGACATGCCCTACTTCAGCAAGCACATCGTTTGTTTTGTCTCGAAGAGATGCGCCCGTTACCAATCACTTGGATCTGATTGGGCCAGTCTTGTTAGACCGGGCGACCCGCTATGAATCCGAGACTATCGAGGGCAGATGGCAACGAACCTGGCCCGAAAGACTCTTTTCTTGGCTCAGTTGAGGTGGAAGCTAGGTGAAAATTGTTTGAGCATTAACATGAATGTCCAAACTGGCAAATATTCATCAGACGGCCAAGGTGCAAGCGGTAGTGGCGTTACGTACTCCAGAGATTCAAAAGCACCCAAGTCTGGAAAGGCTCAAGCTGACGAGTTACAAAATGGAATCTATCGCATCGCAACTTTTGACGTAGACCGAGGGATAAGTTTCAACCAATTCCTAGTTAAGGATTCAAAATGTGCCCTAATTCACACTGGACCAGCCGGATTATTTGGGAGGGTGGACAAACGGCTTAGGGAAATAATAGATCCAGTTAGGCTCGACTATGTTATTTTTCTGCACTTCGAAAGCGACGAATGGGGCGGAATGCCCTTCCTCGAATCACCGAAGGCAAGACTAGTTTGCAGTCGACTTAGCTCCCGCCTGAATCTGCAAGGATGGGACGACGTGCCATTAGATCACATATCAGTCTGGGAAGGAGATCGGCTATCCCTGGGGGAAAAGAATCTGCGTTTCCTAATGACTCCGCACGTCCATCATTGGGACAGCATGATGGTTTTCGAAGAGACAGAAAAGCTACTATTCCCCGCGGACCTCTTCATACAACCCGGAGACAACAAGCCAATAACGGCGGATCCACAACTAGCAGAATCCATGATCGCAAGATATAAGGAAGTAGGAATTTTCGCTCACGAAGCACCGGTCCGAGCAATTCTCCCCAAACTCGCACACCTGAAAAGCAGGATGATACATCCCATGCACGGCTCGAGCCTAGACTCGTCTGTTCACGTCCAGTTCTTTCGGGCTCTACGGGAAGAACGCTTTGCATTCGATGGCACCCTTTATGGCGATACGGTGCCCACATAATCGAACCATGGTCTGCAATATCTGCCTAGAAGGTGCAAATGTGAGGTTCTTACCTCTTTCCCTAAAGGAGACGGTGGGTGAATCAGTTGGATAACATTCTGACATTCAATTGATTGTTTTCGATGCCATTCGAAATCCACTCAATGCTTGAATCGGCATCAGCAGTTGTCGCCCCTGGCTCTCGGGCCTAACCAGATGGCCTTTAAGATCTCACTGTCCCTCTTGATCTGAACAAGTAGATTCTAGAGACAGACCGTGCAGAGCGAATGTGATCTTTATGAGGTTCTATCGCGCTCCTTCGCTCGCCCCGGCTAATACCGAACATGTCCGACGCTTGGTGGAAGCAGTCCAGCTCTAGCGACTGCCCCACGATTTCTTGCTCAAATGTGAAAGGCCACATGCATCCAATGCATTTTCTCAAGCCTGAGGCTATTTCTACTTGCCGAGTTGGGCTGGTATCGATGCCTATGGCAAATTTCAAAAAGGATGAGCGCACGTCACAGACGATTGCCTGGTATCCTTGTGAATGCTTCTCTAAACGAGGTATCGAGATCACCAGCCGGAAGAACACGGAGTATCACGCGGACTATCCGGATCGATGATGAGACAGACCAGCAACTTATCCGTGTCGCGCAACAACAGAAGTTCAGTCTCAACCAAGTAATGTGCACTGCACTACGACGATATGCCCAATGGGAGATTCTCGCTGACCGGATAGGGCTGGTACACGTTCACAATCGGATTCTTACGCGCCTCTTCGACAATATTCAGGAAGAGGTGGCGAGGGACTTGGGCCGAGAAGACGGCGCCAATGCTTGGAGGGAGATGGTGGTCGACCTCTACAAGGTCGTCAATTACGACAATATTCTGAAGATGCTTGAGCTTAGTGGACGTTTCGGAGGACGGTTCATCTTCACAAGCGTCGAAGACAATAAGGTGAATACTCTGATGCTGAAACATAACCAAGGACCAAACACTTCAGCGTTCCTTGCAGAAGCGTTGAAAGTACTGCTTCACAAGACAGGACAAAAATTTGAGGTAGTGGAAACACAAGACCAACTCGCGATAACAGTCTCCCCCGGAGAGAAACTCAATCTTCGCGAAAGACGTCCGTCCGTCACTATTAGACCAACAGTAGATGTGTAGCTTACAAGAGCTAGAGAAAAGCGAATCACACCCGAGACCCGAGTTTGCATCAGCGCCTAGTTTCGTAACTCAAACCCAAATACTCGATCATCACCTAGGAATCGCAAGAACTGATGTCCTCAGAGGATGAATTCACCTGGACCGGAAGACTGCTCAAGCGAGTAGGCTCCGTATCTGAGTCGTCCCGCCCACCCCCGCTCCAAGGCGATGGAATGAGTCTACTTGTCCGTCCGCTCTAAGACTCCGATTGTAGTTCTTGCTTGGTTCTGTTAGCCTTCTCGGTAAGGATATCTATTGCGGTTTCTAGGCGCTTACATTTCTCCTTCTCAGAGAAGAGTGCAGCAAGTAGTTCGTTGATCTTGCTGAGGGCATAGTCCATGCTCCTGTTGATCTGACCAAGTGGTACATAGTCGAGGCGGCGAGGCATCGTAGAGAACAACTGTCGCTGCGCGGCGTTTATCTCGCTCATCTTGGCAGAGTCGGTTGCGCCCAACCAAGTCACGTCACGTGCGGCCTTCAAACTCTCATACAGCTGGTTCTGCAGGTCAATGTACGCGTCCCAGTAGACGAGCCACGACTCGTTGAACTCAACGAAAGTCTGCTGGATTCTCTTGCTCTTATCCGGGTCCGAGACAACTGACAATAGTGACTGAAGAGCACTGTTGGATGGTAAAATGGGTTACGGGAGGAAGTGTTTGCAGAGTCCCTGTCGAATGCCGACGACTGTTTATGAGTAGCGATACAGGCCCGCTTGTCTGGTAGTTTTGGCAGAATTCGTCTGCGATAGGTGCGGGGGTCAGTTCGACTACAGCGAGCTCAACACGCAAGACAAATTGGTTCTCGACTCTTCTGGCAAGTGGAAGAACGAGCGCAGCTACAGATGCTTTGACTGTGAAAAATCTGGTCTCCTCGGCCAGGTCATAGCGTAGCCTGCTGAACTGGGCCACGGCTTTTCATTTCGGGCTATCAAAATCTACTGTTGCTGCAGAGACCCGGACCGTGGGTAAGCGGCGCTATGGGCTGGGCCTGCGTGATTTTTCCTTGACGAATGCCGAATGGTAACAGCATGCTCAAGCCGATCATCCTCCTAAGGTAATCTCCGCCTCCCCGGACTGAGTGTTATGGCTATTCAGACCACAGAACTGATTGCTCTTGATACCGGTAGCGTCATGGCCGAGCTGGTCTTTGGTTCCATCGACGGAATCTTCTCAGTCTTGGGAATAATTGCTGCTGGCGGGGCAGCCCTCCTTACGAACTTGCAAATATTCACTACTGGGATGGGGGGTGCTGCCGCCGGCGCGCTCTCTGTTTTTGCAGCGACCTACCTCTCTGAGACAACGGAGAAGAGGACTCGTCTCCTCAACGCTTGGGAAAACTCGAAGAACCTCAGAGCTCGAAAGTCAAGCAACGGCAATAGTCAGAGAAGGGTTCCGACGAAGAAGGAGCATGCACTGTTTCACAGTCTGTTATCAAAGGTGCACCGCCGGGCACTTTTATCGGGATTGGTAACATCGGGAACCTCTTCGATCGCATCTCTAGCTCTTCTGCTTCCGCTGGTCTTGATAGCGCAATCCTACTCGGTCTCAGTCTCGATTCTCTTGGGCATTACTCTACTTTCGTTTCTGGGCGCATTCCGGGGAGCGTCTTTGAAACAGTCAGCTGCCAAATCCGCGATTAAGATGGTAATCCTCGGCGTAGTCATAATCGTCGCCAGCAGGATTCTTGGCAATTACGTAGAGACGGCCTTCCTGAACCATCCATAGAGCAACCGCCGCCCAGACTTAAGAACGGGTAAGGATGGTATGTCTCGATCTCTTTGGCCGATTTCCGTGTCGTGCTTGTGGAGCCAAGTTTCGAGGAGTCCATCGGCTTTGTTGCCCGAGCGATGAAGAACTTTGGACTATCAAACCTTCACCTCGTCAATCCAAAAACAGTTCTTGGTCCAAGTGGAAGAATGCGGGGTGGCCATGCACAGGATGTTCTCGATTCCATAGTTGATCATCGCTCGCTCAAAGACGCGTTGGAAGGTCTCCATCTCTCAATCGGAACCAGTGCGCAGAGATCATACGCTGCCTCCAATCTTGTTAGAAAACCGATGACACCGCGGGACCTCGGCAATGTTCTGAGGGATCAGGCCGGAACGGTTGGGATTGTGTTTGGTAGAGAAGGCACCGGGCTCACCAACGTAGAACTCGGTCAGTGTGACGCGACCCTAACCATTCCCTCAGTCTCAGAATATCAGACGCTGAACTTGTCCCATGCGGCTGCGATAGTCTTCTACGAACTGCATACTGCAGCAGGCGAATCGTCAATGGACGGGCTTGCTTCAGAACGAGTCAAGAAAACAATTCTCAGGTTCTTGTCAGACTCGGCTCTCCAGTCGGGAATGAAGGAGCATGATAGGGCCTTGCTCACAAGAGCCTTTAGGAATGTTCTGGGAAGATCAGCAATTCGACATCGCGAAGGGAGCCTGTTGGTTGAGGCGTTGCGCAGAATCTCGGAGGCTCTGACCCAGACAAAGGAACCGGAGGATTCTGGAGAGTTATCAGCTGTTACTGAGACTGAGACAGGAACTAGAGCATGGGCTGAAGATACGTCGGGTCTGCCTCAAAGTCACGATTCTTAGGTTCATACAGCGGGAGTAATTGGTATCTGCTGGGGAGCGTTCCGGTTCTCAGTCTTATGGGTCTCCTTAGGTGGAGCGGGTGGAGTTTGGTCCAAGGCATCGAAGGAAACAGGGTGGGTGATCCTGCCGTTGTAGCTTACCAGAGCTTTGACGAGTGCCCGGGCAAGCTCTAAGTTCGTCACTACTGGGATTCCAAATTCTGCAGCTTTTCTTCTTATGATATACTCATCACGCAGGATCAATCGCGATTCAGCTTTTTTCTCGTGTGCTGGTATGTTGATGACGAGTTTGATCTCCTTACTGGTTAAGTAGTCGAGAATGTTCGGTTTCCTACGCTCTCTTACTTTGTAAAGCGTTGTCGATTCTATCCCTTTGCTCGCGAGCTCCTCGGCTGTGTGCCGGGTCGCATAAATTCGATACCCGTTCTCCGCGAGCAACCGGGCGTATGGGATTATTCCCTTGCGAGTCTCGCCCATGCTGATGAGGACTGCATCGCCCTTCCTGGGAACGTAGAAGTTGCTGGCGATAAGCGCGTTGATGAAAGCATCTTGGAAGGTGTCTCCGAAGCACGCGACCTCGCCGGTTGATACCATCTCCACTCCGGTTATCGGGTCCGCATTGTCGAGTCGAGTGAATGAGAACTGTGGAGCCTTCACCCCGAAGCCAGTCGATTTTCCTTCGCCTGGCTTGATTGTCCCGCCCATAATTGCGATGGCAGCGAGGTCCATCAGATTTGTTCCGATCATCTTTGAAACGAATGGCATACTCCTAGATGCTCTGAGGTTGCACTCTATCACTTGAACGTCACCATTTTTGACGAGGAATTGGATGTTGAAGGGGCCCTTGATCAGGAGGGTCTGCGCGATCATGTCAGAATATCTGATTATTCGTTGTCTCGTTGCCTCTCCGATGGTCAGAGTCGGAATACTCATAGTAGCGTCTCCAGAGTGTACTCCCGCGTTCTCCACGTGCTCGACTATCGCTCCGATGAAGACATTCTTCCCATCGCAGACGCCGTCGACCTCTACTTCTCGGGCCCCGCTCTGGAATTTTGATATCACTACCGGGTAGTCTTTGGAAATTTTTGCTGCTTGTTCGATGTATTCTGTTAATTGCTTCTCATCGAACGCGACGTTCATTGCTGCACCGGATAGAACGTATGATGGTCGGATCAGTACGGGGTAGCCTATTCTCTGAGCGAATTTCTTAGCATCTCCTAGATTCTCGACTCTACTCCATTTAGGCTGTTGCACTCCGAGTTTGTCAAGAAGCAGACTGAACTTTGATCGGTCCTCAGCAGTATCGATACTCGTTGGTGATGTTCCTAGTATTCTCGCGTGCTTGGCTAGTCCTAGGGTGAGGTTGTTGGCGGTCTGTCCTCCTACGCTGACCACCACCCCCGCGGGTTTTTCCTTGTCTATAATATCGAGGACTCTCTCTAGAGTGAGCTCCTCGAAGTATAGCTTGTCCAGAACGTCAAAGTCCGTCGACACCGTTTCAGGGTTGCAATTCACCATGATCACCTCCCTAGTCGAACCTTTCAGCGCGAGGGCCATGTTGACGCAGCACCAGTCAAATTCTACGCTTGATCCGATTCTGTAGCAGCCTGAGCCTAGGACCATTATGCGATCTTTCTCAGAGCGGACGATGTCGTCTTCGCTCCCCCCGTAAGTTAGGTAGAGGTAGTTTGTATTGGTCGGCCATTCAGCGGCGAGTGTGTCGATCTGCTTGGTGAAAGGGACGATGTGATTGGCTTTTCGAAATTGGCGAATATTGTCGGCGGTCTTCCCTGCGAGGCGCCCTATTCTGGCGTCGGAGAATCCTAGAATCTTGGCGCTTCTGATCGTCTCATCTCTCAGGCGTTCGTTTGTGATTCGGCGTTCCATGTGTATTATGTTTCGAATCTTGTCGAGGAACCAGGAGTCGATTCCGCTGAGTTTCGAGACTTCTTCGATGGTCATCCCGGATTTGAGAGCTTTAACTGTGTAGAAGATTCTCTGGTCTGTTGGCTCACTCAGTTCCTTTCTGATCCTTCTGGGACTTCGACCGAGATCTCTTACCTCAGTGAGTTCTCTTCCCAAGTCTAGCATTCGTATTGCTTTCTGGAGTGCTTCTTCGAAGCATCTTCCGATCGCCATGACCTCGCCGACGGACTTCATCTGGGTGCCGATTCCTTTGCTGGCGTTCCTGAACTTTCGAAAGTCCCAGCGGGGAGCCTTTACGACAATGTAGTCCAGAGAGGGCTCGAAGCAGGCACTTGTGACTCCTGTTATCTTGTTGGTAAGTTCGGGAAGGGTGTAGCCGATAGACAGTTTCGCGGCGATGTAGGCAATGGGGTAGCCGGTTGCTTTCGAGGCCAGTGCTGAGCTACGAGACAATCGGGAGTTGACTTCTATGACTCGAAAGTCTTCACTCTGCGGGTCTAATGCGAATTGGATGTTAGATTCTCCGATGATTCCAAGAGCCCGAATGACTCTCTGGGCTGTGGATCTGAGGTTGTTGAATTCTCTGTTGGTGAGGGTCTGGGATGGGGCGACAACGATGCTGTCGCCAGTATGGACTCCCATTGGATCGAGATTTTCCATGTTGCAGACGATGGTGCAGTTGTCCTCCTGGTCGCGCATGACCTCGTACTCGACCTCCTTCCACTTGTCCAGATATTCTTCGACTAGAATCTGTCGTATTCTACTGTAGGCTAATCCTCGCTGTGCTATCTCTCTCAGTTTCGCCTCATCAAAGGCGACTCCGCTTCCCTGCCCACCCAGGGTATAGGCGACCCTCACGATGACTGGATATCCGATCTCTCTTGCGGCTGCTATCGCGCTTTCAAGATCAGATGCTTTCTTGCTCTTCGGAACGGGAATGCCGTTTTCCTGCATTGTAGTCTTGAAGAGCTCTCTATTGTCAGCGAGTTCGATGCTCCTGATGCTCGTTCCGAGGACTCGAAGGCCGTGTCTTTCTAGAATGCCTCTCTCAGCTAATTCGACCCCGCAATTTAGCGCGGTCTGGCCGCCAAATCCGAGCAATATCCCGTCAGGCTTCTCCTCCTCAATGATTTGCTCGATGAACTCAGTTCTTATTGGGACCGAGTAGACTTTGTCGGCGAATTTCTTGTCAGTGTGGATTGTGGCTATGTTCGGATTCACGACAACTGTTTGAATTCCCTCTTCTCGAAGGGCCTTTATGGCTTGGGAGGTTGAGTAGTCGAATTCGCCTGCTTCGCCTATTTTTATCGCTCCGCTACCGACAATCAGGACTTTCTTGAGTTCACGGATTTTCAAAATGCAGGAGCCCCTTCCATGAATTGGTCGAAGAGGAATCTTGTGTCGTAGGGTCCTGGGGAGCTTTCTGGATGCCACTGGACGCCGATGATGGCCTTCTCTCTGTGGGAGATTCCTTCGATTGTCTTGTCGTTGATGTTCACGAATCTGGCCGAGAACTTCGTTCCCGCCAGTGACTCAGAGCTCACTGAATAGCCATGATTCTGGGTTGTGATGTAGCATCTGCCTGTTTTTAGATCAACACATGGATGGTTGACTGCGCGGTGTCCGAACTTCAGTTTGTAGGTGTCTGCTCCCGCTGCCAATGCGAGGATTTGCATTCCGAGACAGATTCCTAAGATAGGAATGTCCGTCTCAATTAGCTCTCTGACCGTGTGGATGGTCCGCGTGCACCTTTTCGGATCTCCGGGTCCATTGCTGATGACGATTCTGCTAGGTTCGAACTCGAGAATTTCATTCACGGAATAGTCGTAAGGGACTCGAACCACGCTTGCCCCGGACGCCAGTAGACTTCTCACTATCCCATATTTTATGCCGCAGTCCAAGACGACGACGGTCGCATCGGAGTTGTTGACGTAGTGAATCGGCTCCGAGGGGGTAACGTCTCTGACGAGGTCCTTATTGTTCGGGTCGGTGAGCGTGCCGAGTTCTGCTTTGACCTGCTCTAGGTCGATTTCGTTGTCGGATGTCTTCAAGAGTCCAAGCATCGTTCCGTTGGTTCTGATTTTGCGAGTCACTGCGCGAGTGTCTATCCCATGAATGCCGGGCACTTTCTCTTGGTCCAGCCAATCCTCCAGCTTCCTATCGCTAGACCAATGGCTAGGTCCTGAGAGCGAGTGGATCGCGTAGCCTTTGACTTTGATGGAGTCAGATTCGTAGTGGAGAGGTAATCCATGTTCGTCGCACAGCGAATAGAGCGGGACTCCGTAAGATCCTATTATTGGATAGGTCATCACCACAATCTGTTCGTGATATGATGGGTCGGTGAGGAGTTCTGGATAACCTATCATTGAGGTGTTGAATACGATTTCTCCAGAGACATCCAATTGAGCGCCGAAGCTTTTTCCTCGAAAAATGGTTCCGTCCTCGAGGGCTAATACGGCGACTCTGCCATCGTCCACTATTGTCGTCTCAAAGGTTGCTCATCTTCGCAAGGACCCTTTTCAAGTTTTCAGTCTGTTCCGTGTCTTTGTTGATCCAGACTCGTAGAGATAGGGAAGTTATGTGTGCGGGAGAAGATCCAGCGGTAACCTAGCAGCATTGATAACCAAATCATACGTTTGTGCCGCTCGTGACTAAGCGAGAAGTTTGAAAAATCGCGTTTCAGATGGGAAGGATTCTTCGAGAAATCTAACGGTCTCAGCCATCGGGGCTGAACGCCGTCCCGGATTGGTGTTCAACTCGAAGTTGTTAGAGGACCCTTACGGCGCTTCCGCATCCCGGGCAATATTGATACAATGCAGCGAGGTCTTTGTGCTCGCCCGGGCCTTCTCCTTTGGCGGTCATTACTAGCACGTGTATTATGGGTTTGGAGCAAGTAGTGTGTTGAGAATCTTCGGACGTTGAGACTTCGATCTCGGAATCTTTTATCCGAGCTTTCTTTAGTATGTTGAGAAGGGCTTCCAGACTGGATACAGTAAACTCCTGAAAAGGCAGGTGGGGCACGCCAGTGAGGGTCAATCTCTTTACTCTGGGTGGATGTGCCATTTGCGGTTACCTGGTCCCGGTCCGAGCCGGTTTTACGCATGTCTGACTTATCTAGTGGACGGGCTTAAGCGCGGAGTATCCATTTGAGCCTTCGTAAAGTGTCAGGAAGCTTAAGTTGTCCAAGTGAAATCGTGCTCCATTCTGGCGGAGAGACCATTCGACCTTAGTCGTAAGCCGGACGTCGTCCTTGCCGGCATGACGCCACGCCCGCTTCGATCTATTCGAATTATCGTCGAAAGCTTATCCGGCATCGAGGACTGACCGGGATTTGGATGCCGAGGAGGTGCTAGAAAAATACCCAACTGTGAGAGGAAGGTGAGAACAGAACGATATTTGTGAGCTTAGCAAAGTGGAGAAAGAAGCCGACTAAGGAAACTATTGCTGAGATGGACAAGAACTGGGAGCATCTGAAACGCGAGGGCGGCAACTTGCTGCAAGCCTATTGGACATTTGGACGATATGATGCAGTAGTTATCCTTGAGGCCCCCAACGAGAAGACAGCGCTCAAGGCATTGATGCGAGGCGGCGATCACTTAAGCATTGAAACCTTACTGGCTATTCCAAGAGCCGAAGCAGTCAAGCTTCTCGACTGATGCAGGTCAATGGCTCTACGACTTACTCCCCATTTTTTTGAACGTGAGAAATGAGTTCCGAGACTATTTTGAAACGAAAAGGGGGGTTGTCGAGGGCGCTAGCTATTTTCCTCGCGCCATTGCTCCTCGACTGAGACGTTTACGTTAGTATTGCTGTGATGGGGACTGCCAGTCTTGACCGGGCTGTTTCATGGACGATGAAGTGGAGGACGATCCGCCCTCTTTCTCCTTCCACGCCTTGACAGCGTCGACCATGCTCATGCCAGCCGACATCTTGTCCTTCAGGAAGAGGTTGTATTCGCTGGGTTTGCGCTTCTCTTTCTTCGCTGGTTTCTTGCCCAATTGGGCGATAGTGCTGTCCTGTCGTTTCAGCGCTTCTGAGACGTTTTTGAGTTCCTTGTTGATGGATGCGTGCGCCTTCTCGAGATTTGCTAGTCTCGACTTTAGGCTGCCAATGTCGGAGAGGATAGCCTTTGGCCTCTCTAGGCCTGAGAGTCGTGTCTTTACTGATTTGATGTCCGCGAGGAGGGACTTTGGTATTCCATTCTTCTTCGGCATGCCCAATGGTGTTAGTGATGAGAAGAAAAGCATTCCGCATGACTCCAAGTTATCGGATTCTTGACGTGATTGTGGACGATAACCTCCGTTAGCCCCACGAGAACAGTCCTCCGCGGACGGATTCGAGATTGTCATTCCCCTCATAATGGCGTGGGGATTGTCAGGACTGAAACCGCCAGAAGTTGGTAGACTTGAGGCGCTCGCACCAAGATCTGACTTTGCAGACTGTTCTCGCACTAGCAAGGTGGGCCGGAGAATGTTACGAGCTCTGAGTCCGATGCAGTGGTCGTCGAACTGTAAAGTCCGGCACCTACCAGAGCCGTGATTCCTAGAAATATGTTGGATTTGAGAGGTTGAGAATGCGGATCGAGGGTTGCATTGCTGAATGTCAGGGAGTACGAGACGCTTTGCCCGGGACCGAACCTTGAGTCTTGAGCGCTCACGCTTCCAACTAGGACTCCGTCGGCGGACATTGTGAATTGCACGTGCGAGAGAGATGTTTCGAGTGATGCACTGCTGTAGACTACTACTTGGCTGAAGTTGAATGTGAGAACGGGTGTCGTGGAGTCGGGGCAGTACCTAGAAACATTGTAGAATCTCACGGTTAGTCCGTGAATTGAGGTGTCGCTCATGACGGCG
>Ga0209239_1000297_pt1 | contig 28331 bp, 28 predicted proteins | sample GraSoi013_2_20cm_FD_185824 | JGI IMG/M metagenome (GOLD analysis project Ga0209239, IMG submission 185824) | Grasslands soil microbial communities from the Angelo Coastal Reserve, California, USA - Sample 10_02_2013_2_20cm (SPAdes) (version 2) | ecosystem: Environmental > Terrestrial > Soil >...
AACCACCGGACGCACGCGGGGCGCTCCGCTCACCGCCGCCGCGCCGCTCCGGAGCGGCCTGCCCACCGTCACCATTGCCGCCTCCACCCCCGCCCCGCCGCTCGGGCTCGCGCGCCGTGGGCGTAGCGCGGTCGGGACGATCGCTGCGGTCGCGCACCGGGAACGTCGCGGGCCGGTCGCGCCCGTCACGCTGCATCGCATCGCGCTCGCGCACCGGCGTCGCGTCGGGGCGCCGACGCGTGGCCAGCGCGCCATCGGGGACGCGGAACCTGGGGCCCACGCCACCGACTGCCGTGTTGGCGCCGGCCCGGTTCCTGAAGGGGATCTGGAAGCTGGTACCCGCGCGCACGCGGTTGATGAACAGGCCGCGAGGGCGGTTATAGAACCGCTGTCCGCCGCCATAGAAGATGAACGGCCGATACCCGAACCCGAACGCAAAGCTGTTGCGGTACGGTGCGTAGAAGAACGGATCGTAGCAGAGGAATGGATCGTAGTAGAATGGGTCGTAGCACATGCTATACAAGCCGTACCGGTACGGCGAGCCCCAACCGTAGCCGAACCCCACCGCCGTGTAGTGGGGATAGTACGAGTCGTAGTAGGCCCGCGCCGACGCGACCACGTACGTGACGCCGTCGTAGTCGAAGCGCCCCTCTGTGGTCATCCGCTGCACCATGTCGAGCAGCGCCGCTTCCTTGTCGTCCCCCGCTTGACGCGCGTCGAGCACGCGATAGTCCCAGTGGTCGCCGCGCACGAAGTCGTCGAACTTGAACGGCGTGGTGGACCGGGCGGCGAGCACCAGCCCGGAGCCCTCGCGATCGTCCACGAAGAACGCTTCGCGATCGCCCCGGCCGCGCACCTCGATGGTCTCGTGGCCGCGCACGAAGTTGTCGTTGGACGGGTCGAGCGGGAACAGCACCCGCACGCGCCCCTCGGCGTCGGCGCGGAGCACGACCAAATAGCCGTCGTCGGCCAACTTCACGTTGACCCGGGCCTTGTCGCCGCGCTGGAAATAGTTGTCGTGATTGAGCCAAACTTTGACCGGTGGATCGTCGGTCGCGGAAACGACGAGCGAAAGCAACAGTGGGAGCATCATGGGACCATCCTCTATATACCTAGCCAGGCTAACAGATCAAGAACCATGCCGGTTCCAGGTTGACCGCCCGCGCCCCGAAGCTGTTAAGCGCCACCGATTGTGACCCCCCTTGGAGACACGACCTGTCTCCTATCGAGACGGCTCCTTTCCCGCATCCGGCACGAACAGGCTCTGGCCGAACCGCGCCTTGCCGAAGTCACCGATCAGGCGTTGCGCCTCCGGAGACACTAGGAAGTCGGCGAACGCCCGGCCGCCTCGGACGTTGATCCGCGGGGCGTTCTTGGGATTCAACTCGAGCACGTGATAGACGTTGTACAGTCGCCCGTCTCCCTCGACTACCGGCACGAGCTGGAGCTTGTCGCGCCACGCCAGATACGTCGCCCGATCGGTGATCGTGTAGGCCCGTTTCTGGTCGGTCATCTGCAGCGTCTCGCCCATGCCGTGTCCGGACTCGGTGTACCAGCCATCCGCGCGCGGCTGGATTCCGGTGAGGCGCCACAGCTTCTGCTCCAACTGGTGGGTCCCCGATTGATCCCCGCGGGAGACGAAGGGGGCCTCGCGCTGTGCGATCTGCTGCAGCGCGGCGACGGGGTCGGTCATGCCGCGCAGGCCCGCTGGATCGCCCGGAGGACCGACGAACAGGAAGTCGTTGTGCATGACGAGGCGACGGCTCACGAAGTAGCCGCTATCGACCAGCGCGCGCTCCGCGTCCGGCGCGTGCGACAACACCACGTCCGCGTCCCCGCGCCGGCCCATCGCGAGCGCCTGGCCGCTGCCCACGGCGATCACCTTCACGGTGTAGCGGGTTTGTCGCTCGAACACCGGCAGCAGACTGTCGAGCAGCCCGGCGTCGCGGGTGGAGGTGGTGGTGGCGAGGATGATCTGGTCGGACTGTCGGACGGGCGGACGGGCGGACAGGAGGCCCATCACGGCAACGAGCCACAGTCCGACAGTCCGACTGTCCGGCCGTCCGCCCATCACCACCGCGCCTGCATCTGTACGATGACCCGGTTGTTGCTCACGGCCGGGCCCTGCTCGTCGAACACCGTGTACTCGAGCTGCAGCTTCAGGTCGTCGCCCGAGAAGAAGTACTGCGCCGCGCCGGTGTAGCCCGTGATCCGGTTTGCTCCCGCACGGTCGTTCGGGTCGAATTGCTGCACGCGGCCGACGAGCTGGAGCCGCTTGGGCACGACGCCATAAGCGCCGAGGGCGTACCAGCCGAGCGTGGTCACGTCGGCGCTGGAGCGGTGTCGAGCGAGAAACTCGCCCCGTAGGGCGAGACGGCCCCGCTCGACCCAACCCTCCGCATCCCAGGTGGTAGTGTCGGGTTTCGCGGCGGCGGACACGCCCAGGTAGGCGCCCTTCGCGGCGCGGACGACGGCGCGTCCCACGTAGAGGAATCGCTTGTCCCGGTTCGCGGCGTGGTTCACCCCGTCGCCGTTGAAGACCCCGCCCTGGAGCGCCAACGCCCCGGCGGTGTTCCACTCGAGCTTGACGCCCACATCGCGGTTGGGCGAGAGCGAGTCGACCGCCATGGATCGCTCCGGCAGCTCGAACGCGGTCGATGAGCGGATGAACTCGGCCGACAGCGGGGTCTTCGACTGGCCGATGGTGGCGGTACCGAGGCCATGGGTGAGGGCGACGTAGAGGTCCGTCGCGGCGAGGGTCGCGGCGGTCGCGCCCGTCCCACCGCTGCGCAGCTCAGCCTGCACCTTATAGCTTGCCCACGGCGTGAGGTTGCCTTGCGCGCCGACGCGGACGCGCCGGAGGAAGAACACCGCCGAGTCGCCGATCGACTGGAAGCGGGCCTGGACGTACCCGGTGAGCTTCGGGGTGGTGGAGACCGGTGCCGGCGACTGGGCCGACAGTCGCGGGGTCGAGCACACTGTCAGGACGGCGATGGCGAAGTACGAGCGCATGGGCGGCCAAACTAGCCATCGACCCACCGATAGGCAATACGGTGCCTATCGGCGCACGATCTTTCGAAATGCGACGTCGCTCAGGCGCACGGCTTCGCGCCGCCACCGCGCGAACAGCTTCACGAGTCGTCGAGCCTGGGGCGTGAGACGGGCGCCGCCCCGGCTCGAGCCACCGCGCGTCGTGGCCAGCACCTTGGCGCCGAGCACCCGCTCCATCTCGCGGATGCGATTGAGGCAGGTGCGATAGCTCCAGCCCACTTCCCGCCCCGCCGCCCGGATCGTCCCCACGCGATCCACGGCGTCGAGAAAGTGCAGGTAGCGCGGCCCCATGAGAAACGCCCCGTCCCAGTCGAGCCACAGCTTGTGGTGCGGCTTCAGGTGAGCGCGCAGCGAGGGGCGGCGAGTCGAGGCCATACCGAGCGGTACGAGGTAGATTGAGCGGGGAAAGCTAGCCCCCGCGATTCCCATGAGCCAACTCCTCGACGCCATCAGCGGCGTCCCCAACGCCTGCGAGCCGATCCCCGGGATCGTGACGGGAGGGCAGCCCGCGCCGGAGCATCTGGCGGCGCTGAAGCGCGCCGGATGCGCGGTGGTGATCGACCTCCGGGAAGCGATGGAGCCACGCCCGTTCAAGACGCCCGACGCCCTCGTCCAGGCGGGACTCGAGTACCTGAGCATCCCGGTGGGGCACGGCGCGGTGAGCGACGCCACGTTCAGCGGCGTAGTGGACGCCGTGCGCGAGCTCGCGGGCAAGCGGCCGGCGTTTGTGCATTGCAGCAGTGGCAATCGAGTCGGGGCCACCCTGCTTCCTTACTTCATGCTGGAGCAGGGGCTGGAAGAGGAGGACGCCGTCGCTGAGGCGATGCGGGTCGGACTGCGCAGCGCCGAGCTGATGGAGCGGGCGCTCGAATACGTCAGAAGCCGGCAGGGGATCTAGGTTCTATGCCAGTACATCCGCATCTCGGAGATCTTCCCGTCCTTGGTCTCGCAGAAGATCGCCCCGCGGGCGTCCACCCATTCCCCGCTGCGGCGCCGGCGGTAGGTGCACCGGAACTCGGCCGCGAACCACGGCCCCGCGACGAACAGCTCGCCGGCCTTGAACGTCACATCGGCCTGGTTCTGGGGGACGTCTTTCCAGTACGCGCGGATCGCGTCGAGGCCGGCGCTCTTGGCGCTGAACGGGGTCTCGAGAAACACGGCATCGGGGGCGAAGACGGAGGCGATCTCATCCACGGCGCCGCGCTCCCACCCGCGGCCAAACGTATCCAGCAGCTCACGATAGGCCTCGGCCATGGCGCCCAATATACGCGAAATCTGGAACCGCCGGTCGGGACGTATGGTAGACGGGAGCAGCCGCGGGTCGCTCCCTCGGTTCTCGCAGGTTCCTCGTACCACACACAGGAGGATGAACGATGATGAAGCGCATCCTCGCCACCACCGCCGTATTGGCCTGCTGCGCGCTGCCGCTCGCGGCGCAGGCCCACGCGATGACGGCGGGCGACGAGATGACGATCACCGGTCAGGTGGTCGACTTGAACTGCAACACGACGAACGGCGCGTCCGGCCCGGGCCACAAGGCATGCGCCCAGGCGTGCGCCAAAGCGGGCGTGCCCCTTGGCCTGCTCTCGAGCGACGGTACGATGTATTTGCCGGTGAGCTCGAAGCCGGGCGATCCGCAGAACTCGAAGCTCTTGCCCTACGCGGAGAGCAAGGTGAAGGTGACGGGCACGCATCGCCTCGTCAGCGGCCTGCACACCATCGAGATCAAGACGGTCTCGGCCGCGTCCTGATGCGGCGGGTGTTGGGGGGCGGGGCCGCCCTGCTCCTGGCGCTCATCGCCTGCCGCCCCCCGGCACCCCGTTTCACCCTCCTCTTCCTCGGCCGCTCCCCGGCCGCGTCCCTGGGCGGCCTGTCGTGGGCGCCCGATCCCGAGCATGGCCGGCTCGTCGCCTTCGATGGCGAGCTGCGCGTCGTCCGCTGGATCACGAATCCCCGCCTCGCCACGCCGATAGCCGTCACGCCGCTCGGCCGCACGGAGCTGCTCGTCACCGAGCGCACCGGCGAGGGCGTGGTGGTCGACACCGCGGGGGAGGGCCGCGTGGTGCGCGAATGGGAGAGCCCGGACGTCGCGTCGCTGTACGCCGCGGGCGCGGGGCGGGTGGCAGCGACCCGTTCCCCGTACTACGCCCCAGGGTATCGAGCCCGACACGGCGCCCCTGATTCGGATGCTCGATACCCTGGGGCGTCCCACAGGCGGACTCGCCACCATCCGCCGGCCCGCGACGCCGTTGCTCGACTACGTGGTGAACGCGGGCGCCGTCGCCGTGGGGCCGGATGGGGCGGTGTACTACGCGCCCCTGGTGCGCGACGAGATCCGAAAGTACACGCCCGGGGGCCAGGTCTCCTGGACCACGAAGCGCGGGCTGTTCCGGGGCGGGGGCGAGCCCGATCCCGAGTTTCTCCCCGCCAAGGGCGCCGACCTGCGGCTCAAGAAGGCCCTCGTGAACGTCGCGCTTGCGCTCGGACCCCCCGACCGCCTCTACGCGCTCGGCTCCGACGATTCCGCCGCGACGCGGCTGCGGGTGGACGTGCTCGACCTGGCGACCGGCGCGATCGTCGCGACCCGGCACCTCGGTCCCCGCGAGACGGCGGTGGCGGTGGACGCGAGCGGCGGGCTCGCCGTGTTCGACACCGATTCACTGGTCGCAAGCGCCGACGGCTCCGCACCCGGTACGAGAGAGCCGTTCAGTCCCGCATTCGCGCTGCCCGACCTCGCGGGCGACACGGTCAGCCTGGCCGGGTTCCGAGGCAAGGTGACGCTGGTCAACTTCTGGGCGTCGTGGTGCGACCCGTGCCGCGAGGAGTTCCCCCACATGGCCGCGCTGTACCACGAGTTCGACCGCAAGGACTTCGAGATCGCGGGCGTGTCGGACGACGTGGACTCGGGGCTTATGCTGGCGTTCGTGCGAAAGTACCGACCGCCGTTCCGCATCCTGGTGGGGGGCGGCCGCATGAAGCAGATCTATCACTATCGCGGCCTGCCCTATTCCGTGCTGCTCGACCGGCAGGGTCGCGTGATCGAGCGGATCTTCGGGTTCGGCGGAGCGGAGGAGTTCCGGAAGCTGCGCCAGACTATTGCAAACGAGGTGCGTGCTCCCTAGCGTTTAGCAGTGAACGCCCAGACCGCTCCCCGCTCCCCGCTCCCCGTCATTATCGACACCGACCCCGGCATCGACGACATGCTGGCGCTGCTGTTGGCGCTGGCGTCGCCCGAGCTCGACGTCCGGGGCATTTCCGTCTCCTACGGCAATACGGTGGTGGAAAACGCGTTCCGGAACGCCGTCGCGATCCTGCGTCGCGCTGGCAAGCGCTCGACGCTCGCCGTGGGCGCGCGGCGCCCGCTCAAGCGGCCGCTCGCGGTGGCGCGCGATACGCACGGCGAGTCGGGCCTGGGATACGCGGAGTTGCCGCCCGCGGGCGTGATCCTCGACTTCGTGAAGTCGCTCGACCGCCTGCTCGCCGAGCTGCCGGATCCCGTCACGCTGGTGACGCTCGGCCCGGTGACGAGCCTCGCACTCGCATTGCGCCGGGATCCAGAGATGGTGCGGGCCAAGGTCGCGCGGCACATCGCGATGATCGGCAACGTCGGCGCCAAGGGGAACACGACCCGGTATGCCGAGTTCAACGCGTGGTGCGACCCCGAGGCGCTCGACATCGTGCTCCGCGCCGAGCTGCCGACCGAGATGGTGGGCCTCGACGTGACCCGCGAGGTGGTGCTCGCCCCCCACGAGACGACGCGGCTGCAGCACGCCGGGGCGCCGCAGGCGCGCTGGATCAATGATGCGCTCCGCTTCTACTTCGAGTTCCACAAGCAGCAGGAGGGGCTGGACGGCTGCATCGTGAACGACGTGCTGCCGATCGCGGCACTCGTGAGGCCGGCGGCGCTCAGTTTCGAGGAGCAGCGGCTGGTGGTGGACCTGGAGGAGGGGGAGCACCGAGGTCACACGCGGATCGATCCGCACGGCGCGCGCGTGAAGGTGGCCACGCGGGTGGACGTGGCGTTAGTGCGTCCCCTCCTGTCGGAGCGGGTGTTCCGCTGGGCGGTGCACCAGACGACGACGCCCATCGTATCACAGGAGGCGGTCGTGTGACGACCATGCCCCGGAAAGTCACGGTGATCGGCGCGGGCGACATCGGCTGCGGCTGGGCGGCGCTGTGCGCGTCGGCGGGCTGGCCGGTGACCGTGTTCGACGCCACCGCGCACGGGCTGGAGCGCGCCGCCGCCGAAGTGCCGCGCCGCACCCGCGCGCTGGTAGCGCTGGAGCGCGCGACCCAAGGGATCGTGGAGCGCGGCTTGCTCGAGTTCACGCAGGCGCGCAGCCTGCTTCAGGCCGTCCAAGACGCCGACTGGGTGATCGAGGCGATCCCCGAGGACGCGATCGCGAAGCAGAAGCTGTTCGGGTCGATCGAGCAGGTGGCGACTCCCGACACGCTGCTCACCAGCTCCTCGAGCGGCATCCCCCCCGCCGAGATCTTCGCGCGCTGCCGCCGCCAGGACCGCTGCCTGGTCGCACACCCGTTGAACCCGCCCGAGCTGATTCCGCTGGTCGAAGTCGTGCCGGCGGCGCGCACCAGCGCCGCTGCCGTGGTGCGCACACAGGAGTACCTGCGCGCCCTCGGCCGGATGCCGATCCTGCTCAAGAAGGCGATCCCGGGTTACGTGGTGGGACGGATTACCGCCGCGGTGTGGCGACAGTGTATCGATCTGGTCTTGGAAGGTGTGATCGACGTGGACCAGCTCGACCGCGCCGTTTCACTCGGCCCCGCGCTCGGCTGGGCGGCGGCCGGCCCGCATCTGACGTATCACTTGGCCGCCGGCGACGGGGGCGTCACTCTATTTCTGCAGCAGCTGCTCGGGACCTTCGAGAGCTGGTGGGGGCAACTCGCCACGTGGCAGCGGCTCGAGCCCGAGCAGCAGCGCACGTTGATCCACAGCATCGAGCGGGCTTATAAAAGCAACATCGAGCAACTGAGAGAGGCCCGCGATCGCAGGTTGGGGGCTATCCTGAGGGTGCTGGAACAGGCAAGAACTGCATAAACTGCAAAAAGACGTAGCACAAAGGCGTCACGCAAAACCGTCACGCGAAGACGTATTCGTGATACGTCGTTGTGATACGCCCTTGTGTTACGTCTTTGTGCTACGTTTTATTTCTTCTCTGCTCTCACCATCAAGATGGGAATCGTCGTCTGATGTCGTAATGCTGTCGCGGTACTGCCCTTGACCACATCCTCCAGTAGCCGGTGGCCGTGCGTGGCCATGGCGATCAGGTCGCACCGCTCCCGCTCGGCCGCGGCGGCGATCTCCTTCGCGGGGTCACCGGCGGCGAGGACGGCATCGACGTCCAGACCATCCGCCTCGAGTCGGGCGCTCACGTCTTCCAGGTAGGCGCGATCGTCGCGCATTTCTTCCGATTCGCGCAGGTCGAGCTCTTTGATGTTCCGCGCCACCCACCCGTCCGCCACGTGCACGAGGACGAGCGCCGAGCCCATGCGCTTGGCCAACCCGCGCACGTGGGCGAGGATCGTCTCGTCGGCGGGGGAGTGCTCGAGCGGGACGAGGATGCGGGTGTACATCAACCGAGCCAGCCGCGGAACGTCTGGGCGAGGAGCCAGGCGTTGAGGCCCGCGATCACGACGGCCACGAAGTAGGCCAGCACTTTGACCCAGGTGGCGTTCACGAATTCGCCCATCTTCAGACGATCGGAAGTGAACCACACGAGCGGGAACACCGCGAACGACAGCTGCAGGCTGAGGATCACCTGGCTCAAGATGAGGAGCTTGGCGGTACCGCTCTCCCCGAAGAAGATAGCCGTGAGTGCCGCCGGCACAATCGCGATGAGACGCGTGATGAGCCGCCGCAACCACGGGCGGATCCGGATGTTCAGAAAGCCCTCCATCACGATCTGACCCGCGAGCGTCCCCGTGAGCGTCGAGTTCTGCCCCGACGCGAGCAGCGCCAGGGCGAACACGGCGCTCGCCCCCGCGACGCCGAGCAGCGGCGAAAGCAGCTGGTAGGCTTCCTGGATCTCGGCGACGCCGGTGTGGCCGGCGCGATGGAAGGTGGCGGCGGCGACGATCAGGATCGCCGCGTTGATGAACAGAGCGAAGCTGAGCGCGACGGTCGAATCGAGAAACGCGTACTTCACCGCCATCCGCTTGCCCGCCGGGGTCTCCTCGTACGCTCGGGTCTGCACCACGGACGAATGCAAATACAGGTTGTGCGGCATCACCGTGGCACCGAGGATCCCAATGGCGATGTACAGCTTGTTGGGGTCGGCGAGGATGGAAGGGGTCGGCAGGAAGCCTCCGACGACGGCGCCCAGGTCGGGGTGCGAAATGACGATCTCGAACAGGAAGCAGCCCGCGATGGTCGCGATCAGCGCCACGACGAGCGCCTCGAGCAACCGGAAGCCCTTGTGCTGTAGGAACAGCACGATCAGCACATCGAGCGCCGTGATCGCGATGCCCCACGGCAGGGGAATCCCGAACAGCAGGTTCAGCCCGATCGCCGACCCGATCACCTCGGCCAGGTCGCATGCGGCGATCGCCACCTCGCACAGCACCCAGAGGCCGAGCGTGGTCGGGCGCGAGAAGTGGTCGCGACACGCCTGCGCCAGATCGCGCCCGGTCACGATGCCCAGCTTCGCGGCGAGCCCCTGCAGCAGGATCGCCATCAGGTTCGACACGAGGACGACCGAGAGCAGCGCGTACCCGAAGCGCGAGCCGCCCGCGAGATCCGTGGCCCAGTTGCCGGGGTCCATGTAGCCCACGGCCACCAGGTAGCCCGGGCCAGCGAACGCCAGCGCCTTGCGCCACCACGCGCCCGTGCTGACGGGAACGGTGCGATAGACTTCGGCGAGGCTGGGCGCGAGACGCGGTCGCCGCCATCCCGGCTCCGGGACGGCGAGAGGAAGATCGGCCTGGGGCGCCGCCATCAGTGACTCCCGCTGCGGAAGGGATGCTCGAAGCTCAGATACAAGAGTACCGCGTGGTCACCCGCGCTCGGGCCCAGGCCGATCGGGAACGCGATCCCCGGCACAATCTGCAAGCCGCCGGAAAAGTTGTACGCCCACCGGATCCCGGGACTGATCGACAGACCGTCGCTCGCAGCGCTGCGGCCGGGACCGGTCACCGCCTCTTCCCGCGTCCACACGATTTCGAGCAGGGCGTTGAAGGTCGGCCGCGCCAGCCACACGAGGCTCGCGCCGAGGTTGTACGCGACCGTCGTCGCCTTGTCACCGACTGCGTTCTTGGCCGAGGGTGTGACGGTGCCGCCGGCATTCCAGTGGGTGACCACCTTGCTCGCGACGACCACGCTGGCCGGCACGTTCACCTGCACACCGAGCGTACCCGCACCGAGATCCGATTTGGCGCGCCCGGTCGGGAGGAGCAGGGACAAACGCGGCGCGACCGAGAGCCGCTCCGCCTCGGTCAGCTGAAACCGATAGTTGACTGCGACGTCGCCGAGGCCCGTCGCGACCGACGCACCGTCGTGGATTCGCTGAATCGGCAGCGTGAAACTCAGCTGGTGGGTCCGGCCGAACAGCGGCCATTCCTGGGTGAAGCTGTAGGCCCACGCGTCGGCTCCGAGGAACAGCTGGAACGCGCTGATGTGCTGCACGACGCCGGGTTCCTGATTGTAGGCCTCTTCCATCAGGAAGCTGTTGTCGGAGATGGAGGGCGGAGCCGCCTGGCCCTGGGCGCCGGTAGGCGTTGACGCGACCGCCAGCAGGACGGTGAGGCAGATCGAAGACCTCCCGCTCATGCGCCGATCTCCTGGCACAACAAGAGCTGCGCCAGCTCACGCCCCACCACCCGCGGATCCCCGGAGGGCACCAGGGCGACGGTCGTAGGGCCGTTGAACGGCTGCCGCTCGCTCACGGTGAGCAGCACGCCGGGGGTGAGCCCCTGCTCCGCGAAGTAGCGCAGGCGCGCGGCATCCTGCGTCCCTACCTGCCGCAGCTCGAGCTTCGTGCCGACCCGCGCGTCGGCAAGCGCGACGAGCTCCGCTTCTTCGATGTCACCGGCCGCCGTGGGTATCGGATCGCCGTGCGGGTCGTAATGAGGCTGTCCCAGCGCGCTCGCCATCCGCTCGATCAGCTCGTCCGACACGGCGTGTTCGAGCCGCTCCGCTTCGCCGTGCACACCACCCCAGTCGTAGCCCAGGTGCTGCGTGAGATAGAGCTCGAGGATTCGGTGCCGGCGGATCATCCGAAGCGCCGCGCGCCGCCCCTGCGAGGTGAGTTGCACGCCCCGGTAGGGCACATGCTCGATCAGCCCCATTTCCGAGAGCCGCTTCACCATGCCGCTGACCGACGGCGAGGAGACGTCGAGCATGGCGGCGATGTCGCTGGTCGCGGCGAAGCCGCCCTGGCTCGAGAGATGGTAGATCGCCTTGAGGTAGTCCTCCACGGACCGTGTCAGTGGAGGGTTGGGATCGCGTAACGCTGGCTGCATGCCGAATCTCCCTGCCGCGGCGGCAGGTATTAGGTGCTAGGTATCAAGCGTTAGGGCAACGATTTGACTTCTGATACCAGAACATACTTAGTCTATACTAATTATATGATACTGTCAAGCGAATATGTGGATTTCGAGAGGCTATAAGTTGGGCGTGAAATTGCTCACGAGATCGACGAACGGCGTGAGAATCCGCTCCGTCATCCCCCAAATCAGGTCATCGTCGACCAGATAGGCCGGGAAAGTCCGCACTGCGCCGCGCAGCGTCAGGGTCACCTCGCGTCGCACGCCCGGCTCCGAGAGTCGCCTGAGCGGCAGCCAGAAGGCGCGTTGCACCTCGTCGCTCGGGACGAGCGCGGTGCGTTGGGCCAACCCGAAGACGAACGGCCGCACGACCACAGGCGGCAGGGTCGACGTGCGGGGATAGAGATCGTCCAATACGCCCAGCCGCTCCGCGCCCGACAAGTCCACTCCCGTCTCCTCGCGCGTCTCCCGCACCGCCGTCGCGAACAGGTCCCCGTCACCGACGTCGTACCGGCCGCCCGGGAGCGCGATTTGACCGGACCACGGGTCGTCGGCACGCTCGGCGCGTCGGATGAGCAGGATCTCGAGACCTTGCGGGCCTTCCAGCAGGACCAGGGCGACCGCGGCGGGGCGGGCGTCGGGCGCATCAGCCACTTGGGGGCGGTGGTCTCGTAACGCCCGACGGACCGTTGCGAGCGTGTTCACACCAGGTGTTTCGCCAGCCACTGCACGATCGCCGCCGCCGCGAGCTCCACCGGCGTATCGGGCACGACGAGGCCGGGCACGCGGACGCCCGCGGCGGCTCGAGCCAGCGCGATCGAGCCATCGTCGCGCGACTCGATCAACGCATAGCTGTCCGCGTCCAGGTCCAACACGCCGCGCCCCAGGGCGTCCAGCACGATTTCAAGGCCCGGTGCCCCCGGGGGGTCGAACGACACCACCGCGAAGCCGGCCCGCGCGAACCGCTCGGCGAGCCCGGACTTGGGCCGGCCGCTCAAGACGACCACGGGACGCTGCCCCGCGGCGCTCGTGACCTCGACTTCCACGGGCGGTCCCGCGGCCCCCGTCAGGCGGAACGATCGCTTGGCGGGCGTAGCCACCGGCTAACGGTTGCGGAGCGTGATGGCGTCGGTGATCATTGTGCCCGGAAATAATACCGTGCGATCGATTGGAAGCCACGTCTCGATGGCGCTCGGGCTCGGGGCCGGGCTCGGGTTAGGGCTCGCCGCCGTCTTGACCCGGTCGCCTCTGTTACTGGCCGTGACCCAGGGGCTGCAGCCGCTCGGCACCCTGTTCCAAAACCTGCTGTCGATGGTCGTGATCCCGCTCGTCGCCACGGCACTGTTCGCCGGGATCGCGGGGCTCGGCGACCTGCGGCGGGTGGGGCGACTGGGCGTCCGGACACTCGGCTTCTTCTGGGGCACCACGCTCGCGGCCATCCTGATCGGCTTCGTCGTGGCGGCGCTGCTCCTGCCGCTCGCACCCATCACTCCAAAACAGGAGGCGGCGCTCCGCCAGGCGGCCGCCACCGACTCGGGAGCAGTGCGGCACGCGGCCGAGCAGATCACCACCGGCGCCCGGGTCATCGTGGAGCTCATCCCGTCGAATCCGGTGCGTGCCGCCGTGGACGGGAATCTCCTCCCGCTGATCGTGTTCATCACGATTTTCGCGGCCGCCGCCGCCGCCCTGCCCGACGAGAAGCGTCACGCGCTCACCGACCTCGCCGACGTGGCCACCCAAGCATTGATCCGGATCGTGCGCTGGGTGCTGCTGCTCGCTCCCCTCGGCATTTGTGCGATCGTCGCCGGCGCGGTGGCAAAGTTCGGCGTCGACCTGATCACGACCATGGCGGTATTCATCCTGACGGTAATCGCCGGGCTCGCCGTACTGATCGCGGTTGTGCTCCTCCCGGTCGTCGTGGTGGTGGCACGGCTCGGCGCGTGGCGCTATCTGCGGGCCATCCGCGCGTCCCTGCTCATGGCGTTCTCGACCACCTCATCGCTCGCCACGCTCCCCGTCATGCTCGAAGCCGCGGAGAACGACCTCCAGATCTCGCGCACGGTGGCGAGCTTCGCGCTTCCGCTCGGGGCCAGCATCGGCCGCTCGGGGAGCGCGCTGTTTCAAGCGGTGGCAGTGCTATTCATTGCTCAGCTCTCCGGCGTCCCGCTTGGCGTGGGGGGCACGTTCCAGGCGGGGGCCGCCGTGTTCCTCGCCTCGCTCACCGTCGCGAGCGTTCCCTCGGCCAGCATCGTGAGCCTCGTGCCGGCGTTCACCGCAACGGGACTCCCTCTGACAGGACTGCAGCTGCTGCTCGGATTCGATCGCGTCCCCGACATGTTCCGTACGATGACCAACGTCTTCGGAACGCTTAGCGCGGCGACCGTGGTGGGGGCGGTGGAGGCGAACAACGAAGGAGAACATGCAAAGACTAGACGCACAGACGCGTAGACGCACAGGGGAGAACAGGCACGAGTAACCGGGTAGTCCTGTCTACTCCCGACTGTTCACCCCTGTGCGTCTGCTGCGTCTGTGCGTCTAGCTTTTTTAGACCCCGCACGCCTGAAACACGGGAGGGTGGTCGCCCCGCTGTAGCAAGTCGTGCAGCATCTCGTGCTCGGCGAGCTGACGGTCGTTCAACCGGGTCTGGGCCATGTAGATCGTGTGCGGCGAGCGCCACCAGCCGTCGCACCGACCCTCGTAGGCGGGACAGGAGTAGCTCGAGCCCGGCACCCGGTACCACTCCACGCGAGCGAAGTCACCCCACAGCCCGGCACAGCGCTCGATCTCCGTCCACCAGATCTGGTAGGCGGCGGGCGGGGTGAACGGCGCGGCGCCGGCGGGGGCGAACGCGTCGAGGCAACCGAGCAGCAAGACGACGGGGACCCAGCGAAGTCGTAGGAGCATGCACGTCTCAGAAATACACCGTCGCCGCGAACGAGAGCCCTTGGATCGCGCCCAAGTAGGAGCGAGGCGCCTAACTATTCTTTCTCACTGAGACGCCACTCGCCCGGCCAGCGCCACGCCCACAACCACGCTCGCCGCCGCGCTGCCCAGGTGGAGCAGGGTGGCCCAGCGCGCACCCTGGGTCGAGGCGAGCCGCACCACGCTCGCGAGCGAGACCGACACGGCGAGCATCCCAATCGTCGTTCCTGCCGCGAACGCAAGGAAGTAGGCGACCTGGGCTGCGCGCGTCGGTGCGGCCGCGACGAGCAGCACCAGGATCGCGGCGCTCCCCGCGAGGCCGTGCAGCAAGCCGAAGCCGAGCGAGCGGCGCGCATCGCCCAGCGGATGGGGGTGCTCGTGCGCCGTCCCCTGCGCGTGGCTGTGGAGATGAAGGTGCGAGCCTCCGGCATGCGCGTGCACGTGCAGATGCCAGCGGCCGCGCGCGTAGCGCGCGATCACCGTCCCGCCGAGTCCGATCAGCAGCAGTGCGACCAGGAAGTCGGCGGCCGGCCAGAGCCGGTCGGGTAGATGCAGCCCGAACAGGATGATCGCGCCGACCACCACGCCGACGCTCGCGCTGTGGCCGAGCGCCCAGGCGAGGCCCAGGCGACAGGCGTCGAGCAGGCGGCCCTGGCGGGTCGCGAGAGTGGAGACCGCGGCGAGGTGGTCCGGCTCGAACGCGTGACGGAAGCCCAGTAGTAGGCCGAGGCCCGCGAGGGCGAGCAGGTTGGGGGAGGGGCTCATGGCGGGAGGGAATCTAGTCTATTCTCTCTACCTGTTCTCCACTGTGCGTCTGTGCGTCTAGCATTGGCCTTTCCCATGCGTCTACAACCTTTTAGCTCTATGTCCCATCGAATGAGGCACATGGAGCTCACCACTCCCGGGGTGGCGACACTGCGCAGAGATCCGGACCAGCGGGCGTTGGGAGACGCGGAAACTGCCGACGCGGCGCTCGCCGCCTCCGGTGACGGCCGCGCCTTCGAGCGCCTGTACCGGGCCCATGTGGCACGGGTGCACAGCCTGGTGCGGCGGATGATCGGGCCGGACCATGCCGACGACATCGCCCAAGACGTGTTCGTCCGCGCCTGGACCAAGCTCGCGACGTTCCGCGGCGAGGCGGCGTTCGGGACGTGGCTGCACCGTCTGGCCGTGAACGTGATCCTGGCCCGGCGCACCACGCTCGGCACGGAGCGCGGCCGCTACGACGACTCGGCCGACATCCTCGATGACGTGGCGGGTCGCCCGGCGGCGCCGGAGTTGTCGATGGACTTTGAGGAAGCAATCGGGCAACTGCCGGACGGCGCGCGACGGGTGTTCGTGCTGCACGATATCGAGGGGTACCGGCACGACGAGATCGCCGACATGCTGGGGATCGTGCCCGGCACGTCGAAATCGCAGCTGCATCATGCCCGCATGGCGCTCCGCAGGCATCTCGAGCGCTGAAAAAAGGGGCTAGGGACTAGGGAGGGAGTGGCGTATGAAGGACCAGTGGACTGATCGACTCTCGGAGTATCTCGACGACGAGCTCGCGGCGCCCGAGCGGACGACGCTCGAGGCGCACCTTGCCTCGTGCGATGGCTGCCGGACGACGCTCGACGAGCTGCGCCGCGTGGTGACCAACGCGCGCGCGCTCGACGATCGCCCGCCCACCGCGGATCTCTGGCCGGCCGTGGCGGCTCGAATCGGGCTGGCATCGCGGGCCCGGCCGGTGGTGCGGCGTTTCTCCTTTACCGTGCCGCAGCTCGCCGCGGCATCGGTAGTGCTCGCGCTACTGTCGGCCGGTGCCGCGTGGCTGATCGTGCGGCGCGCGACCATCTCGACCCCGCCCGTCGTGATCTCGGGGCCCGCTCCGGTGCTCCTCAACGCGTCCGCATACCCGGGCGACGTCCGTTTCGACGCCCAGGTCGCGGATCTCGAGCGCGCCGTCGCGCGCGGCCGCGGTCGGCTCGACACGGCCACGGTGCGCGTGATCGAGCGGAACTTGAGAATCATCGACCGCGCGATCCGCAGCGCGCAGAGTGCGCTCGCAGCCGACCCGGCGAATTCATATCTGAACCTGCACCTCGCTCAAGAGATGCGGCGGAAACTGGAGCTGCTGCGCCAAGCGGCGACACTCGCCGGCGCGCGGAGCTAGGAGGAGGATAGACCAGCATGCTGACGACCCTGGCGACGCTCGCGGCGCTCGCGCTCGCGCAGCAGACCGACACGACCGTCCCGGTGCGGGCGGGCGCCCGCCTCGAGATCAGCAACTTCGGGGGGGAGATCGCCGTCAAGACGTGGAGCCGCAACGCGGTGCGCGTTGTGGCCGAGCATTCGAGTCGCGACCGGATCAGCGTCGACGCATCCGAACAAGTCGTCCGAGTGAAGACCGAAGCGGGACGGCGCGGGCCGTCGCAGATCGACTACGCCGTCACCGTGCCGGCGTGGATGGCCCTGAACCTCTCCGGGGTCTACACCGACATCAAGGTGGACGGCGCCCAGAACGAGATCACCGCCGAGACGGTGCAGGGCGAGATCACGGTCCTGGGCGGGGCGGGCAACGTGTCGCTCAAGTCCGTCATGGGAGCCGTGACACTCGAGAAGGCGCGCGGTCGTATCGACTTGAGCAGCGTCAACGAAGGGATCCATGCTACGGAGGTCTCGGGAGACCTCACCGCGGAAACGGTGAACGGCGACATCACGCTCATGCAGATCGAATCGGCCAATGCCGAAGCGAACACGGTCAACGGGGACATCACCTACGACGGGACGATCAAGGACGGCGGCCGCTATCGCTTTGGGACGCATGACGGCGACGTGCGGGTGTCGGTTCCCGAAAAGGGGAACGTCTCGGTCTCCGTCTCGACGTTCAATGGTGACTTCAGCGCCTGCTTCCCCGTGCAGCTGACGGGAAAGACGAAGCACCGCTTCAGCTTCACCCTCGGCTCGGGCAGCGCCCGGCTCGAGCTCGAGTCGTTCGGCGGCGACATCAAGATTTGCCGCCCGGGGCAGTTGTCCAAGGACACGGATAGAAACAAGGACAAGGACGAGGACCACGAGGAGAACTGACGATGCGCATCGCGATACTCACGCTGCTCCCCGCTGTGGCCGCCCTGACGCTGGTGCCACGCGCGGCCGCCGCCCAAGATGAGTTCCACTGGAAGGGCAAGGTCGCCCCCGGCAAAGCGATCGAGATCAAGGGCGTGAACGGCGACGTCCGCGCCGTCGCCGGCTCGGGCGATGTCGAGGTAACGGCCGTGAAACACGCCCGCAGGAGCGATCCCGCCGAGGTGAAGATCGAGGTCGTGCAGCACGAGGACGGCGTCACAATCTGCGCCGTGTACCCGAGCGACGGCCGCCGGGAGAACACCTGCGAAGCGCGCGACGGCGGACACATGAACGTGCACGACAACGATGTAACGGTCGATTTCACGGTGCGCGTCCCCGCCGACGTGCGGTTTGTCGGCACTACGGTGAACGGCCAGGTCGAAGCCGCCAACCTCGCGAGCGACGTGCAAGCAAACACGGTGAACGGCAGCATCCGGATCTCAACGTCGGGGTACGCCGAAGCGCAGACGGTGAACGGCTCCATTGTGGCGTCGATGGGTCGGGCCACGTGGACTGACGCGCTCGATTTCCGCACCGTGAACGGCGCCATCACGCTCGATCTGCCGGCCAATCTGTCGACCGAAGTGCGTGCGAGCACCGTCAACGGCGACATCGTGACGGATTTCCCGCTCATGGTCAGGGGCCGGCTCGGGCCCCGCAGCCTGCGCGGGACGATCGGGAGCGGCGGGCGGCGGTTGGCGCTCGAGACGGTGAACGGATCGATAAGACTCAGAAAGAGTACCTGATGATAGGGAGCAGGGAGCAGGGAGCGGGGAGCGGTACGGCTGCCAGCTCGCTGCTCCCGGCTCCCGGCTCCCGGCTCCCGCAGTAATTCGCCCCCCCTCGCAACATCTCGGTAGCTAATCCACCACCGTCTCGCCCCACCTTGGTCGTTTCCGAACCAGGGGTCCCGTGGTGCTGCGAGACCTTCTCGCCCGCACCGAGCAGATCGACGATCTTCGCCACCTTTTTGGGGCGCTCGGGTTTCACGCGGCGTGGGAGCCCGTGCCACCCGGACCCTGGCTCGGTCCGGCCCAGGCAGAAGCGGCGGGCGTCATCCGAGCGGCGCTGGTGGCGCGTCATGAGGCGTTCCGCGTGTTCGCGGTCGAGGCCCGCGACCCCGAGCGGGCGGTCCGCGCAGCGGCCCAGCGCCTGGCCGCGAGTGCTGAGCGGGGCCTCGCGTGTGCGCTCGGCTCAGGCCCGCGGCGCCTCGTCTGCGCGAGCTGGCGGGCGACCGCACGCGAGGGGAGGGGAAGGGGGAGCCCTGCGGTCCGCCTCGCGACGATTCCCCTCGAGCGACCGCCGGGCGGCTCGCTCGACACGCTCGAGCGGTTCAGCCCCCTCGTGGGGGAAACGGCGCTGGCGCTCAGCCTGCGGATTGGCGAAGCGCTCGCGAGCGAAGGGGTCACCCCGCGGTTCTTTCGGGCGTTCCGTGCCACGTTGGAGCGGCTGACGGACCGCCTGGCCACGCCCCGCAGTCGGTCCGACCGGCACACCCTGGCGCTCACCGCGCTCACCCGCGTGCTGTTCCTCTACTTCGTGCAGGCGAAAGGCTGGCTGGACGGCGACCGGCGGTACCTGATCCATCGCTTCGATGAGAGCGTCGCCACCCGGCGCCACTTCCACCGCCAGGTCTTCGATCCGCTGTGCTTCGGCGCCCTCAACCACCCCGCGTCCGGGCGCTCCGGTGCGGCGCGCGCATTGGGCCGGCTGCCGTTCCTGAACGGCGGGCTATTCGAGCCCACCGCCCTCGAGCGGCGCGACGGCCCGGCCCGCTGGACCAACACCGACTGGCGCGATGCGTTCGACGGCCTGTTCGAGCGGTTCCACTTCTCGGCGCGGGAGGAGGACGACGGGGGCCAACACGTCGCGCCCGACATGCTGGGCCGCGTATTCGAGGGAGTGATGGACCCCGCCGAGCGACGCGCGAGCGGCAGCTACTACACTCCGGCCGCTTTGGTGCGCGAGATCGTGCGCGCCGGTCTGGCCGCGATCCTCGTCCACCGCTTCGGCCTCGCCCCGTTGGCCGCGGAGCGCTGGATGCACGACGGCGACCCGCCCGATGCGCGGCCCGATCTCCGCCGAGTCGCCGTGCTCGACCCGGCGGTCGGCTCAGGGGCGTTTCTGCTCGGCGCCTTGGAGGAGCTCACGCGGTTGCGCTGCGCCGCGGGCGAGGGGCCGGCCGTGACGGTGCGCCGCGACGTCGTGGCGCACTCCCTTTTCGGTGTCGACCTGAAGCTCACCGCCGTGCGGCTCGCCGAGCTGCGTCTATGGCTCGCCCTCGTGGCAGACCAGGACGAGACCGACCTCGCCCGTATCGCCCCGCTGCCGAACCTCGACGGGCACGTGCGCCAGGGGGATGCCTTACTCGACCCGCTCACGCTGGCCCGCGCGCTGGGGGCAGGGGCCGCGGCAACCACGGTCCCCTCGACGGCGGTCGAGCGGCTCACCGTCGCCCGGCGCGCGCTCTTCAGCCTCGCCGGACCGGCCAAGCGGGAGGCGCTGGGCGAGCTGGCGAGTGCCGAGGGGGCGCTCGCACGCCGCTTGTTCGCGAGCGCGATCGCCGACCTCGAGCGCCGCGCCGCTGAGCTGGTCGCCGCGGGCAAGGATCGCGACCTGTTCGGACGGCGGCGCGGGCTCCGCCCCGACGAGCGCGCGCTGCTCCGTCGCGTGCGCGCCAGTCGCCGCGAGCTCCGGGCGGCCGCCCGCCGCCACTCCCGTGAGGGCGGTGCCCCGTTCTTCGCGTTCGAATCCCACTTCGCCGACATCCTGGCGCGCGGCGGGTTCGACCTCGTCGCCGGAAACCCGCCCTGGGTGCGCGGCGAGCGGGTGCCGGCCCAGGTGCGGGAGACGTTGGCAGCCCGCTACGCCACGTGGCGGCCGGCGCGCGGGCCCGGGTTCGCGCACCTGCCCGACCTCGCGGTCGCGTTCGTGGAGCGCGCGCTCGAGCTGGCCGCTCCCGGTGGAGCGGCGGCACTCCTCGTCCCCGCGAAGCTCGCGTCGAGCGGCTACGCGGAGCCGCTGCGGCAGCGGCTCGCCGCACGCACGCGCCTCGAGTGGGTGGCTCCGGTCGACCAGGCGGGGGCGTTCGGGGGAGGAGCGGCGGTCTATCCCATGGTGCTCGTGGCCGCGCGAGTCGAGCCGACGGGCCGCGAGCGCGTGGCCACTACCCTGGGGCCGAAGACCAAAGCTCCCGCGCTGCCGCAGCGCGCCCTCGCAGCCGGCGGTCCGTGGATCCTCGCAGGTGAGGCGATGCGGGTCGCGCGTCACCTGCGGACGGTCTGTGCCACGGTGGGCGATCGCTGGAGCCCGCAGCTCGGTGTGAAGACCGGGGCGGACGACGTGTTCCTGGTCGCGCATCCGGGACCCGCGACCCGGCCAGTGGTCCGAGGTCGGGACCTGAAGCCATGGCGGGCGACCCCGCGCGCGCACATGCTGTGGACTCACGGTGCCGACGGCCGGCCGCTCGCCCGCCTCCCGGCCGAGCTGGCGCGCGCGCTCGACCCGCATCTCGAGCGGCTCCGCCGTCGCAGCGACTACCGCGGAGGACCGGCCTGGCAGGTGTACCGCCTCGCCCTGGCCGACGCCCCATACCGGGTGATCTGGCCGGACCTCGCCCGGCGACTCGCGGCCGTCGTACCCGACGCCGGCGTAGTTCCGCTGAACACCGTCTACGGCATCGCGACCCGTGTCGCGGACGACGCGTACGCGCTGGCCGCGTTGTTCAACTCGCGCTGGCTGACCGCGCTCGCGCGGCTCTCCGCCGATCCAGCCCGCGGTGGCTTTCGGCGCTTCAACGCGCGCGTCGTGCGCGGATTGCCTCTTCCAACCGCAAATCCGGCGGCCTGGCGCGCCCTGGCGGAACAGGGGAGGGCGAACGCCTCCGACGACGACGCTATTGCCGACATGTACCAGCTCGAGGCCGCGGACCGCCGTGCACTGGACGCATCCGCCGCGGATCCTCTCTGAGCACCTCGGCCCGCTCGCCGAGCCGCTCGCCTGCCTCCTCACGCCGGGGGCGGTCGGCCCGGCGTCGGCGGTTGCGGCGCTCGGGGCGCGCGCGCTGCTCGACCTCGCGCCGCTCGCGCTCGAGGACAAAGCGCCGTGGCCGGCATGGCTCGCCCCGCATCAAGTCCCCGCCGCCCAACGGCTGGTCGGCATCCTGGCGCGCCACGGCGGCGCCCTGCTCGCGGACGCCGTCGGCCTCGGCAAGTCGTACGTCGCACTAGCCGTCGCCCTCGCCCTCGGCGAGCCGTTCGCGCTGGTCGTGCCGGCGGTGCTGGTGTCGCAGTGGCGCGGTTTGTTGGAGCGGTACGAGACTGTCGCCCCGATCATCACGCATGAGTCGCTCAGCATGAGCCGTTGCCCCTTGCCGCCCTCTGCCGCCCCTTGCCGCCTTTTTGTCGTGGACGAAGCCCACCGCTTCCGAAACCCCGACACCAACCGCTACCGCGCGCTCGCGAAGGTCCTCGTCGGTAGGCGGGTCCTCCTCGTGACGGCCACGCCGGTGCACAACCAGATCGCCGACCTGTTTCATCTGTTCCGCCTCTTTCTCCGAGACCATGACCTCACGGCGCTGGGTGTCCCCTCCCTGTGGCGCGCGGCGCGAGGCGACGCGGATCCGCAGGCCGTGACGGCCGCCGCCGCGCGGCTGAGTGTAGCGCGCACGCGCGAGCGCGTGCAGACCGGGTACGGCACCGGGCCGGCGGTGCTCTCTTTCCCCGAGCGAGCGGCCGGGGAGGCGATGCGCGTCGGCACGGCGCCCGACGCGGAGCTCCAGGAGCTCGTGACCGGGATCGCCAGGCTCGAGGTGGGCGGCGAGGCGGCGGCCCTGTTTCGCCTCCTCCTCCTGTCGCAGCTCGCCTCGAGCCTTCCCGCGTTTCGCGCGAGCCTCGCTCGGTTCGAAGCGTTCCTCGAGCTGGGCGCCGCGGCCGCGACGGAAGGAACGGCGCTCGGGCGCCACGACTTCAGGCGGCTGTTCCCCGCCGGATCGGACGACCTGCAGTTTCCGTTCTTTCCGCTGGTCCTTTCACCCGGACCCGGCGCCGCGACCGAGCGGGACCGCGATGTGGTGCGGGGGCTGCGGGCTGTCGCCGCCTCACGGGACGATCCCAAAGCGGACGCGCTGGCGCGCCTGCTCGATGGGCGCGTGGGCAAGACGATCGTCTTCGTCCAGCCGCGGGCCACCGTGCATCACCTGATGCGCCGCCTCCGAGGCCACCGGCTCGCGGCCGTGACGGGAGAGCGGGGCTGGTTCGGGAGCGGGCCCGCCGGGCGGGAGGAAGTGCTGCGCGCATTCGCGCCACAGGCACAAGGCGCTCCACCGCCCGCCCGCGCACTCGAGACCGACGTCCTCGTCGCAACCGATCTCCTGAGTGAAGGGTTGAATCTCCAGGACGCCGCCCGAGTGATCCATTACGACCTGCCCTGGAGCCCCGCCCGGCTGGCGCAGCGCGTGGGCCGGATCGATCGCGCCGGCTCGCCCCACGGGCGCATCGAGACCATCACGTTCCTCCCGCCGCGGCCTCTCGCCGACGCGCTGGCAATGGAGCGCCGCCTCGTCGCGAAGCGGCGCATGCAATCGCGAGCCGGCGCCGGCCCGCACGGGTTCGATTGGTGCGATCGGCTGCACGGTCTCGCCGCCCGCGCGGCATCGCCCGCTACGGCCGGGACCTGTGCGGCGGTCGCGGCGGTGGAGCGTGCCGTCGTGCTTGTGGTGCAGCTGGGGCGTCAGGTGGAGGGGGTGGTCGTCACGGACGCGGGCGCCCGGGCCGATCCGGCGCGTGCCACGCGACTGCTCGAGCAGGCAGCCGCGGCGGAGCCGGCTCCGTTCGACCGCGCAGTGCTCGAGCGGGCGATCCAAAGGGCGGCGCCGCTCGTCCGCGGCCGCCTCGCCGCGCTCGAGGACGCGCACTGGCGTGCGGCCCACCGCGACCGCATCAGTCGCCGGCTCATCCCGTGGGTGCTGACGGCCGCGCGCCGCGCCGCCACGCGACGCCGCCACACCGACCTGGCCCGCCTCGATGCTCTGGTGTCGCGACTCGCGCTCGGCATGACGGCCGGAGAAGAGCTACTCCTCGAAGATCTGCTGGCCCGCCGCGCTCCGCTCGCAGTGCGCGACGTGCTGGCGTGGCATGAGCGTCTGCCACCCGTCGCGACCGGCGCCGAGGCACCGCAGGTCAAATTGATCGCGGCGATCGTGCTGGGTGAAGATCACTCGTGATGGAGCAGGAGCTCTTCGTAGTCGAGCTCTTGCTGAATGCGTCGCATCACCGCGTCACCGATCGCACCGGTGTCGCGTAGGCGGATCAACTGCCGCCGCTCCACGGCGAGCAGCTCCCGCGCGAGCCGCAGTTGCGCGATGGACTTGGCTTCTATCGGGCCGTCCAGGACACCGTCCGCGTGGCCGTGCAGATGGCGCGTGCGGAGGCGGTAACGATCGCGGGTGTGCGACAGGGCGTCCGGGTGCATCCACGACTCCGTCGCGAGCTCCTCGAGCCGCGCCAGCGCCGCCTCCGAGGCCTCGATGCGCGCCGCGAGCTCCTCGCGGCGCTCGTCCTCGCCGCTCTCTCGTACGTCGAGCCAGCGCAGCAACGGCGCCAGCGTGAAGCCCTGGCCCAACAGGGTCACGAGGATGACGGCGAAGGTGATGGCGATGATCAGGTCGCGGCCGGGGAACGGTGTCCCCGCGGCGGTCATGGTGGGAATAGCCGCAGCCAGCACGAGGGACTCCCCGCCGCGCAAGCCGGCCCAGGAAACGATTGTGGGAAACTGCCATGGCGGGTACGGGTCCCGCTTCCGGACACGCGCGCTCAAGAACCGAGGCAGGTAGGTCGCGGGGAACACCCACACGAAGCGCACGACGATGATCGCCACGCTCACGAGCACCGCCCCCGACACCAGCTCCTGCGCGAACGGACCGCTCCAGCCGCCGAGGATAGGGCGCAGCGCCAACCCGGTGATGATGAAGATGAGCCCCTCGAGCGCGAACACGACCACGTCCCACATACCGACGTTCTGGACGCGCGTGTCCGCCGCCACGATGCGGGGTCCCACCCGTCCCAAGTACAGCCCCGTGGCGACGACCGCCAGGATGCCGGAGACGCCGAGCCGTTCGGCGGGCAGATACGCGGCGTACCCGGTCAAAAGGGAGATCGTGTTCTCAACCTCCGGGTCGTGGATGTGGCGGCGCACCGCAGCCAGGAGCCACGCCACGGCCAGGCCCACGGCAATTCCCCCGGCACCAACCACGAGGAAGCGGCCGGTCGCCGCGGGGACCGAGAACGAGCCGGTGACTGCCGCAGCGACCGCCATGCGGTACGCCACGATCGCGGCCGCGTCGTTGATCATGCTCTCGCCCTCGAGGATGGTCACGATGCGTCGCGGCAGCGGCAGCCGCCGCAGAAACGCCGTCGCGGCGGCCACATCCGGCGGCGAGACGACGGCGCCGAGGGCGAACGCCGAAGCCCACGGCATCCCCGGGACCGCGAGGTGCGCGACCCAGGCGACCGCCACCGTCGCGAACAGGACATGCCCGACGCCCAAGAGGAGGATCGGGCGAAGGTTCGCGCGGGCGTCGCGGTACGACGCCAGGAGGGACGCGCGATACAAGAGCGGCGGGATGAAAACCAGAAAGACGAGCTGCGGGTCGAACTGGACCGCCGGAAGCCCCGGTAGGAGCGCGACGAGCACTCCACCGGCAAGGAGGACCGCGGGCGTGGGAATAGCGAGCCGGCGCGCCACCAACGCCAGGAAGGTGACGCCGACGAGCAGAGCGAGGACGGTCTCGAAATGGTGCATGGCGTTTGCGACCCTCAAAGTTACCTTCCGGCGTGCCTCTCTCAACGTTCCTCTTCGACCTCGACGGCACGCTCATCGACTCCATCGAGCTGATCCTGCGCTCGTATCGCCATACCATGCGCGTACACCGCGGGCACGAGCCGTCGGACGACGTCTGGATGCAGGGGCTGGGCACCCCGCTGTGGGTGCAGTTCCGCCAATTCACGGAGGACCCGGTCGAGATCGAGGCCATGGTGGCCACATACCGCGACTACAACCTGGCCCACCACGACGAGCTGGTGCGTCCCTATGCCGGCGTGGTCGAGGCCGTACTGGCGCTGCGGGCTCAGGGGAAGACGCTGGGCCTCGTCACGAGCAAGATGCGCAGCGGCGCCGTGCGCGGCCTCAAGGTCGCCGGACTCGAGGACGCCTTCCAAGTGATCGTCGGCGCGGACGAAGTCACGCATCCCAAGCCCCACCCCGAGCCGGTGCTCACCGCGCTCGAGCGATTGGGCGCGCCGGCCCTGGACGCCGTGTTCGTGGGCGACTCGCGCCACGACGTGAAGTGCGGCCGGGCCGCGGGCGTGAAGACCGCCGCCGTCCTGTGGGGACCGTTCGCCCGGGCACACCTCCAGGATCTCGAGCCGGATTACTGGCTGGAAACGCCGGCAGACCTCACTTTACTGGCACCTGAGACCTAGCACCCAGCACCTGGAGGGTTCCGTGCGGTTTGTCCCATTCGAATTGGAGCGCTGGCAGAGCACCTGGGAGAACCGGGTGCGCTACAACCTGTCCGAATCGGGCGTGCACCCGCTCTCGATCCAAGAGCTGCTCGGCTTGGCCGGCGCGTCCCCGGCGCCGCTGCTCGACGTCCGGCTCGGCTACAGCCAGTCGAACGGCACCGACCTGCTGCGCGGACGTATCGCCGCGCTGTACCAAGGCGTCTCGCCGGAGCAGATCCTGGTCACCACCGGCAGCGCCGAGGCGAACTTCGTCGTCTGTTGGCGGCTGGTCGAGCCGGGCGATACGGTCGCCGTGATGCTCCCGAATTACCTCCAGACCTGGGGACTCGCCCAGAACTTCGGGGCCCAAGTGCGCGGCTTCACGCTGCGCGCCGAGGCGCAGTGGGAGCCTTCTTCCGAGGAGGTGCGGAGCGCCATCGCGCCGGGCACGAAGCTGGTGGTCGTCACCAATCCGCACAATCCAACGGGACATGTGCTCTCGGAGGAGATGCGGACGGCCATCGTGAAGCGCGCGGCGGAGGTCGGCGCCTGGCTGCTCGCGGACGAGGTCTACCAGGGAGCGGAGCGTGACGGCACGACGACGCGGTCGTTCTGGGGCAGCTACGAGCGCGTGATCGTGGTGAACGGCCTCTCCAAGGCGTACGGGCTGCCGGGCCTCCGGATCGGCTGGGTCGTGGCACCTCCGGGGTTCTCGGGGGACGCGTGGGCGCGGCACGACTACACCACCATCGGGCCGGCGGGCGCCAGCGATCACCTCGCCGCCGTGGCGCTCGAGCCGCGCGTGCGGGAGCAGGTGCTCGCGCGCACCCGCGGAATCCTCCGCTCCAACTATCCCGTGATCGAGCAGTGGTTGAAGGGCTTCGGCGACACGTTCAGCTGGCATCCCCCGCAGGCAGGGGCGATCTGTCTCGTGCGCTACCGCCAGGCGATCAGCGCCCTCGACCTGGTCGAGAAGATGCGGGCCGACCACAGCGTGTTGCTCGTGCCGGGCGACCACTTCGGGTTGCCGAACCACATCCGCTTCGGCTTCGGGGAGGAGCCGCCCCACTTTCGGGAAGCGCTCGCCGAGACCGAGCGGGGTCTGAAGCGCGTGTTCGCCGATTGAGATGCGGGTCGTCCCGCTCGAGGCGTTCCGCGACAAGATCCCCTTCGCCGTAGCCATCGCTGCCGTCGAGCGTGGCTTCCGCGCGCTCGGGCGCGGCGAGGCCGCCCTGCCCGACCCGATGGTGCTGGAGCTGCGCGAGCAGCAGGCCGAGGTGCACGTGAAGGGCGCGCACCTCGCGGGCGCGCGGCACATCGTCCTCAAGGTCGCGACTGGATTCTATCGCAACCGCGCGCGCGGCCTGCCCTCGGGCGACGGCATGTTCCTGCTACTCGACGCCGACACCGGCGTCCCCGCTGTGCTGCTGGAGGAGCACGGCTACCTCACCGACTTCCGCACGGCAGCGGCGGTGGCACTGACGCTCAAGTACCTGGCACCCCAAGACACGCACGACGCCCTGCTCGTGGGCGCGGGTGCGCTGGCGCGGCTGACGGCGCGTGCCATGGTCGCGCAGCTGCCGCTCGCCCGGCTCACGCTGTGGAATCGCAGCCGTGAGCGCGCCGAGGGACTCGCCCGGGAGCTCGGGCAAGTCGTCGAGACACGCATCGCTCCGGCGCTCGAATCCGCCGTCCGCGACCACCGCGTAATCGTGACTGCGACGGCCAGCACGACGCCGCTCGTGATGGCCTCCTGGGTGGGGCCCGGCACGCACGTCACCTCGGTGGGGACCGGTAGCCCTGAGAAGATCGAGCTCGAGCCGGCGTTGCTCGGGCGGGCAGACAAGCTCGTGGCGGACCGCGTATCCCAGACGGAGCGCTACGGCAACCTGCACCACGCCATGGCGACCGGCGTGGTGACGCGCGACAAAGTCTACGCGGAGCTGGGCGACCTCGCCGCCGGTCGGCTCCCCGGACGAGAGAACGCCAATGAGATTACCGTGGCGGACCTGACGGGCGTCGGCGTGCAGGACGCCGCGATTGCCCAGACGGTCGTCGAGGTCCTCGGGCTCTGAGTCATCCGTCGACCGTCATCTGTCGTCCGTGAGACCGTAGCAGGTGAAGCTACGGATGACGGATGACGGACGACGGTCTAGGTCAGCGCACGCAACACGAGATACGCGACCCCCGCGACCCCCGCCGCCGCCGGGATCGTGAGCATCCACGCCCACACGATGCGTCCCGCCA
>Ga0209239_1000298_pt1 | contig 28313 bp, 25 predicted proteins | sample GraSoi013_2_20cm_FD_185824 | JGI IMG/M metagenome (GOLD analysis project Ga0209239, IMG submission 185824) | Grasslands soil microbial communities from the Angelo Coastal Reserve, California, USA - Sample 10_02_2013_2_20cm (SPAdes) (version 2) | ecosystem: Environmental > Terrestrial > Soil >...
GCAACGGTCCAGTCGTCACCGGTCACGAAGGTGGTCACCCACCACGTCACGACCTTGCGTGTCCGATTCCAGAGCATCATCGAAACCCTCCCTCCGTCAGCGGCTGCTCCGCGCGGAGGCGCCGAGGCGTGCCGCGACGCCAGTACGACACCACGCGCACCAACGCGAGCGCAGCCGCGATGTAGAAAGCGCCCAACCACAGGAGCGCGAGGTCTCCCCCGGGCCAATCCGCGCCCAGGCCCTCTTCCGCCCAGAACGTTCCGAACGTGGTGAGGAGCGCGCCGACGAACAGCTGCAGCGCTCGCCGCGGAATCCGCGCCACGAGCCGGTAGCTCGCGGCCCCGAGGGCGCCGATGAGCAGCACCGAAGCTACCGCTCCGATCGCCGCCGAGGCGATCGCATGGTCAGCAGCACCGAAGGCGACGACGATCACCGCGACCTCGAGCCCCTCGAGCGAGACGCCCCTGAACGCAAGGAGGAAGCCCGTCCAGTCGAAGCCGTCTCCGACGCCCTCCTCGACCTTTTGCTCGCCGATGCCGGTAGTCCAGCCGTCTCGGGAGACGCTCCGGACTCCTTTGCGTACCCACTGCAAACCGAATGTGAGCAGGAGCGCGCCCACAACGACTCGGATCGGCGACAACGGCACCCGCTGCAGCGCCGTCCCCAGTGCGGCGATCAGGACGGCCAAGACGACAAGTCCTCCCAGCGTCCCTGCCAGCGCCCCGCGCCACTGCCGGGTCGCACCGACCGCGACGACGATCGCAACCATCTCGATCACTTCGATGGACGCTGCGAGGAACGTCGAGACGAGTACGGTCGTGTTCATGACTGCTCACCACCGTGTGGGTGCGTCTTGATGAGCTCTTCAATGGTCATTTCATCTCCTTTCTCTCATCGGGTCTGAGGGTCGCGGCCGACGGTGCGAGCCGGCGTCATCCGGTTCGTGCGATTCGCGAAGCGGGACCTGATCGCGATGACCGTGCGACGACATCTCAGGCGGCTCGCCGCGACCGTTCCTCAGATGACGAACGGCCTCCCACGATCGGGCGATTTGCAGCCGCATGCTGCGCGGGTCCCTCACGCGGCGGCCTGCTCGATCGGTACGCCTGCAACGGACAGCGTTACGTCGATGTTTCCTCGCGTTGCCCTCGAATAGGGGCAGGTCTCGTGCGCGCGCCTCATGAGCTCAATGGCCCTTGCGCGGTCGATCCCCGGCGCGTGGAGGTCGAGCCCGGCTGCGAGCCCGAAGCCGCCCTCGCGCGTCGGGCCGATGCTGACTCTCGCGGTCACGCGCGACCCGGTGAGATCGAGGTTCCACCCCGCCGCAAAGCGCGCCATGCTGGACTGGAAGCACGCCGCATAGCCGGCGGCAAAGAGCTGCTCCGGGTTCGTCCCGGGCCCGCCCGTCCCTCCCATCTCGGTCGGGACGTCGAGTTCGACGTCCAGCCGACCGTCCGATGTCTGTGCGTGTCCCTCGCGCCCGCCGATGGCGGTCGCCTCGGCCGTGTACAGGATCCGGTTAATCATGATTTTCTCCTTCACTTCGTCAGGTAGGTCGTATGACCAGTGGTAGACCTCCTCCGCGCGGTGGAGCGGTCCGTCGAAGAGCGGTAGCCACGGGCCGATCTCGGTGCCGCGGACCGGGTCGTCGAGGATCTGGCGCACGAGGAACTCGGCTTCGGGCGCCTCGACCAGAAAGACAACCTCGCTTTCCGAGAGGTAGACGCTGAGCCACTCGAAGCCATCCGTCTCGAGGGGCGTCGGCATCGAGCCGACAAGCTCGACGGCGCGTTCGCGTGCTCCCTCCTTGAGCCTCGCCGTTAGCACGAGACGCTGCGTCCGAGGCCTATCGCCCGTTTGCATCTGCGCGTCGCTTGTCGGGTGGCGGAACGATCAGCACCGGCCGTGCGGCGTGTGCGGCGACCTGGTGCGAGACGCTCCCATGGAGCGCTTCGTTTAGCCCGCGCAGGCCTCTCGAGCCGACCACGATCACCGGAGCGTCCAGCTCGTCGGCAATCTCGACGATCCCCTCCCAGGTCGGCACCGCACGTGTCCTTCGCGCGACGGCGTCGAATCCTGAGGAGCGGGCGATCTCGGTGCCTTCATCCGCGATTCGCGCGGCCTCGGCCGCGTATGTCTCCTCGACGGCCGCTCCGGCCATCGCCGAGTACGGGGCGGCGAAGCTCTCGGCGACCGTCATCGACGAAGCGACGTCGAGGACGACCGCCCGGCGCGGGCCGAGCAGCGCCGCGGCCGTCTCGATCGCTCGAACGGCAGCGGGCGAGCCGTCGTAACAGATCAGGATTGGAGTCTCGTAGCTCCGCATCACTGCGCTCCTTCTGCGTAGGCGAAGGGATGGTTGAAAACGTCCAGCGCGTTCCACGCCGACGCCTCGATCCGCGCCGTCCTGCCGCTCGCTCGATGGGTGACGCGGACCCAGAGACGGCCGCTGCTCGTGCCCCACATCAGGAAGACATCCAGGTCTTGCGAATGCCGTTCGGCGAGATCGACGATTGACTGCGTGCCGTTCTTCGGTTCCATCACGGAACTCCTTGTCATGCGCCCGAGCCTCGCGCCACGCCGGGTGAGGTGTCGTCGTCCGCTTCGATCGATTCGGACGGTTCGGCGTCGCTGTGGACCTCGAGCAGCTCGAGTCCAAGTGCCTCGATCTGGGCGAGCACGCCGTGGAGGGCTGCGCGGTCGGCAAGCTCGCCGCTGAGCACCGTTCCACCTTTCTTTGTCCGCGCTTGCAGCCCGGGAAAGGCCTCGAGCAGCGTGTCGCTCAGAACGCCTCGCACGCGGATCTCGTACCGCCGTGGCTTTGCAGGCTCAGTCATTGCGCTCCATGGTCTTTGCTCCTCGGACGAGCGCGCATCGGCCGATTCGTGTGAGCAAGGCGCTGCTCTAGACTCCTGCTCAGCGGGGCGCTCGATGGAGGAGGATCGTTGGCGACGAGCACCGCATCACACGAAGGCGATCAGGGGGTCGCTTTTGCGCCCCGAGTGGTACCGCGGGAGAGCCTGTTCGAGCGGCTCTCGGCCGCCGAGCGCGGCGGCGGGGTGACACTCGTTTCGGCGCCGGCCGGAAGCGGCAAGACGGTCTTGCTCCGCTCGTGGCTCGACGAGGCCGGCCTCCACGATCGTGCCGCGTGGGTGTCGGTCGAGCGCAACGAACAGGACGCGCAACGCTTCTGGCTCTCGCTGATCGACGAATTGCGCGCCACGGTCGGCGCGGAGGCTTTCGTGGAGAGGCTCGCGCCGACGCCGGACTTCGAGGGAGCAGCGGTGGTCGAGCGGTTGTTGTCCGAGCTCCAGTCGCTGGGGGAGCCCGTCGTGCTCGTGATCGACGACCTAGAGGAGCTCGCTTCGGCGGAAGCGCTCGCACAGCTCGAGGTGCTCCTGGCGCGGAGGCCGAGCTTGCTCCGGGTCGTGCTCACGACGCGCCACGACCCGCACCTCGGGCTCCACCGCCTCCGACTGGCCGGCCAGCTCACGGAGATCCGGGCGGCCGACCTACGCTTCACGCTCAAGGAGACGCGCGAGCTGATCGCCGATTCGGCGGCGGTACTCTCGGACGAGAGCGTCGTCGCCATGCATGAGCGCACCGAGGGCTGGGCAGCAGGGTTGCGGTTGGCGGCGCTCTCGCTCGCCGGTCACCCAGATCCGGAACGGTTCGTCGCCGAGTTCTCGGGCAGCGAGCGCACGGTCGCCGACTACCTGCTCGCCGAGGTGCTCGAACGCCAACCCGAGGAGGTGCGGCGACTGCTGCTTCGCACCTCGATCCTCGAGCGGGTAAACGGCGAGCTCGCCGACATCCTTACCGGTGCCTCCGGCTCGGAGGGAATCCTGCACGAGCTCGAGCGGGCGAACGCGTTCGTCTTTGCGCTGGATCCGGCGCGCTCCTGGTTCCGTTACCACTCGCTCTTCGCGGATCTCCTGCGCCTGGAGCTCCGGCGCACCGAGTCACACCTCGTTCGCGAGCTGCACAAGGCGGCCGCCAGCTGGTACGCGCAGCACGAGTATCCGGTCGAGGCGATCCGCCACGCCCAGGCCGCCGAGGACTGGACATACGCAGCGCGCATGCTCGCCGACCACACCCGCGGCCTCTATCTCCGTGGCCAGGGCGCGACGGCGCGCGCACTGCTCGCCGCCTTCCCGGCGGATGAGTTGGCCGATCCCGAGCTGACGCTGCTCTGCGCGAGCGAGCCGATTCGGCTCGGCATGGTGGAGGAGGCCGCGGCGTACGTCGCGGCCGCCGAGGAGAACGCGTCGGCGGTGCCGGCAGACCGGCGGCACCCCTTCCAGGTCAACCTCGCCGCCGCGCGCTTGGCGCTTGCGCGAACGCGCGGCGACGTCGCGTCGGTGCTCGGCGACCTCGAGTCGTTGCGCGGGTTGCTGGAAATGCAAGTACCGAGCGACGTCGCGCTCCTCAATGACGCCAAGGCAGCCATGTTGATGAACCTCGGCATTGCCGAGCTGTGGTCGTCTCGAAGCGAGGAAGCCGAGGCGCACCTGGAGCAGGGGCTCGAGCTGGCGCGACGGATCAGAGCTCCGTACGTCGAGGTGGCCTGTCTGGCCCACCTTTCGATGGTGAGCGCCATTCTCCACTCGTTCGCGCTGGGGCGGCAGCGTGCCGTCGAGGCTATCGCGATCGCCGAGGCCCACGGCTGGGCGTCCGAGGCTACTTTCGGCGTCGCGCCCGCGACGCTTGCCGGTATCGAGGTCGGGCAAGGACGGTTCGAGGAGGCGGAGCACTGGCTCGAGCGCGCCGAGCAGGTCCTGCGCCCGGACGTGGAGCCTGCTGCCGAGCTGCTGCTGCACCTCTTGCGCGGGCAGCTCCTCTCCGCCAAGGGTCAGGACGAGGAGGCGATCGAGGCATTCCGCGCCTCCGAGCGGCGACAGACGCTGCTCGTCGCGCCGCACGCGCTGCGCGTGGCGACGCGAGGGTTCCTCGCCCGGGCGCTCGTCCGCGTCGGTGACACGGCGTCCGCGCGGGCGACTCTCGACGAGATGACGGAGGAAGATCGTGACTGGGGCGAATCGCGCGCCGCGTTCGCCTCGCTGGACCTCGCGGAGGGAGATGCCGAAGCAGCTGTCAAGGTGCTCGCTCCGGTGCTCGACGGGTCCGCCCCCGCGCTGACGACGTCGCCGGTCCAGGCGTTCCTGGTCGACGCGCTCGCCCGCGAAGCGCTCGGCGACCTGGACGCGGCCGAGGCGAGCATCGAGCGCGCGCTCGAGCGCGCCGAGCCCGGCGGAATCATCCTCCCGTTCGTGACGACGCCCGTGCACGAGTTGCTCGAGCGCCACCCGCGACACCGCACCGCCCACGCCGCGCTGCTCTCGGACATCCTCGACGTGATCGCGGGCTCCTCCCTTTCCGCGCCCGCCGGACAGCGCCCCGAGTTGCGCGAGGAGCTCAGCGAAAGCGAGCTGCGCGTGCTCCGCTTCCTGCCGAGCAACCTCTCCGCCCCGGAGATCGGCCGCGAGCTCTACCTGTCGCTCAGCACGATCAAGACGCACATGCGCCACATCTACGCCAAGCTCGGCGTGCACCGCCGCACCGAGGCGGTCGACCGCGCTCGCGAGCTGGGATTGCTCGCACCTTCCGCCCGACGCCGCTGACGGCGGCGGTCGGGCGCCCCACGAGGCGAATCGTCCGAACCGTGCGACGACGGATCAGCCGGTCTCACGCGACGTTGGCGAGGCACATACGCCAACCTCAAAGGAGAGACGATGCATCGCTTACTCGCACCCGATCGCAGCCGCCGACGCGTGCTCGAGCTCGTCGGCGCGGCCGTCGTGATCGCGGCAGTCGTAATCGTCAGCCTCGCTGGCAACGCCGACGTGCTGGTCGATGCGCTCTCGTTCGCCTTCGGGATGTTCTGGGAGATCCTCTGGGCGCTGATCCTCGGCTTCGCCCTCTCCGGTGCGGTGCAGGCGCTCGTCTCGAAGCAGGAGATGCGGCGGCTGCTACCCGACGACTCGCCGCGCTCGCTCGCCCTCGCCGCCGGTCTCGGCGCCGCCTCCTCGAGCTGTTCCTACGCCGCGGTCGCGCTCGCCCGCTCGCTCTTTCGCAAGGGCGCCGACTTCACCGCCGCGATGGCGTTCGAGTTCGCCTCCACCAACCTCGTGATCGAGCTCGGGATCATCATGGCCCTGCTCCTCGGCTGGCAGTTCACCCTCGCCGAGTTCCTTGGCGGCCCGCTGATGATCGTCCTGCTTGCCATCGTCTTCCGCGTCTTCCTCAAGCAGCGCCTGGTCGACGAGGCGCGCGAGCAGGCCGACCGTGGCGCCCTGGGCCGGATGGAGGGGCACGCCGAGATGGACATGTCCGTTCAGTCACGCGGCTCGCTCTGGCGGCGGCTGCGCTCACCGGCCGGCTTTACCGCCACCGCCGACTACTTCGTGGCGGACTGGGCCGCGATCTGGACCGACATCGCCCTCGGCCTGCTGATCGCCGGCGCGCTCGCCGCTTGGGTGCCCGACTCCTGGTGGCAGGCGATCTTCTTCGAGAGCCACCCGACCTTCGCCAAGTTCTGGGGACCTGTGATCGGGCCGCTCGTCGCGATCGTCAGCTTCGTCTGCTCGATCGGCAACGTGCCGCTCGCGGCCGTGCTCTGGAACGGCGGCATCAGCTTCGGCGGCGTGCTCGCCTTCATATTCGCCGACCTGATCGTCCTCCCGATCCTCGACATCTACCGCAAGTACTACGGCTGGCGGATGGCCGGCTTCCTCCTCGCGACCTTCTACGCCACCATGGTCGCCGCTGGTCTGATCGTCGAGTTCCTCTTCCAGGGACTCGGCCTCGTCCCGACGGAGCGAAACGCGAAGGTCGTCGAGGCGTCCCTGACCTGGGACTACACGACCGTCCTCAACATCGTCTTCCTCGGGCTCGCCGGCACTCTGGTCTGGCGCTACTTCCGCCAGGGCGGCGGGCTCCCGATGCTACGGATGATGAACCGACCGATGGAAAACGTGCACGCGCACGGCCAAAGCTGAGGTACGAGCGCGGCGAGAACGACCGCTGGGGCGTGGAGATGGCTCAGCCGACCGAGCAACCCGACTGAGCGACTCCGGCCGGACGCCCGCGAGTGAGCGCAGGGCGACGGTCAGAGTGTCGTCCAGAGCAGCAGGGTGCCGAAGAGTACGGCGGCGGCTGCGAGTGGGGCGAGGCGGCGCAGACGGAGCGTTGGTGCGTCCGGGCCGGCCAGGTCTTGTGGCGATGAGGGTGGCGACCGAGCCTTGCGGGGTGGCGAGGGCGCCGACGGCGAGCCCGATCGAGGCGGCGTAGGCGGCGGGACCGGCCGCGAGCAGGGCTGTCGCGGAGGCGCTGACCGGGAGGTTGTTGGCGAGCGCGGCGGCTACGCCGACGCCGAGCGCGACTCGGGCGGCACCTCCCTAGCCCGCCGCCGCCTTTCCGCAAGCGTCCCGACTCCCCGTTTGGCCTCTCGACGGACCTTCAGCCTGGGTGAGCGCGCCCTCTGACCTCCTACTAAGCAGAGAGGGGGTCAAGTGCGGTTCGGAACGGCTCAACAAAGCCAAGATCAACGCGCTGTCTCGATCAGCGAGGGAACATCAGGTTGTGCCCGCAAGAGCCCGCGCGTGACAGCCGTTTTCCATCCGGACAAGATAGATGCTCGATTAGCAGGCTTTTTCGCGAAGCCCTCTGACGGACTCGAACCGTCGACCCCCTCCTTACCATGGAAGTTTGGCGACGGTACGGGCGTACACGGGCGATCATTCGCGGCCGCGTTTGTCCTGCAAATACACGTTAGCGATGTGCCGCCAGTGCCCGCACGTGACCGGTCGTGCTCTCGCTCATGTACCCGTCTCGTACCCGCGGCGCGTTGTCCGTTCTCAAAACATCCAACGCGACGCGGACGCGCTCGATCGCCATTCCATCTAACTGCGCGCCCGCGACGGTGATGCGGGACGCCTCTTCGGTGCGACCCGCAGCTGTCGCGTCGCTTCGACCTCGTCGTCTGTCACGCCGGAGAGCACATCCGTGGTTTGTGAAGAAGGACGTCATGTCCGCTCACGGCGGTCCGACACAACGCGGATCATCATTGCCTTGCCAGTCAGCCCGCGATCTGATATTCGCGCGCGCGCGTCATCCACACATACGCGTCTGCTGGATCCCTGACCACCTCACGGCTCGGTGGGAAGCGCCGATTCGTCGAGACCAGTGCCGCGCGCGATCTGCTCAACGACCATCCGGTCGGTCAGCCACTCGACCGGCGCTCGGTCGTCCGTGAGCGGCGTTCCGTGTGGCCGGACCGGGATGAGCTCCCGGCGGAACAGGGGGACGAGCGGCCGGAGAGGAGCTGCCACCCGAGCCGCGCGCGTTGCAAGCTCGCGACGCGGCAGCGGCCGCTCGAGCGCGAGCAAGAGGTCGTTGAAGCGCAGAGCCGGCCAGCGCCACACCTGGGGAAAGGCGGTCAGGAGCGTCGTCCCGATCGCGCGCGAGAGCCTGCGGTCGCTCGGCGTCGCCGCAACGTTCAGCGCCACGGCGCCGCCCGGGCGCAGCCGGTCGCGCACGAGCTGGAAGAACTCCTGCGTTGCGAGGTAGAACGGGACGTACGGCTGCCGGTAGGCGTCGACGACGATGAGGTCGTACCGGTGCTTGGTGCGCTCGAGGAACGGGCGCCCGTCTGCGGCGATCAGCCGCAGCCGCGGATTGTCACCCGCGCCGAAGAATCGTCTCGCGACTTCGTTCAGCTTGGGATCGATCTCGACACCGTCGATCGCCACGCCGGGGTAGAAGCGCCCATAGGCTCGAGCCATCGTCCCGCCCGCATTGCCGATCACGAGCATTCGCTTCGGCGGTCTGTCGAGGAGCCGTGGCAGGAGCAGGAACAGATCCCAGTAGCGGCCGGTCAGGACGGAGTCCCGGCGCCACACCGAATGGACAACCACGCCCTCGTTCAGCTCGAGATCCCGCTCGCCGTCGTCGTTCTGAACGACGCGGATGTACTGGTACTGCGATTCGGTCTCGTAGAGGCTCCGCTTCACGTGACCGGCCGGAAGAGCGAGCAGAGCAGCGGCCACAACTGGAGCGAGGAGCCAGCGACCGCCCACGAGGACGCCCGCCGCGACGGCGAGGACGACGGCCGTGCCGACGAGCGTCCGCTGGGTGCCGACGAGCGGGATCAACACAAGGGCGCTGAGGAATGTCCCGGCCAGGCTGCCGGCGGTCGAGAGCGCATACAGGCGTCCCGCGACCTTTCCCGCCTCGGCGACGCTGTCGAGCACGAGGCGGAGCGCGAACGGCGACACCGCCCCCAGCGCCGTGACCGGGACGGCGAAGAGGGCGACCGCGGCGAAGAACGAACCGACGACGGATCCGACCGAGAGCGCGTCGAGGCCTTGCACGGCGACCTCGAGAAGCGGCCGCGCGGCGAACGGCGTCACGGCGAGGGACACGGCCGCTAGGAGAAGAATGCGTGCGAGCACGCGCGAATCGGGCCTCCGGTCGGCGAGCTTCCCGCCGAGCCAGTAGCCGAGCGCGAGGTAGGCCAGCGTCAGCCCGATGATGTTCGCCCAGACGATCGTCGAGCTGCCGAAATATGGCGCCAGCAGCCGCGACGCACCGATCTCCGTGGCAAGCGTTCCGACTCCCGCGAGGAAGACGACGATCCCGAGCCGGCGCGACGAGCGCACGAGGAAGGTTCTACCGTGTCCGCGGGTCAAGCGTACGCGTAGGCGCGATGATGGTGTCGTGTCCCTACTCGACGAAACTCGTCCCCGGACTCTGGCGGTTCACGGTCAGGCGGAACGGCATCCCCTGGGTCGAGCGCGCCGACGAGTTTGGCCGCTGTGCGGCGAACCCGCGCGAGGGGGCGGCACAATACTTCAACCGCGAGCAGTTGCTCCTGACCAATTCAACAAGACCAAGCACGGCACGCCACGTTTGCCTGTTGATGGCGCTGGTCGTTTGGCGGGCGCCGAACGGCTTGCGGTGTCAGGGATGCTCCTTTAAGCACACGCGCCGGGGAGCTACTGCGACGTCAGCAGTTCGTGCCAGTGTTCGGCGATGCCGCTCGCACCGGCGAGGTTCGGCTCGATCACCTGGACGAACCATGGCTCGTTCGATGTGATGCCATGTCCGCGGAAGAGCCACTCGAGATCGGCGAGCACGAAGCCGCGCTCGCGCGCTAGTTTTGCAATGCCGCGGTTGACTGCGTTCAGTCTGCATCGTAGCTCGATCGTTGCCAGCCGCGACAGACCGAGCTCCCGCCGTCCGACCTCGTTGTCGCCGTCGCTGGGGTCGTAGATCGTGTTGATGACAACGCGGGCGCCGAGCGGCTGGATCCGCACCGCGATCTGGTGAAGCCGGTGCAGGATCGTGCGGGGGAGATCGCCGCCAAGCAGGTCGTTGCCGCCTGCAGTTAGAGTCACGACGTCTGCGGCCCCCGGTGCCTGATCGAGGTCGGCGATGACGCCGCGTGTCGTGTTGCCGTCGCGCGTGAGGTCGACGAGGTCGAGGCCGAGCTTGCGCGCGAACTGCGACGCCGCTCCGCCACCGCGTACGCCGGTGTAGTCGTCGATGGAGATGCTGTCTCCGAGGGCGAGGTAGATGGCCATGGCGAGAAGGATGCTCTTAAGGTGCGGCCGGGCGGGGTTGCTCTTGACCTGTGGTGTCAGTGTCCTGATCCGCCGCTACCGTGGTTGCGCGATGACTGACAAGCTCGCAGGTACGAAGCCGCCGACGCGCCCAGGTGGCGTAATGGCTTCGGCCGAAGGTGTGCCAGCGTGTTGATCCGTTAGCATCCACGCCCGTGATTCGACTGAACGCGATGCTCGAGCGCGGGAGGCGACACCGCTGGCTCGGGCCAGCCTTTGTCGTGCTCCTTGCCCTCTTGCTTGCGCTCGTCGTTCTCCACACAGCCGCCGATCAGGCGACGGAGACCGGCGTCGTGTGCCTTGCGATCCTGATGATCCTCATCGCCATCCTCCTACCGGCGCCGCCCCAACTCCTCATTCACGTGCGGCGCATCCGTGCGCCTCGCGCGCCGCCTCCGAGGCGGATCGCTCAAAGCCAGCTCCTCTGCGTCACGCCTCCTCTCCGACTGTGATCGGAACGGCGACCTCGTCGTCGCCGCTCTAGCCGATCCCGCGTCCGAGAAGGAGGTTCCGAGTGCAATTTCGACTGATCGCGAAGCGCGTTCGGCTTCCAAAGCAACGATCGTTCGCTGCCGGCCTCGCCGGATCGGCAGCTGAGCTCGCCCCACGAGTCATGAGACGGCAGCCGCTGCTCCTAGCGTTCCTTTGCGCCGTGGTCTTACTGGCTGCGGTTCCGGCGCTCGCTGACCCGACCGTCGCCGAAAAGCGCGCCGAGGCGGGGCAGGTGCTAGCGCAGGTGCAACAGCTGGACGCGAGCCTTGCACAGGTGATCCAGGCCTACGACCTTGCGACCGAGAGGTTGAATCGCGTCCAGCGGGCGTTGAGGGAGAACGGCAAGAACCTGGCGATCGCGCGCGCGAGCCTGAAACGGGCACAACATCGATATGCGGCGCGGTTGACGGAGATCTACACGTCCGGGGGCGGAAACTCCGGACTCGAGGTCCTCCTAGGCGCAACGAGTCTCGATGACCTCCTGAATCGCGTCAATACAACGAGTCGGATTGCCTCCGCCGATGCCCAGATCGTCCAGCAAGTGCAGAGGCTCCGAAACGAGGTGCAAAGACGGGAAGCTCGCCTGAAGCAGGCCCACCGGTCAGCGGCAAGTCTCGTCGCCGAGCGGGCGGCCGCGCGACGCTCGGTCGAGTCGCAACTGGTCCAGCGTCGTCAACTGCTCTCGAGCATCCGGGGCCAAATCACCGAGCTCCAGACCCAGGAGCGCGCTCGCCAGGCCGAGCTTCGGCGTCAGCTCCAGGCCCGACTCGCCGCGCAAGAGCAGCAAGCACGTGCGCAAGCCCTTGACAATACCTTTTCAGCGCCCGCGCCAGCGGCGTCGACGGGATCTAGTGATCCGGCGGCTGCTGCTCCCACTGCCCCGGTTACAGCCCCCTCGCGGGGAAACGTCGTCGCAATCGCGATGCGCTACCTGGGCGTTCCCTACCGCTGGGGAGGGGCATCGCCGTCGACCGGTTTCGATTGCTCGGGCTTCACTATGTACGTCTATGCGCAGGTCGGAATCTCGCTCCCCCACTACACAGGCTCGCAATATGCGATGGGTGTTCCCGTTCCGCGAAGCCAGCTGCAGCCGGGCGACCTCGTCTTCTTCGACGGACTGGGACACGAAGGGCTCTACGTCGGGAACAACCAGTTCATCCACGCGCCTCACACCGGCGACGTGGTGAAGATCTCCAGCATCAGTGGCTGGTACGCGTCCACTTACGTGGGCGCGCGGCGCGTGTAGCAACCAGTGCGCTCGCTACACCCTGAAGGCGAACGGCGTCATCCAGCCTGGGGCTAGATTCACGTCACTCGCCTGACCTCTCCACGAGGTAGAGAGGCCCGCCCTCGGACGGGCCTCTCCTTCTCGAGCCGGGCGCGTCCGAACGGCTCCAATCCGCATCGGCGCCCGATCGGTATTAGCCTTCAAGAACGGCCCTACGGTAGGAGGGGGGATCCTATGAAGCGCCGCTTGTTCGTCTGGCTCGCGATGCTCATAGCACTCGCGATGCCGACGGTCGTGCTTGGAGATGTCACCGTCGCGCCAGGCGGCGGTACACCCGGCACGTCCTCAAACTTCGAGCTGGTCGGGCACGACCCGCTCTTCAACCGCGGCATGAACTCCCAGGTGACGATCTACGGGCACTACGCCTACATCGGGAACCGTACAGACGGGTCGAGCACCTGTGGCTTCGGCGATCCGCGCGGATACCTGACGCAGAACTGCCCGCACCCGCACCCGGGCATCCTGATCGACGACATCGCCGACCCGGCACACCCGACGGGTGTGGGCGAGATCGGGCTGCCAAACGCCGGCCAGGTCGGAATCACGACCCGCGAGCTCCGCGTGTGGCCGCAGAAGCATCTCCTGATGGTGATGACCTTCCGCTGCAGCTCGGTGATCCACGCCTGTCCGGTCGGAAACGACACGACCTTCCCCTTCGACATCAAGTTCTTCGATCTGAGCGACCCGGTGCACCCGGCGTTCATCTCGAGCTACGTGCCGACTTCGGTGGCCGGCCAAAAGGTAAAGCCGCACGAGATGTACCTCTGGGTCGACCCGAAGAACCCGGACCGGGCGCTGCTCTGGCTCTCGACGCCGAGCGTCTCGGTCAGTCCCGCACGCCCGAACCTGATGATCGTCGACATCAGCGCCGCGCCCTCTGGTGGCGCGGTCCACGAGGTGGCCGAGGGGAACTGGAACCAGTTCTTCCCTGGCGCCGCCGATCCGGCGAATTACGACTTCGACCTCTCACTCCACTCGATGACGCCCTCCTTCGACGGCACTCGCACCTACCTCGCCTATCTGCGCGGTGGTTTTGGCGTCCTCGACACGAGCGAGGTCGCGAACAACGACGTCCCCGCGGGAACGGTGGAGAACCTGAACGACAAGCTCCTGACCCCGGCCCCCTTCCCGACTTGGGGCACGGGTCCGCATTGCGACGGGCATACGCCCGCCGGCTGCGCCGAAAGCCACTCAGCGGTGCCGCTGCCGGGCCGTCCGTTCGCGCTCACGATCGACGAGGTCTATGGCACCTTCACCGTGCCCTCGTTCGGCTGGCCATGGGGCTGGGCGCGGCTCTGGAACATCGCCCAGCCGCGGCGGCCGCACGTCATCGGCGAGTACAAGCTCCTTCAGAACACCCAGGCCTTCCAGGGCAGCGCGGGTGATGATCCCGCCACCGAGCAGTTCACCTCGTACTCGTCTCACAACCCGACCGTGCTCAGAGACCTGATCTTCGACTCCTGGCACTCAGGCGGCGAGCAGGCGATCGACGTCTCAGACCCCGGCCAGCCGCAGCAGGCTGGGTGGTTCTCGCCGACGCCACTCGCTTCAGTGGCCAATGAGGACCCGGCCCTCTCGGGCGGGCCGAACAAGGTTCTCATGTGGAGCTTCCCGATCATCCGGGACGGCCTGATCTACGTCGTCGATATTCGTAACGGTCTCTACGTGCTCCGCTACACGGGGCCGCACGCAGATGAGGCTGCGAACATCTCCTTCCTGGAGGGAAACTCGAACCTCGGTGACGCGGGGCGGCTCGCGAAGAGCGCGGCACCGTAGCTCGAACCAGGGCCGGCGCGCGCTTCGCGTGCCGGCCCTCAGCCTCCGCTGCTTGACCTTCCTGTCAGACCCGCTCAAAATCGGGTTGCCGCAGTTCACACCACCAAGGGAGGGGTCAATGAAGAGTCGGATTGCTCTCGCTATCGCCGCGGTCGCTGCAATAGCGGCCGTCTCGGCGCCGGCGGCGCTCGCGAATCACTCGTGGGGCGGCTACCACTGGGCACGAACGGCGAACCCGTTCACGGTCAAGCTCGGCAACAACCTGACGACCAGTGAGTGGCAGAGCCGCCTGAGCCAGACCTCGAGCGACTGGTCTCAGTCGACCGTGCTCGACGCGACCAGCGTCGCCGGACAAGCTAGGAACAAGAACTGCCGCCCGACGGCGGGCCGGGACGAGATCTGCAACGGGAGCTACGGGAACAACGGCTGGCTCGGCGTCGCCACGATCTGGCTCCAGTCGGGCAGCTCCCACATCGTGCAGGGCACGGTCAAGGTGAACGACTACTACCTTGGGCCCGGCGCGAGCTACGCCTACAACAACACCTACGAACGCGAGCACGTCATGTGTCAGGAAGTAGGACACACCTTCGGTCTCGACCATCAGGACACATCCGGCGCCTCGTTCGGAACGTGCATGGACTACTACCACAGCACCAACTCGACCTCGACGACGCCGAACGCGGGCGACACCGACGAGCTGCTCTGCATCTACGACCCGGCCGACGCCGGCAGGACGCTGACGAGCGGTAGCGGCAGCACCGCCCATAGCTGCACCGGGACCGGTCACCTCGACTCATCGACCACGATCGGGGCCTCGCTCGGCCATGGTGCGGCCGCCCAAGTCCCGTGGTGGGCGAATCCTTCCGAGTCGATCTACGTCGAGCACCTGGCAAACGGACAGACGCAGATGACCTACATCACCTGGGCGAACCCGCTCCCCTTCTAGAGCCTCAGGAGCTCCCACGAGCCAACCATCAGTGAGAGCCGGGGCGTCCTGCTCCGGCTCTCACACGGTTGCTCCCTCTCCGATCGCTCAGCTGAGGAACCGAGGCGTTATGCCCGACGCGATCACCAGCGTCATCTTCCTGGCGCTCGCAGCGACGCTGCTTCGTTGACCGCGGCGCCACGGCTGAGCGACTGAGCGGAGCGCGCGCGGCAACGGGCTCAACGACCGCCGGTGCGTTCTTGGCGCGATCGCAGGCTTCGTCTGCGCTGAGCCCGATTCAACGCTGGCTCCTCGTCGGCAAAGACGTCCAGATAGGCCCGACGCTCGGCCGCGCTCAGAACCGAAAGCGCGGCATCCGTATGCCTCATCGAGGCGTCACCTGAAATCCGTTCGAGCTTCGCATACGCCCGCGCCGCCACTGGGTTCGTCTTCTCGAGCTCGCGGAGGTACGAGTGGATCATGCGTCTGCGCAGGGGACGGAACCGCGCTGTTCGCGTGAGCAGTCTCTCCGCGTAGCGCCCGTCGGCCAGGCGAATGAAGATCGCTGCCATCAGGACGAGCACGACCGCTGCGACGACGATGTAGACCGGAACGAGCCCGAGTCTGAGCAACGATCCGATCACGGCGAACCGGGGACTCCGACCGCCGTCGACGCTCTCGCGAGCGTGCCGTCCGAAGATCGCAGATGGCTCTCCCCAGCCAAGCCACCCCAGTCCCCCAGCTTCATCCGAGGAGGGCGAGACAGGCCCAACTAGCTATACCCCGCGCGGGTATAGTGGCGGGCAGCTGCGCATGGATGAGATCGCCTACAGCGTCCCCGGGGTGCATTGCGCCCACTGCGAACGCGCTGTCAGCTCGGAGCTGCAGCAGATTCCCGGCGTCGCATCGGTCGACGTCGACCTCGAGACGAAGCTCGTCACTGTTCGCGGCTCGGACCTCGATGACGCGGCGCTGGTCGCCGCAATCGACGAGGCCGGCTACGACGCCGAGAGAGTCGCGGCCTGATGACCCAGGACGCGGCCGCCGAGCGCGTCCGCCTCGAGATCGGCGGCATGACCTGCGCCTCCTGCGCGGCGCGGATCGAGCGCAAGCTGAACAAGCTCGACGGCGTCGAGGCAACCGTGAACTACGCGACCGAAGAGGCAGCGGTGAGCCACGACCCGGTCCGCGTCGACGCCGATGCGCTGATCCGAACCGTCGAGGCGACCGGTTACACCGCCGCCTTCCCGCGCGCGGCGCTCGACGCCGATCAGGCGGGCGAGAGCGAAACGCGCACGCTGCGGACGCGGCTCGTCGTGGCCGCGCTCTTGTCGGCCCCGCTCCTCGTCCTCGTCCTCGTGCCGCCCGTGCACTTTGGCGGCTGGGGGTGGCTGGCGCTGGCGCTGTCGGCGCCGGTCGTGCTGTGGGCAGGCTGGCCGTTCCACCGTGCGGCGGCGCTGAACGCGCGCCACGGGGCGGCGACGATGGACACGCTCATCTCGATCGGCACGCTCGCGGCCTTCCTCTGGTCTGCCGTCGCCCTGATCGGGGGCCTCGGCCCTGACACCTACTTCGAGGTCGGCGCGGTCACGACGACGTTGGTTCTGCTCGGCCGCTACCTCGAGGCGCGCGCCCGCCGCCGCTCGGGCGCAGCGATCAGAAAGCTGCTCGAGCTCGGGGCCAAGGAAGCGCGCCTACTGCGCGATGGTCTCGAGACGGCGGTGCCAGTCGAGGAGCTACGCGTAGACGATCTGTTCGTCGTCCGGCCCGGAGACAAGGTGGCGACGGACGGCGTCGTTGTCGAGGGCGCCTCGGCCGTCGACCAGTCGATGCTCACGGGGGAGTCGATGCCGGTCGAGGTGGTGGGCGGGGACGAGGTTGCCGGCGCGACGCTCAACACCTACGGACGGCTGATCGTCCGGGCGACCAAGGTTGGCGCCGATACGGCATTGGCGCAGATCGCGCGCTTGGTGGCGGAGGCACAGCAAGGGAAGGCGCCCGTCCAGCGTCTCGTCGATCGCGTCTCGGCCGTGTTCGTGCCGGTCGTGATCGGGCTCGCGCTCGCGACGCTCGCGGGCTGGCTGGTCTTCGGCGGCGACTCGGGCACGGCATTCAAGGCCGCCGTCGCCGTCCTGATCATCGCCTGCCCGTGCGCACTCGGTCTCGCTACACCGACCGCGCTCCTGGTCGGCACCGGCCGAGGTGCGCAGCTCGGCATTCTGATCAAAGGCCCCGAGGTCCTCGAGCGCACGCGCCGGGTGACTGCGATCGTGCTCGACAAGACCGGCACCGTCACCGAGGGTCGGATGGCGCTCGAGGAAGTCACGACCTTGAATGGGGCGACCCGTCGCGAGGTCCTGCGGCTCGGCGGCGCCGTCGAGTCGGCATCCGAGCATCCGATCGCGCAGGCGATCGTGCGCGCAGCGCAAGCCGAGCTCAGCGAGCTTCCGGCCGTCACAGACTTCCGCAACGAGGCCGGCGTCGGCGTCCGTGGCGTTGCCGACGGCCACGACGTCACCGTCGGCCGCCGCGAGGGACGCATCCTCGTCAGCTGGGACGGCGTCGAGCGCGCCGAGCTGCGAGTGTCCGACCGCATCAAGCCGACGAGCGCCGAGGCCGTCGCCGAGCTGAAGACGCTCGGCCTGAGCCCGGTTCTCGTGACCGGCGACAACCGCCGGACCGCGGAGCGTATTGCCCGTGAGCTCGACATCGACCGTGTGCTGGCCGAGGTGTACCCCGACGACAAGGTGCGGGAGGTGGAGCGCCTGCAGAAGGAGGGAGAGGTCGTCGCGATGGTCGGCGACGGCATCAACGACGCCGCGGCGCTGGCGCAGGCGGATCTGGGTCTGGCGATCGGTACGGGTACCGACGTCGCGATCGAGGCCTCCGATCTGACGCTCGTCTCGGGCGACCTGCGCGCTGCCGCCGACGCCATCCGACTGGCGCGCAAGACGCTGCGCACGATCAAGGGCAACCTCTTCTGGGCCTTCGCCTACAACGTCGCCGCGATCCCGCTCGCCATCGCCGGCCTTTTGAACCCGATCATCGCCGCGGCGGCGATGGCCGCCTCGTCGCTGTTTGTTGTCACCAACAGCCTGCGCCTCAGGCGCTTAAGGAGCGCCCGCCAGGCCAACCAAGGAGCAACCAGATGAGCGAGCTCGCCGAGACCCACACCCACGGCTACACGAAGGACAAGGACGGGCTCGTCAAACGCTTGCATCGGATCGAGGGGCAGGTGCGCGGGATCGAGCGCATGGTCGATGACGACCGCTACTGCATCGACATCCTCACCCAGATCTCGGCCGTGAACACGGCGCTCGAGTCGCTCGCCTTCAAGATCCTCGACGAGCACGTCCGCCATTGCGTTGCCGGCGCCCTCAGCTCTGGCGACGAGGCGGACGCGCGCACGAAGACCGAGGAACTACTCGGGGCCGTGCAGCGCTTCGCCCGCACGCGCTGATGGCCGCGCACACGCAGCCCGCCGGCGCAAGCTGCGCCGGCACGACCGCGCCCGAGCGGGTCGTGCTCCACGTGGGCGGGCTGCACTACGCCTCGGAGAAGGCGGTGGTCGAGCGCAAGCTGGGCGCTCAGCCGGGTGTGCTCGTGGTCGAGGCCAACCCGGTCGCGCAAACGGCCAGCGTCGTCTATGACCCAGCGGTCACCTCAGCCGAGGAGCTCCGCCGCTGGGTCGAGGAGTGCGGTTACCACTGTGCGGGTCGCTCGGTGCCGGGGCACATCTGCGATCCGCTCGCGCCGGCCGAGCCACTCGCGCCGGCGCACGACCACACCGCGGTCGAGCGGGCCGATCAGGCCGACGGCCACGGTCACGGTGGCCACGCCGGCATGTCGATGGCGGCGATGGTCGCCGACATGCGCAACCGCTTCCTGGTCGCGCTCGTCTTCGCGCTCCCGATCGCGCTCTGGTCGCCGATCGGCGAGTCGCTCTTCGGCTCGACCCCGCCGACGCCGTTCGGGATGCGGGAGTCGCTGTGGCAGTTCTTCCTCTCGCTACCGGTCGTCTTCTACGCCTCGCAGATCTTCTTCACCGGCGCCTGGAAGGCGCTCAGGGCGAAGACGCTCGACATGATGGTGCTGGTCGCGGTCGCGATCGGCACCGGTTGGCTCTACTCCGTCGCGGCGACCTTCTGGATCGGCGGCGACGTCTTCTACGAGGCCTCCGCCTTCCTCGCCACCTTCGTCCTGCTCGGGCACTGGTTCGAGATGCGCGCCCGCGGCGGCGCCAACGACGCGATCCGCGCGCTGCTCGATCTGGCGCCGCCGAAGGCGGTCGTCATCCGCGACGGTCAGGAGCTCGAGCTGCCGACCGCGGAGGTGCAGGTCGGTGACCTGCTGCTGATCAAGCCCGGCGCGAAGGTGGCCGTCGACGCCGAGGTGGTCGAGGGCGAGTCCTCGGTCGACGAGTCGATGGTCACCGGCGAGAGCCTGCCGGTCTCGAAGCGCCCCGGCGAGAAGCTCGTCGGCGCGACGATCAACAAGCAAGGAACGCTGCGGGCGCGGGCGACGGCGGTCGGCTCCGACACCGCCCTTGCGCAGATCGTCAAGCTCGTCCAGGAGGCGCAGAACTCGAAGGCGCCGGCGCAGCGGCTGGCCGACCGGGCCGCCTTTTGGCTCGTGCTGGTCGCGCTGATCGGCGGCCTCGGCACCTTCCTCGTCTGGCTCGGCCTCGGCAGCGCCACCACGACCGCGCTGCTGTATGCAATTACCGTTGTTGTGATCACCTGCCCGGACGCTCTCGGGCTGGCGACGCCGACCGCGATCATGGTCGGCACCGGGCTCGGAGCCAAGCGCGGCATCCTGTTCAAGAACGCGGTCGCGCTGGAACAGGTCGCGTCGCTCGACACGGTCGTGCTCGACAAGACCGGCACCCTGACCAAGGGCGAGCCGGAGGTGGTTGCTGTCGTCACCGCGGACGCGCTCGACGAAGGCGAGCTCTTGCGTCTGTCGGCGGCAGTCGAGCGCGAGAGCGAGCATCCGCTAGCGGAGGCGATCGTCCGCGCCGCTGAGGCGCGTCGGCTCGAGGCGCCGAAGGCGAGTGCCTTCGAGGCACTCGCAGGCCACGGCGCGCTCGCCACAGTCGAAGGGCATCGCGTCGCGCTCGGCAACGCCCGTCTGCTCGAGCGCGAGCACGTTCCCCTCGACGGCCTCGCCGAGCGCGCCCGAGAGCTCGCCGGCCAGGGTCGCACGGTCGTGCACGTCGCCCGGGACGGCAAGGCCGCGGGGCTCGTCGCCATCGCCGACGCGCCGCGCGAGACGGCCGCCGAGGCGATCACCGCCTTGAAGGAACTCGGTGTCCGGCCGGTCATGCTCACTGGCGACAACCGCCAGACCGCCGAGCGGATTGCCCGCGAGCTCGGCATCGAGGAGGTACTCGCAGAGGTCCTGCCTGAGGAGAAAGCCGACAAGGTCAAGGAACTCCAAGGGCAGGGTCGGAAGGTGGCGATGGTCGGCGACGGCGTCAACGACGCACCCGCTCTGGCGCAGGCGGATGTCGGGATCGCGATCGGTGCCGGTACCGACGTCGCGATCGAGACGGCCGATGTCGTCCTGATGCGCTCCGACCCGCTCGATGTAGTCACGGCGATCACGATCGGCCGCGGCACCGCCCGGAAGATGCGCCAGAACCTGGGCTGGGCGATCGGCTACAACTCGCTCGCGCTTCCGATCGCCGCCGGCGTCTTCGAGCCCTGGGGACTGACGCTGCGCCCGGAGGTCGCCGCGATCTCGATGTCCGGCTCGAGCGTGCTCGTCGCCGTCAACGCGCTCGCGCTCAAGCGGCTTCCGTTGCCTCGCAATTAACACCCGGATAAGTCGAAAAAGGATTCTCGTCCGGATCTTCAGGGCCGACAGATCGGCGGCTTGGAAAGCGCGTCGCGGCGCGCCTACACTTAGCCATCGATACGCCCATTCAACGACCCGATGGCTCCGGCGAAGGCGAGAACCGGCCCCCCGGGACCGAGGCCGAGGTTCGCACCTTCCTGATCGCTGACATCCGCGGCTATACGCGGTTCACGCAGGAACGAGGCGACGAAGCTGCTGCGAGGTTGGTGACGCGATTCACGGCGATCACTCGCGACACCATTGAGACCCGTGGCGGCGCGGTCGTCGAGGTGCGGGGGGATGAAGCGCTCGCCGTCTTCGCTTCCGCGCGGCAGGCGCTTCGTGCGGCCGTGGATCTCCAAGTGCGCTTTGAGGAGGAGACCCGCGCCGATCCCGGCACTCCCCTCAACGTCGGCATCGGCGTCGACTCAGGCGAAGCAGTCCGGATCGACGGCGGCTTTCGCGGAGCGGCGCTCAACGTGGCGGCGCGCCTTTGCGGACTCGCCCGTGCAGGTGAAGTGATCGCAACCGACAGCGTCGTACATCTCGCGGGGAGGCTGGAGGGGATCTCGTACGTCGACCGAGGGCGGGTGCATCTCAAGGGGATTGCTGCACCCATCCACATCCTGGAGCTTCGACGCGAGCTGTCTCCCGTTCAGGGCGCGAGCTGGTCATGGCGGCCACTCGACTGGTCGAAGGCTCTCGGCTGGCGTTTGATACTCGGAGTCTGCGTCCTTGCCGCAGCAACGGCTGGACTGGTCGTTCTGCTTACGACCAGAGGCCCGAGCGGAGGCGCGGCTAGTGAGAGCGGGACCCAGAAGATGCAAACCGGAGGAATGGCGATGGGGACAAGCACCGAGGGAAAGAGGCTCTCGCCCACACAGCGCCTGCGGGCTGATGTGCGAGATTTCCACTGGAGCTGCCGAAGCGCCCACAGCACCTCGTCGGGCGCGCTCGCGACCCTTGCCTGTAGCACGGACGTCCCCGATCGCCTCCAGCTAACGGTCTTTCGAACCAAGCGCGACCTTGAGCGCGCCTACAACAAGGCTCTCGCCGGTGCGGGCATCAAGAACGACGCAGGGAGCTGCCGCGCGGACGCGTGGCGGGGCGAGGTTGAATGGTTCCACGGAGTGGGCGAGCCTGGAGGGCGGGCGTTCTGCTACCTCTCCGAGGCCAGGCAGCGCTCGTACGTCACGTGGACCTCTGAGGCGGGCGCGAAGATACTCGCAGTCGCTCAGCTCGACAGTCTTTTGCACAGGAATCTGTTCTTCTGGTGGGCGAACGTTCGCCACGACATCGTCTGAGGACAAGCTGAACGACCGATCGCTGCACCGCCGGGCTTAAACGCGCCGGGCTCTAACAGGATCAGTAGTTACCCGAAGCCTATCTGCGGCCGTCCCCGTTTTCGCACAGTGCGGCATCGATAAAGCTGGTCGGTATGAACGCGAAGCGGCAAATGAAAGTGGGACGCGAAACGAGCGAGGTCACGTACATCGTCCTCAACATGGACTCTGACCACTCCGAGACCACGGTCAGCGACCGGCTACTGGCGAATCCGGGAGTAGATGCCGTCGTTGTCGATCTCGAGAGGAAGGGTGTCACCGTTCGCGGTCAACACCTCGACGTGCTAGCCCTCCGAGCCTCAATCGAGAGCGTGGGATACCAAGCAGCGTAACCAACGCAGTCGTCCAGTATCGCGGACTAACCGTGAGGGGTTTCAAAATGGGGGTTCGGCGCGTGAACGCTCAGCGGTTGCTCTGTCCTCACTGGTAGCGCCGCTCAGAGGTGGCGCTATTTATAGGGTTGGCGCGCGCGCGCGATTACCAGATCGTGGTCGGCTTCGCAACCGATTAGCTGCCGCGCCAGACCAAAGCGCTCGCTCTTGCTGTCGCTGGCGTCGGGCGATGAGAGCATCGGCCCATGCTCCTTTCTTTCGCCTACCTCGCCTTCTCGGCTGTGCTGCGGTTGCTGGTTAGGGACCGGCGCAGCGAGTTCGCCAGAGACCTCGAGTTACTCGTGTTGCGACACCAGCTGGCCGTGCTCGGACGGCAAGAGCGGCGACCCCTGCTGCGGCCAGCTGATCGCGCATTGCTCCCGCCCCGCCGGCACCACGGACTGGTCGTGACACCGCACACGCTTCTGCGCTGGCACCGGGAGCTTGTGCGTCGGAAGTGGGCGCAGCCGCGACGAAGTCCGGGCCGTCCGCCGACCGACGGTCGGGTGCGAGAGCTCGTGCTGCGCTTCGCGCGCGAGACCCCACGTTGGGGCTACCCGCGGATCGCCGGCGAGCTGCTGAAGCTCGGCCTGCGTGTGTCGCCGAGCACGGTCAGGCGCATCCTGCTCACCGCCCGCTCTGGGCCGGCGCCGAGGCGTTCAGGCCCGAGCTGGCAGCAATTCCTGCGCCAGCAAGCCGCGAGCATGCTCGCCTCCGACTTCTTCACCGTCGAGACGATCTCGCTCCGCCGCTTCTACGTGCTCTTCTTCATCGAACTCGAAAGCCGCCGCGTCCACCTTGCTGGCTGCACGACCAACCCGACGGGCGCCTGGGTGACCCAACAGGCGCGCAACCTCAGCTTCACCGGCATCTTCGAGCAGATGCGGTTCCTGATCCACGACGGCGACAGTAAGTTCAGCGGCGCTTTCGATGAGGTCTTCCGCAGCGAGGGGATAGATTAAGCACGGACCCGCAACCGAGCGAAGAGATCAAACGCCGCGACCGGCTCGGCGGACTGATCCACGAATACCACCGCGCCGCAGCATGAACCGATGTTTTGAAACCCCTCACCCTCGGGTTCGCAGGACTTGGCGTTTTAATGAGATCGAACTCCTCCCTCTCAGGGAGGGGACCTCTCGCAACGGGTGGCAGCCCACGGCAGACGCCCTGCTTTCCATGGAACGACGCACGCAACCGGTGGCAATCCAGGGCAACGGTTTGCGCTTGTTTCCGCGGTTTGAGAGGCCATTCCCGTTTGCGGCCGGTTGCCATTGATTGCAACCACGGGGCTCCATGGAGGCTCCACGTTCGCTCAGCCTGCTGGAGCCCAGCCATGGCGCTTCTTGCGCGGCGGTGCTATGGAGCGGGCGTGGCGCGCGAGCTGATCGGACGGGAAATTGAATTGGACGCGGCGCTCACTGCGTTCGCGACGCTCCCTGCGGTCGTTGCGCTTGAGGGGGAGGCTGGCATCGGGAAGACGAGCGTCTGGCGCGCTGTGTTGGACCAGTTGGAAGCGCGCGATAATGCCGTCCTTTCTGCGCGGCCCGCCGAAGCAGAAACGCACCTGTCGTACGCGGGCCTCGCCGATCTTCTCGACCCCGTGCTCGACGACACCCTCGCGGAGCTTCCTGCGCCGCAGCGACAGGCGCTCGAGGCGGCGCTGCTTCGTGCCGAGCCGGAAGGTCGCGCCCCCGATCAGGCGGCGATCGCATTCGCGGTTCTCGGCACGCTCCGGAATGCGGCACGCAATCAGCGTCTGATCGTCGCGGTTGACGACCTTCAATGGCTCGACGCACCGTCGCTTTTCGCGCTCGAATTCGCAGTTCGGCGGCTGCGCGATGAGTCCGTGGGTGTGCTGCTTGCCTTGCGCCGCGACCGCGCCGGTGCCCAGGGGCCGTCGATCGAGTTCGAGCGCTGGCAACCGGACGAGCGTGTACGGAGGATCGGCCTTGGCCCACTCAGCCTCGGTGCCCTGCACCATCTCGTCCAGCGCCGGCTCGGCGCCGCCTTGTCGCGGCCGCTGCTCCAGCGGGTGCATGAGACGTCAGCCGGCAACCCGTTCTTCGCGCTTGAGCTCGCGCGCGCACTTCAGCAACGCGGCGAGCAACCGAAGCCGGGCGAGCCGCTCCCCGTGAGTGGTGAACTTCGCCAGCTCCTGCGTGCGCGCTTGGGTGCCCTGCCGAACGATGCACAGGAAGCGTTGCTCGTGGCCGCGTCGGTGCCGCAGCCGACAGTGGGGCTCGTCGCCGAAGCCGTGGGCGAGGGGGCTCGTGAGAGCTTGCGGCATGCGGTTGACGCTGAGGTGATCGAGCTGGAGGACGACCGAATCCGCTTCGTCCACCCGTTGTTCGCATCCGCGGTCTATTTGGAGACGGACGCCGATCGCAGAAGGGCGGTTCATCGCCGACTTGCCGCGCTCGTCCAGGATCCCGAGGAGCGCGCGCAACATCTCGCTCTCTGCACGGAAGGAGCCGATGCCGACGTTGCGTCCAGGTTGGACGAAGCGGCGCAAATCGCACACGCTCGCGGCGCACCGCAGGCTGCTGCCGAGTTCAGCGAACGGGCTTGTCGCCTAACGCCGCAGAATGACGCCGAGGCTGCCCACCGCCGCCGACTCGAGGCGGCCGCGGCGTATTTCGAGGCGGGCAACACCGCTCGGGCGCAGACGCTTTTCACTCAAGCAGCCGAGATCGCGCGGCCTGGGCCGGCACGTGCAGCTGCCCTCAGTCGGCTTGCGCGGGTCCACCACTATGCCGGAGACCAACGCATCGCGGTCAAGCTCTTCAGGGAGTCTCTCGAACACGCAGGAACCGATCGGTCGGTACAGGCGGACGCCGCGGACGGGCTGGCCACGTCGCTCTTCTTCCTGCGGGAGGACCTTCCGGAGGCTTTGGAGCATGCCCGCTTCGCCGCCCGGATCGCCGCGGCGGAGGAAAACCGTGGTGCGCTGGCAGTCGCGCTCGGAACCCAAGGGCACATCGAAGCGGTTCTCGGTCGTCAGGAAGCCGTAGCGACGCTTCAGTCGGCGCTGGCCCTCGAGGACCAGGTGCGCGGTGTCCCGATCATGAGACACCCAAGCTTTCAGCTGGCGTTTGCGCGCGTCTGGAGCGACGAACTCGAGGCGGCCCGCGCTGCGCTTACGGACATAGAGGAGCGGGCGGTCGAGCAGGGAGACGAGAGCTCGCTTCCGTTCGTCCTCACCTACCTGAGTCTTGCCGAGTTCCTGGCAGGTCGCTGGCAGGAGGCGCTGCGCGCGGCGGACGAAGGCGCGGACGTTGCGCTCGCGGCTGGCTCGGAGACCGGGCGCGCCTTTGCGCTTTCCGTCCGAGCTCTCGTCGCGTCCGGTCTCGGGCGCGAGCGGGCGGCTCGCTCGGACGCCAACGAGGCTTTAGCGCTCGCCGAGCGAGGAACGATGTTCGCGACGACGACGAGCCTGTGGGCGCTCGGCCTGCTCGAGCTCTCGCTCGACAGACCGGCCGAGGCGCATGAGCAGCTCGGTCCCCTCGTCGCGCGTGTCGAAGGCGCCGAGATCGGCGAGCCGGGGTCGATCCGCTTCGTCACCGACGACGTCGAGGCGCTCGTCAGACTCGGCGAACTTGAGGCGGCGGCGGCGCAGCTCGCGCGCTTCGAGCAGCATGCGCAGCGCCTCGGCCGCTGGTCGGCCCTCGCTGCTGCGCATCGCTGCCGTGGACTGATCGCTGCGGCTGCGGGCGCGGCCGACGAGGCGCAGGCCGAATGCAACCTCGCGCTCGACGACTTCGAGCAGCTGTCGTTTCCGTTCGAGAGCGCGCGCACGCTCCTCGCCCTCGGATTCGTGCAGCGGCAGGCGCGACAGCGCCGCGCCGCGCGTAATTCGCTCGAGCGAGCGCTTCGCCTCTTCGAGGAATTGGGCGCGTCGCTGTGGGCCGAGCGTGCACGCGCCGAGCTCGGGCGGATCAGCGGCCGGGCGCCGTCGCGCGGGGAGCTGACGGCATCGGAGCGACGTGTCGCCGAGCTCGTCGCGGAAGGGCGGACGAACCGCGAAGTGGCCGCAGCACTCCACGTCACACCGCGAACGGTGGAAGGAACGCTCTCGCGTGTGTACGCCAAACTCGGAGTGCGCTCCCGCACCGAGCTCGCACGCCGCTGGACCCCCGGCAGCTAGCAATACCGATCCCAGATTCAGGGGGTTTCCACCTTTCGGTGCTGCCATTGCGCACCTAGCGTCGAGTGGGTCAACGACGCGGAGGTGAGAAACGTGAGGAAGATCCTTGCCCTGGTGGTAATTGCGCTGGCGGCGCTCGCGGTCGCGGCGTCGGGCGTGTCGGCGTCGAGTTCCTCGATCGTGATCCCGTTCGAAAAGCACGCCGTCGGCCCCGGCCACTACGTCGGCACCGCGGGCGACGGCGGCACGATCGAGATGCAGGTCTCCGACTCGCGCTTCACCGGCGGCGACCCCGAGACGTCGGACCACTGGGTCCAGCATTTCAAGGCCACCCTCCAGCTGACGGTGGGCGGGCAATCACTGACCGCCGCCCTCGACGGCCAATTCAACTTCACGACGCGCCAGACTGTCCTCAACGGCGTCGTGCTCGACGGCTGGTTGAGCGGCGCCCAGATACACGAAGAGGGCCAGGTCGTCGGCTTCAGCCCGCTGACCTTCGTCGGCACCGTCATGGTGATGCGCGGGAGCGCGAACTGAGGTCAGCGCATGGACGCTCGGACGTACCTGCTCGAGACGTACATGTCGCGAACGAGCGCGAGCGGGCCCGGCGCGGCGGCCGCCCGCGCTCGCGCCGCAGCAGCGCAGATGCGGCGCGAGGGAACGCCGATCCGCGTCCTGCGCTCTTTCTTCGTTCCGGAAGACGAGCTCTGGTTCTGCCTCTACGAGGCTCGCTCGAGCGACACCGTCGCCGAGGCGAGCCGCCGCGCCGAGCTCGGGCTCGGCCGGATCCAGAAGGCCGTGGACGCCGACATCGGGACTCGTGCGAGCCAAAGCGAAAGGAGCAAGAGATGAAGAAATTGGACAGGGGAGTGAGTATGGGCAGGCAGATGAAAGCGTTGGCCGGCCTCGGTGCCGCAGCGTGCTTCGCGCTCGCCGCGGCCGCCGGCCCGGCGGGCGCCGACCGGCAGTCATTCAACAACTGGCACGTGCACGACGGAGGGACCGGCACTACCGACGCGAGTGGTCTCACGCACAGGGGCGTCGCGTTCTTCCCGGCGATCTTCACCGGTGGGGACGTCGCCGCGTACAAGAGCAATCCTTGGTTGCTCGTCTACTGCCCGAACGCGACCGACAAGACGCTGCTCCACGACGGAGCACTCCTGGGTGAGAACCTCCGCGACGGGGTGTGCATGAATGACCTGTGCATCATCCACCTGAAATCGGTACCCGACGCAGACGTTGGACAGGTCCCGGCCGAGTGGACGCAGGTCTTCCACGAGACCGTTGCCGGAACGGGCTACACGACCTTCTACATGCTGACGCCGCACTAGCGTACATCCTGCGACCGCGCGAGGCACATTTGCGCCTCGCGCGGTCGTCGCTACAGCTGTGAGTGCAGGCGGGCGATCCGCCTCTCGGGTGGCGCCGTAGTGGCATGCTCCCGACATCGACCGCCTTCATGTCGAGCGCATGACCTTGCCGATGCGCCCCATCGGCGATCGGTCCGCAACCAG
>Ga0209239_1000300_pt1 | contig 28253 bp, 25 predicted proteins | sample GraSoi013_2_20cm_FD_185824 | JGI IMG/M metagenome (GOLD analysis project Ga0209239, IMG submission 185824) | Grasslands soil microbial communities from the Angelo Coastal Reserve, California, USA - Sample 10_02_2013_2_20cm (SPAdes) (version 2) | ecosystem: Environmental > Terrestrial > Soil >...
GTAGCAAGGTAGCTTGGGTTCCACGATCCCTGTTGGCACCACTCCTTCCCAGATGCCGGTCCACGCGTTAACATAGGCGATTCCACTTCTTCTCTGGAGAGAATCAAATGCATTGCACCATACGGGCGGCAGGCAGGACAGCATGGCTGGTCATTCCGATGTTCTTGTGCGCGACAGGTCTCGGTTTCGCGCAGAGCAAAACAGAACGTGAGAGGAAACCTACCGAACAGGTATCGCCAGCTCCAAACGCCGCAACCCAGAACATCGCTGCACCCCCTAAAAAGGAAGACCCTGTCTTCAAGGGATTGAAATACCGCCCAATTGGTCCGTTCCGTGGTGGGCGATCCCTGACGGCGTCTGGAATCCCTGGGGACCCGAACACCTATTACTTCGGCTCGACGGGCGGCGGAGTATGGAAGTCGACCGACGGCGCCATGACTTGGACCTCGCTCTTTGATAAAGAAGCAGTCGGGAGCATCGGCAGCCTGGCGGTGTCGCCGTCGGAGCCGAACATCGTCTACGTCGGTACGGGAGAGGCATGCATCCGTGGCAACATCTCCCACGGAGATGGGATTTACAAAACGCTCGATGGTGGCAAGACGTGGAAAAACGTTGGCTTGCGGGATACGCGCGCCATTGGAAAACTGATTGTCCACCCCAGGAATCCAGACATCGTGTATGTGGCCGCGTTGGGCCATCCGTTCGGCCCCAATTCGGAGCGTGGCATCTTCCGCACTACGGATGGTGGCAAGACTTGGGAGAAAGTACTCTATAAAGATGAAAATACGGGCGGAATTGATATCGCCTTCGATCCGCATAATCCAAACATTCTTTTCGCTTCCTTATGGCAGGCCCGGCGCATGCCCTGGAGTCTCTCCAGCGGAGGGCCCGGAAGCGGTCTCTATCGCTCTAACGACGGAGGCACTACCTGGAAACGGCTGGAAGAGCATGGGCTCCCCAAAGAGCCCTACGGTCGTATCGGTGTCGCGGTCGCAGCCAACTCCGATCGCGTGTATGCCCTGATTGAAGCTCATGAGGGCGGACTGTATCGCTCCGATGATGGAGGCGAGACCTGGCAAGCGGTGAATGAGGGCCGGTCCATCCAGCAGCGCGCCTGGTATTACATGCACGTCGTTGCCGATCCTCAGGAACCGGACACCGTCTATGTGATGAATGTGGATTTCTACAAGTCCACAGATGGCGGACGCGACTTCAACAAGGTCAAAGTGCCGCATGGCGACAATCACGGCTTGTGGATTGATCCCAGAAATTCGCGGCGCATGATTGCCTCCAATGATGGCGGAGCCACCGTGAGCCTCGATGGTGGAAAGACGTGGACGCGTGAAGACAATCAACCAACCGCGCAGTTCTATCACGTCATTACCGACACTCGTACTCCGTATTATGTCTACGGGGCGCAGCAGGACAACAGCACCATCGCGATTGCGAGTCGCAGCGACAACGGCGCAATCGATCGTTCCAACTGGTATCCGGTTGGGGGCGGAGAAGCGGGCTATATTGCGCCCTCTCCTCCTGATCCAAACGTTGTCTACGCTGGCGACTATGAAGGCGTCATTACGCGCTACGACAAACGCAACGGGCAGCTCAAGAACATTACGATTACGCCGGATTTGAGTGATGGCGCAGGCGCTGCCAACCTGGAACACAGGTTTCAGTGGACAGCCCCCATCCTGATCTCACCGCACGATCCAAACACGCTTTATCACGCCGGGGAACGTCTGTTTAAGACCACGGATGGAGGCATGCACTGGGAGGCCATCAGTCCGGATCTGACTCGCAATGACAAGAGCAAGCAACAACCTTCGGGCGGTCCCATCAACATTGACGACACCGGAACCGAGTACTACGACACCATCTTCGCACTCGCCGAGTCGCCGGTGACAAAAGATCTCATCTGGGCAGGCACCGACGATGGACTGATTCACGTCACCAAGGATGGCGGCAAGAACTGGGCCAATGTCACCCCTAAGGACTTGCCGGAGTGGAGCCGCGTAAGCCTGATCGAGGCTTCACCGCATGATGCTGGGACTGCATATGTGGCTATCGACCGTCATCAACTCGACGACAATCGTCCGCATATCTATAAGACCGGAGACTACGGCAAGAGTTGGACAAAGATCACCAAAGGTATTCCTGAAACTACGTTCGTGCGCGCCGTGCGTGAAGATCCTAAAAAACGCGGCATGCTTTATGCGGGTACGGAAACTGGGGTTTACGTCTCTTTTAATGACGGGGCGGATTGGCGCTCATTGCAGCTCAATCTTCCGACGACACCAATCCATGACCTGGTGGTGAAAAACGACGATCTCGTGCTAGCCACGCATGGACGATCCTTCTGGATCCTTGACGACGTTTCACCTCTGCGGCAATTCAGCGACGAGTTTCCTAAGCAAGACGTTCACTTGTACACGCCATCCACAGCCTATCGCGCGCACAACGTCGAGGATCCACCCAAGCCCGTACTCGTCGGACAGAATCCGCCGCCGGGCGCAGTGATCTACTACTCTGTCAAGGAAGCACCCAAAGGTGAAACCGTCATTGAGATCCTTGATGCCTCGGGAAATGTGATACGGAAATATTCCAGCAACAAAACTCAAAACTTGGACGAACCTTTGGATCCGGAGGATAAAAAGCCCGAGAAGGAGATCAAACCAGAAGCTGGATTGAATCGCTTCCTCTGGGATTTGCGTTATCAGGGCGCCAGTCATGTACCCGATTACTACCTGTTCGAATACAGAGACGGCAGCCGTGGACCAATGGCCATGCCGGGAAAATATCAGGTACGTTTGACCATCGACGGCAAGAGCCAGACAGTTCCCATGGAACTGAAACTTGATTCGCGGGTCAACGTTTCGCAGGCGGACTTGCAAAAAGAGTTCGATCTCTTAATGCAGATTCGTGACCAGCTTAGCCGGGTTTATGACACAGTAAACCAGGTTGAGGATGTTCGCCTCCAAGTAAACGGATTAAAAAAGCGTCTGCCTCAGAATGCCAGTACCAAACCTGTGCTGACGTCAGCCACTGACTTGGATCAAAAGCTGATTTCGGTTCGTGACGACTTGATTCAGGTCAAGATCAAAGCTAACGAAGATTCACTGGCCTATCCGCAAAAAGTGGACAGCAAGCTGGCATTTCTAGCGCTGACGGTTGGAGACGGAAGCGATTCTGCTCCAACTGAGGCTGCGTATCGAATATTCGACAAGCTGAAGAAGCAGGCTGACGCTAGTTTCGCGCGATGGGCGGAGATTCAGAAAAGCGACTTAGCGGCGTTTCAAAAAATGGTCGCTGGACAAAACATTCAGGCTATCGTGGTGCCAGTTACGGAAAGTAGCGGAGCGGGGGGAGCAGGACCTCGCTAGGACGTCAGCGAAAGTAGAGACGTGAATCGCTGACATTCTCCGGAACGAGCCCCACATGCAGCGGTACTGCTGCATCTAACTGGCAAGGAACTGTGAACCTCAGCCTCCGACAACCGAAATGGATGGCTTGGCTGTGCCTTGCCACAATGGTGATGGCTAGCATTGCCCAGGCGACCCACTTCTGCAGTTCTCGCATGCTGGACACCAACGCAGTGGAGTTTCGTGCCGACTCTCCCAGCGGGACACTTTGCCTAACCTGCCTGATGGCTCAGCCAGCCACAGCCGTGGTGCTGTTTGTCGCGTGTTTTTCCAATCTCCGGGCTACATCGCGCGTAAGATTTCGATGGATGACGCCTCGTTCCCTTTTGGAATCCTTTCAGTTTTACGTCCGTCCCCCTCCAGCCCACTAGTCGTCTTCAATCACTTTTGCATTTCTGCGGGCATATAAGCAGTCCGTTTTTCTCTCACAAGATGGAACCTCAAGGTACCCGTGATTTCCGGGTCGTGGAGTATGGAATGAAAAACCTAATCACATGGGTCGTCGTGGCGATGCTGTTGCCCATTCCGGTCGTCGCTCAGCAGAGCACTCAATCACCACAGAGCCCACAAGACTCATCTGCGATGGAGCAGCGGATTAAAGACTTGGAAGAGCGCATCATCGCGTTGGAGGGCCAAGTGCGCATGTTAAAGGCCACGCCAGCCGCCGCTCCTGCGCAACCTTCACCAGTTCCAGGTGGGGCCACCGCACAGCCGCAGGTAGCCACCGCGGTTCCTGCGCAGGCTCAGGTACCCGCAGAAGCAGCGCCCGGCGCGTTACCGGTTTACGGAGGCGCCTCTGCGTCGGCCAAAGCGCTGAATCCAGACATCAGTGTGATCGGAGATTTCATCGGTAAGGCAGGCGGTAATTCGGTGCAACCGACACCGTCGCTCGAGATGCATGAATCCGAAATCGGACTTCAGGCCATCATCGATCCCTACGCGCGCGGCGACTTTTTCATTTCCTTCGGTGAATCGGGCGTGAACCTGGAAGAAGGCTACATTACATTCACCGCATTGCCAGCCGGTATCGTGGCCAAAGTGGGGAAGATGCGTTCTGCGTTTGGCAAAGTCAACATGATGCATAATCACGTCTTGCCATGGGTTGATCGCCCCCTGGTCACGAATAATTTGGCAGGTGGGGAAGACGGTATCGACGATGCTGGCGTTTCCATTTCACGCATCATTCCAGCTCCCAAAGGTTTATTCCTTGAGGCGACTGGGCAAGTGTTTCGCGGCGATTCCGGAGAGGATGACAGCCCGCTATTTCACGCCTCGCGTAACAGTGACGTCAGCGCTGTGGCCCACTTGCGGAGCTATGCAGACATCACCGAATCAACCAACATAGATATTGGTCTTTCTTATGCGCGCGGACACAACGAACTTGGCACCGATTTCCTGACTCAGCTCTATGGGATAGACGCTACCCTGCGCTGGAAGCCGCTGCGGCGCTCCATCTATCATTCCTTTGTTGGCCGCGGGGAATTTATCTGGAGCCAGCGTCAACAGGTTCCAACGGAGCAACGAGCGTTCGGTTTTTACACTTCAGCCGATTACCAGCTAGGACGGCGGTGGTTCCTGGGAGGACGCTATGATTTATCCGACCGCAGCCGGTTTGCCAACCTTACGGATAAAGGAGGTTCGGTGGTTCTGACTTATTGGCCTAGCGAATTCAGTCAGATTCGCGGCCAGTACCGCCATTTCAGCTACGCGGACAACCTCAGCGCTAATGAACTCTTTATGCAGGTGATTTTCTCGTTAGGGGCGCACGGAGCCCATCCTTTCTAGGAGAATGAAGAATATGCGAATCAGATTCGGCTTCGTGGTTCTAGTGGCGCTCGGGTTCTTGCCGGGAGCGTTTTTTTCGTCGACACCAGCACAGGCAAAAAAGCTGAACGTCATCACCGCGACCACTGACATGGCTGCGCTGACCCAAGAGGTTGGTGGCGACCGGATCACGGTGGAGTCGATTGCTAAGGGATATCAGGATCCCCACTTCGTCGAAGCCAAACCCAGTTTCCTGCTGAAGCTGCGCCAGGCCGACCTGCTGATCACAGTCGGATTGCAATTGGAAATCGGCTGGCTCCCGCCGCTGATTACACAGAGCGGCAATCCAAGAATTCAGATAGGCGCGAATGGCTACCTGGACGCTTCCCAGTTTGCTGAGATTCTCGATATCCCCACCGGGCCGGTCACTCGTGCCATGGGAGACGTTCATCCTCTGGGCAATCCGCACTATTGGCTCGACCCGGAAAATGGACGCCGCGTAGCCAAGGGTATCGCCGGGAAACTCGGTGAACTGGATCCTACGAACGCCAGTTATTTCCAGGAGAAGTTTCAGGATTTCGATAAGCGTTTGACTACGGCCAAGCAAAAATGGGATGCGGACATGAAGCCTTATCACGGGCGCAAAGTCGTGACCTATCACAATTCTCTTCCCAACTTCGCCAAACACTTCGGGCTGAATGTTATAGGATACGTTGAGCCACGCCCCGGCATTCCCCCTACACCCAGCCACACCATTGAACTCATCGGATTGATGAAGCACGAGAATTGCAAGATCGTTATGGTGGAACCCTACTTCGACCTTAAGACACCGAACAGCATCGCCGCCCAAACCGGAGCCCAAGTGGTGAAGTATTTGCCGTCTGTAGGTGGCGAAAAGGATGTGACCGACTACTTCAAGCTTTTTGATTACGATATCGCTTTGCCGACCAAGGCTTTCCAGGCGACTCAGTAGATAAGGAGCTTCATGGAGATTCTTCCATTTTTGGTGTGGCCGTTTGTGGCCAGCCTGATTCTGACCGGAATCCACGCCTACCTGGGCGTGCACGTGGTGGAGCGCGGTGTCATCTTTGTCGATCTGGCACTGGCACAGATTGCGGCGCTGGGCGCCACGATCGCGATCCTCATTGGCATGGATCCCCACGGACAAGGGGCCTATTGGCTTAGCCTGGCCTTTACCTTCATTGGGGCGGCCATTTTCGCGTTCGCGCGCACCCGAAGGAACCATATTCCGCAGGAGGCTTTCATTGGCATTGCCTACGCTGTGGCATCGGCCGCTGCCATCCTGGCCATGAGCAAGGCCACCGGGGAAACTGAGCACCTCAAGGACATGCTGGTCGGCAACATTCTGGCCGTGGACAGGCATGAAGTGATCAAGACTGCCATCCTGTACGGTGTTATTGGTCTATTCCACTACATTTTCCGCCACAAGTTTTTACTGATTTCTACAAACCCGGCTGAAGCCGAGGCCAGGGGCATGAGTATTCGCTTCTGGGATTTCCTGTTCTATGCCTCATTTGGTTTCGTAGTAACGTCATCGGTGGCAATTGCCGGCGTCCTGCTAGTCTTCTGTTATCTGATTGTGCCCTCGGTGGGCGCCATGCTTTTTGCCGATCGTGTGGGACGCCGGCTGGCGATTGGCTGGACGATGGGCACTCTGGTGTCTGCTCTGGGCGTCTATTTCTCGGTGTTGATGGACCTACCGACCGGGGCCGCAATTGTCTGCACATTTGGCGCCGTGCTGATTGTGATGTTCTTCATCCACCTGTTCTTCTTCCATGGCCATAAGTCTGCAGCCCTTGAAAGCGGGAGTTCGGTGCCCGATTCAAAGGGCTCGCTGGTCCCGGGTCCGCGCTGAGACCGGGTGACCGCCTATTACTTCCGTGCTATTTGGGTGGCACCTTAGTGCATTGACCTACTGGTGTCCTCTTGATACTTTGAGCGGGTAGATTGGCTGTTCGGCCTCCCCTGAAGGTGTGAACGCATCTAACAACATGGGGTGGGCTATGAAGATGCTTCATTTGTGCTACGCAGCGTTGGGCTTTGCGGTGGCCCGCTGGCTCTTCAGGCGGGAAGCGATGCTGATAGCCGATCCGGTCAACCGTTTCCGTTCGTCCGGCCTTCTGTAAGGAAGTGCTCTAGCTGGGCGTGCGGAATCCCGTTGCGTGCCGCTCCGTCTCCGCACGCCCAATTAAACCCTCGTTCTCGATTTACTCCTTCGGTTCGATTACCAACGTTTGCCTCGCCGGACGCATTGTCATCTCATTGGTGTTTACAATCTTTGAAGGAAATGCAGGTAGTAATTAAGTGAATGCTTGTCGATTAGATGAGTATGCCTGTCGCTCCGCTTGCGGCAGAATGATGTAAGGGCCGTGACGTCAAAATGAACTGTAAGCAATATTCAGCATTGGTTCTGTTATTGGCTGGGCTGTCGATTCCGGTTAGCGCGGTTGCTCAGTCCGACAGCGATATCTCGCTGGGGGATCTGGCACGTTCATACCGGAAAAGCCAAGGTCCTCCCGCGCACACTCTGATTGACAACGACAATCTCTTGCAAGTCATGGACGAGGTGCAGGCCCGGAAACTCGCCGGCGGCTTGCTATTTTCATTCGACGGGTTTGGGAAGAGCTTCCAGGTGTCTTCGCCTGACGGGACGTGCAGTCTTTCTTTTAGTGCGCAGGCCACGTCGCTGTTGTCCGCTCCATTCGCGGCGCGCGATCTTCCGGACAGTGAACTGGGCAAGCTCGTAGGCCCTGCCATCATTGACGGGGATCGCCTACAGGTTTCGGTTCACAACGGCAGCGCCTGGGATCTTCGTGAAATTACCGTAGCCCTTACGATTTTGCGCTCGCCGGACATGATCACAGCGGAGATTGATCCGGCGAAGCTGGTTCCGGCTGCGGGAGAAAGCATTGTGTCAGCCGAGAAGCGTCCGGATATAACCGTTCTCTACCACCTGAAAGCTGCGGCTGCGCCGCTCACAACTACAGTGTTCCAGGGAACCTTGGATACACCTCTCAGCACTGAGCAGGAGTGGCACTGGGCTATCGTCCAGGCAAGGGGGATTGCGCCCGTCTCTCCGGCACAAGGAATGGTCAGTGCGCAGACGCCAAGCATAAACTCGCTTCTGACCACTGGTCACTAACCACTAACCACTGGCTTTACTTCTTCCGCCTTACCGCTCTTCAGGCTGCGATAAGCCGCGTCCAGAATGATCTGGTTCTCCCAGCCTTCCTCGCCGGGAACAGGAAATTCCGACTTGCCTTCGACCGCGTGGGCAAACTCGTCTACCTGTCGCGCATAGGCTAAGTGATTGGACAATGTTTCTGTTTCGATGACTGCGCCACTTCGGCGCAACTCTAGTTTGACCGGTTTCTCAACGCTTAGGGCGTCATCTGCTCGGAGCACGCCAGTTTCACCCACTACTTCGATTGGCGTCCGATACTCCGCGCGAAACGAAACCAATACCGATGCCAGAGTTCCTCTTGAGAACTCCAACGTCAAAGCGGCTGCGGCTTCCGTGTCGCCGGAGTTTTTGTCGAACACACCGCGTCCGCTGACTCGGACGACTTCATCTTGCAGGATGTAACGGAGAGTGTCGATACAATGCACTCCAACATCGGCGATGGGTCCACCACCGCCCACGGAGAGATCATTGATCCATTTGCGGGCATGGCCTTGCGCGGCGGGAAATGAAAATTCCGAGCGAGCGAAAATGGGTTTGCCGATTTGCCCCGCGGCTATTCGGTCCATGAGCCGGGCAGTGCTGTTCTCGAAACGAAATACTTGGGCCACTCCCAGCAGTAGATTAGCTTTTCGCGCAACTTCCACCATGCGACGGCACTCGTCGGCGTTGATTGCCATCGGTTTTTCGCACAGTACAGGTTTGCCATTTTCGATGGCCAAAAGCACATCCTGCGGATGACAGGAATTTGGCGTGGTGACGAATATCGCATCCACTTTAGGCGAACGGCATAAAGCTTCGGCTGAATCGAACGCGAACGGAATCTTCCATTCGCGCGCGGATTCCTGCGCCTTCTCCAGGCTACGGCGGGAAAGGCCCGTGACCGTGCAATTCTGCGCCAGCGCGAATCCCGGCATTAGCCGTTTAGCCGCATGTAGACCGAAACCAAGAATTCCAAAGCGAATCATGGACTAGAAGAGAGAGTTGCAGCGTAGCAGAAAGCCGCAGACAACGCATCAAGTGGAGGAGTGCAACCAGAGGTTACGCGTCGAAGCTGAGAAGACGGAAACTATTTCTCGGCCATCGCGCCCACTAACGACTCAAAGATCTTGAAACCTTCGATACAGCCTAATTCCGGCTCGCTGGCGCGTTCTGGATGGGGCATCATGCCCAACACATTTCGCCCCGGGTTACAGATGCCAGCGATATTGTCCAGGGATCCATTGGGGTTAGCCTCAGCGGTGATCTCTCCGGCAGCAGTTGAATAGCGAAACACAATCCGTTTGTCGCGTCGCAATTCGTCCAGAGTCGCGTCGTTACAGAAATAATTGCCTTCCATGTGGCCGATGGGGATGGTTAGAACTTCACCTTGGCGGCAGCCACTGGTAAAGGGTGTACTGGCGTTTTCCACCCGTACGTGGACCGGCTTGCAGACATACTTAAGGCCCACGTTGCGCATCAGTGCTCCCGGCAGCAATCCCGACTCACATAGAATCTGGAAGCCATTACAAATCCCCAGAACTAGTCCGTCAGTCGCGGCGAATTTTCCCACAGCCTCCATCACCGGAGAGAATTTGGCGATCGCGCCTGTCCGCAGATAGTCGCCGTAGGCAAAGCCTCCGGGAACGATAATCGCGTCGCAGTTTTCCAGATCATGGGATTCGTGCCACAGAAATGTGACCGGCTGCTTGGCTACGTGCTGGATCGTCCAGAATGCGTCATGGTCGCAGTTGGAACCGGGGAAGATGATGACGCCGAATTTCATTGCGTACCTCTTAGTGAAATCTAATCAAAGTTTAGCATGAAAGAAAAAGACCGCATGGGTGATGAGCAAGAACCATGCGGCCGAATGGAGCACAAAGCTTTCAGAACATCTCATTGGGTGGTGGTGGAGGCACAGGCAATCCAGGAGCCATACCTGGTGGAGGAGGAGGGAGAGGAACTGCACCGGGAGGCAGCGCGTGCCGAAAGAATATGCGATCTCCAAACCCGCCCCTGTCCCCGCGCAACGATTTCAATTGCCGCCACTGTTCGAGTGATAGGACTTTGCGGAGGTCCAAGTTCATCATGGTGAATTCGCGTTCCAGCTTGCCTCGTGCCGACAGAACCTGGTCCACCTGAGTATCGATTTGACCCTCGTTGGGAACGTCCGCGTCGAGCAAGGTCTGCAGTTTCAGGTCTTCTTTTTCCATCTCAGCGCCGTAGTCAATCAGCTTTACACGGTGGTCGTAGAATATCTGGTCCAGTTGGGTAGTCTGTCCGCCGCTGAGCTGCAATTTCTTGGCCACCTCCGAGTTTTGCCACCACTTCCCCAATTCCCGGTGATAAATAATCCCGGCTTTGGGTCCGGCCGATGCTCGCGGGGCTGGACTTGGCGCTTGTGCCACCTGGGCTTCTGACCAAAGAGTGCACAAGATGATGAACGCTATCAGGCTGCTAATTTTCATGACTCCTCTCCTTTTTTCGATCTGGCGAAGGTGAATTCAGTTGAGAATTCTGCGTGATCTCACGAGCCAGCAGCGCGGCGGGCTCCAATGCCGCCGGTACTTCACTTTGTAGCGTCCTCTCGAGTTGGATCATAAGTTCGTGATCTGAGTCGGCCTGCGCCCGGGGAGGGACGGTGGGAGCGATGCTAAACAGTAGAGTGGCAGCTACTAGCACAGCTGCTGCCGATGCCCAGGCGAGGATTGGGAACTTACGAGGTTCCACCGAGCGGATGTTGGCCCAGATGGCCGTTCTTTGCTGCTCCCAGAATGCATCAGTGTTCTGCGCCACAACATGGGTAACGGCAGGCAGTTCTGCCAAGAGGCGACGCATCCGCTCCCGTTTAGCGCGGCATGACGAGCACGTCGCCAAGTGACCATTGGATCCAGGAGACCGATCCGGCAGTACTTCCAATAAATCCTCGTCGCTTAAATGTTGTGTCATCTTGATTTTTGCTCCTTCAAAGCGCCACGCACCTTGCCCAACGCACGGAACAACTGCGCTTTGACGCTACCTACTCTCAGTCCGAGGACTTCGGCAATGTCAGCTAAGGACATCTCTTCGGCAAATCGCAGCAGAAAGACGGCCCGCTGTTGCTGGGAGAGGGAAGCGGCAGCGGTCCAGACGGCATCCAACTCTTCGCGCGCTAGAAGAATTCGCTCCGCAGAAGGTTGGGGTGTAGCTGCTCGCTCATAAAGGCTCGCTTCGTTTTCTTCCAGGCCGACCAGCTTTCTCCAGAACGAGAGTCGCCGGTTTTTGCCGTGATCACGAACCAGGTTTACTGCAATTCGCAGAAGCCAGGTCTCAATTGTGCACTCGCGGCGGAAGCTGTTGCGGTTGCGATAGGCTCGAAGGAAGCACTCTTGTGTCAGAGTATCTGCCGCATCGGCATCTTTCACCAAGAGGAGGATTATGCGGTATACACGCCGTTGGTACTGCCGGATAATCTCGTCGAACCTGGCCGACGAAATGGCTTGCGCCGGTTGTTCTGCAGCCGCGCTCAAGCGTGATGTCAGAACCGTTTCCAAACGCCTTCTCTCCCGGGGCATTGAGTGCTGTCAGTATGGACGAGTGCTACACGACGAGGTTTACAAGGTAAGATAAAAAATAGTCCCAGGTAAAAGTTTCGAAGTGGATGAGAGCACAACAGTGCAATGGATTTGAATGATCACGTCCGGGTTACGGGTAGCGCCCTGAAGAATTGGATCGTCGCCCAGTTTCAGGATTCGCTTGCCGTCGGCATCCTATGGCTGGTGGGACTGTACGTGCTGCAGGTGCCATGGGCGCCATTCTGGGCGCTTCTTGCAGCCGTCTTGCAGTTCGTGCCACATCTCGGGGCCGTGCTGGGAATGGTTGGCCCGGTTCTTGCCGCCACCATTCGCTGGGGCGACTGGGAGCACCCTCTCTACGTATTAATTCTCTATGCTGTGATTGTGATGATCGACGGATTTTTCCTGCAGCCCTACATCATGAAGAGGATGGCTAAGGTTCCTATGTGGGCGTCAATTTTCACGCCGATTGTGCTCGGAATCTTGATTCCGTTCTGGGGTGTATTGCTCTCGCCGCCCCTGCTCGCGATCCTGTATGCGTACAAGGCTCGACAGCAGAAGCAAATCACTGCCCGTCCCAGGCCTTAGGTTCCATCGCATGCTATAATTTGCATTCGCCTGCTCTGGTTTCGAGGCAAATCATTGATCTCCTATACGGGCGAATCCTACGCTATCAACGTTCTTTAGATATGAGGTATCTACATGTCTGGCCATTCAAAATGGGCCACAATCAAGCATAAAAAGGGCGCGCTCGACGCCAAGCGCGGAAAGATTTTTACGCGCCTGATCAAGGAAATCAGCATTGCCGCCAAAAACGGCGGCGATCCTGACACTAATCCGAGATTGCGAGGCGCGATCGTGGCGGCCAAGGCCGAGAATATGCCCGCAGACAACATTAAACGGGCCATCCAACGTGGCACAGGTGAATTGCCGGGCGCTACATATGAAGAATTTTCCCTCGAAGGTTACGGACCTGGCGGAGTGGCTGTGCTACTCGACATCAATACTGACAATCGCAACCGCACCGTAAGCGAAATCCGGCATGTGTTCGGTAAGAATAGCGGTAACATGGCTGAGGCCGGAGCCGTCTCCTGGATGTTTCACAAGAAGGGCGACATTGTGGTCCCGAAAACAGCGGCCAAAGAAGACGATTTGATGAGCATCGTTCTCGACGCCGGCGCGGACGATCTTCGCGATGATGGCGAGAACTGGGAAGTCCTCACCGAACCCTCTGTGTACGAGGCTGTACTGGAAGCGGTGAAGAAGGCTGGGATCACACCTACGTCCTCGAGCGTGGCGATGATTCCACAGAATTACATTAAGCTCGAAGGACAGCAGGCCACTCAGATGATCCGGCTGGTGGAAGCCTTGGAAGAGCACGACGACGTGCAGAACGTCCATTCGAACTTTGATATCGATCAAAGATTGCTGGAGGAAGTCGCCGGTTAGCTTCTTTCGATCTTCGGAACTCCAGCCGCCCGCACCGGGCGGCTGTTAGTTTTTGCGCCTCTCGCAGTGCAGAGGGGCTTTTCAACACAAAGGTGCAAAATGCTGTGGAAAAACTGGAAACTGTATTCGTAAATGGATACATCCAAAGGAGGTTCTGCACCTTGCACCCGCTCAAGTGCTGGCACTTAAGTGGGGGTTAGGACTGCATCTGCCGGAACCGGACCACGATTGAAACTCAGACTCGACAAACTGCTGGTAGAACGTGGCCTCGCAACATCGCGCGAGCGGGCTCAAGCCCAAATTCTGGCAGGAAAAGTCTTAGTCAATGGCCAAAAGGTAGAAAAAGCCGGCACTGCCGTAAATACGGATTGCGAGGTGCGGCTTCTCGGCGAGGATCTGAAATATGTTGGACGTGGCGGCCTGAAGCTTGAAAAAGCTCTCGAGCATTGGCATATTGATGTCGCGGGAAAGGTATGTTTGGATGTTGGAGCTTCCACCGGCGGCTTCACCGACTGCTTGCTGCAGCACGGAGCAGTCCGCGTCATCGCGGTAGATACGGGTCACGGCCAGATCGATTTTCGCCTCCGGCAGGATCCTCGCGTCCGCCTGCTGGAAAAAACCAACGCTCGTTACCTGACCCGGGAACAGTTGAGAGAAACGGTAGATCTGGTAGTGATCGATGTCTCATTCATATCCGTAGCCTTGGTTCTCCCCGCAGTTTTCGGATCAGCTTTTCCGGAATCTACGGTGGAGCGTCAGGGACGCCAGGCCGTGATATTGGTGAAACCCCAATTTGAAGTCGGCCGTCAGCAGGTGGGGAAGGGCGGCATCGTGCGCGATGTGTTCGCGCAGACGGCTGCCGTGGAGAAAATGCGGGGAGCTCTGATGGCGCTAAATTGTGCTCACACCGATGTGATTGAGTCGCCAATTCTAGGAGCCGAAGGGAATCGCGAATTCTTGCTCTACGCCACGTTCTGATCGATCGACGTCAGCCTCCGTTCTAACTCTCGAGGGTGCCCCGCTCAAGCTCCGCTTGAGCGGGGTTTTTGCAGTCAAAATTTGGAAGGTTGCCAAAAACTTCATGTTTTCTGCCACATCCGTAACCGATGGAGACTGAAATCCCCGCCCAAGCGGATCTTGAGCGGGGCACCCCGAAGGTCGGTGGTGAGCGTTTTTTTCAATTTTCTGTACAATTCGATTTCAACCCATGAACGCTCCAGCCCGCCAAAATAAGTTCGCTGCCATCATCTCTAAGCCCGGCAAGCCGGAACTGGCGAGGGTTGTCCCGGAACTTGTCGAGTGGTTACACACGCACAAATATCAGGTGGTGGTAGACCCCGAGACAGAGGCTTACGCCACTGGGGTGGATGTCCTGCCACGAGAGCAAATATCCTCCCGCCCGTTAAGTTTCGTCGTAGTGCTGGGCGGGGATGGAACTCTGCTCTCTGCGGCCAGGGCGGTCGCCAAGGCGGGGATTCCGGTGTTGGGAGTCAACCTAGGTTCGCTAGGATTCCTGACCGAAGTGCCTTTGCGGGATCTTTACACGACTCTGCAGGAAATCGAAGAGGGTTGTTGCCAGGCAGAGACGCGGTCCATGGTGCACTGCGAGATCATCCGCAAAGGTTCTTGCGTGGCTCGCTATGACGCGCTGAATGACATCGTGGTGGGCAAAGCCACCATCGCACGATTAAATCATTGCGACGTCTACATTGACCAAGTCTTCGTTTCCAGTTACCAGGCAGACAGTCTCATTGTCTCAACGCCGACCGGTTCTACTGCGTATTCACTCGCGGCAGGCGGTCCTATCCTCATGCCATCGGTGGATGCTTTCGTGATAACACCTGTTTCCGCGCACTCGCTGACCCATCGGCCTTTAGTCGTTCGCGACACGGCCCAAATTGAGATCGTGGTTAAAACCGGTGAGGACGAAGCTTACCTGAGCGTGGACGGCCAGATCGGTATGCCGATGTTGGATGGGGATCGGGTTCATTGTCGCAAGTCCGAACATCACGTGCAGTTGCTGCACACTCACGGAACATTCTTCGATGTGCTTCGCGCAAAGCTGAAGTGGGGACAAAGATAGATTGCCGTAAAGGATGGAAAGATTTCGCTGACGATCCGCTGCTAACTTACTACAACCATGAAAATCATTCTTCGCGGGTTCTGCCTTCCTTGCGTTCTGATTTTTCTGACAAATGCTTTCGCTCAATCCAAGCCGGCGGCCGACCTTCTCATTGTTAATGCGCGGGTTTGGACGGGGGATAAGAATCATCCCACGGCTCAAGCGGTTGCAGTGCTAGGTGACCGCATCGTGGCGGTTGGATCGAACTCTGACATAAACGCCTGGCGCGCACCCAAAAGCCGTCTGATTGATGCTGAAGGAAAGCTTCTCTTGCCGGGCTTCAACGATGCCCACGTTCATTTCGTCAGTGGAGGCTTGCAGCTCGACAACGTACAACTCAATGACGCCAAAACACCCGAGGAATTTGCGCGCAGGATCGGGGATCAGGCCAGGAAGACTTCAAAGGGTCTGTGGATCCAGGGAGGTGACTGGGACGAGACGAAATGGACACCGGCTCAACTTCCCACCAAAGACCTGATTGATCCTGTTACTCCCAACACTCCTGTTTTCGTGAATCGCTACGATGGCCATATGGCGCTGGCAAACTCAGCCGCTCTGCGACTCGCGGGCGTCACCGCCAAGACTCCAGATCCGCCGGGAGGCACCATTGTCCGCGATGCCCAGGGAAATCCCACTGGTGCATTCAAAGACTCGGCCATGGACCACATCTACAAAGTGATCCCGCCCCTCTCCCACGATCAGCGGCGGCTGGCTGTAAAACGTGCTCTGGGGCACGCAGCGTCGCTTGGCGTAACCAGCGTGCAAGATATGAATCCGGAGTACGACGACATCGCGATGTATTCGGAGTTCCTCCGACGTGGTGAATTGACGACGCGTATCTATGCGGCGCCGCTAATCACTCAAGTAAACGACCAGGTGAAACTGGGCATTGGACGAGCCTTTGGCGGACCTTATCTGCGAATCGGCGCGCTCAAAGCTTACGCCGACGGCTCGCTCGGCTCTGCAACCGCATATTTCTTTGAACCGTTTACCGATCAACCCGCCAATCGTGGCTTACTTTCAGACGAGATGCAGCCTCTTTCTCTCATGCGCGACCGCATGATGAAAGCCGATGCCGCCGGTTTGCAGCTCTGTACTCATGCTATCGGCGACCAAGCCATTTCGATGATTCTCGATCTCTACGGTGAAGTTTCCAGGTCTCATGGCGATGCCGACCGCCGTTTCCGAATCGAGCACGCTCAACACATGGCCGCGAAAGATTTCGACCGCTTCGCCAGGCTGAACGTCATCGCGTCGGTCCAACCGTATCATGCGATTGACGACGGGCGTTGGGCTGAGAAGCGCATCGGGCATGACCGCGCCAGCCGTACTTATGCGTTCCGCACTTTTCTCGATCATGGCATGCGGCTCGCGCTCGGTACTGATTGGAATGTTGCTCCGCTGAATCCCATGCTTACCATCTATGCTGCCGTCACCCGTGCCACGCTGGATGGTAAGAATCCCAACGGCTGGTTTCCGGAGCAGAAGCTCACGGTCGCCGAAGCCGTCGAGGCTTACACCATGGGCTCCGCCTACGCTGAATTTCAGGAGAGAGACAAAGGATCCATCACCCCGGGCAAATTAGCGGATATGGTTCTGCTGAGTGATGACATCTTTTCCATCGACCCAGGCAAAATCCGGGACGTGAAGATTGTGAAAACCATTGTCGGAGGAAAGATAATTTGGGAGTCGACGCAGGGAGCTGCGAAGTGATTCCTTCGATCGGAAACCACGATTACTCCGGAACACGCGAACAACTCTTCGATACCGGGCAAGTCAAACTCAACTACGCTGAAACCCCTGACAATGGACCGCCACTCGTTCTAGTGCATGGACTCGGCCGGCGGTGGCAGGTTTTTCTGCCGCTGATTCCCGGCCTTGCGCCGCGATGGCACATTTATGCTCCCGACCTGCGCGGGCACGGCAAGTCCACTCATATGGTGCGAGGCTATCGCATTTCGCAATATGCGGACGACATTGTCAGACTTCTTACAGCAGTTGTGACCGAACCAGTGATCCTCTTCGGCCATTCTCTTGGTGGAATGGTGAGCATGTGGATCGCAGCACACCATCCCAACCTGATACGCGCTCTAATTCTTGGAGACAACGTGATCAGTGGTGATAGTTTCGAGCACAGCATGTATCCCACGCTGTTCGCAGGTTTACGGGATCTCGTCACCAAGGGTGGTTCGACTGAAGATATTGCCCGAGGCCTGGCCAGGATTCAGCTAAAGGTCCCCGGCCTGGAGGAGTTGGTGCCGATCGGCGATCTACCGGGTAATGACGAAGCACATTTACTCTGGTGGGCGCGTTGTTTAGAGAGCGTCGACCCTGACATTTTTGCTATGACGCTCGAGGGGTCTTCTTTCGAAGAGTGGGACGGCGAGAAGTTGCTCCGTCAAATCCGTTGCCCCACCTTGCTGCTGCAAGCCAACCCTGAGCTCGGCGGACTGATGTCCGACACCGATGTCGAGCGCGCACTGGGATTAGTCTCCAATGCGTCGCACGTACGATTTCCTACGCTCGGTCACGCTCTCTATATCCAGCAGGCCGAGCCAGTATTGCGCGCAGTCACCGATTTTCTGGAATCGTTGCGCCCCCCGACGAGCCAAAAAACATCGACCTCATAGCTCGCTGCGCAGCAGATCTGCGATTGTCTCCCGGCGACGAATGACTGTGACCGACTTACCATCCACCAGAACTTCCGCCGGACGCGGGCGTGTGTTGTAGTTGGAAGCGAGAGCCATCCCGTAAGCCCCCGCATCGAGGATGGCAAGCAGATCGCCTTCATCACTTATCGGCAGCTCCCGTCCGCGGGCGAAGAAGTCTCCAGTCTCACAAATCGGACCTACAACATCCACTGTTGCGGAAACTGACGAGCCTTCCTTCCATTCAACTTTGGCGATTTCGTGGTAAGCATTGTAAAGCGAAGGCCTGAGCAGGTCGTTCATGGCGGCATCGACCACCAGAAACTTTTTGGCGCCGTTGGTTTTCTTGTAAAGCACGCGAGTTAGTAGCGCGCCTGCTGGACCGAGAATCGAGCGGCCAGGCTCCAGTAGAAGATGCACCTTCAACCCGCGCAGCGGACGCAGAAGTGCGTCCGCGTACTCCGCCACATAGTCCTCGAAATCAGGAAGGTTTCGCTCCTTGTACGCGATGCCGAGGCCGCCACCGGCGTCCACGAAGTCGATTTGATGACCGTCTGCCCGAAGTCGCTGGACCAGTTCGGCAACTCGAACCATGGCCTCACTGAAAGGTTTTACATCCGTGATCTGCGATCCGATATGTACACTCACGCCCGCAACGCTGAGAGATCGGATTCCTGAGGCTTGCGCATACAAACGGCGTGACGCTGCAATCGGAACCCCGAACTTATGCTGGTGCAGGCCAGTCGAAATATAGGGATGAGTCTCAGCCGTGACGTCGGGATTGACGCGCAAAGCAATCCGTGCGGTTCGCTTCAATCTAGCAGCAGACTCGGCCAGTACCCACAACTCTGATTCGCTTTCCACGTTAAACAGCAGGATTCCGGCCTTGAGTGCGGCCTTCATCTCCTCTGCCGTTTTTCCCACTCCAGAAAAAACAACTTGCTTGGCAGCGCGTCGGTCCACTCGCAGCACTCGTTCTAGTTCTCCGCCGGAGACGACATCGAAGCCGCATCCCGTTTGAGCCAGCAGCCGAAGAATCCCCAGATTGGAGTTTGCCTTAACCGAGAAGCAAACGGTGTGATTAACTTTCCGGAAGGCATGCTCGAAGACGCGCATGCGTTCACGGATGGCAGTCGCGGAATAAACGTATAGCGGAGTGCCAAAGCGTTCTGCCAGGCGGGACAAAGCCACGTCGTCGCAATGAAGCACTGAGCCGGCCGAGCGGCGGAACAAGCCCTTTTTACGGTCGTGATAGGAAAAGGCCGGTGGACGACCTTGGAGCCTACTTGCAGCGCGGTTCACTGCCGTTTTCCAGAAGCATTTTTTACCTTAATCGCAACCACCGTCTGATCGTCAAAAGTCTCCACCCCGGCCGCATGTTCGGCGACGGCCTTGAAAAGCGAGTCGACTACCCAATCAGCCGGGAACTCCCAAGACTTTCCAATTATCTCTTCCACTCTTTGCCGCCCAAACATGTCGCCGGCTTTGTTGCGTGCATCCAGGATTCCGTCGCTGAAGAACACAAACATATCGCCAGGCTTGGCGCGGAAAGTGAACTCGTCGTATTCGGCATCGTCGAACAAGCCCAGTGGCAGTCCGGTAGCTTCGATGACCTCGATCTTGCCATCATGGCAGTAGAGCGGCCGTGGCAGACCAGAGTTAGCCACCTGCAAAGTGCGATTGGGGTCGTCCCATATGGCATAGATGATCGAGACGAATTGTCCATCAATCCTGCGCTCGCCGAGTGAGAAGTTAACCGCGGAAAGCATCTCCGCCGGCCCAGGCTCGATCGGCGCGTGAGAACGTAGAATGCCGCTCACTAGCGCGGCGTAAATCGCCGCAGGAGCGCCTTTGCCGCTTACGTCACCGATCACAATGGCGAATCGCGACAGTGAATAATTTACAAAGTCGTACAAGTCGCCACCGATGGCGCGTGCCGGAGAAAACTTGGCTGCGACCTCGAGGTTAGCAAGCTGAGGCCGCGACTGGGGCAAGAGCCGAAACTGTAGCTCCCGAGCAAGGGCCAAATCCCGCTCGAGACGCTTCTCCTGCCGCTCGATCTGTTCGTACAAGCGGGCATTTTCGATGGCGATCGCGACTTGCGCAGCCAGTGTAGTGATGGTTCGTTTGTGGTCGTCGGTGAAAAATCCGCGCCGCGTGTGTTCCAGATCCAGCACGCCGATCACCTTGTCCTTGTAGATCAGCGGTGCAGCCAGTTCGGAACGTGTTTCCGGGTTCAGCAGGATGTAGCGCGAATCCTTGGTCACATCTGAAACCAGTACTACTTCTTTGTGTTGAACGGCATAACCCACAACACCCTCGCCAATGGGGATGTCGTGCTTTAGATGGATGTTCTCTTGAAAGCGCAGGGAAAATCGATGCTGGAGTTTTTCTCCGGTTGTATCCAAAAGCAGAATGCTGAACATCTGGTAATCAATCAGGCGGCTGAGCAATTCGGCAATGCGCTTGAGCAGTTCATCCAGGTTGAGAATGGATGTGAGCTCACGCGCGATCTCGTTAAGCAATAACAGCGTTCGAGCTTGACGGGTAGTGCGGGTATACAGCCGCGCATTCTCGATACCTACTGCCATTCGCGAGGCGATCAGCGTCAATATCCGCTTGTGCTCCTCGGTAAAGTGATCTGGCTGTGGCGACTCGATATCAATTACACCGATTACCTTGTTCTTGACGATGAGGGGAACCGCAAGTTCGGAACGCACATCCGGTACGGCTGAAATATATCGCGGGTCCGTCGTGACATCACCCACCAGCACGGCTTCGCGCCGCTGGGCCGCCAGACCGGTTACCCCTTCCCCCACCTTGATTCGAATCTTCTCGGCTGTTTCCCGCTTGTATCCCACGTGAAAGCGAATGCGCAGTTCCTGGGTCTTTTCATTCAGCAGCAGGATGGCAAAAATCTCATAATCAAATACTTTACGCACCAATTCAGCAACCCGGCGCAAGGTCGTGTCCAGGTCGAGCGTGGTGTTGACCACATCGGCCACTTCGAGTAGAAGCGGCTCGACTTTGGATTGAAGATCGGTTTGGACGGCAGCTGTTTCCAATGTTCCTTAATGATACCAGCCACTCCGATTCATCCTTGTGTGAGATGGAAAAAACCCAGTTGTGGAAGAAGAAAGGCGAGGAGAGTAAGAGTTATTAGGCTTGGCGCGGCAGAACACAGATATCGGGTAAATTCCGGTAGCGCTCCGCATAATCCAAGCCGTAACCCACCACGAACTCGTCTGGAATTCGGAATCCTACATAATTTGCTTCCATAGGCTGCTTCCTTCGTGAGGGTTTGTCGAGAAGCGTAGCTACACGAAGAGCTTTCGGTTGATGTGCCAGCAGTACCTTGGTCAAGTACGTGAGTGTGAGCCCAGTGTCGAGGATGTCCTCGACCAGGATGACGTTTTTGTCTCGCATGGATTGATCCACGTCTTTTGTCAAACGTACTTCGCCCGTGGAATCCCAGCCGCTGATGAGTTCCTGGGCCGGTGAGGGGCGGTTGCCGTAGCTGGCCACTCCAATGAAGTCAAACGTGGCATCGAGCTCCACATGCCGTGCCAGATCGCTTAGAAAAATGGAGGCACCTTTCAATACCCCGACAAAAATCACTGCCTCGCCCGAAAAGTCACGGGTGATCTCTGCGCCCATCTCGGCGACGCGCTGGGCAATCTGCTGGCGCGAAATTAGAACTTTCAGTTGAGGCACAGCGGCCTATATTAAACATCCAGAGCTGCGAAGGGAAATGGACAGGGTACGTTGCGTCAGCTGGGGATGGTCAATAGAATTGTGATCCTGAGCGGCGTTCAGCAGTCAGCACTCAGCCATAAGGTGCCGTGTGGCGGCTTGCGGGCTTAGAGGTTGGGAAGGGCACGGCTTTAGCCGTGCCGTAACATTGTTCGGCACGGGCTTTAGCCCCTGGGGGTAGCTGGATTGGCGCAATCGAACAGCAATGCCTACTGGCGCATGGGCGGAATCACTGTTGGCCCTGTCGAAGACTACCTCTACTCCCAGCTTCCACCCCGCGACGAGGTTCTCACAGAAATAGAAGCGGAAGCGGCGAAAAGAAAGATTCCCATCGTTGGTCCTGCGGTTGGACGTATTCTGCATCAGCTTGCTCTGATCAGCAATGCGAAGAAGATATTCGAGATGGGCTCTGCCATCGGCTACTCGACCATTTGGTGGGCTCATGCCCTGGGCGAGGGCGGTCGTGTGATCTACACCGATGGTGACTCCAAGAACGCCGAGCAGGCGCGTCGCTACTTCGAGCGAGCAGGAGTCGCTGATCGCATCACCATAAAAGTTGGCGACGCACTCGAGCTTCTCTCCGAGGAGAAAGAGCAATTCGACGTCATTTTCAACGACGTGGACAAAGAAGACTATCCTCGCGTCTTCCGGCTTGCCGTGCCGAAGCTTCGCAAAGGTGGAATCTTCATTACAGACAACGTCTTATGGAGTGGGAAGGTTACTGAGAAGAATCCCGCCGAGGCCACTACCAAAGCTATTCTGGAGTTCAACCGGCTGCTTTACAGCTCGCCCGATTTGTTTACGACGATCTTGCCTATTCGGGATGGGGTTGCGGTGGCGATCAAGCGATGAAGAGAACGGGCAAACGCCGCGCGAAAAATTCTCCGTCAGATCGATTTCACTGGAATCTGCAGTAAATCCTCCACCAGGCCGACTTCTTTCTGCAAAAAGGGTTCAGCATAAGTAACACCGCCCATCATGCCGTAGAAACGGGCCATGGCTTCCGTCCGGACATGAATATCGGCTTGGGCAGGGAAGAAGTCTTTGCCCGCTTCCTGGTCGGTGAATTGTGACTTGTAGGCGATCAGAGATTGAAAGCGAGTTTCGAATTGGTCGGTGATGTCCACAACGAATGTTGGACGAATGTCATAGTACAGAGTGGCGTAGATGATCTTGAACGGACGATGAGCAGGAAGCCCCTCAGCGGCTAAAGCCGCAGTCTCTGGCGTCCTTTCGGCACGGCTGAAGCCGCGCGCTTCCACGATACCGTCCACGCCGGTGTCTACGCTGGCGCCCACGGTGGTGGGATCACTCGTGCGAGCTGGCCTGCCGGGAGTTGCCTGCTCCACCGCCTCGCCTTGGCTGAACGCTGAGTGCTGAATGCTGAGTGCTTGCTCCACATCCAGCTTTGCCAACCCCGCCAGGAAGCATGCCTCGTATCCCAACTTCGAGGTCGTGTAGTGATCCGGATGCCGGCCTTCCCAGTACGGAAGTATGACCACTCTGGGGCGCTGCTCGCGGATTACACGCGCGACTTTCAGTCGGTTCTCCCAGGTGTTTTCCACGCGTCCATCGGGAATATCCAGAGCGTGCCGCCAGGAAACGCGCAGGATCTTCGCGGCTTCGGTCGCCTCGCGAGCGCGTTCGTCTGCTGTGCCGCGCGTGCCCATTTCCCCGTGAGTGAGATCAAGAATCCCAGTGCGGTAGCCACGCTGGGCCATTTTCAGCAACGTGCCGCCGCAGGTCTGCTCCACATCGTCACGATGTGCCGCGATAGCGAGAATGTCGAGGGCATTTGCCATCGTAGTCACTTCTTACGCTCCACCAGAAACCGTGCCAGCGCCTTGAGCGTATCGGCCGCAGCGCCGAAGCTATCGAGCGAGGCGCACGCGGTGTCGACTAGGGTGTCAGCTTGCTTCAGCGACTTGTCAACGCCAAATAGGGCGGGATAAGTTGTCTTTTCCGCAGCAATATCTTTGCCCGCAGTCTTGCCTAATTGCTCTGACGTCTGGGTGACGTCGAGCACGTCATCCACAATTTGAAATGCCAGCCCAATTGACTGACCAAACGATCGTAGTTGAGCGATGGCCTGGTCGCGAGCCCCTGCATACAATCCGCCACTGACCACACTGGCGCTGATCAACGCGGCCGTCTTGGAACGATGGATGTATTCCAGCATCTTGATATCCGGCTGGCTATGCTCAGCCTCCAGGTCGACGACCTGGCCGCCGATCATCCCACCCACGGTTCCTGTTCCGCGAGCGATTTCTTCGATGATGCGCACGCGTGATTCGGCAGGACACTGCAACTTGGACAGCACTTCATAAGCCTGGGTTTGCAGCGCGTCGCCTGTGAGAATGGCGATTGCCTCTCCGAAAACTTTGTGACAAGTAGGCCGCCCGCGGCGCAAATCGTCATTGTCGAGCGCGGGCAGATCGTCGTGAACCAGCGAATAGGTATGCAGCATCTCCAGCGCGGCTCCGAGTTCTTCAATCCCACCGGGAAGGGAACCGGCGACCATGCGGCCGGCTTCCATGCAAAGAATGGGGCGCAGACGCTTTCCCCCGGCAAACACGCTGTGACGCATGGCCTGATGAATGGAGGATGGATACTGCGTCGCCGCAGGCAGGAGTTGCTCCAGCGCCCGATCGGTTAGTACCCGCCCTTGCTCCAGAGTTTGCGTGAGCATGCCCGGTGAGTATAACAAGGAGAAAATGAAGGCATCTTCACTGTCGATTTGGGGAATTCTCGGAAGTGCGACGGAGGATGACGAAAAGTGGTCAGTGCTTAGTACCGCTCACTGGCCACTGATCACTGGCCACTGTTTTACGCGGCCACGGACCGCGCGCGGCTTGCATTGCGCACTGCCGCGGTCAAGATGCTATGGGTGTCGTTGGTAGGACAGATGTCGGAGGCTCCGGCGCTCAATGCGGCCGTCCACATTTCTTCGTCCGCTAGACGATGAGTGCAAACCACGCTGAGTCCTGGGAACTCGTGAGAAAGCCTCTCGACCTCGGGAAGCGAAGCCATTTCCATGTCCAGGATGACAACTCTGGCTCGATGTTTCAAAATGCTGGCGCGCAATTCGTCTGTTGACCCGGCAACATGGACGGATCGAAATGAACTAAGCAACGAAGTAGTCAGAGACTGCGCGATTCCGGGGTCGCTTTGGAGGAGAACAACACTAGACTTCATATTTCCCTCTGAATTTTCACCGTCGGCGGTGTTTCAGGCTGCGTCCGTTCCAAAAAGGTGATAACGGCGCAGACGTTAGATTGCGACGACGCAGGCGCCAGCCGTCTTATTTGCGGCCCGGAGCCTTTTCAGTCAAAGGTTCGAAGGGTTCAGCCTGGAGCTTGCCGTTTTGTTTCAGCAGGATTTCCACTTTTCCCTCTGCCGCTTCCAATTCCTTACGGCAGGAGGCGGAAAGCTGCATGCCTTCCTCAAACAAAGTTAACGATTTCTCCAGCGGAACTTCTCCCTTTTCCAATTCCTGAACAATTTTTTCCAGCCGCTGAAGACAATCTTCAAATTTCGCCAAACCGTCTGCTCCTAAGGACATTCTACTCACTTGGATGGAAGGTGTGTCCAGTGAAAATCTATCGCTAGAGAAATCAGGCAGTTGCAGGACGGGAAGACCCCAAAGCCTCCAAAACATCCACTGCGGAGGCATACCGCCCGAGAGGAGCGCTAATCTGGGCCCCCTGTACCATATCGCGCACCGCAACTAGCATCTCGCGCGCTATAGCGATGCCTTCCTCGCGGGCGGCTTCCGGAGTTTTAGCCTGGGCCATGCGGTCCAGGACGGAATTCGGAACCGAAACCCGAAGCTCATTCTTCATGAACTCCGCATTGCGCACGCTTACCAGCGGCCAGATTCCGGCGACCACTGGAATCCGGCAGTGTTCGATATGCCGAAGGAAGGTCTCCAGCAAGGACAGATCGAACACTGGTTGTGTAACCGCATATTCTGCCCCCGCCTCCACTTTGTACTCGAAGCGCCGGATTTCTTCGTCGAGGTTCGGGACGCCTGGGTTAGCGCCCACTCCGATCACAAAGCTTGTGCCCACGCCAATGGGATTGCCGCCGATGTCCAGTCCGCGGTTCAGATTCTGCACGATATTTACCAGACCGATTGCGTCCACGTCGAAGACTGCCGTTGCGTCGGGATAGTTGCCCATTTTCGGTGGATCACCGGTGATGCAGATTAGGTTGCGAATGCCAGTCGCTGCGGCGCCCAGCAGGTCGGATTGAATGCAAAGCACGTTCCGATCACGGCAGGTGTAGTGCAGCACCGCTTCGATACCGACTTGCTGCTGAACGAGCAGTGATAGCGCTTGATTGCTCATCCGCGCCGAGGCCCGAGGACTGTCGGGAATGTTGATGCCGTCTACGCCGACAGATTTGAGGAAGCGTGCGCCTTCGAGCTCTTTGCGGATGTCCGTCCCCTTGGGGGGAACAATCTCCACCATGGTAAGAAAGTCGCCGGCGGCAAGTTTCGCGCCAATTGTGGAACGTTTATCCAATGGCAAAGCAGGCGATGGAAGAGGCGTTGCCACTGCACCCGATGCGCTGGCTGCGACCACCTTCGAGCGGGCCTCGCTCGCTCGCAAGGCTGCCTTCATTACACGGATGTGCTCTGGCGTGCTTCCGCAACAACCACCAACCAGGCGCACCCCCGCAGCCACAAATTTGCGCGCATAACTGGCCATGTATTCCGGTGAACAGAGATAGATGTTTCGGCCTTCTACTGATCGAGGTATGCCGGCATTGGGCTGTGCCGAGAGCGGCAGGGAAGTGACGGCCCGCACGCGCTCGATTGCATCCAGCATGGCCACTGGCCCCACGCTGCAGTTGCAGCCGATCACGTCGGCGCCCCATTCCTCGAGCCTCGGTGTAAAAGTTTCCGGAACAGAACCGTCAAGACAATTTCCGTCTTCGTCTATGGTCACCTGGGCGACTATCGGGATAGTGGGATTTACCTCCCGCGCCGCCAGGATCGCTTGATGCAACTCCTCGAGATATCCAAAAGTTTCCAGCACCAGTAAGTTGACCCCGCCTTCGATCAGTGCGGCGATCTGCTCGCGGAAAGCGTCGCGAGCTTCCTCATAAGAAGTCTTGCCCAGGGGTTCAATGCGAATTCCCAGGGGACCAACCGACCCCGCGACCCACACGTCGAAGCTCTTGGCGGCTTCCCGACCCAGGCGCGCCCCAGCGAGATTGATCTCGCGGACCCGGTCCTCCATGCTATGACGGGCCAGCCGAAAAGAATTTCCTCCGAAAGTATTGGTTTCGATGATCTCGGCGCCAGCCTGCAGATATTCGTGATGCAAGCCACGTATCAGGTCGGGCTGGGAGACGTTCAGTTCGTCGTAGCAGCGATTAATGAAAATCCCTTTGGCGTAGAGCAGGGTACCCATCGCGCCATCGCACAAGACAGGGGATTTTTTCAGACGAGCGAGCAGGTCACCAGCCATTATGTTTGAGAATACAAGATGAGTATGGGTTTTGCATCATGGGTGCATCATAAATTCGCCAAAGCGGCTCTGCTATAATCCGCTTCTTTGCATCTAAATCTTTGTCCCTCTTGCTCTTCGGAGTCCCAGGTTTGAGACGAACCTCGATTAGTATTGTTGTCCTCATTGCTACCAGTCTGGTCATGGTTTCCTGCGGAAATTACAACAATCCCAGCAGCAGCCAGCAACGCACAAGCGGGCTTAAATTCCGCGCCTTTGTCTCCAATCCGTTGCGGCCCCTCTCTACTGGCGGCACCGCGCCTGTGATTGAGATTGTGGACGCGTTGAAGGACACGCTTTCAGGTTTCGCAATCAATCTTTTAGGTGCGAGCCCTGAGCCTGGACTTATGGTGGTGTCTCCGAACAGAAAATTCACGTTGGTATTCAGCGCTTCGAACAATGCCGTGACCGTAATCGATAACGCGCGCGAGATTCTGCTGCAATCCGGCGCTGGAACATTGCCTTCGATCACCCTGCCGGGTTTTACCGGTAGTATGGTCGTCGGGTCAGATAATCTGACCGGCTACGCCGCCGTGTCTAGTACTCCGGTCGTAGGACAGTCGCCAGGTGCGGTCGAGGTGCTGAACTTATCGGGGCCAGTTATCTCGGCCACTCTTCCTGTATCAGGAGCACGCACCATCGTCGGAAGCCACAATCGTAATCGTATCCTTGTATTTGGGGACCACGCCGACACGGTTACGGTGATTGCCCCGAGCTTGGTCGGCACCAACGCGGATCCGCGCACCACCGTCCAGAGTTCTGCTTTCGATCATCCTGTGTGGGGTATTTTTAGCAGTGATGACACCACTGCATACATCCTCAATTGCGGTCCGGAATGCGGAGGCGT
>Ga0209239_1000301_pt1 | contig 28247 bp, 29 predicted proteins | sample GraSoi013_2_20cm_FD_185824 | JGI IMG/M metagenome (GOLD analysis project Ga0209239, IMG submission 185824) | Grasslands soil microbial communities from the Angelo Coastal Reserve, California, USA - Sample 10_02_2013_2_20cm (SPAdes) (version 2) | ecosystem: Environmental > Terrestrial > Soil >...
CCAGCTCGAACGCGATCTCGGCGTGGAATGCTACGACCGTCTGCGGGTCTTGCTGGAACTCTTCGCGCAACGCGCGTCGAGTCGGGAGGGAAAACTCCAGGTCGAGCTCGCCCTCCTTCAGTACGAGGTGCCCCTCCTCCGAGAATGGATCCATGAAGCCGACGTCGGAGAGCGGCCCGGGTTCATGGCAGGCGGCGAGCTCCGCGTCGACGCGTACTACGAAACGGTGAAACGGCGGATCAAGAAGATCCGGGACGAGCTCGGGACGATTCGACGGGAACGGGCCGTGCGCCGGTCCGTGCGCAAGGAACGCGGATACCATCTCGTCGCCCTCGCCGGATACGCGAACGCGGGTAAGTCGTCGCTCCTGAACGTCCTCGCGGACGAGCGAGTCCTCGTCGACGACCGAATGTTCTCCACCCTGGCGACAACGACTCGGAGTCTCACGGGGACGCGGAAGCGCATCTTGCTGACGGACACGATCGGCTTCGTCGACGGCGTGCCGTTCTGGATGGTCGAGGCGTTCAACGCCACCCTGGAGGAGATCCTCCAAGCGGACTTGGTCCTCCTCCTCGTGGACGTCTCCGATTCCGAAGACGAGATCCTTCGCAAGGTCCGCCTGGCCGCGCGCACCCTGTTCCCGAAAGTCTCCGCGGATTCGGTGCGGCCCGTCCTGACGAAAGCCGACCTCCTCCCCGAAAGTCAGATCGCCGCGAAGGCCCAGGTGCTCGGCGAATCGGAATTCCATCGGACGCCCATCGCGATTTCCACGCGGACCGGACGGGGACTCGACGAGCTGCGGGACATCATCGCCCGCGCCTTCGCATACCCGATCGAGGTCCATCTCGTCCTCGCCCAAGATGCGGAGGCTGGCGGCAAACTCCACTGGCTCTACGAACACACGGAAGTCGTGTCGGCGGTCCACACGCCGGATCGGATCGAGGTCGTCGTGCGCTGCCGACCGCGCGACCGCGAAACGGTCGAACGCCTCGGACGGGTCCTGCTCGCCCGCACGCTCGAATGATTAGCTCTTGATCCGAAACTCCCGTTTCTTGTCGAGGAACCGCCGTTCGTACGCGGACGGCAGATGGTCGTACGTGAGCTCCTCGATCCGCCCCATGTTCTTGACGAACACCTCTTTCGAGGGCGTCGAGATGAGTCGCTCGAACTCCCGCTCCTTTCGAATCGTGTCGACGAAGTAGAATCCGCCGCCGAGGACCGCGAGGAAACCCAAGAACGCCTCCCATACGACGTAGTTGCCCACCGCACGATGGATCGACTGGAGCCAGTCCGGGCTCTGGGTCGGGATCAGGTATTGCGTGAGCGAGAAAATCATCGCAAGGATCCCCAAGCCGAAGATGAGGGAGCTCAGCTCATAGCGGAGTTCCCGGAACAGGCCCATGGTGGCCGCGGACTATGAGGGGGGCCTGCATAAGCTTTGCTCGCAGGGAACGCAGCGAAGGCTTTCATCGACGCGCGCGTTGCCGTCACGCGTGGCGTCGCGTACTCCGCTCTACGAATGGCATCGCGCCGCGGGTGCGCGGTTCATCGAGTTCGGCGGATGGGAGATGCCCTTGCAATATTTCGGCATCGTCGACGAACATCTCACGGTCCGCCAGGCGGTCGGTCTTTTCGACGTCAGTCACATGGGCAAGATCTTCGTCGAGGGCTCGACGGCGCACGCCTTCCTTGATCGCCTCAGTGCGAACGATGTGCCCACGTCGCCCGGCAGGGCGCGATATACACATCTCCTCCGCGAAGACGGGACGATCCTTGACGATGTGATCGTGACGTGTCTTGCCTCGAATCGGTTTCTGCTCGTGTGCAATGCGGGACCGCGCGTCGTTGTGTGGTCGTGGCTCAAGACGCACGCAACCGCGGACGTCGTGCTCACGGACCGAACGACGGAACGGCTCTGCCTGGCGCTCCAGGGTCCGCGGGCGCCCGGACTTCTCCAACGTTTCACGTCGATCGATTTGAGTCGAGTCAAGCCCTTCGCCGGCGTGACGATCGACTTCGTGCCGCCGGCGCCGTGGGGCGCCCGCCCGCGCGCGGTTCCACCGGAAATCGAGGGGTGGGGGAAGTCGAGTTCACCAGGCGTCGCCATCCCGCCCGCACGGGACCCCTCCGTTGCCAGTGGACGGGCCTCGTTTCTCGTCACACGAACGGGGTACACAGGAGAGGCGGGATTCGAGCTCTTTCCGACATCGGCCGAGGGATTGTGGGTCTGGGAATCGCTTCTGAAGTCCGGTGCGGACCTCGGGATCAAGCCGATCGGCCTCGGGGCGCGGGACACGCTCCGCCTCGAGAAAGGCTACCTCCTCTCCGGACAAGACTTCGACGGGCATCAGACGCCGCTCGAGGTGAACTGCGCCTGGGTCGTCAAGTGGGGCCGACCGTTCATCGGCCGCGAGGCGCTCGAGGCGCAGCGGACGCGCGACGGCTATCCGCGGCTCGTGGGTGTGAGGATGGAGGACCGGGGTATCCCGCGGCCTGGGCACCGCGTCCTTTCCCGTGGAGTCGAAGTCGGGCACGTGACGAGCGGCACGATGTCACCGAGCCTACGTGTGGGAATCGCGCTCGCGTCGGTGGATCGAGATCACGCGCGGGAGGGCACTTCCCTGGAGGTCGACATCCGCGGCACAGTGCATCCGGGCCGCGTCGTGCCGCTCCCCTTCCTGTGACGGCCCCGATTGGAGGGAGTAGTTTGAGGCAGGTCTCCGCCATCTTCTTATGGGGCAAATCCGTGTGGTAACAAACATGGTAACACCGGTTCAGACTACTGGTAACATAAGTGGTTCAAAAAGGGATATACCCGGTGACCACTTTCGCCGCGCCCACCCCCAGGGATGGTCTCCCCGCCTAGCCTACGTCGCATTCTGTCCCTCCTGAGAAGGTCTCCCCATGGAAGAAGTCAACGTTACTGATTCAAGGGCCCTCGAGGTTGTGGCCCGTGAGCCGGATCCGAAGCTGTCCGAGAACGCGTTACGCGTGCTCCAGAAGCGGTACTTGAAAAAAGACGATAAGGGAAGAGTCGTCGAGACTCCGAGGCAGCTGTTCGCTCGCGTCGCTTGGAACCTCGCGCAAGCCGAGCGCAACTACGGCGCGAACGAGATCGAGGTCGAGGAGAAGGCGAAGACTTTCTTCCGCATCATGTCAAATCTCGAATTCCTGCCGAACAGTCCCACCCTCATGAACGCCGGACTCGAATTGCAATTGCTATCAGCCTGTTTCGTCCTCCCGGTGGACGATAGTCTCGTCGGCATTTTCGATGCCCTGAAGCAGCAGGCCCTGATCCACCAAGGCGGTGGCGGAACCGGGTTTGCCTTTTCGCGCCTCCGTCCCAAGGGAGACTTCGTGAAGTCGACGATGGGGGTCGCCTCCGGTCCCGTATCGTTCATGAAAATCTTCGATGCGGCGACCCAGACCGTCAAACAGGGCGGGTGTATTTCCGTCGACAGCCTCTTGCGAACCTCGGAGGGACTCAAACCGCTCGGGCGCCTCCTGAACAGTCCGCCCTTGGGAGAGAACTTCACCCGGGATCGGGTGTTCGACGGAACGGGATACTCTCACGCCCTCGTCGCCCAAGACAATGGGCCCGCGGAGATTTACTCGATTGAAACAGAGCTCGGACTCCGGATAGGCGCAACCTACAACCACGCCTTGGCCGTCGTCGACGAGAACGGAGAGATTGTCTGGCGGGAAGCACAGGACCTGAGGGAAGGCGATTGGCTCGTTATCGTGAAGGGAGGGCATCTCGGCATCGACCGTTCTCTTCCACCTCTTGGGCCGCAACATCCGAACGCGACGCGGATCCGAGTCCCTTCAGACATGAACGCGGAGCTCTCTGAGCTCCTCGGGTTGTACATGGCAGATGGTTGCACCAGCACGGGGGGACGTTTCATCATCACCGTCGGCACCGTGGACATTGAGGTCATGGAGCGGATTCGAATTCTCATGGACAGGAGCTTTGGGTTCGCGCCGAACCAGATCACGGAGGGGGAGGGGCGAGGATATGTCGACATCCAATTCCAGTCACGTGATCTAGTGCGGTGGATGGAGCGCCTCGGATGGGTCAAAGGATCTTCGCCAAACGCGTTCATTCCGACTGAGATTCTGACCGGATCGGCAGACTCCGCGCGAGCGTTCCTCCGGGGCCTGTTCGAGGGGGACGGTCATCTGCACTCAGGCAGCGGATATCCGAGCTTCTCTACAACGTCGGAACGCCTCGCGATTGAAGCTCAGCAACTGCTCCTCTCCTTGGGTGTTGTCGCTCGACGCGGGATTATTAGAAGGCGCCAGACCGCTTTCGGTCACCTCACCGTTCACACGCTCTCCATTGTGGACGAGGACAGCGTCCGCACCTTCTCTGAGGAAATCGGGTTTGTCTCGGATCGAAAGCAAGAACGACTGGAACTGGCCCCAAGACCGAAGGTCAACACCTCCGACGTCATTCCGAACCAGGCCCGGGTCTTGCGGTCGAGTTACTCTTTCGTTGGTCGCGGCAGCGGACCGGGACGTTCGCGCCGAGGGGCCAATCGACGATTGTATCGGGCGCTCATGCACTACATCAGCGAGGAGCACCCACGGGCCCTGCCGCGAAAGCGCTTGCTCGCTCTCATGAAACACTTCCCGGAGATTGGGACGAATGAGCATCTTCGACAGATGTCGGATGTATCGAGGGTCTACACCCGCGTGACGGCCATTCGACCAGATCGTGCAGCAACCGCGGACCTCGAAGTCCCCGGACCTGCGAGTTTTGTCGCTAACGGGATTTTGGTGCACAACAAGAGACGTGGCGCGAATATGGGAATCCTACGTGTGGACCACCCCGATGTTTTGGAATTCATCACGTGCAAAGACCGAACTACCGAAATCACGAACTTCAACATCTCCGTCGCGATCACCGACAAATTCATGGAGGCCGTCCGAGCTGGGACATCGTACGAGCTCGTGAATCCGAGGGATCAACATGCCGTCGGGCAACTCGATGCTCACGAGGTCCTCGACAAGATTGCGTTCCAAGCCTGGAAGAATGGAGAGCCCGGTCTCTTCTTCATCGACGAGAACAATCGGCGGCAACCGACGCCGAACGTCGCGGATATGGAGGCAACGAACCCTTGCGGTGAACAACCGCTCTTGCCCTACGAGTCCTGCAACCTCGGATCGATCGACCTCGGACGCCACATGAAGCGAAGCCCCGCGGGCCGTTGGGAAGTCGATTGGAAGAAACTCGAGGGCACGATCCGGACGACGGTCCGTATGCTCGATGACGTCATCGACATGAACGCGTACCCGGTCAAGCAAATCGAAGAGATGACCTATGCCACTCGCAAGATCGGCCTCGGCGTCATGGGTTTCGCGCGGATGCTGTTCATGCTCGAGGTCCCGTACGATTCCAAAGAAGGGGTCGAATGGGGCCGGAAGGTGATGCGATTTATCCAAGAAACTGGATATAATGAGAGCGCGAAGCTCGCGGAGGAACGCGGCGTCTACCCTGCTTGGGAAGGCAGTCGCCACCAGGAAAAGGGGCTGCGCCTCCGCAACTCGTACGTCACGACTGTCGCGCCGACCGGCACGCTCTCCATGATCGCGGATACGTCCGGCGGCTGCGAGCCCGAGTTCAGTCTGGTTTGGTACAAGCGCGTCATGGACGGCGAGGAGCTGCCGTATTTCCTCGACTACTTTGAGGAAGTCGCGAAGCGCGAGGGATTCTGGCGTGACGATCTCGTGAAGATGATCCTCGACAACCACGGCTCGCCGCGGGGCCTGAAAGAGGTCCCGGAGAAGTGGCAGCGGGTCTTCGCGACCGCTCACGACGTCGCGGCGGAATGGCATGTTCGCATGCAGGCGGCGTTCCAGGACTGGTGTGACGCCGCGGTCTCGAAGACGATCAATCTGCCCCGCGAGGCCACTGTCGAGGATGTGAAGAGAGCATACCTACTCGCCTACGAACTCAAGTGCAAGGGCATCACGGTGTACCGCGATGGGTCGCGCGAGGACCAGGTCCTCAACATCGGCCTAGCGGAGGCCGAGAAGCCGAAAGCGATTCATGTAGAGGTGCCGCCCGAGCCCGCCATCGTCCGGCCACGAGCGCGTCCTGACGTGATCACCGGCCGCACCCAGAAGATCCTAACCGGATACGGCGCCCTGTACGTCACGGTCAACGAGGACGAGAAAGGCCTCTTCGAAGTGTTCGCGCAAATCGGCCGCGGCGGCGGATATACTGCCTCCTTCACGGAAGGCATCGCGCGCCTCGTTTCCCTGTGCCTGCGGTCCGGCGTCCCGGTCGACGAGATCATCGACCAGCTCGAGGGCATCCGCAGCCCGCGGATCGCGATCGACCACGGGGAGCGCGTCTACTCGATCCCGGACGCGATCGCGAAGGCGATCAAGCGGCACATCGGGATGCAGAAGACTGGCGTTCAGCCGCCCGTCGAGACGTACGACGAGCTCGGCGGGGCGGTCGAGACGGACATCGAGATGGAGAAGGAGAGCCGCGACGCCGCGGAGCTGCTGCGGAAAGGCCTGAATCCGGAGTGCCCGGAGTGCGGCAAGTCCCTCGTGTTCGAGGAAGGCTGCGTCAAGTGCCACTCGTGCGGTTACTCGGAATGCTGACCTAGGCGGCGCCGTCGAAAGGGCCAAGTCCCGCGGTGCGGTGGGTGCCCCATGGCTCGGGTCCTGTTCATCGTCCCGATGGACGCGGAGCGCCGCGCCGCCGTAGCGAAGAAAGCGGCCGGGGCGTTCGAGCCGGTGAACCTGGAAGACCTGCCGCCGGAGAAGCGCGAGGAGGCGTGGTCGACCGTGGACGTCGTCGTGTCCATGGGATTTCCCCGAGAGTTCCCGCTCGACTTCCGAGAGAAGGCGCGAAAGGTGCGGATGATTCAATCGCTCGTCGCCGGAGTCGATCATTTCCCGTTCGAGCGATTTCCGCCGTCCGCAATTGTGTGCAGCAACGCGGGCGCGTACAGCGTCTCGGTCGCGGAACATGCGATGGCGCTCCTCCTCGCGGCCGCGAAGGATGTCGTGGCCCGAACGGAAGAGATCCGGCGCGGGATTTTCAATCAGACCGTCGAGAACAAGGGGCTCGCGGGTTCGACGGCCCTCATCATTGGCTTCGGCGGGATCGGATCGGAGATCGCACGGCGTTGCAAGGCCTTCGACATGCAGGTCGTTGGGGTCGCTCGGTCGCGTCCTTCGAAGGAGTTTGCGGACGCGGTCGGCACGATGGAGGTCCTACCCCGGTACCTACCTGAGGTGGACGCGGTCTTCCTCGCGCTCCCGCTTACCCGCGCGACCCACGGCCTAGTGGACCGTGGCTTCCTGGCGCGCATGAAGGAGGACGCGATCCTCGTGAACGTCGCCCGCGGCAAGCTGATCGTCGAAGACGATCTGTTCGAACATCTCAAAGCCCGTCCGAGGTTTCGGGCCGCCCTCGACACGTGGTGGACGTACCCCGACACGAGGGACGGACGGCCGTTCCATCGTCCGTTCCAGGATCTTCCGAACATCGTCATGACGCCGCATGTCGCCCCCTTCGTCGCGGGCCAGCGAGGGCGCGCGATGGAGGCCGCGTTGGAGAACGTGCTGCGGTTCCTCCGCGGCGAGAAACCGCACAACCTCGTCGATCCGTCGGACTATGCGAAGGCGGCCTCCGACGACCGGAACCGCTGAGGCGTCCTCCGGACGGACCGTGAGAATCGTTCCCACAACTTCGAGCACAATCTTTAAAAGCGGACGGCTCTACTCGCGGCCACCTTCGACATCTGTCGGATGTTCGGGAGGCGTGCCGCATGGTGAAAGTGAAGGAAACGCTGAATCCCTTTGACATCGCCCGGGAGCAGATCGACCGGGCCGGCAAGAAGTTGAACTTGGACTCCGGGCTCCTCGAGGTCTTGAAGAACCCGCGCCGCGAGCTCACGGTGCACTTCCCGGTGAAGATGGACGACGGCAAGGTGCGGGTTTTCACCGGCTACCGCGTGCAGTACAACGACGCGATCGGGCCGTTCAAGGGCGGGATCCGGTACCACTGGAACGTCTCCCTGGACGAGGTCCGCGCCCTTTCGTGCTGGATGACCTGGAAGTGCGCAGTCATGGGCATCCCGTACGGCGGCGCGAAAGGCGGCGTAATCTGCAACCCGAAGGAGATGTCGAAGGGGGAGCTCGAGCGCATGACCCGCCGGTACGCCTCCGAAATCTCGATCATCATCGGCCCGGAGAAGGACATCCCTGCCCCGGACGTGTACACGGACAGCCAGACGATGGCGTGGATCATGGACACGATCTCGATGAACAAGGGGTTCGCCCAGCCGGGCGTCGTCACCGGCAAGCCGCTCGTCATCGGCGGCTCGCTCGGCCGTGACGAAGCGACGTCGCGGGGCATGATGTATGCCACCCGCGAGGCCGGCAAGAAGGTCAAGCTGAACCTGAAAGGCGCGAGCGTCGCGGTCCAGGGATTCGGCAACGTCGGGTCCCACTACGCCCGCCTGATGCACGACGAGCAAGGCTCGAAGATCGTCGCGGTCTCCGACTCGAAGGGCGGCATCTTCAGCGAGAAAGGCTTCGACCCGAAGGAGGTCCTCGCGTTCAAGGAGAAAACCGGGAGCGTCGTCGGATTCCCGGGTACGCGGGAGGTCACGAACGAAGATCTCCTGGAACTCCCTGTTGACATCGTCGCCCCGTGCGCCCTGGAGGGCATCCTGACGTCGGATAACGCCCCCCGTATCAAAGGAAAGATCGTCGCGGAAGGGGCGAACGGCCCGACGACGCCCGAGGCGGACGACATCTTGCACAAGCGAGGCATCCTCGTAATCCCGGACATCCTCGCCAACGGCGGCGGCGTGACCGTGTCGTATTTCGAGTGGGTGCAGAACCTGTCCGAGTTCTTCTGGACGAAAAAGGACGTCGATGAGAAGCTCGAAGGCATCATGGTGAGTGCGTTCAACCGCGTATGGGACATGCGGGAAGCGAAGAAGGTCGACATGCGACAGGCCGCGTACATGGTGGCGATCGCTCGCGTCGTCGAAGCGTACAAGTGGCGTGGGATTTTCCCGTAAGCACACGAAGGCAGGCCCGACGGCCTGCCGGTCTTTCATTTCGTCGACGTCGCGTCGGCTCGATGCATCGCCTCGTCCCACGAGGGCGGGACGTCGGAACCGCGGATCGTCCATCGCGTGAACGCGGTCTCGGCCATGTACGGCTCGAGGATGCCCATCGTGACGCGGTGCGGATCTCTCACGACGAAGGCCGTCAGCGCCCGCTCGTCTTCCCAGATGGAGAGGGTCCAGAAGCGATGGCTCATCAGCTTCGCGCGGAACGAATATCCGACGAGACCGGGGGTCGATGCCAGCTGCGCGCGGACCTTGCCGGTCTGCCGCTGGAGCGTCAGCATCTTGCGAAATCCCTTCAGCGGGAGGTACGAGAGCAGGGCGAGGTATTCGCGCCCGCCGTCCGAGGGAAGAAGCGACCGCCAGGGAGTGTCGACCATTCGCCGAGCGAATCGCACGACACGATTAAATAGCGTCCTCTTCTACGGCCGCGCGCCGTGCCCCTGAACATCGTCGTGTGCTTGAAGCAGATCCCGAACCCGGACCTGCAGTTCCAGATTGCGCCGGACGGGAAGGACATCAAGCGCGAGGCGCTGAACTACAAGCTGAACGGCGCGGACGAGTACGCGCTCGAGGAAGCGGTACGCCTCAAGGAGAAATCGGGGGGCCGGGTCATCGCGCTGACGGCGGGCCCGAAACGCACGGAGCAGATGCTTCGTGAGGCGCTCGCGAAAGGGGCCGACGAGGTCACGCGGATTGCGTTTGACGAGCCGGCTGCGTACGACGTCGGCAAGGTCGCGCGTCTCCTCGCGGCGGCGATCCGCACGCTGCCTCACGACCTCGTGTTGACCGGCGTGCAGTCGGACGATCTCGTGAACTCGGCGACCGGGGGGCTCATCGCCGGGATCCTCGGCCTCGCCCATGCGAGCGTCGTGACGCGCGTCGAGTCGAAAGCCGGCGGCCTCGAGGTCGCGTGTGAACTGGAAGGCGGACTGCAGCGAGTCTACTCGATGGCCCTCCCCGCCGTCCTCACGATTCAATTCGGCGCGAACACGCCGCGGTACGCGCCGCTCCCGGCGATCATGAAGGCGGCTCGCCAGCCAATCAAGGAGCTCTCCCCCGCGGCCCTCGGCCTCGCATCGTGGGATGCCGTCTCCCTTCCCTACACGTTCGGCGTCCGCGGGCTGTCGCCGCCCGCCGCGAAAGGCCACGCGGAGATGATCACCGGGACCGTCGAGGAACAGGCGAAGAAACTCGCGCAACTCTTGCGGGAGAAAGGCTTCGCGCGGAGGTGAGTCGATGGCGGGCGGTGTGCTGATCTTCGCGGAACATCTGGAGGGCCGCATCGCGCCGTCCACCTTGGAGGCAATCGCCATCGGCCGGGAGCTCGCATCTCGATCGGGCGGTCCCGTCCGCGTCGCGTTGTTCGGGGAGAAGGTGCGCGTCCTCGCGGACGCGCTCGCGGGGCACGGCGTGGAGGTGCTCATCGCCGAGGATCCGGCCCTGGCGGAATATACGCCCGACGCATACGGTCAGGCCGCTCAGTCGATCGTCGAGTCGACCAGACCTCGGCTCATCCTCGTGGCCCACACGTCCCAAGGCTACGACCTCGCGCCCGCGCTCGCCGGCACGATGGATCTCCCATTGGTCACGAACTGTCTCGCCCTGCGGTTCGATGGCGAGCGCATCGTGGCCACGCGCCGACTCCTGAACGAGAAGGTCCAAGCCGAGGTCGAGATCGCGTCGAGCCGGCCGATCGTGGCGACCGTCCGACCTGGGGCCGCGAAAGCCGCCGGGCCTGCACCGGGAGGGATCATCACCTCGACGACGGTCCGGATCGACGGATCCAAGGTTCGGACCCGATTCCTCTCGATCGAACGGCCGCAGGTCCAAGACATCGACATCGCCGGCGCGGACATCATCGTCTCTGCGGGCCGCGGGATCCAGAAGAAGGAGAACCTTCCCCTCATCGAGGAGTTTGCGAAGGCCCTGGGCGGCGTCGTGGGCGCATCCCGACCGCTCACGGACATGGACTGGCTGCCGAAGACGAGGCAAGTCGGGCAGAGCGGCAAGACCGTTCGGCCGAAGCTCTATGTGGCGTGTGGAATCAGCGGCGCGATGCAACACGTCGCCGGCATGAAGGACGCAAGCCTGATCATCGCCATCAACACGGATCCGAGCGCGCCGATCTTCGAGGTCGCGCACGTCGGGATTGTGGCAGATGTCCTGAAGCTCCTGCCCGCGACGCTGAAAGAGCTCAAGAGTTGATGGCCCGGCGTCCCGGAGCCTTCATCTAAGACTCGCCCAATTCGGAGACGTGGCCCAGCCGCCTCCCCCGCCGGCGGGGTGGTATCGCGCTCCGGCTCCCGGCCGTGCGCCGCCCAACACCTTGGTCATCGGCCTCGTCCTCGCCGTCGTGGTCGTGATCCTGGCCGTTTCGGTCATCGCATTCTCCCTCGCCGGTTCCTCGACGTTCTTCCCACTCGGGTTCGCGCCGTTCCTCTGCGTGCCGTTCCTGTTCGTCATCATCTTCATCATCGTCGCTCTGTCGTCGGCCTCGAGCCGGCGAACGATCCCGCCCCCGCCGCCGATCCAGCAGCCGATGGTCCCCGCGGGCCAGCAAGGCCCCGTGGCCCTGAGCTGTCCGAACTGCGGCGGACCGCCGACGAACGTGGACCGTTTCGGCATCGCGACCTGTTCCTACTGCGGCACGCGGTTCCTCGTCCGGTGAGGCATGCCGATCTGAGGTGAGTCGACGCCCCGGGAAATCGCCGTCGAGCTGCCTCGGACCTCGTACTACACGGGCGAAGTGATTGAGGGTACGGTCGTGATCGAGACGACGCGGGAGGTATCGAGCCGCGGGCTGTACGTCGACTTCACCGGCACCGAGGAGACCGTCATCACGCGGAGCGCCGGGAAGACGACCGTCACGTATCGATCGAAGGCCACCGTCGTGCAATGGCGCCTCCCGGTGCGCGGCGAGGAGTCGATCCCCCCCGGGACGTACCGGTATCCCTTCCAGTTCCAGATTCCGGCGCACGCCCTCCCTTCGTACGCGGGCCGACACGCGAGTGTGAAATACATCTTGAGCGCGCGACTCGACGTCCCCCTCTGGCTCGACACCGTGTGGACGACGGAGATTTACGTGTTCTACGACCGCCCGAGCGTCCGCACGTTCGCCCAGCCCGTCCGGTTCCGGTCCGGCGGCCAAGGCCCCGAAGTCTACGTGGAGCTGGACGGCGACCGGTTCTTCGCCCGCGAGCTCATCGGTTGCCGGATCACGCTGAGCCGCACCGAGAACGCCCGGATTCGCCGGGTGTACACCCGACTCCTCGGCGGCGAATGGGCGAAGGCGGACGGCCAGCAGGAGACGACGGAGACCTACCGCACGGAGGTGTCCGTGCCGATGGAGCAGATCCGCGTCGGCGTGCCGTTCACGTTCGAGATTCCGATTCCCGCGGATGTCGCATCGAGCTACCGCGGGGCATATTCATATTACAGCTACATCCTCCAAGTGGGCCTCGACATCGCATGGGGATTCGACATCATCGCGCAGACCCCGATCGTGATCGTGCGGTAGGCCATCCCGGCGGCCCGGGCGCATGCTGCAAGTCAACCTTAAATAAGGTTAACTTCCGGGCGCCAACCTTTTGCCCGCCATGGTCCTTCCCGAATTCGTGGCGCGGCGAGCCCTCCTTTCCGAGGACGAGATCGCGGCCCTCCTCCGCGAGGTCCCGGGTTGGACTCGCGCGGGCAAAGCGATCGAGCGCACCTGGAAGTTCCGCGACTTCTCCGAGGCGCTCGCGTTCATCAACAAGGTGGGCGCGCTCGCGGAAGCGATGAATCATCATCCGGACATCGCGAATTCGTGGGCGACGGTCCGGCTCACGCTGACCACGCACGACAAAGGCGGCCTCACGAACCTCGACTTCGATCTGGCGAAGAAAATCAACAGTCTCTAGGCCCAGCCGAGCAGATGGTCGAGGGACCAGGCGCCGGGGCCCAGGAACGCGAGGACCAGGGCGAACGCCGCGTACGCCACGTCGAGCTCGTATCCGAGGACGAACTTCTTCTTCAGTTTCGTCTTCGAGAAGATCGTCGTCGCGGTCATTTCCAGGACGAAGAGAACGGCTACGATCTGGGTCAGGAACCCCATGATCAGGGCGAGGCTCCCGAAGAATTCGAGCAACGTGAACAGGAGCGCGAACACCGCTCCGCCGGGCCACCCGGTCCCCTTCACGAAACCGATCGGCTTCCTCACGTCCTTGATCTTCGGCCAGCCGTGGACCAAGAACAAGGCCCCGAGGGCCACGCGCCCGACGAGAGCCGCGACATCTGGGTATGCAGCGAAGACCATGGGTCTGCCCCCTCGGGCCCTCTCTGGCGGCCGCGGTAGAAAAACCTTTCACGGCGGGTGACGAGGTGACCGTGGCGTCTACGAGAGCGACCGTTCGAGGAGCTCCGCGATGTCGAACCGGCGGATGTCCTCGCGGTCCTTCGTCTTCGCGGCGTCGTCGAGCATGATCAGGCAATACGGGCACGCGGTGGCGACAGCGTTGGCCCCCGTCTCCTCGATGTGGCTCAATCGGCGGTGGTTCACCCTCTCGCCCGTCCGCTCGTCCATCCACATTCGGGCCCCGCCCGCACCGCAACAGAATCCGCGATTGCGGCATTCGCGCATCTCGACGACGCGCACGCCCGGGATCCGGTACAGCACGTCGCGCGGCTCATTGTATACGTCATTGTAACGGCCGAGGTAGCAGGGGTCGTGGTACGTCAGGAACTCAAGGACGTCCCGCGTCGGTTTCAGCCGTCCCTCGCGAATGAGTTCCTGGAGGAACTGCGAGTGGTGGACGACCTCGTACGCCCCTCCGAAGTCTGGGTATTCGTTCTTGATGGCGTTGAAGCAGTGCGGACAGCTCGCGACGATCCGCTTGACCCCGTATCCGTTCAGCGTGGCCACGTTCGCCCGGATCATCGTCTGCGCGAGGTACTCGTTGCCGATCCGGCGCGCCGGGTCTCCGGTGCACTTCTCCTCGGCGCCGAGGATCGCGAACCGGACGCCTGCCTTCTTCAAGACGCGGGCGAAGGCCTGTGCGACCTTCCGATTCCGGTCGTCGAAGGAGGCTGCGCAGCCGACCCAATACAGCACGTCGACCGGCTCCTTCGCTGCAATGGTCTCTGCCAGCGTCCGAACCCCGAGCCCTTCGGCCCACCGTCCCCGCTGGTCCCATCCGATGCCCCACGGGTTGTAGTTCGTCTCGATGTTCCGCAGCATGTCCATCGACTCGGGAGGGATCTTTCCCTGGGTCAGCACCAGGTTCCTCCGCATGTCGATGATCTTCGGCACGTGCTCGTTCATCACCGGGCATTCATACACACAGGCGTAGCACGTCGTGCACGCCCAGATCCCCTCGTCCGTGTGGACGGTCTGGAACATGTCCGGCAGGCCGTCGACCTGCCCTCCCACGATTGCACCGCCTTGGTCGTTCAGCGTGTCCCGGATGTTCGTGATGATTCGCATCGGGTTCAGCGGTTTGCCCGTCGCGTTCGCGGGACACGCGGCGGTGCACCGTCCGCATTCCGTGCACGCGTAGCCGTCGAGGAGCCCCCGCCATGAGAGCTGCTCGACGCGGCTCACCCCGAACGTCTCGGACTTCTCCAAGTCGACCGTCTTCAGGGCGCCCTTCGGCGTGAGGTCCATGAAGAACGTGTTCACGATCGCGAAGATGATGTGGATGTGCTTCGAGTGCGGGACGTACGCCAGGAAAGAGAACAGGAGGACGACGTGTGTCCACCACAACGTCCGCCACCACAACGCCGGGTCGGCGCCGAAGATCGAGGTGCTCGCAATCGCCGACGAAATCGGCTTCCATTCCGGGAGGGCGATGGTCCCGGCCGCGGCGTCGGCCGCATTGAAGAGGAGGAACGAGATGACGATTCCGAGGATGAAGCAGAGGACGATCGTCGCGTCGCGCATCCCTTCATGCATGAGTTTCTTCGGTCGGATCACATAGCGGCGGTAGAGGGCCATCCCGACTCCGATCGCCGCCAGGACGGCGATGACCTCTTCCGCCAGGTAGAGCGGGCCGGTGAGCGAGAAGCCCGCGATCGTGGGGGTCGGGACCCGCCAGCCCGGAGCGTACGCCTGTGCCGTGATCTCCACGACGCTCGCGCCGAGGATTACGAACGCCCAGAAGATGAACGAGTGGAGCACGCCCGCGTACCACTCGCGCGCGACCTTCCGTTGGAAGATCCCATACACGACGAAGTTCTTCAGGCGCGTCGGAAGGCGGTCCCACCGCGGCTCCTTCCGCTGGGCGGTGAATAGGTACCGAAGCCGGAGGTACATCTTCCGCCCGAAGATCGACAAGGCGACCGCGAGGAAGGCGGTCACCGCGACCGTGTCGAGGGCGGTCAGGGCCATGTTCCCTCGAGGAAAGCGCCCTTCCCTTTTCAACCCGCGGGTGTTGCGAGGACGATCAGTTTCCGATGGTCCGCGGTCACGGCTTCTCGTCGCCATCCTCCCCAGACACCGACGATCCGCCAACCCGACTGTCCAAGGCTCCCGGCGACGTCCCTCGGCGTGAGGAGTGTGAGCTCCGCGTACGAATCGGTACGGTGCTTCAGATCCTCGCCGATTCGCTCGTAGAACTTCCACTCCAATCGCAGCACGCCGGTCACCGCGTCGAACGACCGGAACTCGTGCTGCTCCAGCGACCCGATCGTGTGGAAGGCGAACGGCCGCCCTCGAGACGCGAAGAAGTCGCGGTTCAGCAGGTCCAAGACGAGCCGCCCTTCGGGGCGGACGTGTGCCGCAAGGCGACGAAGGAACGCGACGTCGTCCGCGGTGGGCGCTCGACCCAGCGCATGGTCCAAACAGAGAATCGCATCGAATCGGGCCCCCGCAGGCAATCCGGGGAGCGAGTCGCGGGACGCGGTCGCGAAGTGCAGACGGCTGCCGACGGCATCGGGAATTCGCTCGGTGGCCGCGGCGATTCCCATCTCGTTCGGATCGACGGCCGTGATCTCGAATCCGGCCTCCGCGAGCCCAATCGCCCGTCGGCCGATTCCGCACGGCACATCGAGCAGGTGGGCCCCGTGTGCGATGCCCTCCTCCTCGAGGAACATTCGAATCGCCTCGACGTCCTCCAATGGCGGGCGAACGATTCCGGCGGGCACTCATCGCCTCCCGACGACCACCTGGGTCGGGCTGTCGATCGAGGGCGCGTCCATCTTGAATCCGCCGAATGCTTCGGTCGGATGCCACCCGCCACGGACCAGGAGTCGGCGTAGCTCGTGGAGGCTGTAGATGCAGTGATCGATTGGCACCGTCAGGATGTGATCCAGGTCCACTCCATTCCTCCGGAAAAAGCGCCACTCGTTCCGCATCCGGGAGGTCACGAGGTCCAGGTGCCGCTGCTCGATGTGGACGAGGTCGCCCAACGCCTCGTAGCCTTGCGGGTCGAAATGCCGGACGACGAAGTCTCGGTTCACGATGTAGATGACCAGGATGCCTCCGGGGCGGACCAGCTTTCCGTACTCCTGGAGGATTCGGACGTCCGTCTCTTCATCGTAATACCCGAGGGAGGTCCAGAGGTTGAGGGCCGCGTCGAATGGCCCTTCGGTCACGGGGACCGCTTCTGTGAGCCGGCGGAGGTCTCCGATGCGATACGTCGCGCGATCGGCTACGCCCTCTTGGCGCGCGAGTTCGGTCGCGCGCGCGACGAACACCGGGGACAGGTCTACCCCCACAGTCCGGTAGCCCATCTTCGCGAGGCGCGTCGCGTGCCGTCCGATGCCGCACGGCGCGTCGAGAATTCGGCCGCCTGCAGGAACGCCAAATCGCTCCAGGATTGCGTTCAGGTCGCGCGCTTGCTCCTCGCCCTTGGACCAAGCATTCTCATGGACCGCGAGGAACACCTCCGGATGGCGAAGGAACAGGTCTTCGGTCCAGTGGGCCGCGGCCATCGGCTCGCGATGTTCCTTGCCTTATTTGGCGGTGTCGCGGGACCTTTTGACGCTTCCTTGCGGCTTGTGGAACGGCTGCACGATGCCGTCCGGGTCCTGCTCGCGGATTCGCGCGGTCAATCTTCCGACGTCGGATGCACCGTAAATTTCGTCGTATGCTTCCGGAGCAATCTCGGCCAGAGCCGCGTCGGGCGTCACGAGAACGAGGACGATTTCCGGCGAGTGTTGCTGCAGGAATCCCGTGAGGCGTCGGACGGTGCCGCTCCGCGCCGAACCAATCGGCTCGACGAGGAACAGGATCGGACCGCGGCGCGCGACGATTGCCGGCTCATAGTTCGTCGAGCCCCCGCGGGCATCGTACACCCGGAACCGGAGGGAGCGATGTTCGTGAGGCAGCTCCTGGCGCTCCATCTCGAGGCAGATGACCGTCTCGAGGTTCGACCGGCACGCGTGGCCGGCGCGGCGGGTCACCGGCCCGCCCCGTCCATCGCATCGATGACCGCGCGAGCAAAGGCGGACGTGCGGACTTCCTTGGCCCCCGGCATCTGGCGTGCGAGGTCGTACGTGACGACCTTCGATCCGACGACCGACTTGACGGCCGATCGCAAGCGGACCGCGGCGTCCCGCCAGCCCAGGTACTCGAGCATCATCACACCCGCGAGCATTTCCGCGGTCGGGTTGACCTTGTCCATCCCGGCGTATTTCGGCGCGCTCCCATGCACCGGCTCGAACAGCGCGTGGGCGTCTCCGATGTTCCCGCCGGCCGCCACGCCCAGCCCGCCGATCTGAGCCGCGGCCGCGTCGCTCAGGTAGTCCCCGTTCAGGTTCGTCGTCGCGAGGACGTCGTATTCTTCCGGCCGCAGGAGGAGCTGCTGGAACATGTTGTCCGCGATGACGTCCTTGATCACGATCTTGCCATCCGGCACCTTGCCGCCGTGCGACTTGACGACATCGTCCCAGGGGATTGTCGATTCTCGAAACTCGATCTTCGCGACTTCGTAGCCCCAGGTGCGGAACGCGCCCTCCGTGTACTTCATGATGTTTCCTTTGTGCACGAGGGTCACGGACTTCCGACCGTTGTCGATCGCGTACCGGATCGCCTTCCGGACCAGACGCTTCGAGCCGGTCTCGCTCACGGGCTTGACGCCGATCCCGCTATCCGCGCGCACGCGGACGTGGAACTCCGTGTCGAGGATCTCGATCAGCCGCCGCGCTTCCGGGGTCCCTTTTTCCCATTCGATCCCGGCGTACACGTCCTCGGTGCCTTCGCGGAAGATGACGATGTCGAGGCGCTCCGGATGCGTGACGGGGCTCGGGACGCCGGGAATCCAGTAGACGGGTCGGACGTTGGCGTAGAGGTCGAGCGTCCTCCGCAACGTCACGTTCAGGGAGCGGAAACCTCCGCTCACCGGCGTGGTCAGCGGTCCCTTCAACCCGACGACGTACTCTCGGATCGCGCCGAGGGTGGCCTCCGGGAGCATGTCGCCGTACTGGAACATGGCTCGTTCTCCGGCGGGGACCGGGTACCAGGCGATTCGCCGACGTCCGCCGAAGGCGCCGTCGACCGCGGCGTCGATCGCGCTCCGGGCGGCCCGCACGACGTCCGGGCCGATGCCGTCGCCCTCGATCAGCGGGATGATCGGGTCGTCCGGGACTCGAAGCCCGCTCTCCGCGATCAATATCTTGTGGCCCGCCTCCGGGGACCGGAGGACGAGGCGTTCCGACGGCATGCACACCGCCTCAGGACCGCTCGTCGAGGGGAACGTACACGAGGTCTTTCGGGCCCACGTACCAGTCGAGCGGCCTCAGGAGGCGATTGTCCTCCCAGTACTCGATGACCTGGGCCGTCCATCCGGCGATCCGCGCGATCGCGAAGACCGGGGTCAAAAGGTCCGTCGGAATTCCGAGGCCGCGGAAGACCAGACCGGCGTAGAAGTCCACGTTCGGATAGATGTGTTTGGAGGCGAGCTGTCGCACGACGGTGTCCTCGATCGCGGTGGCGATCCGGTAATCCGTGTCGTCACCGCTGATCTCCGCGAGGCGGCGGGCGTAGTCCTTGAGGATGAGGGCCCTAGGGTCGTACGTCTTGTAGACGCGATGGCCGAACCCGAAGACCTTCTCTTTGTTCCGCAAGGTGTTCAGGACGAACTCCTCCGCCGCCTCCGGTCGGCCGATCCGCTCGATCGTGTTGAGGGACGCCTCGATCGCGCCGCCATGGAGGGGCCCCTTGAGCGTCGAGATCGCGGCGGTGATTGTGCTGTGGAGATCGGCGAGGGTCGACGCGGCGACCGTCGCGGCGAACGTGGACGCGTTCATCGCATGGTCCGCGTAGAGAATCATGGCCACGTCCATCATCCGCGCGTGGTCGGCATCGGGCCTCCGGCCCGTCATCATCCGAAGGAAATCTTCCGCGTGGCCGAGCTTTGGATCGGGACGCACGATACGTTGGCCCTTTCGGATTCGCTCGTGCGTGGCCACGATCGTCCCGAACTGGGCGACGAGTCGACGGGCTTTGCGCATGTTCGCGGCGCGCGTCATGTCGTCGCGTTCCGGATCGAAGCTGTACATGAACGAAACGGCGGTTCGGAGGACGTCCATCGGCGGAGCGTGCTCCGGCATCGAACGGAGCAGCCGCAAGACGGACGGCGGGAGGGTGCGCGCCGTGGCGAGGTCGGCCTTTGCCTTCTCGAGCTCTTCTCGATTCGGGAGATGTCCCTCGAGGAGCAGGAACACGGTCTCCTCGAACGTCGAGTGTGCCGCCAGGTCTCGGATATCGTACCCGCGATAGAGGAGGCGCCCGCGTTGGCCGTCGACGAAACAGATCGACGTTTCCTTGACGTAGATGTCATCGAGGCCCTTGTCGATTCGTGGGCCGGCGAGGTCGGTCTTCAGGGGGGAGACCATGTCCGTCGCCTCAGGAACGGCTGCCCGTGAGGATAGGGGATGCTAAGCTCGGTGCAATATTAAAGCTGAAGGTTGTGTCGCGACGGACGAGCGTCAGAGGGGAATCCGGAGGATGGCATCCGCCATCATTCCGACGAGGACAATCGCGAGGTAGATCCCGGAGAACTTGTAGCCGGCCCAGGCGTTCTCCGGACTTGGATGGGCGATGAATTTCGCGGTGAGGCCGAGGAGCACGACGCCCGAGACGATGGCGACCGCGAGGTATACGGCATCGAATACGGACGTGAAGAAGAATCCAATGCTCGCGATGGCCACGATCGCGGTGGAGCCGGCGATCGCCAACGCGGAGGTCCGCTCGCCCCACACGGCCGGGAGCATCGGGAGGCGCGCCCGCCGGTAGTCTTCGCGACTTCGGTACGCGAGGGCCCAGAAGTGTCCAGGCGTCCAGAGGAAGACCAAGAGGGCGATGAGGACCGCCTGCAGGCTGATCGAATTCGCCACAGCCGCCGACCCAGCGAGCGCGGGGCACGAACCCGCGAATCCGCCGATGACGATGTTGCTCACGTGGGTCCGCTTGAGTCCGACCGTGTAGACGCCAATGTAGACGGCATAGCCGAGGCCGATCATCACGGCCGTCAAGGGGTTGATGCCGAGCCCCGCGATGGCGAGGCTCAGGATGAGCAATGCGACGCCAAACTCGAGGGCGTGGGCCGGCGGCTCGATTCGGTGCTGAGGCAACGGTCGGCTCCGGGTCCGATGCATGACCGAGTCGAGGTCTCGGTCCAGATAGTGGTTCGTCGCGCTCGCGCCCGCGGCCCCCAGGAGACCCGCGAGCATCAGGAGGCCGAACCGCCAGGCGTCCACCGCGGCCCCGCTCGTCGCAATATACCCGGCGGCCGCGACGAGCAGCAGGAGGGCATCGATCCGGAGCTTCATCAGTTGCGCATAGTCCGAGACCGACGCCATCGAGAATTCGCTCGCGCGCTAATCTCGCGGCGCTCTTAATCCTTTGTCGCTGCGCGCCGAACTCCGCGGCGTGTGCGTTGTTCTCGGGCCCGCTTGCGTTGGTACCAATCGCAATCGCGCCGGACGGGGCACTCGCCGCACCGAGGGTTGCGGGCTTTGCAGAGCGTACGGCCGTGGGCGATGATGGCGAGGTGCCAAGCCTTCCGCTTCTCGGGCGGGGTCCATCGCTCGAGGGCCGCCCGGATCGACTCGTAATCCGTTCGGCGGACGAGGTTCCACCTCCGAGCGATGCGGGCGATGTGCGTGTCGACCGGGAACGTCGGATGACCGGCGGCCATCGCGAGGACGACATCGGCGGTCTTCGGCCCGACACCGGGAAGGGCCATCAGTTCCTCCCGCGCGGGCTTCGTTGGCAACGCCAAAATCCGTTCGAGGCGATTCCCGCCCTCGTCGTCGAGGGCTCTCGCGACGCCGCGGATTCGCGGTGCCTTCTGCGTCGCAAGACCCGCATGCCAGATCGCCTTTGCGATCTCCCGGTCCGGTGTGTCGGCGAGTCGTTGCGGGGTGATCGCGCCGACCTTCGCGCGCAGGTCGTTCAGGCCGCGGCGCTCGTTGGCGACCGTCGTGCTCTGGGACAGGATGGTCGAGATCAAGATCTCGAACGGGGTCATCCCGCGACTCCAGTCCTGCACCGGGTAGCGGGACTCGAGGATTCGCATCGTGCGGGTGAAGGCCCGGCGGTCCACGCCTCGGAAAGGTCGATGGGAGAAAAAGATGTGTCAGCCGCTCACGAAGGAGCGGACCATCGTGATCACGTTGCGCGGCCGCTCGCGGAGTCGCCGGGTGAAGTAGGGGAGCCAATTCGGCCCGTACGGGATGTACTCCGCGACCTGGTGTCCGGCCCGGACGAGATCGACCTTGAGCGGATCGCGGACTCCCTGCAACATTGCGAACTCGAACGGAGTGGGGTGCGCCTTCGCCAAGGCGAGCGCCCGGTCGATCATTCGCCCGTCGTGGCTCCCGACCGCAAAGTGACGGGCCCTCGCGAACAGCATCTCGAGGTGCGCGAGATACGCCCGGTCGATTTCCGACCGGGTCCGGTAGGCGATGTCCGGCGTCTCCTTGTAGGCGCCCTTCACCAGGCGGACGCGGGCACCCTCCCGGATGAGCCGGTCGAGGTCCTCCGCCGTCCGTTTGAGGTTTGCCTGCAGGCAGATCCCGACGCGGTCGTATCGAGCCAGGAGCTGCTCACCGATCCAGATCGTGTCGTCCGTCGTGTTCGCACTTTCCATGTCGAGCCACAAGACCCGACCGGTCGCTCTCGTCGCTTCGAGGACCGGGATCATCTCGGACAGCGCGTACGCTCGATCGATCAAGACTCCGAACTGGGTCGGCTTGAGGCTCACCTCCCCGCGGATGCCCTCGGCCTGCATGGCCGCGACCAGGCTGAGGTATTCGCGGCGCGTCGCCTCGACCGGTGCTTTCTCGCGATAGTGCTCCCCGAGATGGTTCACGAGGGCGTCGATCCCGCGGGCGTTCGCCTCTCTCGCCACGCGGAGCGCATCCGCCATCGTCTCCCCGGCGACCCATTGTCGGGCAAACCGGGTGACGAGCCCCATCGGTCGGCGCGAACCCCGCCGCGGACTCAAATAAGTTCCGAACCGACTAGGAACGAGCGGCTCACACCGGTTGCTGGCAGGCCATGCAGAACTGGACGAACTCGGGGTTCAGGCGACCGCAGTTGCGACAGCGGACGCGAACATCGGACGTGCGCTCGGCGCGCTCGCGGGCCGTGTTCCCTACGTTCCCCGCTCCGGTCACCACGCCGACCAGAAGGAAGATCCACCAAAGACGGATCAGCCAGCCTCCGATTCCGGCGAGGACGCCTCCGATCACGAAGAGCATGACGGCCCCGAAGAACGATTGGAAGAACGCGGTCACCGAGAAAGACGAGCTCGTCGCCTGACCGATTGTCCCCGTGAGGAAGTTGAGGAACCCGTAGAGGATCAGCAGGATGCCGATGATCAAGAGGGCGGCTCCGACCAGGACGACGGTCACCGCGCCCCAGCCGAACGGAAGGCTCGCGGCGGTCCTCCGAATCGGGGATGCCGCGTAGTAAGGGGAGGGTGCGACCATGGGGATTGCGGTCCTCGGCGGCTCGGTGGGCTTCGTGTCTGCGTCGATATCCCGTGGGATAAATGTTTCAGCGGTTTTCCCAACGGTGGTATTCAGGGACCCCGGCCCTCGGCGCCGGATGTGAGGGGGCGGAATCCCATTGCTCCCGTGTCGAATTCTCTCGAGCAATGTCTTAAGTCTCACCGACGTCGTTTGGACGGTCGATGGACTTCAACGCGAAGCTCGACCAGGCGCGGACCCTCGCCGACGTCTTCGAGCTGGTGAAGCGGGCCGTCGAGGCTGTCCTCGGACGCACGCGGGCGGGCCTGATGCTCGCCCTCGCGGATCTCGGTAACCATCCGCAGGGGTTCCTCGGTGCGTTCTATCCGGTCGCGAGCAACGTGATCGTGATGAACAAGGTCCCCCTCCTTCGAATTCAGGAGACGAACCCGCGGCTGTACAAGCCCTACGCGTTCTACGTCCTCTTGCATGAGTACCTGCACTCGATCGGCTTCGTGGACGAGCGGGTGTGTCGCGAGCAGGCACACCGGGTCCTCGAGACGCTGTTCGGAGTCGATCATCTCGTTACGCAGATTTCCGCCGACACCGCCCGGTTCTTCCCGAACCTCGTCTTCCCGGACGCCGCGTGGCAGCCGTCGCAGCTGGCCCTCGAGTTCGTCCCCGGGTTCGACCGGGGCTCGGCATCCTACATCAGGTGAGACCGCTCCGCGGCCGCGCCGAATAACTACAAATAGACGGCGTCGCTACGCCGCCGGGGGAGGCGGGAGATGGCGGTCGCCGCGTGGCGGAAGGGAGTCGCGGAATTCATCGGGGCGTTTACGCTGATTTTCATCGGTGCCGGCGCCATCCTGACGGCCGGTTCGACGAGCACCTCGGATCTCGTCTTGGTCGCCCTCGCGCATGGACTCGCTATTGGGGTCATGGCGTCCGCCTTGGCCCACATCTCCGGAGGGCACTTCAATCCGGCAGTAACGCTCGGTGCGCTGGTCGGCCGACAGCTTTCCGTACGCCTAGCGATGGTGTACTGGATTGCGCAACTGTTGGGCGGGGTGGGGGGAGCTCTTGCGCTCGCAGCCGTGTTCCCAGCGGCCATTTGGCAGCCTTACCATCTCGGCACGCCCACGCTCGGGACCTCCGCATCACTCGGTTGGGATGTAGGAATCGGGACCGGGATCCTCGTGGAGGCGATCCTCACGTTCTTCCTCGCATTCGTCGTATTTGGGACCGGAATCGATCCAAAGGGTTCCTTCAATGCGGTGGGCGGCTTCGCGATTGGGCTGACGATCACGATTGACATCTTGATGGGTGGTCCGCTAACAGGCGCCGCCATGAATCCCGCGCGCTGGTTCGGTCCGGCCATCGTCGCTCAGTTTTTCGACAACTGGTACGTGTACTGGATCGGGCCGTTCATCGGCGCAATCGTCGCGGGCCTGTTGTACGCCAACGTGTTCCTCGAGAAGCCTCGATAAACGCCTCACGCTCGCTGCGCGCAACCTTGACTCGCGCAGTTTCACATTACGTAAGAAATGTTTAAATCGGTTCGCTGGGTGCCCAATTTGGTATGATTCGCGGGACGGCTCCGGCGAAGGCGGTGGCGGTGCCAAAACCCGCCGTTCAAGAGCCCCCCGTCAAGTTTCGATCCGGCAAACACACCGTGATCGTGAAGGAAGTTTTCGACATTGCCCCGAAGTTTCCGCAGACGTACCTGATCCGGTTCACCTTCGAAAATGAGCCCGTGTTCGACTTCGAGCCCGGGCAGTTCATCTCGATCTTCGCGGAGAAGGATGGCAAGCGCATCTCCCGCCCGTATTCGATCGCGTCATGGCCGGAGAACAAGGACTACCTCGAGCTCTGCATCAAAATCGTCGAGGGCGGGTTCATGTCGAACTACCTCTACCACGTCTCCCCGGGGACGAAGCTCCAGTCGATCGGGCCGTTGGGGCGCTTCGTGATCCCGGAGCCGATTCGGTACGATACCGTCTTCGTTGCCACAGGGACCGGGGTCGCGCCGTTCGTCTCGATGTTGGGCCACATCTGGGCGCAGGGCCTCGACGCGGGCCATGAGTTCCACGTCGTGTTCGGCGTGCGTTACGTGCACGACCTGATCTACCGCAGCCTGATCGAGAAGTGGGAGCGAGAGCATTCGAATTTCCACTTCTACCCGACGATTTCGCGTCCCGAGACGCCGGATTGGAAAGGCCGCGTGGGATACGTCCAGAAGGTCATCGAGAACGACATCAACGACTACGGGAACAAGCAGGTCTTCATCTGCGGCTTGCACGACATGGTCGAGGACGTGAAGAACCTCTGCCAGCGCCTCGGATTCGCGTACGTGCGATTCGAGAAGTGGGACTGAGACCGGCCTCGCTATCGCAGCCGGATCCAGACCTTCCCAACGATTTCTCTCAATGAGATCGGTCCGAATGCACGACTGTCTCGGCTACGATCGGCGTTGTCGCCCGCCACACGGATCTGCGTAGCATCGGGGACATCGAAAACTCGTTTCACCAGGAATCGCTGGGGCGTCTCCGGATCCTGCACGACGACCAGGTCACCTTTCACAGGTGGGTGGAACTTGTACGCCCACCGGTTCACCAGGACGTAATCGCCCGGTTCCAAGGCAGGCCGCATGCTATCGTCCTCGACCCTGAAGCGGCGGAGAGGGAACATCGCGGACGGAATCACTTGAACTTTGGGTAGACGGTCAGGCGCTCCGTGGGGTAGGGCGCCTTCGCGGTGATCGTCTCGAATCCTTTCGTCTTCCAGAAGATGGACGCGATGTCGTTCGTCGCCTTCAGGAGGTCCTCGGCCGCCTGGAGGTTGATCTCCTGGCGCGCCTTCGAACCGGTCTTGAGCGCCTTCCACACGAGATCGTGGAGTTCTGGGAACGTCTTCAGGTGCTCCGGCTTGAAGTAGTCGGCCCAAAGGATGCGAAGCTCATTCTTCGCGATCTCCGAGTGTTGCTCTTTCGTGGCGATGTACCGCGCAAGCTTGTTCGTGTACTCCTGGCGCTGCTCCGGCGTCGCACTGGCACCGGGCTTGTCGAGTTGGTTGATCAGGTCGACCATTCGGACGACCGTGTGGGCGGCGAGTTGCGCATGGTGCGGATCGTAGATGCCGCAGGGGATGTCGCAGTGCGCGTACGCGATCGGAGCCGGAGAAATCCGGTCGAGCCAGCGGGCCAGCAAGTACAGCAGTGACATGGTCGCCTCGTAGCGGATTCGGTTATTTAAACGTGCGGCGGGCTCCGATCTCGGAGACGGCAGACGGGGAATCACGCCAATCTTATCATCACGCAATACGCTTCGCGTCTTCCTTGAAGCCTGGCTACAGGAACGTCGGGCAACTGCGGACCGAGTACAAGGCGAAACGTCCCGCCATCGAGGCCCGGTTGGAGGACTTCCGCCGCGCGGGACGTTTGGCGGACGAGCGACTCTTCGAGGAACTGTGCTTCTGCATCGTGGCCGTTCAGTCGAAGGCCCGAGCGTCCGATGCGGCCGTTGCCGCTCTCAGAGAGACCGAACTCCTCTGGTCCGGTGAAGCGGCGGAGATCGCGGCGTTCCTGCGTCATCGCACGCGCTTTCACAACCACAAAGCCGCGTACATCGTTCGCGCGCGAGACCGTTTGTTTCCGGAAGGCCGTGGCGAAATCGCGAAGACCTTGGATTCGTTTTCCTCCTCGATGGACGCTCGCGATTGGCTCGTCCGCGAGATCCATGGCTTGGGCCTGAAAGAGGCAAGTCACTTCCTTCGGAACACGGGCCGAGGGGAAGACCTCGCGATTCTGGACCGTCATATCCTCAGGAACCTCATCCGCCATGGCGTGGTGCGGCGCCTGCCGCAGACCTTGACCGCGAGGCGGTACTTGGACATCGAGGCGCGAACCCAGCAGTTTTCGCACGAGATTGGAATTCCGATGTCAGCCCTCGATTTGCTGTTCTGGAGCCGAGAGACGGGCGAGATATTCAAGTGAAACCGCGAAGCCGTTCAAGACCGCGTTCGCGGCGACGCGGCATGCTCAACCTCATTCAAGCTTAGTCCGCGGGATCTGTCAGAGAAGCGGCGTGGTCCGAATGCTGATGTATCTCCCGGCGCATCGTGCCGGCGATGGGTGACCCCTCCCCGACCGAGGTTCGCACATGGCTGCTCGCGTGGTATGATGCAAATCGCCGGGACCTACCCTGGAGGCACACGCGAGACCCCTATCGAATCTTGGTCGCCGAATACCTTCTTCAGCGGACTCGGATTGCAAGCGGGACGCCGTACTACGAACGGTTCCTCGAACGGTTTCCCACGGTCCGCGATCTCGCAGCCGCCCCCCTCGATGACGTCCTCGCCGTCTGGGAGGGCCTGGGCTTCTACGGGCGGGCCCGGAACCTGCACGCGGCGGCCCAGTCGATCGTCCAGCGGCACGGCGGCAAGGTCCCTCGCTCGTACGACGAGCTGACGTCGCTCCCGGGGATCGGGCCGTACACCGCCGGTGCGGTGGCCAGCATCGCCTTCGGGATTTCGGTGCCCGCCGTGGACGGAAACGTCACACGGGTGATTGCTCGCTTGTTTCGGCTCCGCGAGAATGTGACGGCGGGAGCGGTCCGCAGGCGAATCGCGGAAATTGCCGCGCAACTTGTCTCCCCTGAGCGGCCGGGTGCCTTCAACCAGGCATTGATGGAACTCGGTGCCACGGTTTGCACGCCCATCGCGCCGGCGTGCGTGAGCTGTCCTGTTGAACGGTTGTGCTTGGCCCGTGCGGCCGGCGAGGAACGAGAGCTGCCTATCTCCTCTCGGCCTCGGTCCCCGCGTGCGGTGACCGTTGTCTTCGGGCTCGTAACCGCGAACGGGCGGGTCCTCCTCGTCCGGCGACCGAAAGGGCAACTGCTCGGCGGGCTGTGGGCCCTTCCGGGCGGAGAGAGGAACGGGCCTTCGGAGAGCACGGATCTCAAGGGATCGATTCGGTCTCAGGCGGGGATCGAGGTTCGTGTCGGCCCGCGATGGTCGCGCGTGGACCGCACCTTCTCCCACCGGAAGTGGTCCGGATCGATCTACCGCTGCTCCCCGGTCCGGCGTCCAAAAGAGACCGGTTCGGTCCGCTGGGTTCTCCGGGAGGAGGCGTTGTCGCTTCCTCTAGTGCCGTTCCATCGCGATGCGATCAAGGCCCTCGCGGGACTCGAGTCATTCGAGAGCCGATAATATCCATCTCAACCGATAAATATCTGGCCCGAATCC
>Ga0209239_1000303_pt1 | contig 28174 bp, 28 predicted proteins | sample GraSoi013_2_20cm_FD_185824 | JGI IMG/M metagenome (GOLD analysis project Ga0209239, IMG submission 185824) | Grasslands soil microbial communities from the Angelo Coastal Reserve, California, USA - Sample 10_02_2013_2_20cm (SPAdes) (version 2) | ecosystem: Environmental > Terrestrial > Soil >...
ATGCCGGGCTAATCAACAGTCGGATCACGCAGACGGTTAAGCCAGGATTCCAGATACTATTCTCACTCTATCTGAGCCGTCTACGAACCAGAGTCGCCCCAAGCGTGAGGGCGACAAACCCGGCCATCTCCATATAGAGAGCTGAACCTAAGGAAGTAGTTGAGGCAGTTGGATCGTTAGCGCCTGAGTGTGAAGGGAGGTGAACTGCGAGAGTAAGGTTGTTATTTGCAAGATCGGTTTCCCCCGGTACGGGACTGGCAACCACGTCGAGCAGATATGTGCCGGGTCGGAGACCTGTCGTGTCCCAAACGAACGATATGGTGACGGAATTTCCGATTCGAAGATTCTGCACAACCTGTGATGCTACACTGGCGTTGTCGCAGTAGAATGTAACATTGAAGGTTTCTGATACATCCCCTAGATTCCTGACAGTCACACCCACCGTAGTAGAGCGTCCGGGCGTGACGACGCTATCCGCTAGGGATACGTTCTCAACAGCCACATCGTGTTGGATTGGAGAGAAGATGGTGACTAGGTTCTGGTCCGTGCTCATCGACAGTTCCAGATTATCCGTTGCCGGAAGACTTGTGGCATTATCCTGCCACTCACTGAGCTTGTAGCCGTCCTCGGGGATCGCTGAGACGTTTACGATGGTACCCGAAGTGTAGGTGTAGTTTCCGGGGTGGGGAAAGCTTGATCCTCCACCCGTACTGGAGATTGAGAGGCTGTGTACTGGAAGAGGTTGCCAGGTGATGAGAGTACCCCACGCGTTGGGAGCAACCGCGCCGAAGAGGGCTGTTCCTGGAGTATCCGACCAGTCTCCAGCAGGCCACCAGACCCAGTTGATTCTCTGAGGTGCATGTGCCTCAAGAAGTTCAGTCAATGTCTTGATGAAATGAATATTGGTCTCGCAATAACCAGATGCACCATTGGCTACTAGGTCCGGGCAATTGATGGCGGTCCCATTGCTGAAGGTCCTTTGAGTGGGGCCGGGGCCTCCTTCTGTATTCAAGGCTGGAAAACCTGTCAGGCTGGTTCCGTTGAGGACCGTGTAGTAGTAGCTCCGGGCGACGTCTTCAGCTGCAGTATTGTTCCAAGAATTGTAGTAGACATTGTACGACATGTAAGTGTGAAGGCTGATGAAGACGTGGCCTAACGGATCTGTCACTCTGGGATAGCCGTTTACAGCGGCTGGACAGTCTCCGTTGCCGCTAGGACAGAGATTGCATCCAAAACTGCACAAGTTCTGGACGACCATCCAGTGGGTGTCTCCCATAGTTCTTGCCTGGTCTATCCAACCCTGATAATAGTACCCGAGAAGTGTCGCGTTTCCGTTGAGATTCATCGGCTCGTTTAGTGGTTCCCAAATTATCCTTCCATAACTGGAACTGAAATCCGTCAAGACCGTTCTCCAGAAGCTCAGCCAGCACCCACCAACCGTACTATTCGACACATCCTCATAGCCATGATAGTCAACGATGATCCACATCCCAAGGGTCTCTCCGATTCTGATCGCTCTCTCTAACCTGGTAGAGTTGTAAGGACTCATGAATCCGTTGGGATCAGTGCAGTAGGGCGCGAAGCTGATTCTGATCGTGTTAAGGCCCATCTCTACGATCCTGCGTGCAAGAACTTCCTGGTCACTTGCGTTTTCGAAAGGAAAGACGATGCTTGGGATCGTTGTATTGCTGTACAGGGTATTTTCGACTAGCCGTGAACCACCCCAACCTAGAATTACAGGCGACTGTGGAACAGAATGGGCCCGGTCAGGGATTGTTGCGAGGACAGCCAGCGCTAGGAGAAATAGCGCTAAGAAACTCGAAGCTCTTTTCATCATCGGGCTGGGTGTCATCGCCACCGTGCGAGTTGACTGGAGGGTTCCGACGCGGTCATAACGCAGTCCTGCGAGGATTGACGCAAGCGCTACTTGAATCGTGTGGGGCAGATGTACCCATTTGTATGCTTCGTTAACTCATTCGCCTTGCAGTGTGTTAGAATTCCCGATTAGTGGTGCACTCTGATCGATTGTAGACGTGTCGGTTATATGAAAAGCTGCATGTAGTGATCTTCATCATGAGCAGGCTCAACATCGCAGTCATAGGCGCGGGCTACTGGGGAAAGAAGGTCATAGCCCAGATTCTTGACATAGCCCGGACTGGAGACGCGATAAACCTCTATTCTGTAGCTGACAGTTCACCGATCGCGCTCGAACAGTGTAGAAAAGAATTCGGCCCCCTAAACTATCGGTTAGACTATCGAGAACTACTCTCAGACCCCAAAGTGTCTGCAGTCCATCTATGCTCCCCGAACCAGACCCATTTTGGGATAGCCTCCGAATTTCTCAGACAGGGAAAACACGTTCTAGTTGAGAAGCCTCTGGCTATGAGGTCGAAAGAGGCCTACGAACTCGTTAGACTCGCCAGAGAACATGGAAGTGTCCTCTGCACCGGTCATGTTCACAGATTCAACAATGGCGTCAGAGGACTACAACGGCTAATGGCTAGTGGTGTACTGGGAGACATCTACTACCTCCGCCTCAAATGGACAGGCTTCATGGCTATCCAGAATAACAGAGAAGTAATCACCGACCTAGGACCACATCCCTTCGACATATGCAATAATCTCCTCGAAACCTGGCCCAAGAAGATCTCCTGCAAAGGTAGAGGCTATAGAACGAGCGCGGGATACGAAATGGCATCCATTTACTCTGAACACCCAGGCGGATACGATGCTGGCATCGAACTAAGCTGGCTGGACATGGAGAAGCATCGAGACGTGACGGTAGTTGGTAGCGATGGCACTGCGGAGCTGGACTGTATCGAACAGAGACTAGTTTTACACCGAAAGGGAGCTGTGGAACGCGTGATGGTCGTCCCGAACAACACTCTGAGAGAGGAGATTCTTCACTTTGCCAGATGCATCGAGTACAACTCGTCCGCTGAAAACTATCCCAACCGGGCTGATGGAACACTCGGAGCCAATGTCGTCAGAGTCCTTGAGACGACGAAAAAATCTCTCGAGGAGGAGCGTACGATCCAAGTTGAAATTCCTCGCATCGAACCCATACCTTCTGGTGAACCGATACCTGGAATGCACGCATCGCCGCCAAGCATGGGGAGCATCTGAAGGCAGTTTCAAAGAGCGGCAAGAGCCGAGGAGCTCATGACAGGGGTCATGGCGTGCGTTAGAATCGCCCGATGAAAAGCACTCTCACAGTCTAACCCGGTCAACCATTCAGATGTGCGAGAAGTGCCACCGTTTCTTCGTAATTACTTACGAGAAGAATGAGAGAGGGGAAATAGTGGAAATTGGACATGAACTCGATATTCGTATAAAATCATCTGGCACTGTCCGAGTAGACGAAGGCGAACCGCAGCAAAGTCTTGAACGAAATCCTCCCACGAGGAAATATGAAGAAGAGACTTGCTGGTAAGTATTGCAACTCTCGGGCTGCTCGTCTTTGAAAATGTTCGTCGGGATCGTCATCAAGGTCTAGCGCACAGACTAGCGTCGCCAGCTTTGTAGAAAAAACGGCTTCGCGGAGAAAGGGCGAAGCCTTGTGGATCTGAATTGGACTATCGCTGTGTGGCCAGAGGAGATACTGGCGCGGGCATCGTGATCCGGAACTCGTTGGGACCCACGATTTGCGCGAATACCTGGTGTTCGCTCATTCCAATGTCGACCTGAGTGTTGACCAAGTCTTTGAGTAGAGCTTTTACTGCTTCGGCGTAGAACAGTGATGCTTTTCGGCCGAATCCGTGGTTCAGTATTACAGTTGTCAGGTGGCCGTCATTGGTGTATTCGAAGCGAAATGCTTTGCCGTATCTGGGACCCAGTAGCTCTAGCGCCCGGACTGAGGTTTCAAGGTCTACTCTCTTGAAGAGGAAGGCTATCAGGTCCTTGGCCAAGTTCTTGCCGAACCAGCTGCCGAGCTCTTTTGCCTGTTCGTCAGTTGTATAGCCTACCAGCTTCTCGAAAATGTCGGAGGGTAGAGTGACGAAGCCTAGGCGGTCTGCAAAGACGTCCCATTCAACGAATTTCCGAAGTGCTTGGTTTGCGAAGTAGTTGACGCTTACCCGTTGTTCATGCGCCAGCTTTTCGAGCTGGAAGTCGATGTCCTCGTCAATTCTGATAGTTCTAGTGACGCTCTTTGTCTTATTCTTGAACTGATAGCTTCTCAACATGGTTATGAAAGATTCTCCTCGCGTAGCATATATGCATAACCCTTCGTTTGTGCTTGGACTGAAGATACATGTGTTCTATTGTATATGGAACAATGATGCCACACCATCTGTATTCTGATTGACCCTAGTCCTATTCCGTTGTACATGTGGCGACTATTGTGTTCCGATATGTCAGGGTGTGATAGAACCGAGCCCAAACCTAACCATTCATGCGCAGTCTAAGACCCAATATGCATGCTTGTGCGCTAGGAAGTCCGAGTCGCCCCATATGAGCTGGATTCGACTACAATGGAAGCTACGACCTCATAGGTGGCGATGAAGATGGCAAAGTGAGGGGAATACCCACAGTTCGAGGAGAATTCCCTACTTACGACCGTTCCTTGGATGGACGGGTCTTGAGGGAACGAGAGCCCTTGTGGCACCTGCTAAGGCTTAACACTCCGGGACGACACAGGCTGCCTGAGACTCAGCATGGTTTCGATCATTCACGCTCCACCCCAAGAGATCGTAGTCACCGGCCTCACCAGCTTCAATTCTCAGCAGAACCTCGCTTCAATGATTGCCTTCGTCATGAACGTCTCCGGCCAACCTATGGCGCTGTACTGGGCGGAAGGAGTTGTTTTCCTCGCAGATTTTGTAGAGCCGGAAGCGCTCCCCGATGAGTATGTGAAGGGAAAGATCTACGCGTCAAACGTCTCACACGCCCCTATGGCCAAGTACAACAACCTCATCCGGGTCGGAAACATGGAGGTCCCCGTCATCGACGTCTCGTCAAACATCGCCCTACGAGACTTGGCTCAGTGGATACGCGAGAATCACCAGTCGGCCTCCGACAAATCTTAACTAATCACCGAAGCCGGGGTAGCCTCGGTCCCGGGGTAGCTCAGCCTGGAAGAGCTTCCGAGCCGCTCTGCCAAAAATCGGGCAAGCGACGAAGACGCTGTAGGTGTGCGCCCTAGGCGCATCCACGTCAGCCTCCCAGGCTAACAATAGAAACCGGAGACGACCCTACCGGTCGCCGTATTGTCGCCGGTTCAAAACAGGCCGGGGCCTGTGAATGTCCGGCCCCCGGGACCAGCTCCCGCTACACTAAAAACCCCGTAGGACCTTTTGGACCCCAGACCTTATTTCGACTTGACCGTCGCAGGTCTTGACTCGAGCTCGCGGAGGATGAGCTCGTTCTGCTTCATCATGATGTTGTTCTGGTCAGTGAGGATTCGCAGCGCGCTCGCGATTAGCGAGAGGGATGGATTATCCCATTTGAAGTCGTTCTCTCTGACGGCGAGGGCTTGCTTTCCCTTGATAATCGACCCGCGCAGATTCTCATCACTAGAGTCTTCTGAAAAGGCAACGCGCTGCCTACGATCCATCTTATCGGACATGCTCGCGGCAGCGTGCTCCCGTTTGACGTCGGGATAGCAGTCCTCGCAGAACCTTAGACCCTTGAGCTCAAGGAGAGGGTCGATCAAACTAAGAGTCTTTCCACATCTCGAACAGAAATCTGCCAATTTGCTCTGTTAGCTCCGTTTATCGATTGAGCCTCGGAGCGCTATTAAAGAGTCTTGTAACCCGAAGGGGAAAAACGGGCGGTAACGGGAAACCCCGAGTCTTTGCTAATGTCTAAGCCGGGCGACGGGGGACACGAGCATCCTAGAATTGCGGGAATCTCCACCGTAGATCGAGGATTGAATCAGATTGGAACCATTCTCTCTAGGAGGCTGTCCGTCTGCGTTCTGCCTTATCCAATCAGGCACGACGACCGCTCTGAGCAACTGCTGCACCGTAACGTCCCGGTTCTTCGCCTCATTTGCTAGAATCCCGAATGCAGTGTCCCCGATTGACATTATGAATTTGGCCATTGTCAGCATCAGTCTCCTAACTGCCGCGATCCTCGCCGACGGGGAGTTTGCTCCAAGGCAAGGGATTGAGAACGCTCTGTTTGGCCTGCCTCGACCTGCACTACCATTGAGTAATCAACGCCAATCCACTTTAGATATTCGACCATGGCTTTGAACTCGGTCAGAATATCCTGACTGGTGTCATCTGTCGTCTCACCGTTCATTCTGAGAAACGCCTTCCATCTACGAGTCTCCATGATTAGACGCTCCTGGATGCTGCCTCTCCGAGATTGTTCTGGCCGTCCACCTTTCCTTCGACCTTGAAGTAGACTTCTCGGCCTTTCATCCACTCTCGGTGCGTGCCCGCATTCTCTATATCTGTGTAGACTCCGTCGAGCCAGACCCTCACACTAAGGCTTGCGGATGAGGATATCAGCTCTGCAAGGAGATCCTTCAACTGGTCGTCGGTCATAGTATCTTGCGGGACGGTCTGACTCGGCGTTTCGGGCGGATACCCCAGGTTAGCTATTTCTTCCATGGCGTTTCAAACATAGACACGCGCCGATTTGATATAACCCCAACGTTTACACTAAATAGCATAAGCATGCTGAAGATAGCCAATCCTCAAACTTCACTCAAATGTGTTCGAGTCTAACACATTGTAGACATTCGCCTATTCTAGCTCTTGAGACCCCAACCCGCCTTGAAAGAAGGATTGATCTTGATGAAAGGTGCTTCGCCCTCCTTCCAAGGATCTCGCTTGACCCAGCTCAGCTTGGAATAGAACAGCTTGTACAGCCGCCGGTACTCTTCTCCCTTCTCAATAATCTCCACAGGTCCACTGATCAATAATACTTTCTGGGTTCCGGCAGAGTCAACGAGAACCGCTGCATGAGGGTTCTCTCTAAGATTCTTTAGCTTACGCGTCCCATAGTCCGTAACAATATACGCGCAGTCCAGGTCCCAGATATATGAGACGGGGACAACGTGAGGCTCACCCTTCCGTGAAGCTGTCGCAAATCTGCACAGCTCATTACTCTTCAGGAAATCAATCTCTTTCGCAGACAACTTGACCTCATTGGGTTCATCGGTCGGTTTCTTTGGCAAAGTTTCTGCGCCTAGGCAGATTCCATTATTTGAGCGCGTCGGAAAGCATACCAGCTCAGGAAGAGAAACACTGCGAGGTATGCCAGTGTTACTCCGAGATCTCTCAGAGCAACATTTGCGATCGTGGTCTTGCCCGCCCCGTTAGGGCCGAGGAATCCATGAACCTGTTTCGCGTCAACAGTGAGATTTAGCTGGTTTACAGCGACTCGAGTTCCATACGACTTCGTAAGACTCTGAGTCTGAATCACAGGACCATCCAAGAATCGTTCCCTTGACTGAACTGAACGCGTGCCTACAAAGGAGAGTTATATTTTTTCCTAGTTTACAACAAAACGGTGAAAAACGGCTGGCTACATTTCAGCAGGCAGTCTCACGGTTCGACTCGTCTCTCTACTGCCTGTTTGGCCAGCTGCTCTTTGAAAGTCTTTGGAGCCATAATCTTCAGGGACCTAGCGCCACCGATTTTGCATATCAATTGATCATCGCTCTCTTCCAATTCGACCGTCACCCCAAGACGGTCGCAGAGTGCTTTGAAAGAAGCACCGTAGTATGCTGATGCGCTACGCCCCATGCTGTGCCTTAGGATTATGGTGCGACTGTCCTTATCACCGAACTCTGTGTAAGCGTAGGCGTTGGCGTATTCTGCACCTATTAGCTCAAAGGTTTTGAGAACAGAGGCCAGGTCGAACTTGCGGAAATAGTAGAGGATAAACTCGACAACGGTGTCCTTCCCGTTCTGGGTTCCCATCTTTCTCGCATCTTCGACGGTAACATGTGACCAGAGCGTTTTCATTAGTCGAGGATCGCTTGTGACGAGTTTGAAGCTGTCGACGTATCTTCCCCATTCTATGTATCGTCGTATTGATTTGTTGACGAGCACGTTGACCTCTAGATTATGACCGCCTACCAGTTTGTCTATCTTCTCACTGACGTCCGGGTCAATTGTGAAGGTTCGACGTGTTCGTCTTTCCAAGAGCAGTGTCTGCGAGACGGACAGGATTGCATTGTTATAGGACTTGCCTAGTTCAGCGAGAATCATGTTGACCCGGATATGGACAATCTGTCGACCCTAGCATGGGCAGAATGAACAGGGATTGATAGCTCGGCGGTGCCGAAATGGGCCTGGTCTTGAAGAATCGCCAGGTGCCCGCTGCGGAATGCTGGCTCCTGTGAACAGAATGCACAAAGTCTAGGGCTCTTTCGAATTATCCTATCAAGAAAACGTTGGCCTTTCCATCTACATAATTGAGCGCGTGGATGGAGCGGGATATAACGCAATAGCCTGAGTAATCCACGTCAGGCTCAGACGGCCTAGAACTCCGAAACCTTCATCAGTAGATTTTAGTTGCGAGTATCCAAGGGCAAGCCTATGGAACTTCTAACGGTTCTAGTCTTGGCTTTAGCTTTCTCGAATTCTCTGGGCTCCACAACAGCCGGATTGCATGATCTAGCGAATCACCCGTTCAACTACGTAGTGGTCATAGTTATGGAAAACCAAGGATTCGGAGACATCATCAACAATCCTTCCGCTCCTTTTATGAACCAATTGGCTTCCTCGTACGCGCTCGCCACAAACTATACTGCAGTCAACCATCCAAGCCTGCCAAACTACCTGTCGCTTATCTCGGGGCAGGATTTTGCATCTTGGAGCAAGACTGATTGCAGCCCGAAACCTGGATGCGGTGCAGGTAACTCCCCGAACCTTGTCGACAGCTTGGAGCATCGAGGACTCTCATGGAAGGCCTACATGGAAGACTATCCTGTCAGCTGCGGATCCCACTGCTCCCCAGGAAACTGTTTCTTGGGCGATGTTGGAACCGGCAATTATACAGCTCGACATGATCCCTTCGTCTATTTCGATGACATAGTCAACAGCACCGCCCGGTGCTCGAGAATCGTCCCTGCTAACTCGGGAGGAAAAGGCGGCCCTGACGACCTCTTTCTTTCAGACCTAGGCTCGCCCTCCACCGCGTCAAATCTGATGTGGCTAACTCCCAACCTCTGTAACGATACACACGATTGTCCTGTTTCCACTGGGGACACCTATCTCTCCCAGGTTGTTCCCAACATCTTGAACAGCAGTCTCTTCACGCACCAAAAGGCCGCGTTGTTCATCACGTTTGACGAGGGCAACGGATACTGTCCTATCAATGGCAGCTCACTGGATTGCGTGTACGCACTCTGGGCCGGGCGCTTTGTCAACACCAACTTCCAATCGACCAACCGGTACAACCACTATTCATTCTTGAAGACCCTGGAGACTGTCTGGAACCTACCTCCACTGACCAACAACGATAGAAACGCGACACCAATGATGGAGTTCTTCGCGGTGCACGCCCATCATGGACAAGCGGATCACGAGGGCGATGATGGCGAGCTTGGCAGTCCGAACGTTGAAGATCATCAAGATTAGGAGTCCCGTAGAGTCTGCAACTGCAAGCGCTTCTACGACTAACGAAGAGGCACGCGGGAAAATCTAAGAAACTCGTTGAACTGCAACTAATTCAAATTTTCTGATACTCTCGGAAATCTTACTCACACCGTGTGGAGACAAAGCAGAGAAGCCGAGCATCCGCGAGCGGTAATAACCTGAACTGCCCTCGACGGATTTCTCATCCCAGCGAAATCACGCGTAAATAGTCTAGCAAATCAGAATCAGTTATCCTCTTGACTTCCCGTTCGCGTTGCACTCGTCTTGAGTATGGCCTCGAGGGTCCATGACGAGCAGGACCGGTTCTTCCCAGGCCCGATTGGTCGGAATCTTCGTACTCGTCCTCATAATATCTCTCGCCGAGTTCGCTGCCCTGATCCTTGATTACCAGAACAACCGGTACCTCCGCCAATACGTCTCAGACAATCTTGGCACAATAATCTTAGCCGCGATCGGCCTTCTTATCGTCGCAGGGGGTGCAGGATACGTAGTCTCCAAGAGACTTGGAGTCCCGATGTCACCGGGACCCCGTGTCCCAACGTTCGCGAGAATCGGTTCCTTCGTAGGAAGAAGATACAAGCTCATAATCGTCTTTTGGATTCTGCTATTTGCAGCAAGTTTTCCGTTATCTCAACAACTCTCTCAAGTCACTACTTCAAACACTAGCGGCGGACAATCCAGTTCCTCTCAGTCTGCGCTAGCCCAGAATCTTATGGCTCAAGAATTTCCCCATCCCCAGTCTAATGCAAGCGCCATAATTCTCCTCCAAGGAAACGATGTCACCGACAACGCAACTAAGATCTTCACTCTCCGTCTAGAAAGAAATCTTCTAGCGCCCGGAGTCCTCAACAGCCTTGAGAACGTCACCACAATCTACAGCCTAGAAAGAACAGCCCTCACGTTGTATTACTTGCAAAACTACAGCTACCCTGTGGCGCAATCAAAGGCGAATCAAACCGTATGGCATGAAACCCTCTCTCAATATCCCCCACTGATCCCCCCTACGATTATCCAGAATTTCATCAGCCCGAACAAGAACGCAATGATCATTCTAGTGACCTTCTCTCAGGCTCCCGGCTCGTTCGGCTCAGCCGATACGGACCCGATATTGAAGAATGTGGTGACCATGCGGAACATCATTTCCCAACTCAAAGCCAGCGATTCTGAACCCTTACAGACATATGTCACAGGTGACCTAGCCACAACCGCCGACTCTTCTCTGGGAAGCGCGGCCGATTTGGGCCGCATTGAACCCGTCACGATCGGCGCCATCCTCGTTCTAGCCGGGCTGTTTTTCCTTGCAATCGTCACTCCCTTCGTGCCACTTGCTACCGTCGGAATGGCGTTGCTGATGGCTGAGGGGGGACTCTACCTCATCGGCAAATACGTCATCCCCATCCAGGATACTACCACAACATTCCTGTTTACGATAATGCTCGGGGTTGGCACCGACTACGCTATCTTCCTAATGGCCCGTTATCGTGAGGAACGAGTCGAAGGACGTGACAAGGCCCGAGCGGTCCAGACATCCATCACTTGGTCAGGAGAGAGCATCGCCACCAGCGCAACCACCGTCATAATCGCCTTCGGCGCAATGACGTTAACAAGCTTCACCCTCCTCAGATCCATCGGCGTCGGTCTCGGATTCGGCGTCCTAATCGCTCTTCTAGTAAGTCTAACACTGATCCCTTCGCTCATCCTAGTCGCAGGGGACCGGATATTCTGGCCGACATCTGGCAAGAGATTCGAGGCGTACGCGGCCAAAGCCCGGAAAAGAAGAGCTGAAAGGCCCGGATATTTCCGTCGAGCTGCAAGCTTCAGCGTTAGGCGACCTGTACTAGTCATAGGATTAGCGCTGATCATATCCATTCCCGCCATCTACATTTCACTGACCGGGTCCACCTCCTACGATTTTGCTGCTGGTCTCCCACAAGCCGAAAGCGTCAAAGGCATCACAGCCTTGGAACAGAGCTTCGGCGCCGGGCAGATAGGTCCCACACAAGTCCCCGTACAATTCCCAGTGCCGATTCTCGTAAACGGGAACCTCACCGCAAGTGCACAGACAAGCTTGGAGAAGCTGAGTCAGAACATTACCAGGTTGTCCAACGTGAAAGAGGTAACGGGGCCGACTCGCCCCAACGGCATCCCGGTTAACGCGACCAACATGGCCAGCCTTACGCCAGAAGAGAGGCAGACGATCCTGGGGAGTATAGGAAAAGACTACCGGACCGCTATGCTGACGATCCTATTTGCTGAGGAACCATTCACGCAAAACTCTCTCAACACAGTCACTCAAATACGAAGACTCATCACGAGTCTTCAAAGCTCGGACCCCTCACTAGCTCAAGACACCATACTTGTTGGAGGCGCTTCCGCGTCCACCCTCGACTTTGCCAACGAGACCGTCAACCAGTTCAACACTATCAGAGTATTGACGGTCGCAGCGATATTCGTCGTCTTGCTGGTAGTTCTCGGCTCTTATCCTCTTGCAATAACTGGAATACTTTCCATTGGACTGAGCATAATATGGGCCTACGCAGCCACTCTGCTCTTCTTCAACAACGTTCTCCGATCAGGAGTCCTCTTCATCATCCCCCTTGTACTCTTTCTTCTACTCTATGGAATCGGAATGGACTACAACATCTTCATTCTGACCCGGATCAGAGAAGAGGCTCAGAAGGGCAAGGAGACTCGTCAGGCAGTGGTAGACGCCGTTGACAGAACGGGCGGGATCATAACAGCCCTCGCTCTCATTCTTGCAGGAGCACTAGGGTCGCTTTTGTTGTCTTCTAATCGTCTTCTCGAAGGCTTCGGCTTCGCGATTGCGCTGGCCGTGGTCCTAGACGCAATGGTTGTGCGAACCTATCTTGTGCCAGCAATCATGTCATTGCTCGGCCCTAGGGCATGGTGGGGTCCTAATCGGTTGAGAAGAGTCAGATTCGATAAGAAGAGCGAACCGCAATCGTCAAGCAATGCCTAGAGTTTGGGTCTGTTAGTTCTAGAAGACTCATAGTTGGGACGAGAAGCCCTCTCAACTGGAGCCTTGACCTACAGGACGGAATACACTCTGGGCTTCCTGGCCCTTCTGCCTCTTTTGGCTACCGGTGTCGCCAAGGGCACAGGCTGGCTCGTCACTATCATTGTAGTGTACGTCGGCATTCCGCTCCTCATCTGGAGTCTAGTGGTGGACCGTCTTGCATCTCTAGTTTTGAGGATAATTTGCCGAGTCCGTGAGTCCTCGGGACACCAGTACTACTTCGAGAGACAAGTGGGGAAGCCAGGGGTTTCACGGAGGCTTCTGAGAGACATCCGCGTCTTGGTGTTCGTGTTCTTTCTGTCCGCGCTAATTGTCCCCCAAGTGACGCAGGTCAATCCACAGAATCTCGTCATTGTTAGCAACGCGTTCATCTACGTGGCCATTTTTTTGCTCGCTATACCATCCTCGATACATGTCCTTCTCTGGGTCCTTGAGGATTCTGGACTCCGATGCCACAATACGATGAGACTCACAGTCACCGTCCCGGCTGCGTGGGCATCAAGATGGTTGTCATCGCTAGGAGGTATCGGCGCGTTCGTTTCTTTCGCGGTGGCGATGGGGGGAAGTCTTGACAGGGCCATTTCGCTCGGGTTTACATTGATGATCTCCCTTCTACCATCCTGTATTCTTGCGCCGACTCTCTTCTATCGCCGGTTGGAGCCCGGAATCATTGCGAAGATTCGTCAAAGCAAAGCGGCAATGACGATGGGCAGTCTCTTTCCGCAGGTCTCGGGATCATCTCTCCCTTCTTCATCAGCACCAACTCTACGCTCAGTTCGAGTGAATGAAGAAACGAAGCAGACCACTGAGTCTCATTCCTAGTACCCTACACTATTCGGTCGGCAAGTTACTATTCGCTTAAAGAGCACTCGAACAATCATGAGTCACTATGAGTGTGGCCGAGGCGGCGAGGCCGGCCCTTCCGAGTAGCACGATTCGTAGCTATGCGATGATTGGAATCGTCCTCTACGCCTTCGGCCTCGTGCTGAACGAGATCGGTAATGGTCTCGCGCAGTTATGGCTGGTCCCGTATGCTGACACGATAAACGCGCTTGGGTTTGTGATTGCACTGTACACAGCCTCTCTTGCAGGGCTCGGAACGCGTTTGACTGTGTTGATAGGACTCATCTATGGCATTGGAATCTTCTACGTGAGCGAGCCCGACGCTACCTACGTGGCTTCGGGTCTCAAGATTTCATCGTACAACACGACCCACTTTGTCGGGCTTGGTCTGATCGGCTTCACGATGATACTGTTGATTGCTCTCGCGTTCTATCTGACGCGTGCGAAATCAAGTCACCGAACCCTCCCCAAACAAGACCCCGGTTCAACAAGCTAGTTCTCCCCCCGTAAGATTCATTGGAATCTGAGGCGGGCCCGCGGGGATTCGAACCCCGGACCTCTAGCCGGAGATTTTTTCGAATCTCCTACAGCTGACTCCGATGGTGAAACCCCACTTAGGGGGCTGCCGCTCTATCCAGGCTGAGCTACGGGCCCAGAACAGACCCGGAGCGAAAGGATAGTTAATGATTCCTGACGGATGACGAGCTAGCTATTCGAGATTAATTGTCTGATTCCCAAAGAACTCCTTAGGATCGACAATATGAACCCTCTTTCCCTTTTTCATCAACTCCTCCGCGACCACCTCATTGGTAGTGAAGTAGCAGCCGTCGCCGGTGAAAAACCGAAGTAACCCGTGAGAAGAATCTCCACAAACTAGGAAGTTAGCCATAGCCTTGTCGTCGTCAAGATCTTTGCCGCAAAGTGGACATTTGAACTCCACCCACAAACCGGGACAGTCTCCAACTGTCCAATTGTTCTAGCCGCCTTTAACTGTTGACCTAGCAAAGAAAAATCCGCCTTTTGTGAGCATTCAAAATCGGACCACATTACTTCTCAGAGGTTAGGTTGAACATGAGGGTGAAATCTATATGAAAACATGTTCACGAATGTGGATGGGCAACTTGGACGAGAAGGTCATAGTCAAGACGAAGCACGGGGAACTTACCCTAGAGCAACTCGCCGAAGTACAGCCTGGCCTAGCCCGGTTAATGAAGGAGATCGGCGATAGATTTCACGTGCTCTACTATGCGGCTAAGGGCGGAAACTGGAAACTGGCCGAACATGAACAGAAAGTGACAATCACCATCCTCAAAGCAGGCGGGACTCTGAGACCAAAATACCATCAAGACATCAGCAGTTTCATCCAATCACATCTGCATCCGCTAGGTGAGAGCATCAAGGCCAAAGACTGGGAAACATTCGAACATTGCTACAAGAGCGCGGTAGATGAAGCAAACAAGCTCCATGAAAAATATGGATATGGATTCATCCACTACAAACTCTCCAAGAACCCGCCTGATTACTACGACCTTAACCCTCGAGATTGAATCTCTGACCTTAGAGTAGCGAATGTCGTTAGTAGCCAGATGTGGCTGGGGGTCTTGAGTGACTTTCAGCCTGCTGCCGCTGAAACATGAATGAGGCGTGCACGAAATTCTCTCTTGGCCCGCCTTCGCTTCAATACTTTGGTTCTTGAGTGAAGGTCTAGAGTTTCATTACGATTGGGCCTTGTTTCAACCATTTAGCATTTCTCCCGTGTTCGCTAATACCGCTTGTTTTGCGGGTCCGTCTGATAAGTTTTCCTGAAAACCTAGGCAAACAAGACGAATCGGATCGAGGTCTTAACCTACGCTAGTAGCTTTGCTATTTCATCCACGACTCTATTCTTCGGAATGTTTCTTTCCTCTCCAGTCTTCATGTCTCTCAATCGTACATTGCCCTCCTTGAGTTCTCTAGGGCCGACAATCACGACGATTCGTACCTTGGCTGATGCGGCATAGTCCATCTGTTTCTTCAATGGACGTTCTTTGAGATCTCTGTCCGCGCGGAGTCCACTCTCTCGCAACGCTCGCAATACCTTGATGGTCTCGTCGCGCACTTCTTCGCCTGCCATTGCGACATAGACTTGTGGATTCTGTTCCAGATCTGGGAAGAGTCCTTTCTTCTCAAGGGAGATCATGAGCCTCTCGAAGCCTCCTGCGACGCCGGTTGCGGGCATGTCTCGTTTTCCATATATTCGACAGAGCTTGTCGAAACGGCCACCGCCGAATACAGCACCGACATCCTCGCCAGCTTGATCGTACGCTTCGAAGACTGTTCCGTCGTAGTAGCTTATCCCTCTCACAATTCTTAGGTCCACTTGGACCTTGGACCTTTTTCCGAGGGAGTCGACGTTGTCAATAGTTCCTGTAAGTTCCTGTAGTCCTTTGCTGATCAGGTCATTCTTTGGGAGTTTCTTCTCTAGATCGGGTAGGACTTTGTCGGCGTCTCCGCCGATGTCAGCGAATCCCATGATCCGTTTCACTTTGTCTTGGGAGAGCCCCGCTCTGCCTAGCTCTCCTTCGATCTGTTCGGGACCCTTTTTGCCCATTCCGTCGATGATTCGCAGCAATCTCTCGAGTTCCTCTTGTGAGCGGACGCCTATGGTCTGGAGGAACCCTTCTGCGAGTTTTCTGTTGCTGACTCGGACTTCGTGATCTTTCAATCCGACTTTGTCTAGAATGTCGGAACCTAGACTGATGATCTCCGCATCAGCAGTGGGTTCAGCTACTCCATAGATTTCCGCGTCCCATTGTGTATGGTATCTGTATCTGGCGTATTGTGGCTCGTCATATCGCCAGACCCCTCCAATGCATCCGATCTTTATGGGTTCGGGAAGGTCGAATCGGTTGGCGATCATCCGGGTCATGCCGACTGTTAGGTCGAATCGAAGACCCAGGTTTCGTCCTGCTTTGTCTTTGAACCAGTAGATTTCTTCCCGGATTCCAGGGCCCGATTTTGCTTCAAGCGTCTCAAGATTTTCCACTGGGCTGGGCTCAAGCAGTTGGAAACCGTAGCTCCACGATACTTGGCGGATCTGCTTCGCGAGCCAGATTCTCTTGATCATCTCTTCCGGTTCTATGTCCTTCATTCCGCGAGGGAGCGTGAATTGAGTCTCAGACAAGAAGAAGAACCTTCAAGGTTCGAGTTATTGGGATTGGAAGGTCTCAGGATTCAACGTGTAGTAGACTATGTCTGTACGACGATCAATGACGGCCAACACCAAGTCCTTGCCATCCTTGTTTGCTTTCGCTGACAGGGTTGCGAGTTTTTCGAGTGTTGACTCTCCTCCTTCGAACACGATCGTGACGAGCCGTCTCACGGCTCCCTTACCGAACGTTTCGAAATCGTAGCCCGCTTCTCCGTCCCGGACTAGGTACCCTCTGTCCCGAAGGTCTCTGTAGACAAGATACTTTGTCCATATGGTGGGCTTCCCCACTGATAGCTTCGTAACTAGCTGCTGAAGCGACTTGGACTGTTTGGTCTTCTCGTCCAAGACCTTGATCCTCTTCTTCTCAACGAGGTAGAAGGTTTCGTAAGGATTGAGTGTGATCTTGTCGTCGACTAGAGTTCCAAACGCTTTCTCGCGTAGGTCCATCAGCTTCTCAGGTTCTCGGAGAAAGACTCCTCCCCTGGAAAGGTAAGCCTCGATTGCCTCAACGATGACCGGGACTTGCTCGCTCTTGGTTTCCAAGGGTTCCAGAAAGTCGACCACTCGGAGGGGCGGCTATAAAGCCATTCAAATAGAAAGACAATGATCTAGTCGTAGAAAACCCGATGACCGGCAAGAGTCTTGAGCCTATTAGATGGCGGGACGGCGTACTGCAAGTAGTGGACCAGACTCTACTCCCTGCCAGGCTAACCTACGTTCGTTTGAGAAATGTCGGGCAGGTCTGTGCCGCAATCAAGACAATGAAAGTTCGCGGAGCCCCGTTGATCGGGGTGGTTGGCGCCTTCGGGCTTGTCCTTTCTGTGAAGAAGATTAGGACCCGTAGCCTGGCCGAAGCTCGAGCTCAGCTCCGAAAGTGGGCCGACGTTCTAATTCAGACTAGGCCTACCGGTGTGAATCTTCGATGGGCGGTAGAACGAGTCTTCGACGCCTCTGCAAAAGCAAAAGACGTCCCGTCCCTTGAAGAGGTACTCTCGAACGAAGCAGAGGCAATTTTCAATGCTGAGCTAGAGGCCGCTCGAAAAATCGGCAAGTATGGTTCTTCGCTTTTGGAGGATGGTGATACGGTTCTTACTCATTGCAATGCTGGCGCCCTCGCGACCGTCGGCTACGGAACATCCCTCGCCATTGTCAGAGCTGCAGTGGAGCAGGGGAAGCGAATCAGCGTGATTGCGACGGAGACTCGTCCGTTGTTACAGGGATCAAGATTGACCGCGTTCGAGCTGGCGCACGACAAGATTCCTGTTAGAATCATTGTTGACAGTGCGGCGGCACAGCTGATGTCGCGGGGGGTAGTGGATAAGATTGTCGTGGGCGCAGACCGAATACTGAGAACTGGTCATGTGACGAACAAGATTGGAACTCTGCCTATTGCGCTGTCTGCCAAATTCTACGAGGTCCCATTCTATGTCGCTGCTCCAGTCTCCACCATTGACATGGCGACTGACCCTTCGATGGTTGTTATCGAAGAGCGAAACCAGCGAGAAGTCCTCTATGTTGACGGGAGGAGAGTTGCGCCGCGGAGTGTCGAGGCGCTGAATCCGGCGTTTGACGTTACTCCGCCCGAGTTAGTGACGGGCATTGTTACGGATAGGGGAGTAGCTGGTCCGCCGTTTGTGGATAGCCTACGCTCTATGTCCAGGTGAGTTTGATGGTTCTTCGCTGATGTTTCTACTTTTTCTACGCTGAAAGGTAGTTCTTACGCCACCATCTTGACGAGCGATAGGCCGATCTCCACGGGAACATTACCTACTGACTCTATCCGAGATTTCCATTCGTTTCCGATGGCTACGAGTGCATAGATGCCTATGACTTCCGCCCTTGCCTTGAGAATGACCTTCATCATTGCCCGCTGAGTCTCTCCGCTATCGATGATGTCGTCTGCGATGAGTACGCCCTCTCCTTTCTTGAACGCGTCTTTGGAGACGTAGAGACTCTTCATTATGGCGGTTTTGGGGGGGACGTAGAATTCCTCGATGAACTCTCGAACGCCAACCTCCCTGGATTGTTTCGCGACAATGAGTCTCGTGCCCAGCCGGTGAGCTAGCAACGTTGCGAGTGGGACTCCGTCGACAGCAGCGGTCATGACTTTGTTCACTCTCTTGCCTGCAAACTTTCCTACAGCTTGTTGGACTGCTCTTTCTAGTAGCATTGTGTCGTTGATTATTCCAGTGTTGTCAAAGTAGCCTAGGTCGTCGAATTTTATTCTCTCGTGCAGTTCTTTCTCTAGGCTCATGTATTTCTGAAGAGTCCTGTTGATCTCTTCCGCGCGCTCCGCGGTTGGCAGTACGTGGCCTTTCACATAGCGACTCAAGACCGTCTCGGGCAAATGTAGAATGCCGGAGAGTTCTCTGTAGGTGTATTGTTCTTTTGCCAGGTTCAGGAGTTCGATCGTTTGGAGTTTGTACTTGAGATCTAGAATGCGCGAAGTGTCCTTCATTGCTTGTATTCGCGCTTTAGCCCCGCGTACCCTGTATAACGTTTTCCATTTTGCGCAACCTGATCATTTGTCTCCGACGACTGTTGACAACTCCCCGACTGTTCTGATATTTGCCAACGTATGAATGTCTCGCAGGCATCCCGAGTCTTAACAGAGAGAGCTGGATGAACCTCTCGCCTTTCCTAAGACTAACCAATCTATCTCCAGCATTATGGAGACTGACTGTGAGCTGTCCGCGGAATCCCGGATCGACTAGCGCGAGACTCGCGACTATCCCCTCCCTAGCAAGAGATGACCGAATGTGAAGAATCCCGAGAAAATTCTCCGAAAGTTCTACCCGTTCAATAGTGGCCACTAGTTTCTGCTGGCCTGGTCTGAGTACTAGACTCCGATCGGCTCGCAGGTCTATACCGGCAGGATTCAGTTTTGGGTTTCGAGGGACGATGTGAAACTGGCCGGTTTTTATTGCACCGATGATCTCGTTGTCAGAGAGCGCCATTGCGGATGGACTCTATGACAACGGTTTCAAAAAGGCTTCCAAGGATTCCAAAGCGACCAGGACCCGCAGCCAAATCTGCGGTCAAGAACGCGATCTCTTCTCGTCCAGCGACTTATCGCAGCAAATCTGTAGGCTCTTTGGCCGACCGTAGAATCTGGCAAAAGGGGGTTCGATATTTGAAGAGGAGTGATCCGATCCTCGCCCGGATAATTGATAGAGTGGGTCCTGTCAAGTTCGAATTGGATGATGATCATTATGAAGTGGTTGTGGGCTCCATTATCTTTCAACAGCTAGCCGGTTCAGCTGCTCAAGCGATTCTGAACCGGTTCAAACAACTCTACGGTGGAAGGCTCCCGAGTCCGAGAGAATACTTGTCAACTGATGTTGAGAAGTTGCGTGGAAGCGGGTTGTCCCCGCAGAAAATCTCCTACATCAAGGACCTCGCTGAACGACTTGAGAACGGCACCCTAGACTTGAAGAGGCTGGAGAGTCTCCCTGATGAGGAAGCACTCAACGAACTTGACAACGTTAGGGGAATCGGCAGATGGACCGCAGAGATGTTTCTGATCTTCATGCTGGGCAGAACAGATGTATTGCCCGTTGATGATCTCGGTCTCCGAAAGGCGGCTCAGAAGGCGTACAGGCTTCGAAAGCTTCCGAAGAGAAACAGGTTTGAACAGCTAGCAGAGAAGTGGCATCCCTACTCTTCAATATCGACCCTCTACCTCTGGAAGAGCATGGAGAAATCTGAAGCTCCCGCGAAATGGTAGCTCAAGACTCCTCCGATTTTCCTGAGTTTCGAATAGTAGATTGCTGTGAACCACAGCCAACCATGTCTCGTCCGCAGTCAAAGAGTTGAATCGGGACGAGAGAATTTAGATGCTGCGGTTGATTTCAAAAACGCGGGATTCGCGACGAGTCCAAGCATCTCCGGGGCTCCGAAGACCCATCGCCTTTAGGCCTCAGACTCGTTGTAATCCGATAGAGAGTTCAGACTTTAGACAACCGGATAAATTCACCCAATCGATTCTAGCTGAGCAGTTGCTTCAATTTGCCAAACACTATGTTTTTTCACTATTTTCGGCCTATCCAGCACGCGTTCTTGCTCTTGTCATACCAAGAGTTAACGTATTCACCAGTCGCTATTTTATTGCAGACAAAATTTGCGTCGCAGTAATCACAGATTTCTTCGTTACTGATGACCCAGCCGGTCCCAGGGTCCATGTCTGTCTTTAGTTCGACCATCTCCTCCGATAACCCCTGTGTCAGAGTGTCGAAGGGATCCTGGGTGCACTGGTTGCATCCTTGAGCGCAGGGATAGGGTTCGACTGTATAGAAGGGTCCATTGGGACCGTTGGCAGTGTCGTGATAATCACAGAAACTGTTGCATGAGAGGTCGCCTGAGAGTGACGCGGTGGTTCCTGGTGGTAGGAAGATGTTGTAGGCACCGGTAGTGCCGAGGGCTGCTACAGTTCCAGAATTTATCCAACCTATGAGGGTCTTGGCGATCTGGTCGTTGGAGAGTTGGGACGACGGGTCCTGCTGAATAACGATAGGCTGAATCAGCTTGCCCGTTCCTACATTGTATTGGCGTAGCCCTCCTGAAAAGCTGGGGTCGGATTCTAGATGCGCTACGGCTAGCTCTACCTTATTCATCCATTGAGACGAAGATGGTCCAGTATAGTAGCTGCCCCAGTAAATGTTCTGCCAGGTATAACCGTCCTTCCAAAGAGGCCCGCCGTTGTATTTCACAACGGATGATGCTGCTGCCGAATATACTCGGTGATTGCAGGGTTGAGAATAGTGCCATACCCCAGAGGGCTGCGCGTCGTATGTGACATTGTAGTTGATGACGGGAATCCTAAGACGATTTGTCGTCCCTCTCACGCCAACATGATGGAAGCCCTCAGAAGAGGTGCCGCAAATGGCGCACTTTGAAATATTCCTGCAGCAGTCACATCTGTCCATAGTGGGCGGTCTTCATCGGACCACGTTTCTAAAACTTCTCTGGGATAGGATGTTACTGACGGGAGTCCGGTTGGGTTCAGACGTTGACAAATAGACTGCAGATGCCCTGTCTCTCTTAGAGAAAAATGTCCAAATCTGCATCAACCAGCTTTGTCTTCGCTAACGCCAAGGGAGAACTCGGACACATTGTCAGCCAGCTCAAACGAGTCAGCAACATAGAATCCGTCACTCCAGTCACCGGACGCTTCGACCTCGTGATTAGACTTGGAACCAACGAGCCCATCAAAGCATTCAACACCGTCGAGAAGATCAGAAGCATCACCGGCATCACATCCACCCAGACAGCATTCTCCATCGAGAACGTTACCAACGCCAAGAACAGGCAAGAATCCTCTGAGCCCCCGCTCGCCTATGCGCTGGTCAAGGTCAAAGGCAAGTTCCGAACCGTACTCCAGAAGCTAAAGACCTTCCCGAACCTCGTCGAGGCTCACCTGATTCCTGGAGAGTTCGATGTTGTCGCCTCGTTCAACGGCTTCAGCCAAGATGAGCTCATGGAGAATTCCGTTGAGAAGATCAGCAAAATCAACGGAGTAACTGCCAGCGAGACGCTCATCACCTGGACTCCCACCAACCAACCATAGAAATCCCTCACCAAGGAAGCCTTCCAGCTTCCTCCTATTTTTTCCAGCCAAGAGTCCTAGGCCGACAATGTTTTCGACATTGATAGACTCGAAAAACCCATCGTGCATGTATCGGTTTTGGGTCTATCCATTGACTACGCGTTCTGGTTCTATCCTTACCAGAATCCTGCCAACCCCCGGTTGGTGATGCGGGTTCTTGCTAGTCCCTAGATACTTCATTGACAATTTGTTACTGTGTTCTTCCGCTCCCTTATTCGTCATGTCCAGCACGGGCCCCCTAATTACGACCTTCTCGTAGGGATTCTGCTGATTGAAAATGCTCAAGGCCACTCTGTGATTGGTCTTCAGATACTTCGCCTTCGCGCGGCCCTCCGCAGTGTTCACAAGGATCAGGTCTCCGTCACGATCAACCCAGACTGGACTCACATGCGGGGAACCATCAGACATCACAAATGCCAGATTGCCAAAATTCTTGCCATCGATCAACTTGATTGCTTTCTCAGAGAGTCTTGCACGTGTCATGGCTAGTACGACTTCGTTGGCGAGACTCCGTAATTAAAAGCGATGCCCGGCATGTGTAGTGTGAGTATCATCCACCGTTCTATCAGAATACACTCAAGTTGCTCTTGCCGAAGCAGCAAATGGCGGGCCCGGTGGGATTCGAACCCACGATTTTGGGCTCTCTTCGCTCTTAAGTCGATGGCTCCGAAGGCCCACGTCTTGGTCCTGGCTCGACTACGGGCCCGCGGCCATACCCAAATTACTAGCTCTTTTATTGCCTTGGGCTATCCGACTAGAACTCGGGTCCTGTGCAAATCCAAGAAATCCCAGTCTAAACGTTTGAATTCGTCTATTCGTTCTGGTGTGAAACCAGACTTCTCAGGAACCGTCGTACTGGGCGTCCTATCCCGTGCACTTCAGGCGTTGCTTGGTTGTAAATGGCCATGAAGTCCGCGTGGTACTGAAGGGCCAGCTTGTCATCGGCCAGAAATGTTGCGTTTTCGAAGTTCACGTTCTCTGCTCGGTGGGTGTAGTTGTAGCTTCCCCATTCCACTTTCTTCCCGTCAACGATGATGACCTTGTTATGCATGATCCCACCGAGCGGAGAGAACAGTCGGATTTCGGTTCCCGCTTTTTCGAGTTTATCGTGTATTGACGCCTGAGCTCCCACCGTTTCGTTTCTATCCATCAGCAGAACGACTTTGACTCCGCGCTTAACTGCGTCTGAGAGACCCTTAGCGATATTTCCGTTGGTGAATGCGTAAGCCGCCATCTCTATCGTCTGGGCAGCACCACCTATCAGCGTGAGGATCTGTTGTTCAACTCCGCCCCGAGGAGAAAAGTAGGCATCGACGGCCGGACTCATCGGTTTCGGATTCAGATCATCTAGCTTAGGAGCAGAGCTCTCGGGTTGAATCTGGGAGGGGCTCTGTGCAATAGTCGATGACGGAGACTGTAGCTTTTCCGGTGACGCCATGATTGGCTCGGTTTTCTGGAGCGGCTTTAGGGTGACCTTGGCACCGGTCTTGCCCTCTATAGAAAGGAAGAGTTCCGTACGGTTTCCAGTCTTCCATGCGCCCTCAATCCAGAGTTCGATGGAATCGATCTTGAAGTCCTTGAACCAGTCCAGAAGCTCGTCTACGCTTATCCTATGTCCTTTGAAGGGGGTGTCCGCTGCCATTTGGGCGGCAGGGCTCTCGGGAGGCCTGAAAACCAAGACGAGCTCATCGTCTCCATTGGGCCTGCTCTCGCCGAGCTTGCTCATCGCTTGGGCTACTTCGAAGACTCTGCTGAATAACTAGTCGAAACCGTGAACACTCAGCATGAGTAAACCGAGAGAGTTGAATGCTACTACGGCCTTCTCGCAAATTGCTGCCTCCCTCGCGTCGGCTCACTAGAGATGTGTGATGTAGATTATTAATGAGAACAACTGGCGGTCTAATTCAATCCTTCAAACAGTTCAGTGCGTGAGAGCTAGACTAGTCAAATGGCGTCGTCTGGGCAAGCGTGCATAGAAGTCAAGTTTGTCATGAAATCCTATGGCAAAACTGTCGCGCTCGATGACGTCTCATTCAGTATACCGTGCGGTGAGAGGTATGCCCTTCTGGGTCCTAACGGGGCTGGCAAGTCAACAACTCTAAAACTTCTCGTGGGGCTCTTGAAACCTGATACCGGGACGATCAGGATCAGCGGCTACGAACCGTTCAGTTCGGACGCCAAGTCGATTCTCGGATATCTTCCCGAGGATGCAACGCCATATCGGACACTCTCTGTCAGGGAGAACTTGGAGTATATCGCCGCTCTTCGAGGAGTAAAAGATGTCCGCGAAGCAACGGACAGATTCTTGGATGAATTGAGCCTACGCGAATACGAAAGGGCCAAAGTTGGAAAACTATCTCGCGGAAACATGCAAAAACTAGCCATCGCTCTAGCACTCATTCACAAACCGAGAATAGTTTTGCTCGATGAACCACTAAACTATCTCGACATCCCAACCCAGGAGAGAGTTTTCAAAATGCTGAAATCTCTGGACTCGACACAGATAGTCTCCACCCATATCATGTCAATAGCTACGCGGCTGACAGAGAAGGCCATCATGATCTCAAGGGGCAAGATTGTCTGGAATGGAACCATTGACACTCTAAAAAGTCTGGAACAGGGTGAGGAGCCGATAGAAAGCGTCGTCGCAAGGCTAATGACAAATGCTGGCTAAGCTCGTAAAATTCGTCCTCCTAACAAGGTTCTCCAAGCCACTCCTTGCTCTCGTAACATTCTTCTTGGCTTATGACGTTGTGATAAGGGCGTTTACGACGGGAAACTCTCCAGAATTCTCTGGAGGCTTCTCCTATTACGCTGTGGGCGCCTCGATCTTCTTCATTGCTGTAAGCCTTCTCTTCGGAGGTTTGTTCGTCCTAAAGTCGGACAGGGACTACTTGCTGACTCTCCCGCTGAAGCGTAGAGAACTCAGCCTTTCGTTGTTTACAGCTCAGTTCGTAGGTTCAGGAATCACTATCCTCTTCCTTTTTGGATTCTATCTTGCTGGGGCTGGAACTCTCCAAACCACGATAGTGTTAGGAGCAGACCTGGCGATCCTGGCGGCTGTCGTCACTGCCCTTGGCGTCGTCTCGAATATTCTTTCAACCCGAGTTAGAGCTGGACTCGCAGCAATTCTCGGAATCTGGTGTCTCTCTTCGATTCTCGGGAACCCGTTTACCCCCGTTTCTCCTTTCACGGGGGATCTTCTGTACGGCAGCATTACGCTGTTTGGATTCGCAGCCGTAACGGTGCCCGTTGCCCTGAGAGAGTTGGCCTATCTAGAACTGGGATCGATGAGGAGTCTATTGAGAGCTACCAGTTCTGAGTACAAGAAGACCATGAGTTTCGCCGGGAAGAGTCCTGTGCGAGCAATCTACTCTTACCACTTGTCATTCTTGGAGCTGGTGGGGAGAGTCAATCTTGCGGGCTCCACCAGTTACAGAGCAGCGCGTGTAAGAACATCTACTGTACTCATTATCTCCAGCGCTCTGGCCGCAATCTACCTTTTCTTGACCGGGCTATCACCATTTGCCGATCTCTTATCCAGACCCGTAGTCATCGTCTTGCCCATTCTCATGGGGATCATCACTCTAGTCTTGATGTCTCAGGGAACGTTCTCAAACGAGAGAGGCTGGCTCGCCTTTACTGCGATGGACCCGGCGGTATACCTGCGACATCTTCTTCTCTCGAGAGCGGTCTCGACTCTAGCCATAACAGGGCCGTTCGCCGTTGCGAATATCGTCCTCGCTTTGCGAGGTGTCCCAGTCGCTGTAAACTCTTCCATTGTGCTCCTCATAACAGTCTCTTCCGCATCGATCCTAGCAACATACCTAGTGGCGAGGCTGGGCGCCGTTCAGCAAGTCAAAGAAGAAGGAATGATGCCTGGACAGTTTGACCTGAAACAACTTCTTGCCATCATTCCCACTTACATTGTGATCCTACTCATAGTAGTCTCTGAAATATCATTGATAGCATGCATCATTGTTGCGGGAGTCCTAGGAATCCTCTCCCTCAGTATGATGATTAGCAAAGGCGTCTGGCGAGGAATTGCGTATCGTCTCACTGAGAGAGGATTCGTCTAACCGTATTCCTCAAGGCCTCTTTCACCTAATCCGCGAACTTGTAATGCCGGTAGCCTTGAGGGGTTACATCGATTAGAACGAACTCGTTTTCCGGTTCTGCCACAAACTTTCTCCCATCCGGCAAGGGTCCAGCTTCGTGAAGTGCCTCATATTCAATCAAAGACACTGGTCTGCGGTGTTGCAGCTTCTCTGAGTGACCAAACTTCTTTGCTACCTCATTCCATCCTTCCTGGAAGACCCAGCTCGAAACTTTTGCTTTAGAGCCGCTGCCATAGTTCCCGGAGCCCCCCCTTCTCCCTGCAAGATCAACACCCTTCCTGGCCTTCGTCTCCAGAAGCATCGATAGACAGCTCTTCTCAGATGCTGAGTAGCTGTTCCCGCTCTCTTTTGCGTGAATGAGACCGTCGGCCACCTTGTCTAGGTACTCTTTCTGAAATTGCGGCGTCTCCATGAAGTGCCTCATGTAATCTGATTCGGCCTTCTCAAACTCCTCCCTCTTCCTGAAACTCGCAACTTTGGGCTCGTGTCCAATCTTGTGCGTGACCTCTGTCCATCGAGGGAGTCCCCGCCAGAAGTGTCTCAGAAGGTAGGCGAAGCCTTTCTCAGCCATCTTCGGATAGGGTACGTGAAACGACATTGGTCCGACATGGTCAACTAGTGATTCTCCGGGTCCAGCCTTGATTAGCTTGGCGGCCTCTGCCTGCTCTGCCCAGTCATCAACCGCGCCCTCCATGGCTTTCAAATAGCATTTCTCAGAATGCTTACCATGAACTACTGCGGTTGTGGAGAATAATGGTCTCCAGAAATCGTCTTCATCCTCCATGTAAGTGCCGATGACGTTGTCGAAGTTTAGCAATCTTGGTTCTTCTCTGACCAACAGAGCGACTGCTCCCGCTCCCTGGGTAGATTCTCCGGGTGTGTTCAGAGGATACTTCGCGATGTCAGTTGAACACACAATGCTGGATCTGCCGTTGGCGCGACCTGCCCATGCCCAGTCCAGCGAACTCTCTAGGGCATCAGCCGTACTAACACAAGCAAACTTGTATTCAACCCCTGACGTTTTCTTGAGCGCGCCCTTACCATACTTCTGTTCCAGCATTCCATGAACATAGGCTGCGACAGGTTTGGACTCGTCAACCCCTGTCTCAGTAGCGATGTCGATTCTAGCAATATTCGCGGGAGAGAGATTGTTCCGTTCGATTAGTTCGAAGATCGCGTTTGCAGCCAAGACTGAACTGTCCTGGTATGTGTCTGGAATAGACATCTTCGCAATCCCTATCCCATGCAGATACTTTGCAGGGTCAGACTCTCTCGCGCGCGAAAACGCAGTAGGATCCTCCGGATGCTCTTCACTGGCTAACTCCAGATACAATCGAGGAACGTAGACTGCAATGTCGTCAATGCCGACTGGTATCTTCAACGATCAATCTCCAGAGCTTGATAGAGCGCCAATGACTCGGTGTCTGCCTGTGATGAAGTCATTCCTGACCGTGCGAGAAGATAGGTTCCGTGTTCTCTTCAGCGGCTTGTTTTCAGTTACAATCCTTCAATGCTCTCTTGATCCGAAGAGCAAGAATAGGGCACTATCGGATTCTGTATCTGATACGATATAGTTTATATCCAGCCCAGCAATCCCTCTCAAAGCTGGTCAAATGCCCGGAATAATCGACGTGTCCCAACTCGTCAAAACATACGGCGACGGGACGAAGGCGGTAAAAGGAATTTCATTCAGTGTCAACGAGGGAGAGTTTTTCGGCTTCCTAGGGCCGAACGGTGCCGGTAAGAGCACCACCATCAAGATACTCACCACCCTTCTTCAGAAGACCTCTGGCTCCGCATCAGTAGCAGGGCTGAGCGTCG
>Ga0209239_1000304_pt1 | contig 28120 bp, 26 predicted proteins | sample GraSoi013_2_20cm_FD_185824 | JGI IMG/M metagenome (GOLD analysis project Ga0209239, IMG submission 185824) | Grasslands soil microbial communities from the Angelo Coastal Reserve, California, USA - Sample 10_02_2013_2_20cm (SPAdes) (version 2) | ecosystem: Environmental > Terrestrial > Soil >...
CGAGAAGAAAACCCTCATTTAGAGGCTAAGCAAAAACAAAGTTCTAAAAAAAGGCGAAACCAGCTATACTTCTCTACCGTCTTCAGTGAAACGCCTGTGACTATTGGGATCTTGCAATGAAGTGGAAGGAACTTAGGCACAATGGTGTCGCGTTTCCACCAACCTATGAGCCTAAAGGGCTCCAGATCATCATCGGAGGCGAGACAGTCCGACCGTCGCCCGATGCAGAAGAGATGGCTTACGCGTGGGGAAAGAAGAGAACAACACCCTACGTTCAAGATCCGGTCTTCCAGACTAACTTCCTTTCCGACTTCGTGAAAGTACTCCCCGCCAAGTATGCTAACGCGAACTATTCTGAGATCAACTTCTCACCAGTCTATGAGTATCTGTCGAAGGAAGAGCTTCTCAGGTCTGACAAGGAACTGAAGAAGAAGGTGGCCGCTCAGCGGAAGGAGCTTCGCCTTCAATTGAAGGAGAAGTACGGCTACGCTGTTATCGATGGGACGAAGACTGAGTTTGCAAACTACATGGTAGAACCTCCCAGCATATTCATGGGGCGTGGAAGTCATCCTATGCGGGGCCGGTGGAAGCCGAGAATATTTCCTGAGGATGTTGTCCTGAATCTCTCGGAGGATGCGCCAGTCCCACCGGGGAGATGGAAGGAGATTGTTCATGATCACGAGTCTATCTGGCTGGCCTACTGGGTTGACAAGCTGAGCCAGGTTAGGAAGTATGTCTGGCCTTCGGATATTTCGGATCTGCGCCAAGAACGGGATAAGATGAAGTATGATAACGCGAAGAAGCTTCGCAGAAGGCTTTCCGATGTTCGCGAGTTTATCGAGAAGAACCTTCACTCGCTGGATGCCAAGGTCCGGAAGCTGGCGACCGTCTCTTACCTGATCGACAACTTGGCCATGAGGGTCGGTGATGAAAAGGAAGAAGATGAGGCTGACACGGTAGGTGCCTCAACGCTTCGGGTCGAGCATGTCAAGTTCCTCCCAGGGGGCGTCGAATTTGACTTTCTCGGAAAGGACAGCGTGCGATGGCAGAAGACCCTCAAGGTAGATGGCGCTGACAGTCCCATACGAAGAAACCTCCAGGAGTTTGTGTCAAACAAGAAGCCTGAAGACCTCGTCTTCGACGGAATCACTTCCGCTCACGTAAACCGGTTTCTCGGAAAAGCTGCACGGGGTCTAACCGCCAAAGTCTTCCGAACTCATCACGCCACTGAGACAGTGCAGACTTACCTCGGTCGACACAATGGATTCAAACCTAACGATCCAGGATTCGTTAAGCTGTACCATGCTAGGGTTGCGAACCTGGAAGCGGCTATCCGGTGCAACCATAAGCGGACCCCCCCGAAGACCTGGGAGGGTAGTCTAGACAAGAAGCAACAGAGGCTGGCCGAGCTGAAGAAGCGGCCCTCGAAGACCGACAAGCAAAAGGACAGGCTAGCGGAGAGGATGAAGAAGCTCAAACTCGATATTGAACTCCAAAGGCGGACCAGAGATTACAATCTGAATACCTCTCTCCGCAACTACATCGACCCGAGAGTGTACAAGAACTGGGCTAACAAGGCAGAGTTCGACTGGACGTCGATATATCCCAAGACCTTGCAGAGAAAATTTCTCTGGGCAACCAAGAGCAGAGCCCAATAGCGTCTGAAATAATGTAGAAGGATCGTCTCCGAACGGGCATCATTTTCTCCCTTAGAAGATTGATCGTGTCATTTCCATTATCTTTCCAAAGTCATTCAAGAGCCCTGCGTAGTTCTCGTCAGCTCCAGCCCAGACTTGACGTTTACTCGTAATCGTATTCTTTGCATCGGCCGCTGACATCCCCGATTGCATCAGATAGGCAGCAGCACAGGTAGGGCTTCTGCCCCTTCCCTTCAGGCAGTGGAGAACAACTTTCTTGCCTGAGTCGACATTATCTCCGATGACCGCGGACACTATTTTGAGACGGCTTATGGGAATCGCCTGTCCCGACTCGGGCACTAACGGAGTTCTCGCATCGTACACTACGCCGAGTTCACCGCACCAAGATTTCTCCTCATTGCTTCCAGTCAGGTCCATTATCACAAGCTCGCTCCCTAGCTTATGCTTGAGTTCAACCAGGTCGTCTTTGGAGGGAGCTGCGCCAACCCAGAGTCTCTCTGGAATTATCTCCGTAAAGTCCAACTTGAATATCCTTCAAGACTTACTTGTTATTAGGATGACGGTTTCCCAGATTCTTCTTCGTCATGACGGGAATTAGTCATAATGTCCTGGTATGCACAGATGTCGTCGACGACAAAAGCATCAGGGCGCTCTCAAAATACTCCAAAGTCTACAAACTCGCCGATTTCACAGAAGATCGCCTGAACGAAGTTCTGCCATCGATTGATTGTCTCTTGGTATTCTCTTGGCCAAGCCAACTGACGAGTCAGAGGCTCCAAGAGATGACTAGTCTACGTTTCATTCAGAGCATTCTCGCAGGCGTCAACCACATCCCCTTCGCCAGTCTCAACGAGAGTGTCATCGTGAGCAGTAACGCGGGGGCGTACTCAGACGAGGTTGCCGAGTATGCCTGGGCCTTGCTGCTCTCAGCCGCAAAGAGAATAGTGGAGCTCCATGTGTCGCTGCGAGAACAAAAATGGACCCTCAAACGTACTCTCGACGAGGGGAGCGAGATCACAGTTCTGAGAAAGAAGATTCTCGGAATACTCGGATTCGGAGGAATCGGAACCGTTGTCGGCAGAATCGCCAAGGGCTTTGGAGTGCAGATCTACGCTTATTCTAGAAAGAGGTTAGCAGCAAAAGGCGTCAAGTTCTTCACAGGACCAAGCGGGCTGAGTGAGCTTCTCAAGAAATCCGACGGAGTAGTTCTGGCTCTTCCTCTGACTAGTCAGACCGCGAGGATCATGAATGCTGAGCGATTGTCGGAGATGAAGAAAGACGGCATCCTCGTTAACGTGGCTAGAGGAGAACTCGTTGATGAAAAGGCGATGTACGAGCACCTAGTTGCCAACCCAAATTTCCGATATGCGACAGACGTATGGTGGTACAGGGAAAATCGAGAATCCCTCAGGACGGACTTTCCCTTTCTCTCACTGCCGAATTTCATAGGGACCCCGCATGTCTCGGGCCCATCGGGCCTCGCTACAGGTCAGCCCGTCAAGCTCGCGGTGGAGAACACTATCCGATATTTGAAACGGCTCCGCCCTCGCAACATAGTGGACCAAGAGGAGTACAAGACAAGTTACCCATACTAGCTACCGGTCCGAATGCGTCTACGAGAGCAGTCGGTCTAGAAGATTGAGAGAAACGTTTCCTCCAGAAATAACCAGGACTACTCTGCCTCCTAGTTTACTCGACTTCTCGACTTTTGAGAGAACTGCCAGCGGGGCTGATCCTGATGGTTCTGCGAAGATGTGAGCTTGGTGTATCAGTAGTTTCATTGCTGATAGAATCTCGTCGTCAGGAACGCTGAACATTGCGTCGACATTCTTCTGACAAGCCTCCAAGGTCAGATCGCCGACGGCAGCGGGGATTAGGCCGTCAGCGATCGATTTTGGCTCATCGATTGTAACGATCTTCCCAGCGCTTAGGGACGCTTGCATCTTGGCAGCGCCGGTTGGTTCAACTCCATAGACCCGTGCAGATGGTTTGAGCGATTTGATGGCGATAGAGATTCCGGAGATGAGCCCTCCCCCTCCAACCGGAACTATGACAGATTCGAAGTCTTCGAGTTGTTGTGCGATCTCCAGTCCACAGGTCCCTTGGCCAGCGATAATGTCGCGATCGTTGAACGGAGGAACGAAGGTTGCGCCTGTCTGGCTGGCGATCTCTCGCGCCTTCATTTCTCGATCAGAGTGGTACTTTCCAAACTTGACTACGTCTGCTCCGTACTCCTGTATTACGTCTAATTTTTCTTTTACTGCCGCCTCTGGGACAACTACTGTGCATTGTTTTCCTAGCATGCGTGAGCTGTATGCTACTGCAATGCCATGATTCCCAGATGATGCAGCCACGATCTTCTTGGCAGACATCTGCGAGATCTTGTTGTAGGCACCGCGGATCTTGAAGACGCGTATTGGCTGGAAGCATTCCAGCTTCAAGAAGACAGTTATCCCGAATCTTCGGGAGAGTGCAGGCGATTCGATCAGTGGAGTTCGAGAAGCGACGCCGGATATTCGCTCGGCCGCAGCCTCTATGTCAGCTAGTCTTGGAAGTTTCTCAGGTGGCAAGTCTCAACCCACGTTTCTTCGGAAGTTCTTTAACCTGTATTGAGTTGCTTCAAGCGTATCACGAGATGCTTCCAACCGCAGGAGTCAACAGGGTCTTTGGTCTCCTCGACCTGCTGAGAGCGTACAACGGTAAGACTGACGTAGCGAATCTCACTATCGACTTGAGGATTGCCCTTGACGAACTTCTGCCGATAATCGATACGGCGGAATACTTGGGACTCGTAGCTGTTCAACAGGGAGACATTTCGCTGACAGACCTTGGGAAGAAGGCCCTTAATGGTAAGATACCAGAGCGGAAGAAGATAGTTCACGACAGGCTAGTAGGACTTGAGCCATTCGCGGATATAGTTCGTATGGTTCATGAGAAGAAGCAGTTGAGCCGGTTCGAACTGGCCAGGTTTCTAAGTTCCAAGTTCGGCTATACAACAGATCTTCCGACTATTATCAACGTGCTCATAAGCTGGGGCGTGTTTGCCGGGCTGTTGAGGTACGATGGGCAGTCCGAGAGTCTGTTGCCTAGAGAATAGTCTTAGCTGATCTTGGAAATGATTCTGTCGGAATAGTCAAACATTGCTGGATCCCTCTGATTCCGAGGCCTCTCTAGTGTTATCTGCACGTCATCGACGATCGTTGCTGGACGATGATTTAGAACTATGACCCGGTCTGCCATGTAGACCGCCTCCTGCACGTTGTGCGTCACCATCACGACGCAATTAGTGGCATAGACCGGATCTCTCCATATCTCCAACACTTCCTGTCGAAGGTTCTCGGCGGTAAGAGCGTCAAGGCTAGAGAAGGGCTCGTCCATCAACAAGACCTCAGGCTGAAGCGCCAGCGCCCTCGCGATACCCACCCTCTGCTTCATCCCACCAGACAGCTCCTTGGGATAAGCGGTCTCGAAACCCTCCAAGCCCACATCCTGAATGTACTTCTTCGCAATTTTCACCTGCTCGTCTTTCGGAACCGTCGTGGCCTGAAGGGCCATCTCCACATTGCCGAGGACGGTCTTCCAGGGGATCAAAGCGAAGGTCTGGAATATTACTCCGATCTTGGGGCTAGGTGCGGTAATCGGCTGGCCGTGGAATAGGACCCGGCCCGAAGTCGGCTGGTCAAGTCCATCAATTATTCGTAGAAGTGTGCTCTTCCCGCATCCTGAAGGTCCCACAATGCACAGGAATTCTTTGTAGACGTTGAAGCTGATATCCTCAAACACTGTAGTGCTCTTCCCTTCCCCAGGGTAGACCTTGGCGACATCCTTGATTTCGAGGAGGGGCTGACTGGACTGGGACACGTTCTTGATGTCAAGTAAGGGTTCTGTAGGCTGGGTTAAGAGTTCTACGCCTCGAACTTGTATCGGTCAGCCTTTCTGAGCAATCGTCTCCAGACGAGTCTGTTGATGGTTAGGACTGTTGCGGTCATGGCGAGCAGAGCTGCGAAGATCTCCACCGAGGAGAGGAGGACATTCGATAGGTTTGAGGCTTCCACCAGAAAAGAGCCGAGCCCAGGCACATTCGCGTTCGGGTCAATGTATTCGGAGACTATGAGTGCGTTCCATCCTCCTCCCCATGCTTGTATGCTACCTATGAGGATCGCGGGGAAGGCGGCTGGAATCAGAATCTGTTTCACGTAGCGTCCCCCCTTGACTCCATATGCCTTGGTCGCTTCGTTGATGTCGTTTGGAACACTGTTAACCGCTCCGACTATGTTGAACAGAAGATACCATTGCATGCCCGTCAGCAGGAGGATAATGGAAGCGAAGTTGAGAGTGACACCCAGATAAGGAGTGTTTCTGAAAGGATTGACCAGTATTATCACCACCAGGGGAAACAATGCTGTGGCGGGAATCGATTGGCCGATATCGAATATGGGAACAAGCCACCGCGAAAGCCTCTGGCTCCTGGCGATTAGTATTCCTGCAGCAAGCGTCCAGCCTAGTGCGATAAGGTAGGCTATGACGAGCCTTGAGAGTGAGAAGAGAGTGAGCCCGATCAGCTGGAAGGCGGTCACATTAGCAGCGAGTATGGTGAGAGCGTTTAGAATCGACACAGATCTAGGGGCGATGAGGAGTTCGAGGCCGAACGCGACCAGTCCTAGGAAGATCGCATAGCTCAATAGTCTTCCCCAGAAAGGTATTCTGCTGATCCGTTCAGGAAATCTGAGTCTCTCAGTGACATGGAGTAGCTTTGTAACTCTTACGACTTCGAGAGCTCTTGCCACGATCGATCTTTGTGACTTGTAGAACGTACGGACCGGTGATACTATACGATCTTCGTACCTTTTGACTCCCTCGGAAACGACACTCCTCGGAGTTGCAGTTGTTCTCGGTGCGGCCACTGATTCATACTTGTACTTCTCCGCTTTCGCACCTAGAGGTCTCCATACGAGCTGGTCGATTGCGTAAATGATGGCGACGAGAATGATTAGTCCAAAGAGCGCAGAGGCTATGTCTGAACCGGCTGATGCTTGAGCTATGTATGAACCGAGGCCCATTGCTGATACTTGTTTTCCTCCGAACGGAACATATTCTTCAATCGGGATCAGGTACCAGCCTGATCCCCATGCCAATATGCTGGTCCAGATGAGTTCCGGGTAAACAGCCGGGAGCACTATTTGCCGAAGATATCTTACGCCTCTTAGTCCGTAGGCGTGTGATGCTTCTTTGATGTCCGCCGGGATGGCGTTTATCCCTGCTATCACCCCGAATGTGGGGGACCAAGCCATCGCTGTGAAGATCAATAAGATGGCAGCGACTTGAAGACCGAACGGATTGGGGTCTGGACCCCTTCCAAGGAATATGGCGAAGACGATTGGAAGGTACCCAAGGACGGGGACGGACTGAAAAATATCTAACAAGGGTAAAAGGACATGTGAGGCTCGATGGCTCATCGCCGTCGCGATTCCATATGATAGGGCGAAAGCGAGGGCTAATGCATACGCGATTGTCATTCGGCCTAGAGTGAAAACCGCAAACAGAGGAAGTTTCGGGGTGAGCGCATTATTGATGATAGAATTCAGGCCGCCGTTCACGATTACCTCGACAACGAGCAGGAAAATGGCGGTGACGATGACCACCCCTTCGACGGTTCTGATGATGCGAGGGTTCGAGCCTCGGGCCCAGAATCTAGGGTCGTGGATATTGCGAGAGGAGAATCTTAGTGGACACATGGGGCCCTGATCCACCATCGTTTCGGAATCGGACGGTCGCTCCATCTTATAAAAGGGCAATTCGGGCCAACTCCCCATCGCTTCGCTTCTTGAAGAAAGAATTCTAGGGAAGAAGGCTGACTGGAGTGATCGGCTTTGCGATCGAGCCAAATTTCTCGTAGCTCTGCATTCTCTGGGTCACCAAGTCGCTCAGGATGGGCTGCATTTCTGGGGTATCTCCTAGATTTCGCAAATAGTCAATTGTCAGGTCGCTGTCGTGGATGAATCCGAGCTGGGACTGCCAGGATCGAAGCCGTGACAACAACCTGGCAGTTTTCTTAGATCGGAATAATTCAGCCAAGTAGCGAAGTCGTCGGCAATCGATTCTCAAAAGATGTAGGTCCCGGACATTCTTGGGGTCCTTCAAGACTATCGGCAGTCGACCGTTGATCGCCGCGATGAGCTGGGTCGTGGTCTTGTTGAGGCGTTTCTGAAGTTTCTGGACTGACAAATCCTTCTCTCTTATCCTCGGTACGCGTTCTTTCTGGAGCGCGATTGTTTGGCGTCGGGCGGCCTGTAGCTGAGACTCACGCGTTTCCTTGATTCCCGAGATCCGCTCTTCCATGCTCAGGTCAGGTTTGTATGTAGATAACTTTGAGAGGATAATGTCGAGATCTCTGACCTTCGCATTCGCCTCGGACGCCTCATCTAGGGAGTTGAGGAAGTTTCGTGTCGCCTTTGCTTTGCTTATCTTCTTCGGAAGCAGCTCGATGCAGAGGCTCGTTCTCCGCATGGCGATACGGAGGCTCCGGACATTTTCCGGGTTCGAATCCTTGAGGTAGTTCTTGAGGCGTTTCGTAAGAATTTTTCTTGTTCTTGCGTACTTTGCGGCGAAGGATGCTTTCAAAGTTGAGGGGGCCGGCTAGATGGAGGCGAGGTATCTGTCGATTCTCTGTTGAAGGTCAATATGGACTTCTGGGATGGGTCTGTTTCCATCGATCCGGACGAGTCCGTATTTCTTGGCTAGGGTTGCGAATTCTCGTGCCATTCTCTGCTGGTACGTGATGAAGGTGGAGAAGAGGTCGTCGGACAGATCCATGTCCGCTCCAGATTCGTAGTAATCGAGCGAGGGGCTCTTCTGGACTACTCGATGGAAGAGCTCGTTCGGGTCAACGTCGAGGTAGAAGACAAGGTCTGCTTTGAGGGCGAATCCGAACAGGTCTTCGGACCATTTTGTCCGTATTCCTCTTACCGTGCTTCGAGCGATTAAGGTGAAGATGTACCGATCTGCGAGAACGATCTCGCCTGCTTCCAGTGCTGGGATTATCTTGTGCTCAAGCTGGTCCGCAAAGTCCGCCGCGTAGAAGAGTGCGAGGGTCCTCTTCCCCAACGGCAGCATCTGCTTGGCTTGCAGGATCCCTTCTTTGATTAGGTCTGATCGCTTCAGACCGGTGTTCAGGACCCCATGTCCGTCTGCCTCGAGTTTCGAGATTATCATGTCGATCTGGGTGCTTCTCCCAGAGCCGTCTGGACCTTCGATAACGATGAGTCTTCCCCTAATGTCCACATCCTTGAGATAGGGTATTCCCTCGCCGTAGAACTCCAGAGGCCTTGCTGGTGCCTTTCGAGTGCGACGGGAGACTATGCTCAAGTTCTGATTACCGGTTGCACAGTCTGTTTCAGTGTGGCAGGAAGTAGCTGCGATACTGTTTCCCTTACTTTCTCCTGTTGCTCCTCTATGTCGAGAGAGCCGTCGATTATCGTGAATCCTTCCTGTTCGGCCATGAGTTCGTATTGTTCTATGATTCTGGCCTGGAACATTCTGTAGCTCTCGAAGATATCGTTGCTCAGATTCAGGTCCATCCCTGCCTCATAGAACTTCAGTTTGGGTCTGCTAACGAGAATCCGTTTCATCGCCACCTCGATGGGCACTCGGAAGTAGAAGCGGATATCGGGTGTCGCAGCGAAGCTGTACGCCTTTCTTACCCAGTCAGGGGAGCATCCTCGAACAACGTCCCTCGCGTAGGCGGTGTACGCGTACCTATCTGCTAGGACGAGATAGCCTCCCCGAAGCAAGGGGAGAATGTTCCTCTCGTATCGATCTGCAAAATCTGTGGCGTGGAGGAGACTGAAGGTGGTGGGAGTGAGTAGTCCTTTCCTTTTGCCCTTGGAGGTTATTTCCCGGACGATCTGTGAGGAATTCCATACTGTTGTGAAGACTGGTAGCCCTCTGCCTCTGAGCCACCTATCGAGTAGGTGGAGTTGGGTCGATTTGCCGCTTCCGTCTATGCCTTCGACTACGATGAGTTTTCCTGTGATCTGGAATTTCTTCGGAGACCCGGATTTCGGACGTTGCATTTCTTCAAGACTTCTCCGCTGACAGGATTTCAGGTGCCAGTTTCTGTGATGATATAGGGGTCAGGGAGAATTGTGCTTCTAGCTTGAAGGCGTTCTCGAAATCCTTCAGTGTATTCTTAAAGAGTGAGGTTGGAAAGTCTTGCTTTCCTGGGCTTATTCTGAGCCGAATCTGAGGCGGACTGAGGATTACTTGTAGGTCTGAACCGGTCTTCTCAAGTATCTCGATCAGCGTTAACATCGATGATATTCTCTTGATTGTGTTCTTGGCATTTTTCTCTAGCAGGTCCTTGTACTTTGCGTAGAGCCAGTCTGCGCCTCTCAAACCTCGGATCCGGACTAGAGAAAGCGCGAGCAACAACTGTTCTGAGTGGGTTAGGACGCTGTCCCTGTTTGCAATGATGTAGAATAGGGTCTCCGGGTCATAGAGGGGAAGCTTCTGCGCCTCTTCAAGCGCCCGAACCAGGATGAACTGTTCCTGTGAGCTGAGTAGCTCTCGAGATGAAAATGCCTTGATGATTCTTGAAGAGGTTGCCGATAGGGAGACGGGCTTGTCACTCGTAAGGCGAGGCAGGATCGAATCGACGGACCCTTTCTCGTAGGCTGTTGGATCTTTCAGAAAGGCGGATAGAACGCCGTCCCGCAGACCATGTGTGCTTACGACGAGCTGGGGAATCTTCAGTTTCCTCATCATAAGTTGAATTACTAGCGAGCCTGCGACGATCGATTTGGCTCTGTCCTCTCCGATTACTGGAATATTTCCGATTTGTTTTGGGCTCATCTTTCTGAGGGTTCGGTGGATCTGTTCGACAGCGTTCTTGTCCATTGTGTAATTGTGAAGCTTGTCGAGTGGATAGTCTATGACCATTTGGTGATATCTTGCTATCGCTCTTACCGTGCCTCCGGCGCCGACCAGGTCTAGTTTCCTTAGTTGAGGGACTTCTTTCCTATCAGGCAGGAGTTCTAGAATGCGGTCGCTCATCTTGTCGTAATTTTTCTTTGTGAATCTTCCGTTGCCACTCGCGTAAAGGTCGGTGAGTCTCAATCCTCCAAGCGGAGTGGAGAAGACCCTCCTGACTCTAGATTTCTCTGCAATGACCATCTCGAGTGTGCCTCCTCCTAGGTCAAAGAATAGCCCGGCTGGAACGTTCGTCGCGGTGTAAGAGCCCGCGAAAGAATAGAGGGCCTCTTCTCGATCTGAGAGGACTTTGAAGTCGAAACCGGTTTCCCCACTTACGAGCGCAAGGAATTGGTCCTTGTTTCCGGCTTCTCGAACGGCGCTCGTTGCGATTGGTAGCACTTGTGTAGACGATTCAAATTTGACTGTTTGCTGAAGGAGTTTCAGGGCTTTTACTGTTCGAATGATCGAGTCGTCCCTCAGAAAGCCGGTCTCATCTAAGCCCTCGCCTAGTCTGGCGAGAATGGAATGTTGGGAGTAGGCCGAGAAGGTGTTATCGATGTGGACATGATAGTTGACTAGTTTCAGCGAGTTGTATCCTAGGTCGATGACTGAGATTTTCATGCAGGCACTGACCTGGAGGCCAACAGCGGGAACAACCTAGTTGTCTAGGGGATGCTGCTTGACCCGTTAAGAGAGTTTCCGAATCTGCTTCGGCGTCAAGAGCCAGCGCAGCTCGCCCGAAGCTTTTGGAACGAAGGAAGTGACTCTGATCTTCGCCAGACCTCCCTTTTTTAGCGCGACGTGGCTGTTGCCATTTCCAGAGATCATTTCGCCGATCATTGTTCCCAAGTATGGTTCGTGGCCTACAAGCAGAATCTCCGAATCTTGCTTGAGCTTCGAGAGCCTGCGATAGAGGTCTGGTCTATTTGCTTCCGGTCTAAGTTCATTCCACTGTTCGAGCAGGTCTAGATTCTTGAAAGTCTTTGAGACGATAGCTGCTGTCTCGTATGCCCGCTTCAGTGGACTTGCAAGAATTCTGTCGAACCTCATCCCCTGACTCAACATGGATGCCGCTATTTCCTCGAGTTCCTTCCGACCCGCGACGGTAAGAGATCTTTCAGCGTCTTTTACAGGAATAGCTGTCCGGTTGCCCGCTTCTCCATGTCTAAGTAAGTAAAGATTCAGGTTTTGTAGCCGTTTTCCATCGTATATGAGGCTTCTCCGGATATTTCTTTGGAAATCTGGATTTCGGGTCTGACCCGCCCCCAGCGACACTCATGCACGTAACGAGAATCACAGGCTCGAGGCGTTTATGCCGCCTTCGGGACCCAAGAAAAGGGGAGAGAGTTGTGGCTATTTTCACTCGACTATTTCTTGGAGAAGCTCATGGAGCAGCCGTGGTCCCCACGAAGTCTTCCCTTGAAGCCCAATTCCAGAGTTTCAGCAGCTTTCTTGTAGCTGCCTATGCATGTGGCGCAGAAGATCGATCTCGCTTGGGGCTTTGTCAGCCCGTATGCTTCTGCTTGTGCGACAACGGATTCTATGCATCCGCACCGGTCCAGCCTGACCGTCCGGGACCCATCTTCCGCTTCAATCTCATAGTCGCTATTGAAGGTCTCGCCCATGCTGTCAGCCAAGTTCTGGGAAAGAGCCTCGACCCTACTCCCTTGGTTCTTACTTTTGATATCCTGAACTTTCAGGTTTGCCTTCATGTCGGTCAGTATGTTCATCGCAGGTGCGATCGCGTCAAAGCCTGCCGCAGTGACGAATGTGCCTACTTGGAGTAGAAGGTAGTGAGCCAACGTCTTCCTAAGCATCTCGTATCGTTCCTCAAGGGTCCGGGTCCGCTTCGCATGAATCAGCTTGGACATACCCACGTCGATGCACCCTTCCCAAGTGACCGGTTCTTAAGTTATGCCGAACCATGCCGCAATGGGATGCCTAGTCGCCGGCACCGTGTCGTCTAAGGAGCTCTGCAACTCTCTCGTTGTTGCGTTCAGTAGCCACTTCTAGTGGAGTTCTGCCTTGAAAATTCTTCGCCCGAATGTCCGGTCCCGCATTGTCAAGTAGCCATTCGATGATTTCGTAATTCCCCCTCATCACGGCATTATGTAGCGCCAGGGTAGCGCCAGATTTCGCGCCTCGTTCGAAGACCAGTTGAACCAGGCGGGGGTCTTCGCTCCATACTGCGTGGGGCAGCAGTGGTATTCCGTGAGCTCCGGTAGCGTTGGCGTTCTGAGGATCATCATTCAGTCTACGTTCCACCTCATCTCGCATGCCTAGCATAGCTGCTGTACAGATCTCTAAGGGAGCGCCTTGTTTGAGAAGAAATTCGGCGACATTAGCGCTACCAACTTGAGCTGCGGCCTGCACGGCTGTTTCCGAATCGTTGTCGTTCCATCTATGGCATGCATTAAGGAGTTTAGGATTCTCTGCAAGCATCTGTCTAACCTTCCCTAGGTTTCCGTGTCCAGCGATGACGAATTCCCGGATCTCTTCTGTGGAAAGCGGCTGTTCCTGGGTCTGCACAAATCGCTTTTAGCCACCGGCAAGTATAACCTTTGCTTGAGGTTAGTTTAGTTTCCCAGTCACTTGGCTCTTGACTTCTCGCTCGGGTTTCGCGGCTTACATTGTTCTAGCCGAGTGTTGGTTTCCCTGTCAGCTCGACCAGCCTCTTACCTTTCGTGAGCCGGGAGACCCAGAGGACTCCGGCGAGCTCTAGCTTCATCAGTTCCCGATTGAGTTCTCTGAAACTGACTTCCCCGAAGTTTGACTTCACCTCTTTTTGCAGGTCAACGTCGCTCATCGAGCCCTTCTTTTCCAAGATCTCCACGATGGCCAAGGACATAGGCCTAGGGCTCCATATCTTGCTCAACGCCAGGTCACAAGGAGAGATTATGATGGGAGAGGTCTATGCTACTGCGACGGGGGCTCTCTGCTTCTTGAATCTCTTCGTGAATCCCTGATACCACTTCTCCATGTCACTTGTCATCGAAGGCTTGATTCGATCCAAGGCATCACGAAAGTCCTCCATCGTCACACTCTTAGTCTCGATATCTCGCCTCAAAGAGATGAGCCCCGCCTCTCTACAAACACCTTCTAGATCAGCCCCCGAGTAGCCTGCGGCTTGACTGGTAATCTGGTCCACATCAACATCTTTGGCTAAGGGCATGTTTCGAGTGTGGATCTTCAAAATCTGGAGACGGGTGGCGTGATCCGGTGCTGGCACGAAGATGAGCCTATCGAACCTGCCCGGTCGTAAAATGGCTGGGTCAATCATGTCCGGCCGGTTGCTCGCGCCTATGACGACCACGTTGACCAGGGCTTCGATGCCGTCCATCTCAGTCAGCAACTGACTTATCACGTGCTCTGAGGCGCCGCCGTCATCGGAGCTAATTCCTCTGCTAGGAGCAATCGAGTCGAGCTCGTCGAAGAAAATAATGGATGGGGCAGCGCTGCGACCTTTCCTAAAGACCTCGCGGATGCCCTTCTCTGATTCTCCAACCCACTTGCTGAAGAGCTCGGGACCCTTGATTGAGATGAAGTTAGCCTCGCTCTCAGTAGCAACTGCTCTGGCCAGCATTGTCTTCCCGCAGCCCGGGGGTCCAAAGAGTAGAATTCCCTTTGGTGGTCTTATTCCAATTCTCTTGAAGACTTCAGGCTTCTTGATTGGCCATTCCACTGCCTCCTGAAGTTCCTGCTTGACGTCGGTCAGCCCCCCTACATCCGCCCATTGGACGGAGGGTACCTCGACGTAGACCTCCCGCATCGCGGTGGGAGTAATTTCTCGGTAAGCGTTCATGAAATCGTCCAGGTTCACTTCCATCTTCTCAAGCATCGCGCTCGGGATTCTTTCGTCCTCCAGGTTGACCTGAGGAAGGTAGCGTCTCAGTGATTTCATCGCGGCCTCTCTGCAGAGTGCTGAGATGTCAGCGCCAGTGTAGCCGTGACTAATCTCCGACAACCGGTCTAGGTTCACATCTGAGGTTAGTGGCATAGCTCTCGTGTGGATCTGAAGGATCTCGTGTCTGCCTATTTTGTCAGGGACTCCGATCTCTATCTCCCTATCGAAACGTCCCGGGCGTCGGAGCGCCGGATCGATCGCGTTGGGCCGGTTGGTAGCACCTATCACGATGATGTTTCCCCTGGCACCCATACCGTCCATCAGGGAGAGGAGCTGCGCCACAACCCTATGTTCCACCTCACCAGTCACTTCTTCTCTCTTGGGAGCGATGGCATCCAATTCGTCGATGAATATTATGCTCGGAGCAGTCTCCTGCGCTTTCTGGAAGATCTCGCGGAGTCTAGCCTCGGATTCGCCGTAGAACTTTGACATTATTTCTGGGCCGGAGATTACGTAGAAGTTTGCGTCTGACTCGTTGGCGACAGCCTTGGCTACCAGTGTTTTGCCGCAGCCTGGGGGGCCGTAGAGGAAGATTCCTTTGGGCGGCTCGATGCCTAGTCGCTGGAAGAGCTCTGGGTGTCGGAGTGGAAGTTCCACCATTTCCCGTATTCTCTGAATCTCCCCACGGAGCCCACCAACGTCCTCATAGGTGACGATGGGTAAGCCCTTCTTCTCCGGTGAGGGTTCGCTCAGCACTTGGAGAACGGTGGACTCTGTGACCTTGACGGCACCGTGGGGACGCGTCCTGGTTGCGATAAGAGGTACGGAGCTGCCGAATATGCTCAGAAGGGTCATGTCTCCTTCCATGAAGGGCATGTCCATGAATCGACGTTTGACAAAGCTCACGAACTCGTCGTCTACGCTCAAGCGGACGTCGGTGGGTGCAAAGACAATTGTCTGCGAGTCATGTACCTCCGCCTTCTTGATAGTGATGAACTCGTTGAGGGCTACTCCTGCGTTCCTCCTGAGAAGCCCGTCGATCCGTGCGATTTCCTGAGCCTGGTCTTCGGCATAAGCGGGCCAGGCAATGGCGACTGTGGTGCGCTTGCCGCGTACTTCTATGAAGTCACCGGCCGTAATCCCGAGCTTCTCCATTGTCGCATTATCGATGCGGACTTTACCATGCCCAACATCTCGCTGCTTAGCGTCAGCTACTCGGACCTGTACTTCTTTGGCCATCATTAATGGTTCAACTCCATGGTTGTGATGGGAAGACTGAGTTCAGGAGAAGACTGGCGACTAGCGCTCCGCATTGCTCCTGACCTCTCCCTTCATAGTTCTATTCGACCACAATAGGCTTTATCGTCATTATTAGTGATGTGTATCTGTTTCAGTAGCCTGAGCTTCGGACCGGGCAGAAATAGGATTCGGCAAGCCCCAAGGGGGACTCCCCTGGCACTTCCTATCCTAAACGACAAGCTTCTTCCTGCGTAATTCAATATTTGTTAGGACAATCTCAATTCAAAGATGCCCCATGCGACAATTTCGCGCAGTCAACCGTTTGTAACGTCTTTATCGGTCGTCGAGGTTAGCAGGTAGAGGATTCATGGGAGCTGGGTTCGAAAGTTTCGGCCTGGAACTTCCATTGGTCCAGGCTGTACGAGAAATGGGCTTCGGTGAGCCATTCCCCATACAGGCTATGGCTATCGCGCCTCTTCTCGAGGGCAGAGACCTGATGGGCCAGGCTCATACTGGAGCAGGCAAGACTCTTGCCTTCGCACTGCCCATGCTTCAGAAAATAGATTATCGAATGCCGGGAATTCAAGGGCTGGTAATAGTTCCTACAAGAGAGCTAGCTCTGCAAGTGGCGCGTGAGTTCGAGAAACTTGCTAAACACCTTCGCGTCAGGGTCGCGGCGATCTACGGAGGCGCGAGCATGAGGCTTCAGGTAGAGAGGCTAAGGAATCGCTCTTGCAGTATCATCATCGCGACTCCGGGCAGGCTGATCGATCATCTCGACCGGCGAACCGTGAGTTTGGACAAGACGAGTTTCGTTGTTCTAGATGAAGCTGATAGGATGCTGGACATGGGCTTCATCGACGACGTAAGGCTCATCCTAAGTCACGTTTCCAGAAACCACCAGACCGCCCTCTTCTCGGCAACCATGTCCAATGAGATAGTGAAACTCGCTCAGCGGTACATGAAAAACCCGCTGAGAGTATTCGTTGACACAGACGAGCCCACGGTGGACTCTGTCCAGCAGAAATTTGTCAGAATAGACGAGAGCGGAAAATTCCCTACCCTTCGTGCGCTTCTGAACCAGGAGCACATTACAAAGGGCTTGATTTTCTGCGAGACAAAGGCAAGAGCTGGAGGGCTGGCGCAGGCTTTACAGGACGAACATTACAAAGCCCTAGCTTTGCACAGCGATCTCTCACAGTTCCAGAGAGACAGCGCCGTTCACTCCTTCCGGATTGGCCTGACAAACTTGCTGGTAGCCACGGAGGTCGCGGCTAGAGGCTTAGACATACCCAAGGTAAGCCACGTGGTGAACTACGACATGCCTCATGAACCCAAGATGTACTTCCACCGTATCGGCCGAACGGCTCGCGCAGGAAAACCCGGCGTTGCGCTTTCCCTGATTACGCGTCAAGACGAAGACGGCTTCAAGCGGATTAGAAAGATGACATCATCCGACCTCCGCGAAGTCCCGGATGGACTTTTACCTGAAAATCGCGGAGGTTCGAAGTTTCTACTCCCTACACGCCCGTCGCAAGGACTAGCTACACGAAGACTGTCTTCAGGAAGACGTCCACAACGATACAATCGTCGGGAGAGGTCGTTCAGGCGAAACCGTCGGCGTTGAGTACAGTTCAGGGCAGTTTGCGACCCAGCAGGTCTGGTTCATCTCTTAGCCCTAGCGGAAGTTGGCTTTCTTCACACGTTTGAAAGCATCCTAGATTGGATTTCTCGGAAGACTCGCTGCCGAACCCCGTTGGCACAAGTTGAAGGAGATAACAAATGGTGAACCCTGATTCAGAATAGCACACCCGTGAATGTCGTCTGGTGGGGCCGGTGGGATTTGAACCCACGACCTCTGGCCCCGATCTTTTCGGAGTCACCAGCGCCCCAGGGTCACCGTCCATAACTGGACTCTGGTATCCTCTGGGCGGGGTAAATCCCCTGGACCAAGCTAGACGACGGCCCCTACTGCTCGGTTTGAATCCATAGGTATTCTACCTTTCCGTTGGCCAGAAGATCGTGGCGTGATTGCGAGTAGGGCGCCGCGATCTCCAAGGGAGGAAACACGAACAGCTTGCAAATCCTCTCGGTTTCTATCGCTTAAGGGTAATACCTTATTTCCGCCCGAACTTAACCGGGACCAGGGTCATTTTACTTGAGTAGCGTTTCCAATGAGAGTCTCGTGACTGACAAACGAGTAACGGGAATTGGAGGGATATTCTTCAAAGCGAAGGACCCGAAGAAGCTAATGGATTGGTACGAGAAGCATCTCGGTGTCAAGCCCGAGCAAAAGGGGTCAACCGCCTCGATGTTCCAATGGCGAGAAGACGAACACCTAGAACATTTTGGACAAACTGTTTGGGCAATCTTTCCGGACGATACAAAGTACTTTGACCCCAGCTCATCTCCGTTCATTGTCAACTTCCGTGTCAGCAACCTGAAGGAGGTTTTGGATCAACTGAGAAAGGAAGGAGTTCGAGTTGATGACAAGATTGAGGAGTATGACTATGGAAAGTTCGGATGGATTATGGACCCGGAAGGCAATAGAATCGAACTCTGGGAACCGACAAGAGTATCGCCTCACCCCTGAGTCCCCGCTTGATATGCAAGATCAACTAGAATTGACTTGCCGGGCTAGAGGAATCCAAGTAGCAGATAGCTCACGCGCTTTCTCAGTCGCCTAAGCACAAGGCTATGAGGGCGGATAAGGAGTTCCAGATACATGGAAACGGCCACCGCGACAGAGGCAACTAAGCGTGTTGTCATCGAACGGGATATTCCAGAACCTGCTGTAGCGGGACTTGTGGAATTCATTGACCGGTACTACATCCGATCGAAGACGAGATTCATCCAAGATCTTTCCTATCGTAAAACCGCTAGCGGGACTGGCTTCGAACTGTTCTGGATACTCAAGCCAGTCGGATCGGAGCAAGCGGTTCCTCTCGCCGTAAGGCTCAGGATAAGCCAGGCAGCCATCGAGCTCGATTTTCCGGGGTTAGCCCCAACTGACAAGCCCCTTCAAAATGCTGTCGAAAGAACCGTTGATGAGATCGAAGAGACCGTCCTTTCTTATTTTCAGAACATCAAGACGACCAGCCTCTACTTTGTCATCGGCGCGTCCGAGGAGCACTCCGAGGCGCCTGACCAGAGGGGCATAATGCGAAATGTCGCGAAGAGAATTTTCACGGGTAACACAACAAGCCTGTTCCTCTCCTTCATTCTCCTAAGCTTCGCCTTATTCTTCATTATTGGAGTCTACACCGTCTTCGTATTGATCAGTGTTCAACTTGTAGCTTTGATTTTCTCGGACAAGATTGTTTACAGAATTGGTAGTGTCCGCCCAGACGCTGAAAGACCACTTGTAACAATAGTAAGTGTCCGATCCAATGCTGAAACTGTCAAGTCTATCTCTCAGCACGGCAAGAAGATACTCTCACAAATGCGAGAAGAAATAACGAGAGGCGCTACCGCCACATATTCTGCCACAGTCAACGAGGAGCTCAAGTCAACAGTCATCGGCTCGCTACTCAAGCATGGCATTATCGCATCTGGCAAAGAGATCACCGTCAAGACGAGAGACGTATACCGCATCGTTCACGATGTATCGGAAAAGTTCGGTAGCCAGACTCCAAAGATCACCATTGCGAACTCGATCGTCTCCAATGCTTCCGCGACTGGAATCTCGTCGAGCCGTTCCACGGTGATGATCACGGCCGGTTCATTGGAAGACCTGAACGATGACGAACTAGAAGCGGTAATCGGTCATGAGTTGGGACATGTAGCGGGTCATGATCCCGTGATTCTGTTCGCGGCTACGTCTTTCGAATTTCTCGGAAGGTTCTATCTCTGGCTCCCTCTCTTACTCTCTCTGGGCTTTTTCTATTTCCTGCTGGCGTTCGGCGCGATCTATCTGATAGGAAAGTTTCTGGAGACTAGAGCTGACACGGAGTCCGCGGTGGTCGTTGGAACCCCAGAGGCCTTGGGCTCTGCTTTGACAAAGATCGGGTTCAGGCAGCTCTATCGTGAGAAATACAATCCTGGGAGAAAGCTGTTCGACTGGTTTCAGTTTGACCCGCATCCACCCATCTATTTCAGAATAGATAGGCTGTCAAAATATTCGGGGAGACAAGGACACGTCAGGCATACACTTCTGGTCTCGATACGGGACATCGTAGTGGGCTTCTTCTCGGCGCTGTTTCAAGTCTAGACTGAGACTTAAGCTAACGCCAGTCAATCTTCAGGCGTGGACTGCGGTTCTTCTCCCACTACGGTAGGTTGCTAGAGCTCCGAGTCCACTAATCAGCAGAAGAACCGCTATTGGGAAGACTGGGACGATTAGGAATGTACTCACTATTCTGTCGGTCGCTAGGCTCACAGTTCCAGTGTAGACGCCTGAGAACCGCAACGGCAGAGCAGTCAGGTCCTTTGATCTGGCAGCATCAGCAATCCCACTGGAGAAGTAGACCCCGATCAAGAAAGTCGCTAGGGCTCCGAGAATATTGATTATTCCGCCGGGCAAAGTGAACCTCGCGAGCACAAGGCCACTTCCCAGGAGCATGATGAAGGCAAGCATCAGCTGTGCGAGCATCAAGTTCTGCGACTGTGACGAGGTCACGTTTACTGCGCTAGGAAGGTTGTATGCCCATAGAGCCCATCCAATCGCGAGGAGACTCGAGAATACTCCTAAGCCCCCGGAGAGAAGCGCTCTCACGTGTTTTGGTGTCTGCAATGCTCCTTGAATCTTGATCGTCGACATGACTCCGCGAGCGTCAGCCTCGGATCTCTCTATAAATCTACGAATTTGAACGGAAGGATTCGAGCAGATCATGCAGTGTCATCTTTCGCTTTTTGGCTTCCTTGAGCAGGACCTTCTGGACTCCGCTTGAGTATTGCACGGCCTTTTTTGGCCGGTTGACCACAGATTCAGGCAATTTCCAAGAAGCAGCAAGCCTCCTAAGAACGTACTTTCGAACTACACCGTTGTTGGTGAGTCGTAACTTTAGTGAAATGGGAATGCTCAGTGCGTAATGGACTAGTGGAAGATAGGCGAATGGACATTGAAGTTCGAGTTGATGAGAGACAGCTAGCTTGTCTCCAGGCTCAAAGTCGTTAGTCGCGGCGGCAAGAACACTCCTCAGAACTTCCTTCTTAGCTTCTAGAAAGTGGTGTTTCAGAGCTAACCCCTCGAATCTGCCGTATCCTGCGAATAGCTCGTCACTCAGCTGACCAACAAGAAGATGCCCCATTCCCATCTCTTCCGCTACCTCGCACACAAAGAAGAGTGGGACCGAATGGCCAACCAATGTCGAATCAGTACTCTCGACAGTCTCAACGACTTCTCCAAGACGATCCATAATCTCTGATTGTGAGAGTTCTCGGACAGTAATTTCAAGCCCAAGTTCCTTTGCTACCCGTCGGGCGTGTTCTAACTCGGCCTGACCCTTCAGTCCTACTGTGATCAGTTCGGGTCCCAATTCGTTCTCTCTCGCGGCATAGGCCACTAGGGTGCTGTCCAAACCGCCAGAAAATGCTGTGACGTAACCTTCCGGAACGTCTTCGGCCAAAGATTCTAGGAGAAGTTCTCCTGTCCGAGATGCGGCTTGATCGTCTCCAACTTTCAATTCTTTGAAGCGAGATAGCGTCTCTCTTGCTAGAACCGTCATACGTTTGGTCGAGGCTGCGAGTAGATGGCCTGGAGGGACGGTCCTAGGGTTCGAGATTCCTAATTTCGACAGAGCTGCCTTGAGGCTCGCAAAGGCGACAGTCCCCTGAGGGTCTCGACCATAGTAGAGGGGCTTCTGTCCGAGTATGTCTCGGCCAGCCAGGAGTCTTCCTCCTGAAATTCCGAGTACTGAGAATCCTCCAGGTTCTCGAATAGATTCCGAAAACGCCTTTTGTCCCGCCTCGCCACCGATTTCTTCAAGTTCCAAGTTTGCTGGAAGAGATCCGTCAACCGCGAAACTAGTCCTCTCGACGCTAACTTTCGGGGAATGTTCTAACTGATGAGAGCATGAACCTAATGCGACTGATCCATATTTTCCGTCGACCGTTATCGATTGAGTGAGAGTGCCTCGGCTCTTCATGGCACTCAAAGCGGTGTCGAGTTTGGAAGATACCTTCCTGGCCTCTGGCCCGATGATTCCGGCTATCCCTGACAACGGTGGCAGCATGTTGCTCGGAGTTGTTTAATATCATGCCACGCCGGAGTCTCGTCGATTTCGATTGCCGATCCTTCCAATCGATACGGGCAGATATGGCAGTCCTGAAATGAGGCGTATTTTCGATGAGGAGAACAGGCTTCAGCTCTGGCTTGATGTCGAAGCGGCTGTCGCTGAAGCTCAAGCCGCCGTCGGAGACATTCCCAAGGTTGCCGCTGAAGAGATAGCAAAGAACGCCAACACGAAGAGTGTGACGTTAGCCCGGACAAAGGAAATTGAGAAGGAGACCCGGCACGATCTCGCGTCAATGGTCCAGGCTCTGTCAGAGGCTTGCTCTGGCGAGGGAAGAAAGTACGTACATTATGGGCTAACGAGTATGGATGTCGAAGACACCGCCACTGCTCTACAGTTCAAAGCCGCCTTCGCTCTGATCGAGAAAGGATTGGATCAACTAGAAGCAACTCTTAGCACGATGGTCCGGAAATACCGTGGTTTGATTGAGGTTGCTAGGACCCATGGAAGGCATGCGGGAGTCATCACCTTTGGCCTGAAGCTCGCTGTTTGGCTGTCGGAAATTAAGCGGCACAAACAGCGCTTCAGACAGATCCGCGAGAGAGCTCTCGTTGGAAAGATACTGGGCATTGTAGGAACTGGAGCGGGACTTGGGAAGAACGCGCTAAAGGTCCAAGAGAAGGCTCTGAGGGGTCTTGGGCTAAAGCCAGCTGGGCTAGTGACCCAGGTGATCCAGCGGGACATTCACGCTGAGGTCGTCACTTACTTTTCCTTACTGGGGTCCAGTCTCGACAAGTTTGCAACAGAGATTCGCAATCTTCAACGAAGCGAGATTGCTGAAGCACTGGAGCCATTCGATCGAGAGAAACAGGTAGGAAGCTCGGCGCTACCCTCAAAACGAAACCCAAATCTTAGCGAGCGGGCATCCAGTTTAGCCAAGCTGCTAAGGGCCCTCGCAATACCAGCTTTAGAGAATGTCCCACTTTGGCACGAGCGGGACCTGTCTAATTCTGCGAACGAGCGTTTTCTCTTTCCAATGTCCTTCATTCTGACGGATGAGATGCTCCTTCTCGCGCTTAGAGTCCTGAAAGGGCTGGAAGTGTCCCCGAAAAATATGGAGCGCAACCTCGAATTGTCCCAAGGGGCGGTCCTGGCGGAGAGAATTGTCAACATGCTGGTCGAGAAGGGAGTAGCAAGACAAGACGCCTACGACAGAGTCAGAAGAGTCTCGGTGAGATCATTGGACTCAGGGCTTCCCTTCAGCAAGGCTATTCAGGAGGATAGCTTCGTTTCAAAGAGGCTCACGCTTAAAGAAATCAAGGAAGCTCTCGACTATCGCAATTACCTCGGAGTCACTTCACAGCTCATCAATATGGCTCTCAACGAGTAAAGGCGCCCAGAAGAGGTCATCTTTCTCTAAAGAGTAAATCTTAATTCCGTTCGCTGTCGCTACCGCGGGTTCGAGAGGAATCTCTTGCGCGAAGCGATGCTTACCGTTGGAACTCTCCTTCTGTTCTTCGGTGGACTTGGTGCCATAGCGGCGACGACTCCTATGGGTGAAGGAGCGTTGATTACCCAAGCAACCCTGGTTCAGATGGGTTGGTCTATCAGCATCTTTACCGTGATCGCGTTCATCGGTGCCGCTCTGATTATTCGCAATCGCTGATCAACGTTTCAGTCAGGTCTACCGCGCTGCTGGATGCGCGGATCTGTTGGGTTACGATGGAGAACAGTTACTTCTTAATACCCTCTTAGTTCTAAGGTCCTTCCATGACCGATCAATCTGGTAGCTGGAAAATCCATGTGAAAAAGGGAAGTTATGAGGTAGAGGTTGAGGGTCCTAGTCCTGAGCGCGTGGAAAAGATGTTTGATGAACTCGTAAAGAAATACATGAAGAAGATCGCTTCACCGTAACACCCTGTTTTCTTCTTCATTCTTCAAGCGGGCTAGGCCAGCCTCTTTCGCCCTGAAAGAGCAACCCTAATTCGGCGGTCTCATTTCACTGGAAAGGAGATCATCGAGTTCTTCCTTCGCATCTAGCGAAACAGCAATCCGCTCGTATTCGTTCGGGTTGTGTTCATAGATGAATCGAAGGAGGGGAAAGTAGAGCTGTTGAGCTCGACGGACGGATACATGGCTTTTGACGCCAATAGACGCGGCGGCCTTCTTGCGGGTATCTCTAATGGATCGGGTTCGGGACATCGAACTGATTTTCTGTGGAAACCTCATCGGGACCCAGCCACTCGGGGAGGTTTGTTTTGCAACTGCCACTCCCGCTGTCATTAGGTCCAGGGCGTAGGACAAGAGATGCCAGGACTGGGTCCTCTTAATCCGGCCAAAGTATAGATCAGATTGGGCCAGAGCTGACATGGCTTCCTCCAGCTCTTTCGGCTTAGGGATTTGATATGGTGCATTCTCGAAGATCCACTGAAACAGCATTTCTTGGTCAACGTCTGAGATTGATAGGGCTCGTCTTGCAGATGCCACGGTCCGGCTGTTGAAGATTACCCGTAGAACTTCGAAGATCGATTCTGTCCGATCCCGTCCCGAAAGAAGGTCAACATCGTCGACAGTTAACGACCTATGTCTGCTCGAAAGCAGTTGCATATCGTTGAGGATGGATCTGATGTCGCCACGGTCTCGATCGAGCATAAGCCTGAGAGCGTCATCGTTAGCTTTCACTCCTTCTTGATTCAGAATATTTCTCAGGAGTGGGAGACCGTCCCGTACTCCTAATCGTTTGAGTTCTATTTGCAGACATGCTTCTCTTAGAGGTCTGGTCTTTGGGTCCCACAGATCGTTGGCGGTCAAGATCAATGGATACTGTGTGTCCTTGATTATTTGCAGGATTGTCGCTACTGCTCCTTGGTCAGCTCTGAGGTTGATCCCATCTACCTCATCCAGAAGAATTAGCCTGCCTTTACTGAACAATGTGCTCTGGGTCGATGCCAGCCCCGCGACCTTGGCGAGTATGTCTCCGCTTCGCTTATCCGAAGCGTTGATTTCGACGAGATCCCAGCCGCGTTCTCGGGCTAGGGCCTCTGTCACTGAGGTTTTGCCAACGCCAGCTGGGCCGTAGAGCAGTACTGCTGCTTTACTGGGTCTGCCCTTGCTCCATGACTCGACCCAGTCTCGAAGTTTCTCGACGGCTGTCTTGTTCCCGGCCACGTCCTTGCTCGTCCTCGGTCTGTATTTTGTCGTCCAAGGTTCTACTGACATGGCAAATGTCTCAAAACTATGCATCCGACGCGAGTTTCGCCAGCAACGCGCTTAGCTGGATCTCTTCGTCTCCACCTTGAACGAGTCGATAGTCGATCTCCCCGACTGCTTCGATAAGGCTGATCCTCTGCTTGTCTGGAACAGGAAGCCGGAAGATCTCCGAGTGAATCTGTCGGACTATCTCGGATCCCGATAATCCGTACTTGACTAGTAGTTGTCGAAGTTCCTCGCGGGCTTTGATGAAATCGCCCTTCATAGCATGAGTAAGCATCTCATGAACATCAGTAGGCTTCGCCCTGCCCACAACTTGGTAGACAGCTTCTTCCGTGATTCCCTTGGACATCGACGCGGCCGCTTGAAGCGTGTTTATCCCCTTCCTTAGGTCTCCCTCGGCGACTTCGACAACTGACTTGAGAGCCGACTCGGTGACTTTGAGACCTTCCTGCTGAGCGATGTTGTGAAGGTGTTCAACAATCTTCGACTCAGGTAGAGGCGTGAAACGGAATAGAGCGCATCTAGACTGGATGGGCTCGATTATCCTCCCAGAATAGTTACAGCAAAGAATGAATCGGCAGGTCTCAGTGTACTTCTCCATCGTCCTTCGTAGAGCGGCCTGTGCATCATTCGTCATGTTGTCAGCCTCATCCAGCACAAGAATCTTGAACGGCACCTGGCTCAGCGACGCCATACGTGCAAATTCCTTCACGGTCGTCCGGACAACATCAATCCCTCTCTCATCGCTCGCGTTTAGCTCCATGAACACGTCTTGGAATCTTTCTCCGAATAGATCGTGTGCGAGGGAGAGCGCCGCGGTCGTCTTTCCGGTTCCTGGCGGTCCGGCGAAGAGGCAGTGAGGCATCGCTCCTCTCTTGACAAACTCTTTGAGACGAGAAACGATCTCCTCCTGATCTACAATCTCGTCCAGAGTCTTCGGCCGATATTTCTCAGTCCAGAGAGCAGCTTCCAACAGCGTCAATCCGTGAGATTTCGGGTCTGATACAAAAGACTGTTTCGCCCACCTCTACACGAAATATCCTGAGGATCAGATCGTTCTTTCTAGTCAAGAACAGATATAGTGGGGTCGCCGAACCGTCAAACTCCCTCCTGGGGCGAGCAGTCTGAACGAAGAACCATCAATAGTTACGATAGTAGATACGGAATTTGAAAACTCGCCCAGCAGAGTCAATTTTCTCCGAGAATTTCCCGAGACAAGAATGGGAGACAGAGTCCTCGGTCCATACCGGCAGGGCCAAGAAGTGGAACTTCCGTTCTGGATTACTGCCCACTTAGTGGGAATGGGATATGCGAAATTCAAGGACGAAGACCAGCTCACCACCAAATCCCTGTCGACGACCCACTACAAAGAGTCCCTTCCGGGATCACGTGATTTGCCGAAGTTGCCTAAGTCCTTCTATTTCCAGCTTCGTAGACTTCTGAAGGACCTTAAGTCTCAGGAAGCGAAAGATCGAGCAATGGGCCGGGAATTAGACAAGGCTCTCGGGTTAGCTCGCGACATAGTTGGCATCCGAATAAGAAAGATCGCCAATCTTGCTGCCTCGGGAGAACATCCCGCTGAGCTGACCTCTAACCTGACCGCTGAGGAGGTCGCGCTATTCGAGAAAGTTCGAAAGCAGGTAGATTCGTGGAGGAAGGAAATATTGGGGCGTGATTCTGACCGTTGACCCTGGCGATCGTGACTGAGAGGGCTACTCCTGGCCCTGACGAAGTCTTTGAAGACTTTTTCAGATCGTTTGAATCAATCGCCATGGGTTCAAAGTACCGGAAACGTCTCGCCCAGGTCGCGATAGGCAATGGGCGGGCCTTGGTTATTGACTTCGGGGATCTCATATCCTTCGATCCAGCATTAGCCAGAAGTATAGTTGAGAAACCCGACGAATTCATCGGGTACGCAAGTTCAGCAGCCACCGCGCAGATGAGGTTCGAGGATGTTGGGTACGCGGAGCATGTCGGTAGGATATTCGCTCGATTCAGGCTCTTGCCTGAGAAAACCTCGCTCAGGAAGGTCGGGGCTGAGCATCTTGAGAAGCTAGTTCTTGTTGATGGCATCGTGGTGAGGGCGACACAGGTAAGGCCAACCATCGTAAGCGCGGTGTTCCGTTGCGTGAGATGCAAGGAGGAAGTGCACCAAGATCAGGCAGGGGAGCTTATGAGAGGGCCAGGATCTATCTGTCCATTTTGCAAACAGAAAAGTTCCTTTGAGCTCCTACAGGAAAGGTCCAAATTCAAGAATACACAAGATGTTAGGATTCAAGAACGACCTGAAGATCTCCCTCCAGGTCACCTTCCACGTTACTTAGATGTTCACCTTGAAGAGGACTTGGTGGACGTTGCTCGCCCGGGCGACAGAGTTGCAGTTACGTCGATTGTGCGTGCAGAGAAGCAGCTCGTGGGAGAAAAGGGTAAGCTTCGAGCGTTCGGTCTCTACCTTGAAGGGAACTTTGTGGATGTCGCGGGCAAGGAGACAGAAGTTGTCGATATTACTCCAGAGGATGAGAAGCGTATACTCGAGGCAGCCCAAGATCCATGGGTCCAGCGAAAACTCGTGATGAGCCTCGCCCCATCGATCTATGGCTACGAGGATGTGAAGGAGGGAATACTCTACCTCCTCTTCGGCGGAACAGCAAAACAACTCCCTGATGGGGTCAACATCAGAGGCGACGAAAACGTACTCCTGATCGGAGATCCTGGAACCGCCAAGAGTCAACTGCTTCAGTACGTCTCGAGAATTGCCCCCAGAGGGCTATACACGTCTGGACGAGGAACAACCGCCGCGGGTCTTACCGCTGCTGTCTTGCGTGAAAAGACTGGCGGCATGATTCTAGAAGCTGGCGCTCTCGTGCTCGCGGACAAAGGGGTCGCCTGTATTGACGAATTGGACAAGATGCGTCCCGACGATAGGGTCGCCATACACGAGGCCCTTGAACAACAGACTGTCAGCGTCGCCAAAGGTGGAATCGTCGCCACTCTCAACGCTCGCGCTGCGGTTCTGGCTGCAG
>Ga0209239_1000305_pt1 | contig 28091 bp, 28 predicted proteins | sample GraSoi013_2_20cm_FD_185824 | JGI IMG/M metagenome (GOLD analysis project Ga0209239, IMG submission 185824) | Grasslands soil microbial communities from the Angelo Coastal Reserve, California, USA - Sample 10_02_2013_2_20cm (SPAdes) (version 2) | ecosystem: Environmental > Terrestrial > Soil >...
GTTGGGCGCGGCGTAGGTGTTCATCGCGACAAAATTGTTTGTGAAATTGCTCGATGTGAAAACAAGCCCCACCTTAGATTGCACATCAGTCTTTAGTCCGATTTGGGCCCCTAATCCGTCCCCCAGGACTACGGGATCCATCAGGCCTACGCCTATGTCGAACTGAGCTTCCTTTGTAGCGTCAGGGATGTTGATCGAGATTGTCAAGTTGTTGTTCTGGCCAACAGCTAAGCTCCCTTGAGCGTTCGTGTAGAACCCGATAGTCCAGTTCTGCGGCATTATCGCGAACGTCTGTGACGGGAACGAGGATATCTCGCCGAGATTTTGTGTTTCGGATGAAATTAGTGGCCAAACGAGGCTGACCAGTTCTTGTGCACCTGATGGCCCCTGGAGTTGTAACATGGCAAGAAGATCGGATTGCACAACCACGACTCTGGCACCTTGCTCTCGTAAGGAGCTTATTCCCGAGTTCCCTGTAGCGTTTGTGTACTGGTCGGTTATTATGGCATTGAATCCGCTCGGGTCGAAGTTGTCGAGAGACTGGAGATAGACCGGGACAACATATCTCGAATCTAGTCCCAGATAGCTTAGAAGAGCTAGAACGTCATTGTATTCAACCTTCGAGTCTGGCTGTTGAGAGTAGAAACCGATTACAGATGCGTTGGTGGCAACTAAAGTCGGGCTAGCTTTGGTGGGCTGTACAAAAACGAGGGTGCCATATTGAGTTGCGGCCGTTTTTGTTGAGAATAGTGCTTGTCGTGCCGAGAAATTTCCTGCTGTATTTTGGACTGGGTAGAAACCGGGGTCCAAGACGAGGGCCCCGACTCCGTACCAGTCCAGCCAGAACATCGTTGACGCAAAGTTCTGAGGGGCTCCGGCCAGTCCTGTGACGTCGATGGTAGGCTGGTCTTCAAGGTATACGCTGTTGAGTGTTGCGAGGTCGTCCTTGTAAAACACGTCAGTCTCATACCAACTCCTGTAAAAAGGATCTAAATCCAGTCCCAGAACGCGTCCTCCCGTCTGGTACGAGTTCGGGTAGTAATATGGGAACATGCGCGTCAACGTCCTTCCCTGGAGTGACACTCTGTAGGCAGGGAGATCGCCGAGATTTCCGCTCAAAGTCTGGGCGAAAGTATTGTTCAATGGATTACGGTCGGGGATGGACCAGAGCGAAATTGTCCCGAAGGCATTCACTGCTACGAGAATGATGAGAAGGACCTCGCGGTATCGCCCGAACATTCCTCTAGGCAACGGTCTAGGCCTCAAGAACAGACAGGCGACTATCGCAGGCAGGAGGAATGTGAGAATGTTTAACGAGTCGTAAGTTGCCCAGACCCTTGGAATATAAGACCAAAAGGGAGTGATAGCTCCCATCATGAGAAAATAGACGCTCACCGCGTTCAATGAGAATAGTATGGCCAAGTACTCAGGTTTGAGAGGTGGGGCGGAGGATTTCCTTCGAAGAAAGACGACTGCACTTAGAACCGGCCCAGCCCAAAATAGTTGGGACGCCAGGTTCACAGTCGATTCGGACGGGGGGGAGCTAACGCTCAGGATATGAGCTGCAAGCGGCACCCAGAACCAAGAGGTCAGCGCGAGAACGGGAAGTAGAACCCCTGCAAGTCTGAAGACGCCTAGTCTTATGTTCTTCAAACCCGCCGATAAGATCAAGAATGGCATTGCGATCGCAACCGGCACAGCGGCTATGTAGACATCACCTAGAAAGGTCAAGACCCAGACCGCCAGCAGAAGCCAGTAGATAGTGCGAGAAGATCGGCCATCATTTTGTAGTTGTGCATAGCGGAATGTCAGCGCAAGCGCAGTGAAGACGAATGGAAGGGTGAACACTCGACTGTACGCGCCTCCCGCAATATAGCCCCAACACCCGACGCTAGACCATACGGGAACTGAAACCGCTAGAGAAACAATCCTGTGCGCGCCAACGCAACGAGCGAAGTAGTAGGCGCTGGGTCCGATAGATAGGAAGTAGGCAAGAAAGGTCGCGTGGAAAACTGCAATAGGATCTAGGCCGAGAAATACAAAGATGGCAGGCGGGCCGTACGACGCCCAAGCGTATCCCGTTGACGGCATGTAGCCATCGAAGGATCTCGGGTCCCATTGAAACTGGAAGAAGTTTCTGGAAAGATCGATTATCTTCTGAATGTGGACAAGTACGTCGTCTCCCAAAGGGGTCGGGTTGGTCAGCATTCCCAGCACCTGCAGGACCAACACCTGTAGGGCTAACAGGAGAAAACAATCAAGAATCCAGCTGCCTTTTCTTGAAGAAATCCAGTTGGAGAATTTCGCCATAATGGTCTTAACCCTCCAAAGCACAACAGCCTTGAGGGCCAAATTGCTGGTAGACTCGTCGTGAAGTCGCTTCAACGAAGCAGCCGAAGCATTGTCCCCAATAATAATCTCATGAAGATTTCTGAAACAGAGGTACTCTCCAACTTCTTGACTTTGTAGTCACCAGTCTGGACGTGGAATTCGATGAAGACCCTACATTCGTCTCACAAGGGACCCGCTGGAATCCAGAGTGTTCTGGTGTCACGGTCCTAGAGACACATTAGAGCTCGAGGGTTCGGATATGGTGTCGAGGGGATCAATGTCCGTTTGGAATCGTAGATACGATCTTTGAACAGCGGCTGTTCAGATTGATGTAACTTTCCTCGAGCATATTGAGGGAGAAAGGAGTTATACACGGAATAGGTCGCGAGCCGTAAGATTCCATATATGATGCATCTCACGTTGCTAACAGTGATCATATCATGAGTCGGATACTTGTAGCTGGGGGCGGCGGGTTCATCGGATCTCACCTGGCAAACCAGCTTCGCAGGCGGGGGAACCTTGTCAGGGTAGTAGATCTAGCGTTCAACGGACACGGACTGGGACGATACTGCGACGAGGAGCTTCTCTTGGATCTAAGAGACCCCGGAAACTGCCTCAGAGCCACTGAAGGTATGGACATGGTGTACGATCTTGCTGCCAACATGGGAGGGATCGGGTTCATCACAGCGGTAGGTGCAGAAGTAATGCGAGATAACATTTTGATTAACGCGAACATGTTGGAGGCTGCGCGGCTGAGTAAAGTCAAGAGATTCCTGTTTAGTAGCTCAGCCTGCGTCTATCCAGATTTTCGTCAGATGAGCCCGAATGTCTCGGGTCTCAGAGAGGAAGACGCGCTCCCAGCTTCACCAGACACTTTCTACGGATGGGAGAAGCTGGCAACCGAGAAGATGTGCGAAGCTTACAAAAGAGATCATGACCTGGATGTGCGAATAGTCCGTTATCACAACATTTACGGGCCCAACTGCACCTACAAGGGAGGGAGAGAGAAGTCACCCGCTGCACTCTGCAGAAAGGTCTGTGAAGCTGCAGACCCCGGAATGATTACAATCTGGGGAGATGGTGAGCAAACTCGATCTTACTGTTACATTGACGATGCCGTAGCAGGCACGATAATGCTGATGGAGTCAGCATTCTCCGAGCCGATTAACATCGGTTCGGATCGTCTGGTGTCAATTAACGATATGGCAGATCTGATAATTGACAGTTCTGGGAAGAAAATTGCGAAACGATACGACCCAACGGGACCACAAGGGGTACGTGGCAGAAATGCGGACATCAGTCTCGCAAAGCGAGTGTTAGGATGGGTGCCCAAGGTCAGTCTTGAGGAAGGTCTATTGCGTACCTACGATTGGATAGCGGAAGAGATCGCTGAAGATCGGCAGGAGATCGTGGTTGTACCTAATACCGCGAGAGGAACAAGCCAAGCAGGCGCTTAAACCCAGTTTCAGCCAAACACTTGGATAGGCGAATATCCCACAGCAAGTAGATCGCTCTAATAAATGCGACAAGTGCCGCATGGATCGACACCACACCTCGTACGATCCGGCAACTGTTTCACCGGAAAATAGCCCGCGCTTTTTGATTTGCTTAGGCTGATTCTAAGATGGTACGGGGGTTTGACCGGGAAAAGATTATGTCAAGACTTCCGATGAACTTGAGATTCTGCCTATTATCCTATTCCTGCCCGAGAAAGGGTCCCGTTGTTCGGCAGTTATTTGGACTACAGTTGGGTCAATATGTCGGAATTCAATTGTCACTTTACAATCGCCTATACAATATTCTTCAGGTTCTTGGACAGATTCATCGACTTGAGGGTCAGCGTGCCAAATCCGGCGAGGGTTAGAGCGAGGGCCCAGACTCCGTCTAGGAGCACAAAGATACTCATTGCCAGGGCAACCGCGGCAAAGGCCCCCTCGGCGATTGCAATCCTGTCGAGACGAATATCGCGATGATATTGCTTGTTCCTATGTGTCATGAGCCCGTGTTTTGGGGTTCTGAAGAAGAAGCCTGTCTTGCCTCGGATCCCGTTCAAGAATCCGATCATGATTGCAGTGGTCATGCAGGAGCTCGTGTAAGAGAGCAAGGGAAGGAGGGCAAGATTGTGTGGGCTCATTATTTTTTGGATATAAAGAGCATAGACGCCTGAAGCGAAAAAGGACAGCACGGGCAGGGTTACGATAATAATGTAGGTCGGGCTGGAGAATATCGAGTCAGAAGGGGCGCTCAGCCCTAATATTAGCCCGAGAGCTGACACGAACGTGACAACTACCCAGCTCAGTCCCTGGAAGGGGCCAACTAAGGTCGAAAAAAGGACAATTCTTCTCCAGATAGAGAGGTTCTTGCACTTCAGTATCTTTGGTCCGTTGGCAATAGCGCATTTCGCCCATCCCTGGGCGACTCTGGCCGCCTGTTTCTTCCAAACCTCCAGGCTAGATGGATCCTCGCTGAATATTCGGACATTGCTCAGGTATACTCCTCTATATCCCGCACAGTAGATCTTGCAAGACAGATCGGCATCCTCGACGATCGAGTCGTTCGACCAAAAACCGACCCGTCTCAGCACGGCCATCGAGATTAGGACGAAACCGCCTTGGAAGGAGTATGGAGCGTCGATTGAATAAGCTCCCATCTTCGAAACTGTATCTCCCTGGTCAAGCTGGAGCGCAAATAGTCGGGTCGTCAGGTTCTGTTCTCGGTTGTAGTGCCCGACTCGAAATGAGACGAAGCCAATTCGAGGATCATGACTCGTTGCGCTTAGCCCTCTCTTCAGGACGTCGGCTGAGACTGTCGAGTCGGCGTCTAATAATAAGACGTAATCACCCTTTAGAAGCGGGGCTGCACGGTTCAGCGCACCACTCTTGAAACCCGCCCGGCCTTTCCTCCTGGACACCACACTCTGAATGCCTAGGCTGTTAAGTTCCAGAAGTTTGTTGTCGATCACCTCAACCGTCTCGTCGGAAGAGTCGTCTGCTATTACAACTAGAAGCTTGTCTCGGGGGTAGTCGAGGCTCTTGATGGCCTCAAGCGTGGAGGCTATGACCAATTTCTCGTTGAATGTCGCTATCAGAATTGAGACGAAGGGGGGATCTCCAGGGAGAGAGCCTTCCGAGAGAGATCTTGGATAGCGGAATGTGCTCAGAAAGAGAATCACGCTGTAGTAGGCAAACAATAGGCCTGGTATGCTGAAGGCGAGCGAAATCCCTGAGATGTATATCCATGACTCCATCTTGAGCAGTTCACGTATTTGTTATGGGCGACTGAAGCTTCATACCGGCTGACAGCCTATTGCTTGTTGTCAAGACTTCCGGATCTGTTCGACTCTTAACCTATCCTCATCTTCTTCGCTGATAATGGCTCTGGAAAATACTATTAATTCAGATATCGAAGAGCGGGACGGTGGCCGGACAGTTGAGTCTCAAGGCGGTCTTCTTAGATCGGGACGGTGTGCTGACACGAGAGAGAACAGACTACGTTAAGACACCGGAAGAGCTTGAGATTCTGCCTGGTATCGGACCGCCCCTCCGTACTCTTCGAGATGGGGGATTCCGACTGATTATTGTGACTAACCAGTCTGTAGTCGGAAGAAGACTGACTACTCACGACGAAATTGGCAGGATTCATGAGAAGTTAAAGTCCGAGCTCAAACGAATGGGTTGTTTCGTGGATGGCATCTACTACTGTCCGCACCTGCCCGGAGAGGGATGCAGCTGTCGAAAGCCCGAGCCTGGCCTCATTCTAAGGGCCGCGGAGGACCTGGGGATCGATATCGCAGCTTCTTGGATGATTGGTGACAAGGAGATTGATCTCGAAGCGGCGAAGAGGGCTGGGTGCCGTGGTATTCGTGTCCAGACGAACCTAGGAGACTTGCAGAACGCGGTTTCTAGCATCATCAAAGCCGGAGAGAAAGGTTGGGAATGCTGAGATGATATGGTGAAGATTCGGGCCAGGGCACCTCTCAGAGTCAGCTACGCAGGAGGGGGAACAGATGTCCCTCCTTATCCCGGATTGAAGGGCGGGGTGGTTCTCTCTTCTACAATTCAGAATTACGCTTACTGTTCTATTGCGCCTCGAACTGATGGGATGGTTACTGTATTCAGGGAAGATCAAGATGTCTCCACTGGACCTCAGAGACTTGGTCAACTGGAGACTAGCGGAGAGGTGGAGTTTGTCCGAGCGGTCGCCAAGCGATTTCAGGTGGACGAAGGATTTGATGCAAATCTCAGATACGACGCGGCCCCCGGCACAGGGCTAGGATCGTCCTCGGCACTGTGCGTCGCTCTTATTGGCGCCTTCCGCGAATGGAAGGGCGCTTCGATGACAGACTATGACATAGCAAATCTTGCCTATGATGTCGAAAGGAAGGATGTCGGAATTCCAGGAGGTCTGCAGGATCAATACGCGTCGACCTTTGGGGGCTTCAACCTGATCGAGTTCAAGAAGGGTGCAAACATCGTCAATCCTCTTCGAATAAAGCGAGAGACCTTGAACGAGCTAGAGTATAACAGCCTCCTCTGCTTCACCGGGACTACGCGACGTTCGGGCGGTATTCTTCAGAGACAGATAGAATCGTATGAAAATAGGGAGTTGAACGTCATGGACGCGCTTGAGCGTATGAAGGAATTGACGCTCGAGATGAAGGACTCACTCCTAACCGGCAATCTCACAGAGTTCGCTAGACTGTTGAACTCTGAATGGGAGACGAAGAAGGCACTCGACTCTGCAATCTCCAATGATGAGATAGACAAGCTGCTCCAAACGGCCCGACAGAACGGGGCCATAGGCGGCAAGCTTCTAGGAGCCGGAGGCGGAGGATTCCTCTTCCTATACTGTGAGCCTGGCAAACGGGTCCATGTCGAAAAGGAGGTCGAGCGTCTCGGAGGGAAGGCCTTCCCTGTCAGATTCGATCTCGAAGGTTTGCAAACCTGGCGAAGCCCAAAGTAGGACTATGAAAACTATGCAAGATAGCCGACTAGCTCACAAACGATCAGAAGAAGAAGGCCGATCCGCCGCGGCACTGGCAGCCATTCGAAACAGCATCGAAACGAAAGAAAAAGTTGCCAAGGAGTGTCTCGATGACATCGTCGAAATGGCCAACGTAATGGCCTCAGCCCTGCAAAAGGGCCGAAAAGTTGTCTTCTTCGGGAACGGTGGAAGTGCCGCCGACGCGCAGCACATGTCGGCGGAGCTTGTTGGAAAGTTCAAGAGAGTCCGTCCGGCCCTCCGGGCGTCTGCCCTAACGACCAACACTTCAGTTCTGACCGCCATAGGCAACGACATCGGTTTCGATGAAATCTTTTCGCGTCAGGTCCAGGCGACATTGGAGCCCGGCGATGTCGCCGTCTGCATCAGTACGACAGGCCGCTCAAAGAACGTTATCAGAGGCGTTCAGGAAGCGAGAAAGATCGGGGCAAAAACAATAGCCCTGACAGGCTCTGGGGGCGGTCAGCTCGCCTCGTTGTGCGATCACGAAGTGGTTGTCCCCTCGGATGATGCACAGAGGATACAGGAGTGTCATATCATGATAGGACACATCGTCTGCGAATTGATCGAGGAAATTCTCAGCGAGACTAGTTCCTGGAAAGAGAGTCTCGACTGAAGATTCACGTTGCTGCGATTCTTCCTTTCATAACGAGTTTGTTCCAAAGCCGTAGAGCTACTTTCCGCGTAATCCTTAAGTGTGAAAATTCCAGCACCACAACCATTTCAGACGATGGGCGGCAAGGAGAGTGAGAAGACGTTTGTTCTTGACGAGATTACTCGGTGCACCGCAATGGGCCATTGACAAGCTTTACAATTATCTTGGACTACGCGAAGGCCTCTCCACCGCTGCAAGGTGGACTCGTGTCGGTCTGGGAGCTTCAGCAGGATTCCTGATTCTCGCAGGCGTGCTGCTACTAGCAGTCGAACCATGGGTAGTCGAAGTTTTGGGCCTATCCGCAGGGTTGATCGGGTTTGGCCTCTTCAATCTGATCTCAGCGCATGGAAAGAAGCTCACCATGCTTCGCGCGAATCAGCTCTCTTTGCTTGGTCACTTTACCGCGATGATTGCTCTATATGTTATCGTCTCAAGAGTTCTCATCGTCAGCTACACGACGGACACGGTTGTTGGAACCTATATGGGAGTGTTGAAGGTTCTCGAGGTGCAGAGTCCATACGGTGTTTCGATCAAGCCTTTGCTCGACGCGTTTGGCTTTTCACCCTCATTCTACACGCCCGGCGTTGACGGTTCCTTCGACTTCCACCTAGCCTATCCCTCGCTAAGCTTCCTGTCGGTCCTCCCATTCTATGTCTTGGGAATCCGAGATCTGCGCGATACCGTCTTCATCTTCTTCCTTCTCTCAGTCCTAATCGTCTTCGCATTGGCCCCGGCCAAGTTCAAGAACATGAGTCTCGCACCCTTCGGCCTATTTCCAGTCGTAATCGCTGGTGGCTGGACTGATAGTGTCTGGGCCTTCTTCCTCGTCCTTACAGCATTTCTCTGGTACCGTCACCCGAAGGCCAGCTGGGCCACTCTAGGCTTGGCGATCGCAACCAAACAGATTGCCATCGTCGTCGCCCCTTTCCTTCTTATTCGACTCTGGCACGAAACCCCCCAGTCAAGAACGCGTAGTCTTCTCACAAGTTTTGCCCTGATGACCGCAGCATTCTTCCTGCCCAATCTTCCCTTCATGATCGCCTCTCCAAATGCTTGGTGGAACGCTGTCGTGGTTCCATACCTGCCGAGTTCTCCCTCTCAGGTTCCGGGCGGCGTAGGTCTCTCGGACATCCTGCTAGACCTGGGTGTTGCGCTACCTTCCTCCTTCTATCTGATCCTGGTACTCGGCGCCTCCAGCTTCCTCCTCTACAGCTACGCTCGACACTATCAGGGCTTGAACAGCATGGTCTTCGTCTTCCCGATATTCATCTTCTTCCTCTACTACCGCTCTTTTCCCAATTACATGGCCTACTGGGGATTCCCTCTTGTCATCGAACTAACGCGCCTCGGAGGTCCGAATCTGCGAGCGCTATTCTCAATGAGGCTACCGAACATCGCCTGGCGGCCGCCAACCGAAACACTTCTAAGAATCACCAGGAGGAGACTTACTCCCTCACTGCTGGTACTGGTTGCACTCACTTTCGCTTTCGTCGGCGCGTCTGGTGCCTACATATCTCAAGCCGCAACGCAGCAGGCATCGATCCAGATCAACGGCGTGATGGACCCGGACAATATCGGGGCCGCGACCATGATCAACGTCACTCTGAAGAACCTATTCTCCACACCGGTGTCCCCCACCTTCTTCGTGAAATGGTGGAACCCGCTGACATACTTCTGGACCACCAATTCGACCACACTCCTAGAATCGGGAGCGCAGAACTCGTACATCATAACTGCTCCCGACGCCTTGAGCGCCGTCCCAAGAGGAGCTCAGTTCCACGTAATGATCTATGACAAGCTGACCAACCAGCTATTGGGCGAATCCTCGTCCTACAAGGCAAGCATTCCAGCCCCTCCAGTTGCGAACCCGCGCCTGAAGTGGTGGGCACTAGACGCGAGCGTCGGGAAAAAAGTGCCCTTCAGCTGGAAACTCTCCCCCATCAACACTGACCTTACTACATCCCGAATCTCTCCCTTGGGCGTAGACGGGACAGGCGGATTACAGATGATTCTGAATTATACGAATACCGGTATCGGGATCGAACAATTGGCACTCTCGCAGAGGGTCCTTTTCAACGCCACCAGCGTAAACATCAACTTCGAGCCTCAGGGCACGAAGAGCGTTGCGGCGAATGTCATGTTCGCCGCCAGCGTGACAGACGGAACTCACATCTTGTATTTCGTTTTCTCGAACCGGACGAACCGGGAGAGCATAACCACATACTCATCCAACACTACCGTCGTCGTTCCTACAGAGGCATCTGCCTGGAACACCGTGAGGATGGACCCAGTATCGATCTGGCAAAGCCAAGGATGGAACACGCCTCAGCAAGTCACGCTAGCTATTGTCCTCAAATCAGACGCCCCCGGAGTCTACTTCGCTAGTGTTCTCAGCGTCGACCCTGCTTAGCCAGCGTCTCGACACACACCCTTAGGCCTTGTAGCTTCGGTCGATGAGCGGCCTCGCCAGAGGATTGGTTCTAGGCACCCGGAGTCGAACGGAGGGTGCTTCTTGTTTTGTAATGGCAAGCCATACGTGAACATGAACTCATTTATTGAGGCGATAAATGCGCACAACTCTGGAGGCATGGCTACCTGACGAATCTAAAGGGACTACTGCTAGCCGGGGGACATGGTACCCGACTCCGTCCCTTGACCTATACGGGAAACAAGCACATGCTTCCCATCGCCAACAAGCCGATGCTCATGTACGGCTTCGACCAGATCAGAGTCGCAGGGATCAAAGAGATCGGAGTCATACTCGGACCCCTACAAGAAGGCATAGTGGAAGCTCTCGGAGACGGCTCGAAATATGACGTCAAGATTACCTACATCGACCAGCCTGACCCGAAAGGCATAGCCCATGCAGTCCTGATCTCACGCGGCTTTCTAGGAGACTCTCCCTTCGTGGTGCACCTTGGCGATAACTTGTTGAAGGACAGTGTTCCTGAACTAGGACAGGAATTTCTCAAGTCAGACTCTGACGCGACTGTTGTATTAACCAAGGTGAAGGATCCGAGCAGGTTCGGCGTCGTCCAGATAGAGAACGGAAGAATCGTTAAGCTAGTGGAGAAGCCGAAGGAATACATTAGCGACCTTGCTTTGGCCGGGGTCTACTTCTTCCGACCTAGCATATTCGCGGCCATTGAGAAGCTGAAGCCGAGTTGGAGGAATGAGTTGGAGATCACAGATGCGATACAAAAGCTGTTAGATATGGGGGGAAAGATTGGCTATCACGAAGTATCAGGCTGGTGGAAGGATACGGGAAGACCTGAAGATATTCTGGAGGCCAATCAGCTTGTGTTGAGAGATTTGAAACTACTCGTCGAGGGCAAGATCGAGAAGGGCGTTTCGGTTTCGGGAAATGTGGAAGTTGGCGAAGGGTCCATTGTACACACTGACACAGCATTGCGCGGGCCCGTTATCGTAGGTGAGAATTCTGAGATCGGGGACGGGGCACGCGTGGGACCCTATACCTCCATTGGGAGCAGAGTAAAGATTCTTGGAGCTGAGATTGAGAACAGCATAGTTCTCGACGGAACCGTAGTGAATTGTAGGGAAAGGATTACGGATAGCATTATCGGGAAGAATTCACGGATTGTTTCAGATCCCGCCCACCAGTCGGCAGGAAGAAAGTTCGTGGTGGGCGAAAGCACTTTCGTGAGCCTCTAGTCCCATGCCCTTCGAGCGCGCGTTACTCCCGTTGATCAGTGGGTGAGATATCCTATCAAGACGATCTGCAACGACGATGATAAGTCCGGCGGATGGTTTGTGTCTTAGAATTGATTCTAGGCAGTCGCCTATGTAGTCCTCTTCATTATGTGCACAGACGAGGACTGTAGCAGAAGTCAACCAAGGTTACTCTATGTTCGTCGCCAGAAAATACACTAATGAAATTGCGAGAGGAAAGAGGAATATCGCGTAGTAGAAGACTAGGAGGCCACTTGCGAACATTACTCCAAGGGCTGCAATGTCCCTTCTCGCCCTCGGATTGGCCAAATCAATCGTCCATACACCTAGAGCCCAAAGACTGAATCCAATCATTGCCAACAAGGCAGCGATGTTGAAAAACAGAACAGGAAAATATGAGCCTCCGATCGGCTTATCGTTGGGAATGGTGGGGAGGCTGTTGAGTATTGGCCCTAGGAGATAGTTGACGATCACCACTACTCCGAGGCCGTATGAGCCCCAAATAATCGGTAAAAGGGCGATTCGCTTCTGCATCGAATCTTCAATCGCAGTCCACTACGAGATATTGATATAGTATTCGGATGCCTCTAGTTGGCTCGGCGTTTGCCCTGGTTTACTTTCTGATGTGAGCATCTCTCGAGGTTGGTCCTCGGGAGGAACATGGGTGAGAATGGATGCCTTGCCCACCGAGGGTTATCCTTAGGCATTCGGGGGCCATCCATTCGGCATTTCCAAGCTCGGTGGAAATGGGCAAGTTCCTTCAGCAATTTTCCTCTTCTACTTTTTTTCCGGAACCTCCTTGTAACCTATCCTTCGACATGGTACTCATAGGAAAGACATTGTCTACCTCTGCTTCTGTCGCCGACTAGTCGATTGGAATTCACCACTCTTCCTTCCATGGGAGCTCTGAAAGAACCTTCTCAGTCGCCAAATGCCCCCACCAAGAAGAGTGTTCACGATACCAATTCACAGTCCTCGTTAATGCGGCGTCAAATTCGATTGCGGGCTTCCATCCGAGCTGGCGACGTGCCTTTGCGGAGTTCAGGCTGTATCTGAAATCGTGCCCCGGCCTGTCATCAACTTCAACTAACTCGGCCGAGGGAATGTCAAGCAAACGAAGCAAACGTTGCGCCAGGTCTCTATTCGACAATTCATTTCCAGCAGAAATGTTGTACACTTGCCCCGGATCTCCTTTCTGTATCGCGAGCTCTATTGCGGCACAGAAATCATCCACGTATATCCAATCTCGAATTTGTCTTCCCCCACCGTAGATGGGAATGCCCTTTCCTCGTATGGATCGAATGATGGCTTTGGGAATGAACTTCTCGGGGTGTTGCCAAGGTCCGAAGTTGTTCGTACACCTAAGAATAACTGTTTGAAGCTTGTATGTCGCGGCCCAAGCACACACGATTAGGTCGGCGGCGGCTTTGGTTGCCGAGTAAGGGCTGGACGGATTAAGGGGACTCTCTTCGTCAAAAGACCCACGGTCGATCGATCCATAGACCTCATCCGTCGAAATATGCACCAACCTGTCAACGTTCACCTCATTAGCAGCTCTAACGAGGTTGAAGACTGCCCTAGCGTTGCTCTCAAAGAATGGCTCTGAGTTCGCAATGCTTCTATCCACATGAGTCTGGGCTGCAAAGTTCACGATTAAGTTAGCATTCTTCACGACTCGCCGAGTGAACTCATAGTCGGCGAGGTCCCCTTTGACGAAATGGTAACGCTTGTCTTCGCTAATGTCTTGAAGACTTGCACGGTTGCTTCCGAGACTTTCGTTATCGATGTTAGTGACCCTGAGGTTCTTACGAGAGGATCGAAGCAGACGATGAACGAAGTTGCTTCCAATGAAACCTAGACCTCCAGTTACAATGATTTGATCTGTCAAATAACGGTGGCCTCTGTCATTCCGGTCATGGCACTTTCAGCCACTCGCTGCCTTTCACTCAAGCTTGAAAAGGCATGCATCCTGTGTTGTGTTTCGCTCTTGGACAAGCTTCTTGTCGTTGGTTCCACTGGGTTAGTAGGATCGAAAATTGCCTCTTTGGCTCATGGTTATGAATTTGAGACGTATAACACTCATAACTCCAGACCTTCGCCCTTTCCAAACTCGACAAAGCTCGACATTACGGACCGAGACGCCACTATGACTTTATTGGCCAAGATCCGCCCTTATGCGATAATCAACGTTGCGGCCCTGACAAATGTGGACTATTGTGAGACTCATAAGGAAGAAGCTGAACGGGTTAACGTTGGCGGGGCTACGAGCCTAGCTGATGCGGCGCGTCAGAACAACAGCAGATTTGTCCACGTATCAACCGACTCGGTGTTCGATGGAACGTATGGCCACTACACTGAAGACGATATGCCCAATCCGATCAACCACTATTCGAAGACTAAGCTGGATTCCGAGACTGTTGTAGCTCAGCTCTTGAGCTACGCGATTGCTAGACCTAGCGTCGTTTATGGTTGGCATGCTCGGGTTGGTAGAACACCTTCCGGTTCGACGAAAGCGATGAACTTTGCCATGTTTGTTTTGGACAGGCTCGGCAAGAGTGAGCCGGTTAGGGTCGTTAGAGACCAGTATAGTTCTCCCACGTTTGCAGACAACTTGGCTCATTCACTGCTCAGACTCGCAAGGCTAACCGAGAATGGCATCTTTCATACGGCAGGCAGGTCATGTCTTAGCCGCTACGAGTTTGCCCTATTGTTGGCCAAGATTTTCGGGTACCCGCCTGATTTGGTGCAACCTGTCTCTACTGGTGAATTCGATCAGGCGGCCCAAAGGCCAAAGAATTGCTGCCTCCGAGTCGAGAAGGCGGAGAAGGCCCTAAAAATGCACTTTCTAACTGCGCAAGAGGGATTGATTGAGATGAAGAAACAGGCCCGGTCCAAGCCCAATGACCGTTGAATCGAATGCCTGCTGGTTCGAATAAGCGGCGTCGGAGCGGGCGATATACGTCCGCATGAATGTGCATATCCGAAGGCGAGGAGAGAGGAATTTGGTTGTTCTCGACGTTATCCTTCTTACACACTGATTACACCTCTGATTTGCAATGCCGAGTCCTGAAGTGACTTCCTTATCGCCACCCTAAAGTTGCGGTTCCTGATCTGCCTTACCACCGTAGATAGAGGGAGCCCAAGAATGGCATCGACAAAGAAGAGGAACTGCAGAAGGTTCGGACGCATATTCCATTTACGAGCGAATAAGATCATACTCCTGCAGAAAAGATACCTTCTCGTTGCGCTCTCCATCTGTAGTACACCTCCATGACCCTGACGATGCTCCACTTTAACGCTAGAGAGCAGGATTCTTTTGATTCCCGCTCTTTCAGCCCTCTTGGCAAGATCTACATCGTTCCACCAGACGGGAAAGCGGGGGTCAAAGATGATCCCGAGGTTCTCAATCGCGCGACGGCTTAGAAGTAGAAAGCTTGCTCCTGGTGACTCGACAGAAACTGTTTCAGGAAAATTCTCGTCCTGATAGGTGTATCTTCTTCGGACGAGATGGTTCATCAACTTCCCATCTAGAAAAGACCCCACATAGCCGAAGTCGAAGAAGACTCGTGTGACGGTGGGAAAACGCCTCGTGACTACCCTCTGGGTCTTGCCGTTTTCGTGAACCATCTCTGTCGTCATGATTGCATTCGTGTGAGAGGTTCCGTAACGCAATAATTCTAAGAACCCTGTGTTAAAAGCAACGTCAGGGTTGCACAGCAAGATCCAATTTCCTCTTGCTTTCCGGTACGCCTGGTCTGTAGCCCTTGATAGACCCACATTTTTCGAATTGTACGCTACCTTCAGCCCTATACCCTTGAAGGTCAATTCGCTTTCTTGAAGGTATTCGACAGTACCATCTGTTGAGCCATTGTCAACTACCAGGGTTTCTATTTCAATAGGAAGATCCTTCAGTCTGGCCAGTGACATGAGACAGGTCATAATCGCATTTCTGCAATTCCACGTGACGATCAATATTGAAACCATGCCTAGCTGTCGGGCGATTGGGGATTCGCTTGAGGTTTTGCGAGGTTTCGCCATGATTTTACAGTGTCATTTTTTAGTTTGGGGCTTCCATGAACTATTGAAGCCTGTGTCGAGATCTCTCATGGTATTCACGTTATCCCATGACTTTATGATCATCGCCTGGTTAGGGCAGAATACAATTGCAAAGACTTCGCAAATTAGTCAAATTGAATTTGACTATTCATCGACTATTTGCATGAAGAATCGATTTGCAGGTTCGAACTGGAGTCGTTTAGCTTGACTACCCTGAATCTGGGATGCGCAAACGACCCTTGGGGAGATGTCAAGGTTGACATTTCCTTCAGGACTCAGACCGGTGCACCCTCGCATCCTGACATGATTGCTGATGCTCACAACCTGCCCTTTCGAGATGCTTCATTTGAGTTTACTCGTTGTTGGCATGTCTTGGAACACTTGAAGAATCCACATCAAGCTTTGAGAGAAATACGTAGGGTCTCAAGTCATGGCGAAATTAGGTTTCCGTATGATGACGGTTTCAAGAGGGAAGCGATTTGGGGAATCTCGATCCTTCAACCCATGATATTCTGGGGTGCCATAAAGACCCGCAGCGTAAGGGCCCATCTTTGGAAGATTCATCCAGACTCGCTAGCGCATGGTTGCAAAGTCAGGCTGAACCATCACTTCCTATTCGCTCCGATCAGCGGCCGGAAGGCCCACTATTTTCGAGGCTTCGCCTTTCCTAGAATAAAGCGTGAGTGGGTTCTGACATACTAAAAATGTGGCAGTGCGACCGATTATAAGAACCGAGCAGACTAGGAAACCCGCCTTCAATGCTCCCTGATTCCAGAAATTTCAGAAAGTCTGTAAGTGGAAGCCATAGACTTGATTCTACCCGAGTTTTCTTGACTATTTGTGCGGCGCCGAGTTCCACTCAAAAGGTTTCGATGTCCTCGGATCGACAATCCGGGGGTCATTCCACGGCCTTCTTTGTTCGTCAGGGTTACTGGCATCATAGAGGCGAGTTACCAAGTAGAGCGTAAACGAGGCTTTTGGCCCTAGTGTCTTCGTACCGTGCCAATAATGTCCCGGCACTCGAACCATCTGAAGCTTCTCGCTACTTGCGATGATTTCCGATAATTGTTTTTGAGTTGGGGAGTCTTCCTCATCATCGTAGGCGCATATCTTCATCGTGCCCTTCAGGACAATCAGGTAGTCCACTTGGCCTTTCTCATGTCTGTGCCAAGCTCTGATTGTCCCAGGATAGGTAAAAGACAAGTTCGATTGCATGATTCTGTCTTGTCCTAATAGCATCTTCCAGTCTTCTCTCATTATTTCTGCAAAGAAGCCACGTTCGTCCACCGATTTGTTGATGTCCTGAACCTTAACGCCTGGTAGCATGAGAACGGATCTGATCCACGTTTATTAAAAAGCATCTAACTGTATTCCAGTAAACAATTGAGAATCCTAATCTAGTAGTCTGATCAATCTTTCCAATCGATGAAATGGGTGTTTTCAAATGATCGATCCTCAAATGGTCCCGCCTTGTGAGACGGCCCAACAATGATGCTTCTATCGAACCTTTCGGCGTGTAGAGCTTGCGGTAGCTCTCAACTGAGACTTGGCCTTGACCTAGGCCGGCTCCCGCTTGCGAATTCGTTTCTGTCGCGCCAGCGTGCCATGGACGCGACCCCCGACCCACTATATCCGCTAAGAGTATTTCGTTGCGAGAATTGCGGGCTCATCCAACTCCTTGACGTGGTTGACAAGAAAGAGATGTTTGACGATTACGTTTTCCTAACATCAACTGCTAGAACGACAGTGCTTCACTTCGACCGTTATGCCGAAGAACTGACCAAGAGACTATCTCTGAACTCGGAGGATCTAGTGGTTGACATAGGGAGTAACGACGGTACCCTGCTTAAGGCCTTCAAACAACGAGGCACTCGAGTCTTGGGAATAGAGCCCGCCCACAACCTAGCCATCCGAGCTACGAAAGAGGGGATACCCACCCTTAACGAGTACCTTGGACCGGAAACGGTGGAACGAATTGGGAGAAGTCAGTCGCGACTGGTAACAGCAAACAATGTTGTATCGCATGTCAACGACTTGAACGGATTCATGAAAACAGTATCCATGCTTCTGGCCCCCCAAGGGCTCTTTGCGTTCGAGGTCCCCTGGGTGGTCGATGTCATGCACAATTACAATTTCGACATCATCTATCATGAACACCTCTCTTATTTTGGGTTCAAGCCTCTAGCACGAGTATTGGAGAGTCACAACCTGGAGCTGATCGACCTGCAACAATTCCCCGAAATACATGGAGGCACTCTACGAGGATTGGCATCACATACTGATGCCTTCGCGAAGCGATCTGACGTCCTCAAGAAAGCATTCCTCAATGAAGAAAGGGGGGCAAGCTTTCAAGCGCTTGAACAATTTGCGAACCAGGTCTACTCCATCAAGACTAGGTTATCAGAGATGCTTCACAGGCTGAAGAAAGAAGGAAAGAAGATCGTTGGTTACGGCGCCCCCGCCAAAGCCACGATCCTGCTGAACTATTGCTCCATAGACAGGTCTGTGCTCGATTTCGTTACCGATACCACCCCTTTGAAGCAGGGCAGATTCGTTCCAGGAGTACGAATCCCCATAGTTTCGCCAAACGAATTGGGAAAATCAAGGCCTGATTACGCCCTTCTCCTAGCTTGGAATTTCAAGGATGAAATTGTTCAGAAGGAGCAGGAATACCTCAAGTCGGGTGGAAAGTTCATAATTCCCTTTCCAGAACCAAGAATCTTGAATTAAGCCCACCTTCAACTCGCCAACGTAGGTCCATGTGAATGACTGGGGAGATAATTGCAACGATAGCAATCGTCACGGCGGTAAGAACGTTCTGGATTGCCACCCGTCCACTCCCGCACGATGTGCAGCCGGCCATCATGGTAGGATTGCGAAGGATTCTGCGGGTTCTTAGTAGTGAGGTCAAGGTCGAAGGGAATGCGCCTTATGGCTTAGTCTGGTATGGGATCAATCTACCTTTCGCCAAACTTGCCGCTTACGACGGTCGAAGATGGATGATCGCACTCGCGCTCGTTGACAGTCTCTTTCTCTGGCTAAGCCAGACCTTGGGTCTCTTAGGATTCGCCGCTTACCTGTTCATAGGTACTTTCCAACTCCTTCGCGCTCCCTGGAATGTAACGATAGACTGGATTATTGTCTTGGGACCCATTGCCTGGTGGTTCCTAATCATTGCGCCAATCGCCAAGCTGCCGATAGGTCTGCCGTTGCACGCGTTCGGGGATACTGGCCGCGGGCTTTTCTATCAACACAACTACATCTATTATGGCCTGCTCGGAACACTCTGGCTGATTGTCTTCTTCGATCTCTTCCTTCAAGCGATCCGTGATCTATCAATAGTCGCGTTTGGATTCGCATGGGCTCCTCTTTTGGGGTATCTATACCTGAGGAGGCGTTCAAGTGGAGCCTTACATCCGAAGTAATTGGCAACCCTCACACCTCATATTCTTTCAAGGTAATAGCAAGAGACGACTCGAAAGCTTTCGTGTTGAACGCTTCTGCTCGTGTCGAAGCATGGTGAGAAAGCCGAGCCCGCAACGTTTCGTTCCCCATAACCTTCGAGATTAGTTGAGAAGCCTCGTCGGTGTTCTTCCATCTATATCCCACATCCTCGGTCACTATTTCACGTGGACCACCGCTGTCATGCACGACTGGGACACAGCCTGCGGCCATGGCCTCGACAATCGTGATTCCAAAGTGTTCGTTCTCAGCGCAGTGGACGTAGACTTTTGCCCTCGAAACAACGTCTCTTGCCTTTCTCAGGGGTGATAAGACCACCGAGAGGTTGGGGGGCGCATTCCTTTCGAGAGACTTATAGTAAGGGTCATCTGTGTTCGGTACGCTTCCGATTATCATAAATCGAGTCTTCGGAAGTTTCCGTGCTATCTCTGCGAGAAGATGAAATCGTTTCTCGGGCACTATCCGGCCGGTAGCTATCGCGATGTCTTCCCGATCGCTGTTAGATGACTTGTAGAGCTCTATGGGGCATGGCGGATAGAGTGTAGTCGAATTCCTGCGCCAGATCTGCCTCACAAATTCTCGTGAATAATCAGAGACAGCAAGGAACCTGTCTACGTGTTTAGCCCGGTTTCGATAAAAAAGTCTGGCTGGTGAATAATATAGCCTCCACAGGGGCGATGATGGCGCGGATTGCAGATGCCTAAAGTATTCTGGAAAATAGCAATACTGGACTATAGGGGCTCGGATACTCGGAACATATCCTACATCTTGAGTACCGAGAACAAGACTAAACTGCTTTTTCCCTGAGAGAACCTTACGAAATTGGTTCTGGTAGTAATATAGCCTCTGGTAAAGAAGAGCCCAAGATCGTATCAATGGTTTGAATTCTGGGTAAGAGAGCTGCCAGACCTTTTCAAAAAGCCCGTAGCATCCAAAGAAATCCTCAAACCGCTGAACGTCGAATTCTTCTGACAAAAGCGTGACTTCGTGTCCCATATTCATTCCAGCAAGCATTGAGTGAATGGCGACACGTTCACCGCCGCCCATAATGCTCATTCTAGGATGAACAACCAGAATCCTCATCTATAGATCACCTGTTCATGAATGATATTTTCAAGAGTTCATTGCGAGGTTGCAGACAGTTCGACAGCCTAGGTCGTTAGAACTCAAGGATTAAAGCAATCTCGTGTCCTGAATCGTCAGTTTGAAGACAAGCATCATAATCGTCAATTATAAGGTCCCGGACCTTTTGGAAAAGTGCTTGCAAAGCATTCGCGAGCACACGAGTGATTATGAGGTCCTCGTTCACGACAATGGTCCCCCCAATCCCAACCTGGGCTTTGCAAGAGCGAATAACCTACTCATACGCAAAGCCCGAGGCGACTACATTGTTCTCTTGAATCCTGATACTTGGGTAACTGAAGGTTGGCTCGAAAAGCTCATCGAGACAGCTCAATCGGATCCCAAGATAGGTGTCGTTCAGTCAAAGACCCTTCGTCCAAACGGACTCCTCGATAGCACAGGTCATCGATACACTTTCGTGTACGGGGTCTATATCCCCGGCGATAGAGGGGCTCTAGAAGTCGACAGGGGCCAGTATGATTCTGAGACCGAACTGAAGACCTGCACATTCGCTTCGGTCCTTGTGAAGAGAAGAGTGTTTGAGACATCGGGTCTCCTGGACGAGAAGATGTTCCTCTACTGCGAGGATATGGAGTTCTGCCTTCGTGCAGCCAGACACGGATGGCGAATAGTATATTGTCCTAAGAGTGTTGTATATCACGTCAGACATGGTTCGGCGTCCATGGTAGTGAAGATCTCGCCGTGGCAGGTCTACTTCGCATATATACAATTCAGATATTTTGGGTTCATGCCATTTCTCGCCTTCATCTTCACAACAGTTGTCCGACTTCCAGCCGGTATAAGCCGCAAAGATGCAACCTATCTGAGGAGGAAGCTCTCCATGATCCCGAAATTGAAACGTATGGTCACGTAGAAAACCCACAACCCTTCTCAATGCAAGGGCGAGTCAATGTTGGACTAGCTACTCGCTGTAACCAGAAGGCGACTTGCGAATGCGATATCCAGTAACTTCTCGTCTCGCCTTCCGGAAAGACATTGATATACCTTGAGGCCCCCAGCAGCCCCATGAAATTATTCCACTGGTTGAGTAGGTCAATCTGGCGAAGCTGGTTCTATTTCAGGGCAGGGTATGGCACGTATATCGCTCTGCTTATGGGCTATGCTGGCAATTTGGTCGTAATCTACAAGCTCGCAGTGGTCGGCAACAAGTATCTGGAGGTCGTCTTCTACTCCTTGACAGTTTTCGCAATATTCGGTGTGCTTATTTCTGTGCCGACCGCCATTCTTCTGGGGCTATTTCACGTGAAGAGAACCGGAGCCTATGCTGCAGATGCCTCCCTTTCAACTGAAGCTAACCCATACGTGTACAAGGTGATTCCGGGAAAGGAGCGGGAGGTCTTCTTACCGCTGATGGTTCTGACGGCCAAGGGATTGGCAAAAGTAATGCGGGAGCAGAACGCACTTACAAGGCAGGATAAGGAGGAGTTCGATCTTGTTCTCGCCAAAGCCGAGAGTCTCCTTAGAGGCCAGATGATCGGCAACCCCAGACAGAAAAATATTCCATAGACTTGATTCCTGCACCCGAATAGCGTTTGAAGCATGGCAAGAATGTGGTCGACATATTCTTGGTAGGTTTGCTCAATCCCAACCTGCCCTTCAGCCCAGTAATCTCTTAGCTCCCAACCCACGCCCCGCTTATCGAGGGCTGGTCTTGATTAGATTCACTGATTCACCGTCCATTCCTTGCAAACTTGTCAATGCGTTCCCGACTATCAGTTTGACCCATGAAATGTTATCACCACTCGCCATTGGTGACCTACGAAAACACTCTAGATTGCGGACAGGAGAAGTGCTGATGTTTCCGATATCCGAGTAGTGGTCTCGAATGGTCAGTTCAGCGGGTACTCTCGAGAATAGGCCCGTTAATCGGATAAATTTTGACCACCATACATGGTTGAGCAGAGTTGAACGTGATGCGTCTGAGGAAATCGATGAGAAGGATGTTGCCTACGTCGCGGGTATTATTGATGGCGAGGGTTCCTTAGGAATCAAGAAGGATCTATCTTCCATCAGGATGGGTTACTCGAAGAGCCCGCTACGTCACGAGCGAGTCCAGGGAAAAGACGGCTTCAGAGAGCGTTCTAAGGTTCATCCACCGTCTGTTTCATGGCAGTTTGTATAGGAGAAGACGTACCCAAGCAAGAGTGGCATCACGCCGAACAAGCCAATGTGGTGTCTCATTCTGTCCGATGCACGTGCGCGCAAGCTCCTGGAATTGGTTCTGCCTTACCTGCGCGTGAAAAAGGCCCAAGCAGAGTTCATTTTGCAACTGGGCAAGAGCAAATAATCACCAGAGGCAAGAATACGGAGTTTTCCGGCTAAACGCACAATGAAGGCTGAGATTCTCCATTTTAGGGAGAAACTTTACGAGATGGTCAAGCTCTAAACTATTCACGTTCGACCTAGCTGTCGTGCACCCTGACTCGTTTTTATGTATTACACCTGTCCTTAAGGAATATTGAGCCTACCAAGAGCCTCACACTGAAGAAGTCTCAAATGCAGCAAGGACTTTCAACCCTGGAAAAGCGTCACTCGTATGATACGAAAGAGAGCGAGGAATTGGCAGGCCCAGGCGTAGTGGCTTTCGAAATCGAGACCGCTATCCTTCGCCTCTTTCTGCCGCTGGTAATCGGAGCGTTCATATGAAGAGAACAAGAACAATGAAAGTCTTCAGAGTTGTTCCGAAGTTCAGGCCCCCGGAAACATACTCGGAGAGCGTCGCGAGAATCGTCAATCCGGTCCTCGACAGCTACACGCACATAGCCATAGTCGATGACGACACGTCCGTTCCTGAAGCGTTTTTCCAATTACCGGAGGAATATCCGGACGCGGACATCATAGTTCCGAGAGTTCTTCCAAGCTCCAGGATATACAGAACATGGGAAACGCTAACCTACTGGCTCCGTCTAAGCCGTGTGAGAGCCAGAGGCTGCGCTGTCATATACTCCACGAGATTTCTCAAACGGATGGGAGGATATCCCTCCTGGACAGAACAGTATGAGGACACGTACATCCTGAGGAAGGCGAACGCCGTCGTCCAATACAAGAAGATGATAGCTTATCACATGGAAAAGTTCAGCATTCGAAAGTCCATAGAAAGGCAGAAGAGGCAAGGCAGAGCGAGGGCGAAACTTCACGACAGTTTCTGGAGAGTCTTAGCGCACTCCATCGTGAGGGTCAGGCCAGCGCTTTTCTTCGCCTACGTAGGTCAGAGAATTAGCAGCCCGACCCACAAAGTCGAAGGGCCGGATCACGGACAATAGGCAAACGGTGGTTGAAAGATGAAAGCGCTGATAACAGGTGGACTCGGGTTCTTAGGACAACATCTTACCAGAAGGCTCAAGGGCGACGGGCATGACGTATCCGTCTTAGACGTCAAAGACAATAGTGGGGATGTAAGAGACTATGAAAGCGTAAAGTCTGCGATACGTGGCGTCGATACGGTCTTCCATCTAGCCGCCGTCGTAGGCGTGGAACAGGCCTCTGCCAACCCGATAGACGTGATGGACACGGAACTGATTGGGATACGAAACCTCGTCAGAGCGTCCGTCGAGAAAGGCGTCAAAAGAATAGTCTACGCTTCTTCCTCGGAAATCTATGGGAACCGCGCGCTACTTCCGATGAGCGAGTCCGATAGTCCTTCCCCCCTGTCTTCATACGGCGTTTCAAAGCTGGCAGTCGAACACTATCTGAAAGCCTTCGGCGATAAGATCGAGAGCGTTTCATTGCGCATATTCAATGCATACGGCCCAGGTCAGGATGAGAGATTCGTGGTAGCCAGATTCATAAACCAGGCCCTGAAAAACGAGCAGATAACAGTCTATGACGACGGACGCCAGACGAGAGATTTCACGTACATTGACGATGTCGTCGAGGCTTTCGTCCTGGCAAGCGGGACGAAGTATTTGGGAGAAGTTTTCAACGTGGCAACAGGCATCCAAACCCGAGTCATCAGTCTCGCCAAGATTGTCAAGTCCGCGACAAGATCCGATTCTAAAATAGTTCTGGTTAGACCTTCCAAGAGATTACCCGAATTTGAAGTCAGGAAAAGGACCGCAAGCCTCCTGAACTCCAGAAAGAAACTTGGGTTCGAAGCAAAGACTGTTCTAAGAGACGGAATAGTGAAAACCATTACTCTTAGGACCAGAGCTTGAGAAATATCCCTGCGGAACAATGGTGGTGCGTGCACCCTGACTTTTCATCCAGAACTCTGTATGAGAATCTGGGAAACAGATAACCCCCGAATTGTTGGGTAAATACAGCCATATCGCAATCGTTGATAACAATGTCACCGTCCCAGCAGAATTCTATTCCCTTCACGAAAAATTCGACGCCGACATCATTGAAGTCTATGTCGAACCCTCCTCACCGGTATTCAGGAGTGCGGTAGAAAGCGACGTTCTGGGTGAGACTTCGGGAAAGGGTCAGAGACTGTGCGACCATTTATCGGACTGACTTTTCCATGCGCGTCGGGAGCATCCCAGAGGTAGAAACAGCAGGGACATGGTTCCTAATGCAGACGAAGAAAACAGCGGTCGCGGACTTGACAGTTATTCACAATCAGAACTTTAGCTTGCGGCATTCGATCAAATTCGAGCTCGAGACGGGAAGAGCAGAGCGAGCTACGCTACTCCTTCACAAAGACGATGCTTCATAGCACTTTCAGAGTACCACGAATCGTACTGTTCTCCTCTTTCTATTACAAGCTTATGGATCTTGGTCGTGCCTAGGAGCTTGACGAAACCCTCGTCCAGCCCGTCCGCACCGTCACGCTCACCGCGTTTGGCAAGCGCCCGGCCGAGAACCTCCGGTTCGACCTCGCCCCAGGCGACGAGGGCCTTGACAGACCAGAGCATGCCAAGATTCGACGGCGAATTCTCCAACAACCTAGCTTGGAAAGTCCGCTCCAGCCTCAACGACTCCATAGTCTTCCCAAAAGTGATGCGTGAACAAAACGCACTGAGCCGGCAGGACAAGGAAGAGTTCGACAGCATCCTCGCCAAAGCCGACAACCTCCTAAAAGGGCCAGATGATTGGACACCCACGAGAAAGGATTTCGTAGACTCGAGTCCGAAAGAAAACAAAGTACACACGCTGGCGCTGACTGAAAGGGATGTACATCCCCACCGCCCATTCGCTATTTATGGAGGCAACCTCCTAGCAAACTGAGCGCTTAGGATGTCACTTGATTGCGTCTGATCCGTGATTCTGATAGATTAGTCCTATTCCTCCCCATCCCTGATTCCAATCCTTGACCATCTCCTGATAATTGTATTTTGGCATTATCTCATTCCAGAATCTTTGAACCTCTACGGACCTATCTTTTGGGTGCTCAACTATGTCGTGGAGTGCTATCATACCGCCACTTCTGACTAGCTGAGAATAAGATTCGAAATCAGACTTTACTCCTTCGTATGTGTGGTCGCCATCTATGAACAGGAAGTCTACAGGCCTTCCTTTCAGAATGTCTTTTACTATTCTTATGGTCGATGGTTCGTGCGAATTGCTGTTTATGAGATGAATTTCTTGCTTTCCTTTCGCAAACGATTTGTAAAGTGGAATTCTTAACCTCGAATATCCTCCCCCATAGACTCCGCCGCGGAGATCGACGCTGATTATTGATGCTCTAGGCGAAGCGGCCATGCAAAATAGATACAAACTTCCGCCATGCGAAGTTCCTATTTCCAACACTGTTCTAGGACTAAACTTTTCGAGCTTCTGCACTAGCGACATGATTTCTTCTCTAACCTGAAGCGGCCTTATTGTTACCCCGTGAAATTCGAACTCATAGGCACAGGCAACCGCGTCTTCAAGCGTGTGAACTTGCTTCTTCCGTTCCTTGAATCTCCTGACGACGAGTAATTTACCAGGAACATCGAGAAGTGCCGGCAAGTCCATTAGACCGCCTTGGTTTTCATTGCCATAAATCTAACCCCGCGCTCGTTTGAATAACTTCCATAATCATTCGACTCATGATTTGCGACGCCTCTTCGCGTCCAAGCCGTTCCAGAGCATAGCGGGACGGGGTATTCCAGTGGTGACTACAACCCTATCACTTTGCTCGTCTTTTCTGCAAAGATTATTGCAATCCTTCCAACGTAGGCTGTTATGAAACAGCGAACAGCTAGTTCTTTAATCGAGAGATTGGCGGCGATTAAATGTGTCCCTTGCGAAGGTATCGATCGTCTCTCTGAAGGGCAGGTAGAGAATGCATTGTTAGATTTGCCCGGGTGGGTTCGAAGAGACGACTCGATTGAGAAGGAGTCTCGTTGGATCGTACGGGGCTTGTCTGGAATTCGCTTATGACGTTGGAATGACTGCTGACGCGCAGAATCATCATCCCGAGCTGACGATCAGATGGCGACGAGTCAGGCTCTCTTGGTCCACTCATTCGATTGGTGGCCTCAGTCAGAATGACATGATAATGGCCGCGAAGTCAGAGTCAGAATATGGAAAGTTCAACGACCACCCACAGCATGCGCTTTAACCTGGCCTCACGTTAGGACTCGCGCACAAATCCGTCCGAGCATAAGCCGAGAGAGCCATTGAGTCCGCTGTAGCCGGGGACTATTTCCTGGCCTTGATTTGTTCTTCTATTGCCTTGAGCCTGTTTTCTATCAGGGTTATCTTGTCGAGTATTTCTTTCAATATTCTTCCCAGCTCCTCTTCTCGTGGTCCGATGTACTGTCCAGGTCTCAGTGGTGACGGCATCGGCCCTATGGGTCTGGGTCGCAGAGGATCTGGGAGATTTGATGGCTCCATAACGGGTCCGATTGGTCTAACGCGCGCTGAGTTTTCAGGGTTTTCATCTGCAAGACCTGCACTTTTTAGAGTTCGAATAGTAGAATTGAAGTCCTCTCGGATAAGAGACGAAAGGAAATACATGTGCACGAGAAAACGCCTAGAAAAGCCCTGATCGGCAATCAGGGAGGGGGGTCCCACTGAGCAACTTATTCACGCTTGAAGGGCCCTCACCAACACGTACTGGAAAACGCTGATCAGCCCGTTCTACGCGTCAAATCGGAAATTTCGCCCAATTCTGTTTCAGATGGCCAGACGACCCATCCAGGATTTAGAAATAAAAAAATTCCCGCGACACAAGAGTGCTCTCTGGAGTACGATCCTTTGCTAGGAAATCGCCTGGAACGAGCCCAGATCGCAAATCCAAGCATCCGATTTGAAACCGCGACTTTTCCGCGCTGAGTCATGCGGATACCTCGCACCTACGAAAACCTCCGACCGGCCTATTCCGCGCCCAGAATCGCCGGTCTCGCCCAGATCAGTTTCAACTGGTTCGACCTCTCTCCAGAAAATTTCCAGAGCGTTGATCGTCGCGACACATGAGTGGTCTTTGTGGTCTGTAGCTATTCTATCTGTATGGGCCGGCTCGGCTTCTTCTCGTCGCTCTTGATGAACCGGACCTCCAGCACACCGTTCTTGTACGTGGCCTTCGCGGTACGAGGATCGACCAGATGCCCGAGGTCGAGCTCTTTCAGATAACGCCGTTTCGCCGAGTCCACGCTTATCTTCAACGACCTGTCCGTAGACTCCAACCGTATCTCGTCCCGCTCCACGCCCGGCAGTTCAGTTACGACCACGATCTCGCGCCCCTCGTCCATAACATCCACCAACGGCTCGCGCTCCTCCTTGACCAAGGGCCCACGCGCACTGGGCGCGACATTCCCGAACTCTCTAATGACCGGCTTCCCATCAGCACCGAGAGACATGGAGAAGCCGTAGACGAACGGCGAGA
>Ga0209239_1000307_pt1 | contig 27953 bp, 28 predicted proteins | sample GraSoi013_2_20cm_FD_185824 | JGI IMG/M metagenome (GOLD analysis project Ga0209239, IMG submission 185824) | Grasslands soil microbial communities from the Angelo Coastal Reserve, California, USA - Sample 10_02_2013_2_20cm (SPAdes) (version 2) | ecosystem: Environmental > Terrestrial > Soil >...
GGCATTCCTCTGCGAGTTTTTGCAACACAACCGGTCAGCGTATCCCCACCTGAAAACTGTACGCTCAGGTTAGGATGCGCTGACCCCTATAAGCCGAGAAGCTTGCTCGCTTGACACTAAACACAGATTACTTGTACAATTAGATTGAATGGACGTAAATCCAAGCGGAAAAAAGAGAGTTAGGAACATCAAGCCCGACTACACCTCACTTTTTCAAGGGAAAACTTCTTATGGATATTGATAGAAATGCCCCAGTCATCACACGCGACGAGATCCTCATCGCAGCACCACTCGAAACCATCTGGAACGTGCAAACCAACATCCCTTCCTGGCCTACTTGGCAGCCAGAAGTCGACGCGGCAAGCATGGATGGACCGCTTGCGGTGGGAACGGTCTTCCATTGGCAAACGAGCGGCCTCCACATCACCTCGACGATTCAGGAAATCGAACCTCAACGGCGTATTGTCTGGACCGGTCCCGCACAGGGGATTGAAGCTGTACACGTCTGGACACTGACACCGGATGAGAATGGAGTGCGGGTCCACACAGAGGAATCCTGGAACGGTGAACCGGTGCGGAGCCAACTCGCTACGATGCAGCGTGTTCTTGATCAATCACTCAAGGCTTGGCTAGAGAACCTAAAGCGAACGGCGGAAGCTTCAACCCAAAGATAGATCCAGCGCAGACACATTCGCCACTCAGGGCAATCGCATCTCCATTCAAAGTCCCAAGACCCTCTGAAGAGAGTCAGTGCTTCAAGCAGGAGTCAGCACATCCTAACCTGAGCGTACAGTTTTCAGGTGGGGATACGCTGACCTCGTTTAGTTTCTTATCGCGAGGTCAGTAATATGCTCTTTTTTGATTGATGTAGGAATAATCTGAAGAGATACCATACCAAATGTTGTGGTGCGCCGTGGAACGCGGCCTGATATCCCCGACGTAGTCGGGAAGAATTGGGAAGGAGATTCTTGGATCATCGTACCTACCTGGAGTGGAAACACAAAGGGGACAAGAGCCTGTTGGAAACACGAGAAATGCTCCGAAGACGCTTAGGACATGGACTCGTAAGACCCGCGTGTCATGGTGAGGACCGAATTGTTCGAAGCTTAGTTCTCAGCGATGTAGGCAGTCATCTCCCGACAACAGCGTCTCTGTGCGGGACCGTCAGGATATGGTGAAAGGGCTTCAGTCACCAAAACCTTCCGCTTGACGGGCGGTGAGAAATGATCTCACTCATAGAGAACGGACGAGACAACCTAAAACATGCTAGAACGTCTGACTCCCTGTGCTGGCTACTTGGCACATCCGTTCGAAAAACTGGTCGTTTTCTAAGAACGGATATGCCAGGTAGCCAACACAGTGAGGGACATAAAAAGCTGTCCTCGGCAATCCCTGTTCGTCGAGGGGAGCAGTTTGAATATGATCAGCGTTGCTGTATGTTTGTGTTAGCCGACCCGATGTGCAAGTTCTTTTCCGAACCGAAGGCTCGGATGGAGAAAAGAGCATGGGGCCCCCCTGCCAGGGCGCCGCCCCCTAGCGCCCGTTGAGAGCACCTCGCACATGGCGTTAGCTCGTAACTGCTTGAGGATTGAAGAATTCCAGCAGTACGGGAGCAAGGGCTTCCGCAGCGACTTCGTGCGTCTGACCTTGAAGCTGGCGATGTCTGGCATTGGGAATGGCCTTTGCCAGCGCCACTGCCGTCGTATACATGAACGGGAAAGAGGCAGAGCCATCCATGACGAGCGTTGGCACGGTGACGCGAGCGGCTTTTTCGGTGGGGACCGAGCCATCGTCCCCCAGAGCAGCGGCATCGTAGGCCAGGGTGTGGGCTACAGCTTCCCACATCGGCCACATTGGTTGCTGGCGTGCCCCCTCAAGGTGTTCGGGCGGCATTCCCACGAACATCATAAAGAGGCCCAGCGCATCGCCTCGCCGTCCTTCTGCAAGGACTTCCGCAAGCTGCTTTCTATAGGTTCTGAATGCTTGCTGCCTGGCATCATCAGAGTCATAAGGAGCCTCGTACAGAGCCAGTTTCTTCACCTTGTGGCCGAGCTTGATGGTCGCCTCCAGAGCCAGAGCGGCGCCGGAGGAGATCCCGTACAAGAATGCCTCACCACCAGCTTCGTTGATGAGGGCCTCAATATCCTCAATTTCCCGCTCAACGGCAAACGGCTGCGTATCCGTGCTCTCGCCTCGTCCCCGGCGGTCGTAGGTGAAGACGGTAAAGTGGGGCGCCAGCAGGGCTGCCAGTGGTTCCATAAATCCAAACGCCCGAGATCCCAGTGCCCCATCTACCAGGATGAGCGCCGGTCCGCTGCCTACCTGATCATATGCGATGATCGTGCCATCAACTGACTGCACTTTCTTCATAAAACCTCCTATTGCTGAGGGTGTATCGGACTCTTTTCATTGATTAGCCTCATTATACTTCGCAAGTGAGGGGGAAAACTTCTCGGATCTTGCCCTGCTAGCTCTGTAAATTGGCGATTGATGACGGTGGATTCTGACCGAATGTTGAGAAGTATGCTGGCGTGAGAGAGGACAAGAGCGTACAACATGTTTGCAACTCATAAGCGTTACTTGAGGAGTCCGCTCTGTAGGCTCGTTCATATTGGTAGCTTGCTCACCAGCTTAATGATCAAAATTTTTAACAATCCGCCCATTTAATCCGCAAATTGACACAAGCCTCACCAAAAGTGAGCCAGATCCCAAATGCGAGCAGTTGACCCGAATGGTGAGCAGCACACCCATTGACAGCCTGAAAAACCGCGCGCCTCGCGGATGGTTGTGCGCAAGAGTGGCAATTCGGGTGGTCAGACGGAGCACCTATCGCGCTGATACCGAGGTCGCTGTCTCCATGGGAAAACGGTCGAGATCGGTTCGAGAGCAGTTCTCGTGCCTTCCGTGCGCCTTCGATTGAGAGCCAAACAGCGAGAACTGCGGAAGGATTTTCACCACTCTTTCTGGTACACTGAGGGGCGAAATCTGTTTCTCATTTCGTCTCCATCTCGTACGCATCTCCAATCTTCTCTTCCCGTTACCGTTTTCGCCTTTGCCCGAAAGAATGGATTACTTGTATGGCGAGTTGCGCCGGAATTGACGTCTGTGGAGACGATGGAAGACGGGGCTGTCGCCTCGCAGTTGTCGAGAGATGCAGGAACCGAACACTGTTCAAGGCTACCATCCAGAAACAGGTACTTCGGACAACGGCGTAAAGAACAGGTGTTCTCTGCTTCTTGAAGCACCGTATTTCTTGCGTTTTTAAGGAGAGTAGTATGAGAGAATTTCAGGCTGATGGGAGAACGATCAGCGCCTATCTGGCCGTTCCCGAACATGGCAGCGGCCCAGGGGTGCTGGTCCTGCATGCCTGGTGGGGACTGACACAGCCGTTTCGGCAAGTCTGCGACCGGCTCGCGGAAGCGGGCTTCGTGGCGCTCGCCCCAGACCTCTACCGCGGCAAGACGACCGCGTCGGTCGAGGAAGCGCAAGCGTTGGGTGAGGCGCTGGATCGGGATGTGGAGCGGTGGCGCGGCGACATCGCGGGGGCGGTGCAGGTCCTGCGCCAACACGATGCGACCAAGCTGGCGAACGGTCGCGGCAAGCTCGCCCTCGTCGGCTTCTCGCTGGGAGGCGCCTACACGCTCGACATGTCCGTCACCCTGGCCCAGGAGATCGCCGCAGTCGTGACCTTTTATGACTCCTACCCCGGACTGGACTATAGCAGAGCTTCGGCCGCCTACCTCTGCCACTTCGCGGAGGATGACCCCTTCCACCCGGCTGAGTCGGGAGCGTCGATGGAGCAGGCGCTCCAAGCTGCGGGGAGGCAGGTCACTGTCCATACGTATCCAGGGACCAAACATTGGTTCTTCGAGGAGAATCGCCCTGAGTATGACGCCCAGGCTGCTCGTGTTGCCTGGGAGCGGACCATTGCGTTCTTGCACCAACGGCTTGATTAAGCGCTCTCGCTCTCGTCGGAGCGCAGCGCCCATGCCTGATCCGTTGTCCACGATCTTCTGAGCGATCATTGAGAAAGGCTCTTCCTCACTTGAGGTGAGCGGAACGTGCAAAGAAGGCAAAGAAAGCCACTATCCTGTGGGAAGGAGAAGCGTCAGATCGATCATACGTCCTTGTGTGAGAAAACGCGGCAGTCTGCTCTTCATGGCGACATGCACAAAAGACGCTCACATCAATCGAGGGAGAGAAAGGGAATGCCAACATGGACATGGACCCAAGCAGACACACACGTGAAACGAGGATCAGCATGACCCGTGGAGGTATACAGCTAGATCCCTTGTGGAGGACCGCCCTCTGGCAGCAGTTCGGCGCGACGATCGACATGCTCGAAAACGCCCTGCTCGCCTGTCCCAGCACGCATTGGCATGGACGCCTCTGGAGCGACCACTCAGACCACCCACAGCCATCGGAATCAGCAGCATTCTGGTACATCACCTATCACATCCTCTTCTGGCTCGACGTGTATCTCACCGGCTCACGTGAAGGATTCACTCCCCCTGCGCCCTTCACCCTGGATGAGCTTGACCCAGCAGGTGTCCTTCCCGAACGGCCCTATAGCAGGGATGAGCTCCACGCCTATCTGGTGCATCTGCGCCAGAAGTGCCAGACGACGATTGCTGGGTTGGCAGACGAGAAAGCGCACCAACAGGTCGCTTTCCCCTGGATCGGAGGAAAGCCGATGAGCTTTTTCGAGCTCCTGTTGTACAACATGCGCCATGTGCAGGAACATGCGGCCCAGTTGAACCTGTTTCTCGGACAGAACGGAATTTCTGGAGCCTCTGATTGGGTCAGCCGGGCGAAAGCCGATGAGGGCGGTGAGTAAGCGCTGATCACGAGTGTGTTGCTCAACCTTCGCCGTTGCGCAACCCGTGGGGGATAGCGAGACAAATAGACCAATAATCTCCGAAGCTGAGAGTCTGGATTATCTCTTCTATCGCCTTTTTGCTTTGATGCATTTGTTACTACGAAGAACAAATAGAACTGGATAAGACCTTATAAGCTTCATTGCATGTCCTATTTTTCGCTGAACATAGAAATGTTCATTCCACAATAACCGGTAAGGTATCCACAAGTGGTTCTGCTTGCCGCCTTCTCCCGTCCCCTGTCCAGGTACTACCCGTTGTTGTACCGCCCTCCTGTGCTACGCTTGTTGTGCGCCGATGAGACCAGCAGCGCACAGTGGACCAGCTGCGTCCTTCCCCGCACCTGTAGACAGTATGCAGGGAAGAGGCAAGGAAAGGTCGCTGTGCAGGTGGCGACCCACGCACATGTGCAAGCTCTCTTGCTGCCAGGATGTCATCGCGCCTCTGTCGTAGGAAAAGTACCTGTCCCGTTACGCTTCTTGCTGTCCACGCTGCTGATGCGTATGAAGAAGAATGCGACGGATCGTTTCATGCGAGACACTATACGCTGCTGCTACAGTGCACAGGGGTTCCTTCTGCTCCACCACACGATGAATGATCAGCGGCCAGTGTTCAGCGGGAAAACCGTATGTGGGGTCTTTTGGCCCTGGTCGCCGTTTGCTAACAATCGGAGGAGGGCTGACGTCATGTGCTTCGTCGTGAGCGAGCACGTCTTGGACCTTGAGATACAGTTTGCCAGACGGGGCAAGGAAGAGGAAAAAATTGGCGACAGAGGACTCGAAACCCGTCGGTTCCGGTGAGCCTATTTATAGAATAGGAAAGAAATAGCAAAATTTGTACGGAGAGATCTGCGGAAAGACGAGTCGCCACCCTTCACACAGATGTCTGCCGGGGGCGTGTGTCAGAAACGTGCTCCGTGCCTGCTCACCCGCTGGTTCCGTGTCGAGCACCTCGCAGGCAAGACCGGGAGCACTTGCCCCCTGCACCACGGCGTCCTTCCCCCAAGAACCAGGCTCTGTTCCGCTTGACATGCACTCCCCTTTTCTCCTGGGCCTATCGCTTCTCACAATACCTTTTTCTGAACGGATGGACCAAGTAGCCAGCACAGGTGGCACAGCTAGCGATTGTAAAACACAGCCAAGAATGAGATGCTATCTGCCAATCGGTGTAGTGAGTCGGAAAGGCCAAGCATATGATGGGAAAGAAAGAGCGTTCCTTTGCTCCACTCACCAATGTCTCACTGGAAGAGTTAGTGCCGCAAGATCACTTCTATCGCCATCTCGACCGGACACTTGACCTCTCCTTTGTGCGTGAGTTTGTGCAAGAGACCTATGCAGGCGGCGGCCTGTACTGGCTACTCAGCACGTCCGTCCTCAAAAGAGACAGTTTTAACCATTAATGTTTCACAGTGCCGCCAGTGGAGCCATCTGCGCGAACAGGCTGACCGTATCGGGATGCGACTGGTCGCCACTCAGTTCGCGATAGATCATTGCTACGTTGACGACGATACGTTCGCCGTCCGACCACGAGGCATAGCGATCCAGCGGTATATCCTTTGCCGCCTCGAATACAGGCATACCCGCCTCGTATCGTTTGCGCGCCTCGTCATAGATGTATTCGAGGTAGCCTTTGACCTCGGTCACGCCCTTTTTATCGGTGATCGGGCCATGGCCGGGAACGATGGTTTCCACATCCATATCCAGGATGCGGTCGCAGGCTCGTAGCCAGTTACCCATCGGCCCGGCCCACATAATGGGGTGACCGCCGATGAAGAGGATATCGCCCGTGAAGACAACGCGGTCGTCAGGGATATGCGCCAGCGTATCACCAAGGGTGTGCGCCGGGCCAACCTCGATGAGATGGACCGTCTTATTCCCCACCTTCAACGTCATTTCACCCTCGAAGGTTTTGCTGGGTGGCGTCAGCGTGATATGTTCGAAGTGGAAAGGGCCGAAGGCGTGGATTGCGAACGCGCCAGTCTGCCCCATCGTCGGAGCCTGCTTGAGGAGCATAGCAAATTGCGCAGGCTGCAGGCCTTCGACCATTTCGTTTGCAGTCTTCTTCGAAGCGATAATCTGCGCATCGGATACCAGTTGATTGCCATAGCAATGATCCCCGTTGGCGTGTGTGTTGACCACCATGTCAATGTGTGATGCCGCAGAAACCGATCGGCGCATCGTATCCAGCATCTCCTGCGTGAGCTTCACATCGAAGAGGGTATCGATGAGCAGCGATGCTTCGCCATCGGTGATGAGGCCAGCGTTACTCCAGCCCCAGGAACCATTCGGCTGCAAGTAGGCATAAACGGAGTTGCCGAGATCGTGCAGCCCTTTCGTGTAGTGCCGGGTGCGCATGTGATTCTCCTTTTCTTTGCTCTCCCTACGCTGTCGCAGGTGTGCGTTTTTGAGGCATCCACCCGGTCGGAACGGGCGTGCCTACACGGTTGCGCAGCACGCCTATACCCTCAACTTCAAGTTCTACCACGTCGCCCGGTTTTAGTTGCTTGCCGAGTTCCAGGCCGCAGCCAAAGCCGACTGTTCCCGATCCAATCAACTCGCCAGCCTGTACTTCTTCGCTTTTCGAGATATAGGCGATTATCTCTTCAATCTGCCACATCATAGTGGCGCTTGATCCCCGCGACCACTCTTCGCCGTTCACACGCGCGATCATCATCAGCTTATGCACATCCAGTTCGTCAACAGTCGTAATCCAGGGCCCGAGTGCTGTCGCGAAATCCTTGCCTTTCGCTGGTCCTAACAATCCCTGCATTTCGTTCGCCTGCATGTCACGCGCGCTGAAGTCGTTGAAGATCGTCACGCCGAACAGATGCGCTTTTGCCTGTTCAGGTGTGAGGTCTTTGCCTGCACGCCCGATGACGAAACCCAGCTCTAATTCATAGTCCATGTGCCGTGTGTAATCCGGCCAGCACAATTCCTGCTCATTCCCGATGAGAGTGAGAGGATTACCCTTATAGTACAGGGGCATCTCGTAGTACTGCTCAGGTACCTTGCCGAGTATCTTGAGGAAGGAGTTGCGCAGGTGCGTCTCGAATACCAGACAGTCGCGCATTATGGGTGGATCAATGGGGGCCAGCCAGGTGACGCCTTCCATCGGAAGAATCGCCCCTTCGTCCTGGAGCGATGCGACACTCCTCTGTGCGGCCGCCAGCAACAGGGGGCCTGACCCGATGGCAGCAGCCATGCTCGATGGAAAGAGCGCGTTTGCGAGGCGGCGAGCGGCGTCAGCCGTGGCTCTTTCTCTCAGCAGGCGATTATATTCAGCTGTTACCAGGTCGACGACGCGGTTCTGTTCTGGTTGAGCTACGACCAGGCGAGGGATACCTCCTTCAAAGGATTCGCGAAGAATACGTCCCAGTTTCATATGCGGTGCTCCCTTTTCCTTCCGATAGTGTTTCTTTCATGCACAAGGCCATCAAGGTGCTCTATCTGGAGGGCAGACCAATGTGCTTGACCTGACACGGCTCATGCTACAAGAGATAGGCCTCAATACTCGCTAAGGCCCGGCGTAGTTTGTCCCTCTCATCCATTGTATGTTGCGCTTTTATGCCTGTCAATCATGAGAGCGAAAGGACAGGGCTTTTTGAAAGTTGCTTAAGGCGCGACTCTTGGGATATTGTCCCCTTGCCTATGATTTATCATAGAGCGGGCAATCACTCCATTTTTCGCCAGGATCTTCGTGTTCGATGTACCTTCTGTAATCTTTTTTGTTGCTGTAAAAGACGCTTCTCACTCCCTACTATCGTATACATCGCCTGCTCGTTCCCTATTTTGGTAGCGGCTCACTTGAGAAGGATAGCCCGGTCTAAATTATATCGATGCAGAAAGAGAAGCAGGCACGCCTCGTGCATGAGTTCTGACTTGGAAAAGGACAACGTCATGCGCACAAAACGGGCGAGGCGTTGCCGCAGCGTAGTATTCCAGCGCTCCACATGGGCGGTCTCTCCCATCTCTTTTCCCACGGCTGTATGTTGCTCCTGTGGGATCACCGCCGCATATGTCGCCCAGAAGTCAGTGAAACAATGCCCCTGACGATACCCCTCTGGAATGGCCTCCCACAACCGTTGACACGTTTTTTTACTCCGATCATCCAGGGCATAGGCCACCACATGACGCGTCTGGCGGCAGAGGGCCATCCAAATCCAGGAGTCGTTGGCTTTTTTGAGCACAAACGACCACAATTCATCCAGTTCCAGCGTGGTGGAAGCGGCATCTTCTGGATCGGGGGCAAGCAGGGTGGTACTTAAGGGAGGAAGCTGAGTTCCTTTTTTTTGATCCAATTGGACACCGTGGTGCGAGAGACGCCAAACGTGCGCGTGAGGCCGCGGAGACTGCTTCGTTCTTGATAGGCATGCAAGATCTCCTGGCGGCGAGCTTCTGGATAGGCATGGGGGGTCGGGTTCTCGCGACTCTGACGTCCACAGGCACGGCAGCGATACAACTGCTTGCCATTGGGGGCATGACCATTGCGCACCAGAGCTTCGCGTCTTTCAGTGAGTGCAGTGAAGGGTTATCGTCACCATTGAAGACTCCTCTTTTTGAGAAGGATTGATCTTCAGAGTCTACCATATCCTGCTTCTTTGTACCACTACCTGGGGTTCCTGCGAAAATCACTAGAGGAATCTGGGAATACCTGTCTTGCACGATTTTCATGCTCCTCTCCGAGGCCGAGCATCATCGAGCTGTGAAACCGTTACAAAGGCAGATTTTCCTTGAGGCCATGTGCCCTACCCGAGAAATAACTCCAGAACAGGCACGAGCACATCAGGGCGCTGAACAGGTAGGGTGAGCGTGAGTGAATCATCGTGCCCACTGCTCTGCAGATGTATCTCAGAACCATCATGAAGCAGTTGGGCATACTCCACTCGACCTGCAAGCCCTGGCAAGTGGAGCGCCTGCATAGGCCAGGCAAAGATATGCACGTACAACCGATTGCCTCGTTGAGTGAAGCGGCAATCGGCAGGAGCACTCCAGTCGCTGGCAGTCGCCCCATAGATAGCACGACAATGTAAACGCATCCAGCATCCAATGGTGTCCAGGATTGCCTGCGATCTGGCATCAAATTCCCCCCTTGCTGTTGGCCCAACATTGAGCAAGAGATTTCCGCCTTTAGACACCGTATCAATCAGCATGCGGACCAGCAATTCCGGCGACTTCCAGTCCAGGTTATCGCGATCGTAGCCCCAACTTCCATTTAAAGTATGGCACGCCTCCCACGTGACGCGTCGTCCATCAACCTGCACCCACTGAGCAGGCTGGAGCTGTTCAGGTGTATAAAAATCCGGGTCAACGCCCACGCGGTCGTTGAGCAAGATAGCCGGTTGCAGTTCACGTACCATTTCCACAAGCCGCTGCCCCTGCCAGTCTTGAGAACCCTTGCCCTTCGACCAGCCCCAATCCATTGATGGATAAGAAAAGTCGAGCCAGAGGATATCAATCTGGCCGTAGCCCGTGAGTAATTCGCGGACCTGACCGTGGAGATACTCCACATACTTGCGCATATCACGCTGCTGGCTCGCCTCTCGAAAAGCCAGATCATCGCGTTGAGGATGAAAACCATCGACAGGGAATTCAGGATGATGCCAATCAATCAACGAATGATAAAAGCCGATCTTCAACCCCTCGGTGCGAAAAGCTTCTACCCAGGGCCGCAGCAAATCCCGACCAGCAGGCGTGCGCGTCGCTTTGTAGTCAGTCAGTTGCGAATCCCAGAGGCAAAAGCCATCATGGTGCTTCGTCGTGATCACCGCGTAACACATCCCGGCTCGTTTCGCCATGCGCGCCCAGGCGGCAGGATCATAGAGATCAGGGTCAAAGTGATCGAAATACCGCTGGTACTGCGCATCACTCATCTTCTCCCCGCTCTTAATCCACTCCGCCAGTCCATTGCCTCCATGTCGAGCCGCCAGCGCATAGATGCCCCAGTGAATGAAGAGTCCAAACCGGTCCTGGATGAACCGCTCTCGTCTCTGCACCGCCCCCATCTCCTGCGATTCTACTGTCATATCTCCTCCTCTCTCATCTCATGGTACCACAAACCGATGGCCTTCAGGAGTGTAGGAGCAGTCGAAAGTAGCGAATGCCTCAATGCCAGTGCTTCACGCGTCAGATCGCCCAGGGCTACCGAGAGGGGCAAAGGCCAGGGAAGTTGATGGAGCCGGGCAAGGAGCCTCAGTTTATATGGTATAGTGAATACAAGAGTTCACAGATCGGAGCGAGATTACCCCGACCGACTGATTATGAGGAGACGATAGCATGGCAAAGACCAAGGAGTCTGTAACCCAATTTGAAGTTCATGATGCTGAAATCCTGGCCCAGGCAAGAGCCGTTTTAGACACGTGTCATTCCCTTCAGGATATACAGGTGGCTGTTCTTGCTGCCGTTGCACGCAATGAGGAATGGAGGGGAAAACGCTGTCTGAACCTGCTGGCACCCGAGGCTCCGACGAGTCCAACTGTCAGGGCACTGCTGTCCTCTGAAATTGGGATTCGGGCTGCCGAGGGCCATATTGGCGCAGCGAACCGCTGGTTTGCCGGAACACAACACATCGATGAGGTCGAGGCATTGTGCGTCGAACTGCTCAAACAGGTCTTCCAGGCACGTTATGCCGACCATCGCCTGGTGGCCAGCATGATCGGCAATCTGGCCGTGTATACTGCCCTTACCAAGCCGGGAGACGTGATCATGAGCGTGCCTCAGCCCGTCGGAGGTCACTCCAGTAATCGCGTCGATGGGCCTGCCGGTATACGAGGACTCAAGATCGTCGATATTCCCTTTGATCCGGTTGAACTCGAAGTGGACCTGGACCTCTTCCGTAAGGTAGCCCCGCTGGTTCGACCACGGGTGATCACGCTGGGAACTTCCATGACCCTCTTCCCATTTCCTGTTCATGCCATGTATGAGATTGTCGCTGAATGGGGAGGCTCTATCTTCTTTGATGGTGCTCACCAGCTTGGCCTCATCGCCGGCCACCAGTACCAGGATCCACTGCGAGAGGGAGCGGCAGTCCTGACGGGATCGGCAGGGAAAACCTTTAGCGGGCCGCAGAGCGGCGTCATCGTCTGGGACGATCCAGGCCTGACGGTTGGGCTCACCCATGCGATTTTCCCCATGCTGGCAGCCACCCATCAGGTGAACCGGGTCGCCGCCCTCGCCGTCTCAGCCGCCGAAATGCTCGCCTTCGGTGACGTCTATATGGCGCAGATCGTACGCAACGCCCAGGCTCTGGGCGCTGCCCTGGCACGGCGCGGCATTCCCCTACTTGGAGCACACAAGGGCTACACAACCACACAGCAAGTCATCGCCGACGTGCGCTCATTTGGCAGAGGGTTGGCGGTGGCGCAGCGACTGGCTCAGGCCAATATTATCACCAACAAGAATCTCATTCCGGCTGACCGAGTCGAAGATTGGGATCAACCAGGAGGCCTGCGCATGGGGACGATAGAAGTAACCCGGCTGGGCATGCGTGAAGCGGAAATGGAACAGATTGCCGATTTCATTGCTCGCGTCGTCGTTGAGCAGGAGAGTCCGGCGGAGGTGGCTCAGGACGTGGCCGCATTCAGGCAAAACTACCAGACGCTGTACTATTGTTTCGATCATGGGCTTCCACCGGCAATCAGCGCATAAGCCCGCCGCAACTGCCGACCACTTATTTGCCTGCAGCAGGCTGTTAGCCGCCCTCAATGGAACAATCAGGCCAACTTGCCCGGAAAGGAAAGAAAGATGCCCGACGAACGCCAACGCTTTTTGATCCGTTATGCGCGTGGTTTTGCCCCGTTTATCGTGGCGCGTGCCTCTGGCGCATGGCTCGAAACAGAGGACGGACAACGCATCCTGGATTTCACCTCGGGCCAGATTTGCTCGACGATTGGTCACAATCATGCGCGCATCGTCGAGGCTGTGCAGCAGTCGCTCGATAAAGTCATCCACCTCAACTCCTGGATGCTTTCCCAGCCTGTTCTTGAGCTGGCAGAGCGACTGGTCAGCCTGCTGCCGGCATCGCTGAATAAAGTTATCCTTGTCAACACGGGCGGAGAAGCCAACGAAATTGCCTTGCGCATCGCGAAAATGCACACCGGCCGCTTCGAGGTTGTTGGCTTGACGCGCAGCTGGCATGGCTTACAGGCGGGTACTGCCTCCCTCAACCTGGCAGGAGGTCACAGTGGATATGGCCCGCTCATGCCGGGTTCGCTCACACTGCCCGCTCCCTATGCCTATCGCTGTCCGATCCGGCACTGCAATGGAACCTGTGACTGCTCCTGTCTGGATGCTGGTTTCGACCTGATTGATCAGCAGTCGGTAGGCTCGCTGTGTGCTGTAATCGCTGAGCCAGTGCTCTCAGCCGGGGGCGTTATTGTCCCCCCACCTCAGTATTTCCCGCGCCTGCACCAGCTTTGCGAGGAGCGCGGGATGCTCTTGATTCTCGACGAAGCCCAGACCGGCTTTGGGCGGCTCGGCACCATGTTCGGCTTTGAGTCGTTCGCCGTCGGGCCGGATATGCTCTCAGTTTCCAAAACGCTTGGCGGCGGCATCCCACTCGCTGCCACCCTCACCTCCACCGAGATCGAAGAAGATTGCTACAATAAAGGCTTCATGCACGTGACCTCGCACGTCTCCGACCCGCTTCCGGCAGCAGTCGGGCTGGCCGTCATCGACGTGATTGAGCAGGAGGGGCTGGTCGAACAGGCACGACGACGGGGAGAGTACCTGCTGGCCCGTTTGCGTGAACTCCAGCAACGCCACGTGCACATCGGGGATGTACGGGGCAAGGGACTGCTCGTCGGCATCGAGCTTGTCGAGGATCGAGAGACAAAAGAACCAGCCGACATGCTGGGGGTCGCCGTCGGTGACGAATGCTTGCGACGGGGTCTGTCTATGAATATTGTGCGCTCGACCGGCGGCATGCTCAACTGCTTCCGCATGGCTCCGCCACTCTCGATAACCGAAAGGGAGATCGACACAGCCATCACCATCATCGACGAGGCTATAACCGCTGTTCTCGCCTCCAGTTCGCATCTGAATGCAACAAACGAATAGAGCTTTTCTCACAAAAAAAGTGAGGCCTTTTGCTTGAGCGCCATCCAAAGCAATAACGAAGGTAGGCAAGGCAGAGAGCAAAAGGTGCTCACATTTGACCATTAACACAACGAGAGAAAGGGAGATAAACATGACGGTTCCCGAACTGATCCGCACCAAGCGCGCTGTTCGCCAGTTCACCAATGAACCTCTTTCGGAAGAAGCGATCCGCACAATTCTCAATGCTGGCCGACGGGCACAAAGCTCGAAGAATACGCAGCCCTGGCATTTCATCGCCATTCGTGACCGGGCAACACTCCAACAACTTGCCCAATGTGGAGCTTATGCTGGACACCTGGCAGGAGCTCCCTTTGCCATCGCCCTGATTTCTTCTGTGGCCGATGGCTTCGATCTCGGGCAGGCGGCGGCCAATATGCAACTGGCGGCCTGGGAACTGGGCATAGGGCATGCCTGCTCGCCCGGCAAAGGCCAGCACAATGGGATTAAGAACGACTCTGTTGAAGAGGCGAATGGCCCTGGAATGTTGCCCATACTGGACCCAGAGCACACGCAAGATCCACGTGATACTAATTCCGCCCGCCAGACAGGCAACCCAGCGTTTCAAGCTTTCTGCTCTCATCTCAGTCCTAGTTGTGTATGACAGGAGACTGAGGGTGTTCATTGACATGAAGTGAGAAGATATCGGGTCGAGCATAGTGGCCCACAACATCGAAATCGAATTTGCCTCGTGCAATGTCGGCCAGATCAAGCTCCGCCGTCAGGATACACTCTTCGCTGTAGTTGGGACCCGCAAGTATCTGGCCCAGCGGATTGACGATGCAACTTCCTCCACGAGAGAGGATTGTCTCAGGGTCATCCCCAAAGGAGGTATTGTAGTCCTGCGGATAATCACGCCGCCGGGCAAACTGATTACAGGAGAGGACGAAGCAGCGTCCTTCCAGCGCAATATGTTGCATGGTTGCAATCCAGCTATCTCGTCCATCGGCAGTCGGAGCGCAGTAGAGCTGGATCCCTTTGGCATACATCGTCATACGCAGCAGGGGCATATAGTTTTCCCAGCAGATGACAGCTCCCAGTCGTCCCAATGGGGTCTCGAAGACAGGAAGAGTGGAGCCATCGCCGAAGCCCCAGATGAGCCTTTCAGATGCGGTGGGCATAAGCTTGCGATGCTTCCCCAGATAGCGCCCATCGGCTGAGAAGAACAGCGCTGTACAGTAGAGCGTTCCTCCATCTCGCTCGATCACTCCGATAACCAGATATACCTGATGGTGTCTGGCAATGTCCGCAAGGACGTCAACAGCAGGGCCGGGAACATTGACCGCACTTTCCCAGTAGCAACGGTATTGCTCACGTCCCTCTGGAGTCCGATTGCCCACCACAGCCCCAAAAGTCAGACCCCGTGGATAGGCCGAGACAAAGGCCTCCGGGAAGACAACGATCTGTACTCCCTGGCTGGCCGCCCCTGCGGTCAAGGTTCGAACTTTCTCCAGAGTGCGCTCCCGATCAAAGGCAACCGGGGCAGCCTGCACGACGGCGGCACGAACGCTTTGTACCTGTGTTGCCATTCCTTTTTCTCCTGCTATTTGTTATCGTTTGAAGAGACATGTTCTGTCGCCTGGAGCGCTGCAACCATCTCGTCAGTGGACCGTAAGACCCCAGCGCTTAAAAGACGCAGGTTTTCCTGCACCGATTGTATAACAAAAGAGTGCAAGGCAGTCTACCGCTTTATCTCCTTCAGTTATCGTTCGATAATTGGTACCGAGAGGTCAGGAAGGAAAAAACGGTGAGGTTGCTCTGTCGCTCTTGTTTACTAGAAGAGTTCTGCCAGGAGAGAACCATCGGCATCTTTGGCCACCAACGGCTGATAGCGGAGAGTTATAGCCTCGGAGGTGCGCAGCACATGGGCTTTACAGACTTGGTGGTGCACCCCCACCTCATCGGCAACAGCCTTGAAGCCGTCGGCATCGTCGGTAACCAACACATAGGCTCCTACACTCTGGTGTACTGGCTCCTTGGGTTATCCGTTCTCAAACGTGACTCGTAGCTGCGACGAGCCGCACGAACGAGACGCCGGATTGTTTCATGGGAGACACCATCATCATCTGCAACTTTTATATTACTCCTGCGTAAGCTATTTGTGTCTGCGTTCTCAAACTATCTCTGCCGTGATGCCTGGCTGATTCCTCCTCAGCCTACTCTACTTCGCCATCATGGACCTTCGGTTCGTTCTTTTCTCTCATCATCCTCGAACAGATATGCCAAGTAGCCAGCACAGCCTTGACGCCTTTCCTCGTGATACCTGGCTTGATCCTCTTCCTGTTCATTTATCTTTCAATGCCATGGTTGGCTACGGGATCTTTCTCCTGTTCGTTGCACTGGTGTTCTGGTTTCTCTCCTGGCGCAAGAAACTGATGGGAAGATTGTCCTCGACCAGGCCGCCGGCGCCATCCTTACCGCGGTGGACGCGTATACCGTCGACCTGGTCGTGCTGTGCAGTCATGGCTACACCTGGCTGCCCTTGGCACTCTCAACCACCTTAACCTTATCCAATCTGTCAATGCTTGACAACAGAGTCCCCTTGCACTCGGCGCAGGCCCTCGGCCTCGCGCTGATGGTCTATCAGCGCGCGATACTGTTCCACCTGGGCCTGTGTATAGTCGCTGGACCAGCCCAGCTCGGGCGCCAGGAGGGCGGCCACCTCTGGAGCAATACCTGCGCCGCGCTCTGCATCCTCCAGCATGATGCGCGTGCGCCTGGCCAACACATCCTCTAACGTCATCGCCATCTCGCCACGGCAGGCGTACACTACTTCGGCGCGCACATAGGGCAGTTCGGGCAAGAGACGCTCTCGAAGGCTGGCATCCTCACCGATCAGGTCGAGAATGTTGCTTGTAAGGCTGCCGAAGTTGAACGCGAGATGCTCCACAATATCCTGAGTCAGACCGATCTGGCGGCCACGCGCCTCGATCTCGCGCTTCGCATCACGCCAGCCGATCGCGCCAGCCAGGAGCAAATTCTTTGTAGGATGGGAGATGGGCATGCCATCCCGTTTGGCGAGGACATCGACCGTGTCCTGGGCCATGCGCCGGTAGGTCGTCAGCTTCCCGCCCACGATGGTGACCATCCCGTTGTTTTCCTGCAACACTGCATGGGTGCGCGACAGATCGGCGGCCCGTGCTCCCCGTGATTTGACTAGGGGTCGGTAGCCCGCGTAGACACTGAGGATATCCTCCTCGGTCAGATTGACCTCCAGATAGTCGTTCACATGCTTCAAGAGATAAGCGATATCTTCCGGGTTGGCCTGCGGGTCGTCCAGGTCGCCTGAGCCGGTATCGGTGGTGCCGATGACGGCGCGCGCACTCCAGGGGATGATGTAGAGGATGCGCCCATCTTCGGTCTCGGGCAAGACCACCGCTGTCTCGCTGATGCGCAGCCGATCCCGTGCCACCACCAGGTGGATGCCCTTGCTCGGCTCGACCGTGGCCTTCGGCTCATCACCCGTCAGGGTCGCCACATGCTCGGCGAAGACGCCTGCCGCATTGATGATGTGGCGAGCCGAGACGGTCACTTCCTGTTGGGTGAGCATATCGCAGACCACCGCGCCATTGAGCTTGCCATTGGCACGGGTAAAGCCAGTGACCTGCGTATAGTTGGTCACGACCGCCCCGAACTGTGCCGCCGTGCGCAGCACGGTGACCGTCAGTTGCGCATCATTAGTCTGCGCGTCGTAGTACAGCAGCGCTTTTTTGAGACCCTGGCTGCGCAACTTGGGCGCGCGGCGCAGCGTCTCCCTGGCACTGATGCGCTTATGGCGGCCGATGTTGAGCCGTCCAGCCATCAAGTCGTACATCCACAGGCCGATATCGAGCACGAAGGCCAGGCCAAAATCGGTGGGGGGCCTCACGGGCAAGCTACTGGGCCAACGCATCTGCGCATAGACCGGGATCACAAAGGCCTGTGGCCGCACCAGGAAAGGGGCATGGCGGACCATCAGCCCGCGCTCGACCACGCCCTCATGGATCATCGCGAAGTCAAATTGGGGCAGGTAGCGAATGCCGCCGTGGGCCAGTTTGGTGGACTTGCTGCTGGTTCCGCTGGCGAAATCGACTTTTTCCACCAGTGCGACACTGTAGCCGCGGGCAGCCGCGTCAAGGGCAACCCCCGCCCCAGTGATGCCGCCGCCGATCACCAGCACATCAAACTGCTCTCGCGCCAACCGTTCTACATTTGCTGTTCGTGCAGCAGCTGCTAAAGGTTCCATGACTCTTCTCCTCGTCAGTTTCATTTGCCGCGGGAGGCATCTGAGTGGTATCCGGCGTAGGGCTCTCTTCCGAAGCAAGAGCCTCGCCAAGTGGCTCACCGTGGGCCTCCCTGGTATCTTGCTTATGCGGCGCTCCATAGCCGATATGGCTATCCACAATGATTAATGTTGGGCGGTCATGCGTCGTTTGAAAGACCCGAAAAGCTCGCTCAAGCATCTCCAGGTCATTCACATCTCCCACCCGTGTCACGTTCCATCCGTAAGCGATGAAGCGCGTGGCCACATCCTCACTCAAAGCCAGACTTGTTGGGCCTTCAATGCTAATGCGGTTGTTATCGTAGATCCAGCAGAGGTTGGAGAGTTTGAGATGACCAGCCAGCGAAGCGGCCTCACTGCTGATACCTTCCATCAAGCATCCATCTCCGCCTAGCGCATAGACGTCGTAATGAAACATCTCGAAGCCAGGACGATTGAAGTGCGCAGCCAGCCAGCGTCCAGCAAGAGCCATGCCAACACTGGTTGCGACCCCCTGACCGAGCGGACCGCTGGTCACCTCGACTCCCGAGGTCCAGCGATATTCGGGATGACCTGGACATTTGCTATTGAGCTGGCGGAAGTGCTCAATGTCATCAAGCTTGACCGATAATTCACCCAGGCGTTCATATTTCGCATTCACGGCTTTGACGCCTATGAGATGAAGCATGCTATAGAGCAGCATCGAGGCATGACCAGCAGAGAGCACAAAGCGATCACGGTTCATCCAGATGGGGTTTTCAGGATCAAAGCGCAGCAGACGCTGCCAGAGACAGTAGACTAAGGGGGCCAGAGCCATGGGAGTCCCAGGGTGCCCAGAGTTGGCCGCCTGGACTGCATCCATCGAGAGTGTACGAATGGTATTGATGGAGAGCCGGTCGATAGGTGCTGCTTCTACTTGTGAACTCATCAATGTCCCCCTCTCAGGTTCTCTCGTAAATAGCCATTTTCATCCTCTTGGATGTCGGCATGACATTGTGCTTGTGTTGCAAAAATCGTGACGGAATGTTCTGAGCACTCGCCACCACCTCTACTTTATCCGATCTGTCAATGCTTTGCAACGGAGGGCTGTGTTGCAACAGGGCTTTTGGGTTTACCCGAATTGCATCTTTTTCATCTTCTACTGGAGATGCTTCATATATGAAGTTTACCATGCAATAAGTGTATTTCGGGTAAACCCAAAAGCCCTGCTGGGTGTGCCGTAGGCTTTGACTTTCTTGGCTATACCATCCGCCAGTTCCAGGTGGGAAAAACCCACACCGGAAAGAGCACGCATGGAAAGCCGTTACGCTTCAAAACCATCATCAAGCCGAGTAAAGAATCCATCAAACGTCACACCCAACAGATCGGGCAAGTGCTGAGCAAGCAACGAAACGCTCCACAAGAGCGAGTCATACGTGACCTCAATCCCATCATTCGAGGGTGGTGCCTCTACCACCGATGGGTGATCTGCACGGAGGCATTCAATACCTGCGACCATATCACCTTTCTACAACTCAAGCGATGGGGAAATACACGTCACCCGAAGAAAAGCAAGCAATGGGTGAGAGCAAAGTACTTCATTAGAATTGAGGAACGAAACCGCTTTGGAACGTACTTCAAGGATGAAGAAGGAAACCCCAAACCAATGTATGTCGTGAGTCACGTGGACACACACCATCAGGACTATGTATTGGTAAAAGGAACCTCAAGCCCATATGATGGCAACCTGCTTTACTGGGTAAAACGGCTGAAACAACATCCACTTGTGAACAACGAAAAGGCAAAGCTCCTCCAAGTACAAAAGGGACAATGCCCACGATGTGGACTCTCCTTTCGTGATGGTGATCTGCTCGAAGTCGATCATATTATCCCAACCGCTCTTGGCGGAAAGGATAATAGGGGCAACAAATGGGTCTATCACCGTCATTGCCATGATGAAAAAACCGCTGAGGATATGGCGAGGATTGCCACAGACAAAGCGGCTGGTATCAATCACAAGTGACCATACACTGAGGAGCCGTGTGAGGGGAAATGCTCATGCACGGTTCTGGATTGGCAGTGGAGGGAGCAATCCCTTCGCCGACCATACTGAAGGAACCCATCGAGCGAGAGTTATGCCAGTGAGCTCAGTTTACCCCGCCTGGATTTTCCCGCACTTGCCGGTCTGTTTCTGCCCTTGGGCATGGTCCAAACTGGGCCAAATCCACTTGACAATCTATGCATGATCTGAGCGTACACTGTCAAATTCATTTGACCTATGCCTTAGCTTCTTTTCCACGCTCTTGAGCAGCACAGCGTTGGTCGCAACTGTGATCGAACTGGCGCTCATGGCCAGTGCGCCGACTTCCGGCGCGAGCAGGATACCGAAGGGATAGAGCACACCTGCCGCGACGGGGATAGCGATCACGTTGTAGATGGCCGCCCAGAACAGGTTCTGCTTCATCTTCGTGACCGTCGCTTTGGAGAGACGGATAGCGGCCAGCACATCCAGCGGGGCGCTACGCATCAACACCGCCTCTGCCGTCTCAATGGCAACGCCGGTTCCCGCACCGATAGCGATACCCAGGTCCGCCTGTGCCAGTGCTGGCGCATCGTTCACCCCGTCGCCCACCATTGCGGTGAACAGGCCTTCGCTCTGGAGCTGCTTCACATAGTTCGCTTTGTCGGATGGGAGCACCTCAGCAAACACCCGGTCAATATCCAGCTCGCGACCTACGAACTCAGCCGTACGCTGGTTGTCTCCGGTCAGCATCGCGACCCCTATTCCCAACGCCTTGAGCTGGGCAATCGTCTCGCGAGAAGTTGCCCGCACACGATCAGCTACCGCGACCAGGCCAACCGCTTGACCGTTCATCGCCACGAGCATCGCCGTTTTCCCCTCCGCCTGCAGCGCGGCCAGTTCCTCCTGTTCAGCAGGCTGCAATTGAATATGGTTCTCTGCCAGCAGTTTCGGAGTACCGACGAACACAGTATCGCCATCAACCTGTGCCTGTACGCCTCCTCCCGCAATCGCTTGGAACTGGCTATAGGGCAACAGCGCCAGCTGGCGATCTTTTGCTCCCTCCACAATGGCGCTTGCCAGGGGGTGCTCGGAGTCGGCTTCCGCCGTTGCCGCCACTTGGAGCAGCCGTGCCTCGTCCAGTCCCGCCAGTTTGCCTGCGGCGAAAGCAACGATATTGGTCACAGCCGGTTTGCCCTCGGTCAGCGTTCCAGTCTTATCGAAAATGATGGCCTGCATGTTTGACGTTTGCTCCAGGGCGGTCGCGTTTTTGATCAGGATGCCGTTCCTGGCTCCAATGCCTGTACCAACCGCCACTGCTGTCGGTGTCGCCAAACCAAGCGCATCGGGACAGGCAATCACGACCGCTGTGACAGCGAGGGTCAGTACAAAGAGGGCCGTCTGTCCGATCCGAAGAACCAGACCAGGAAGGTCAACACGCCAGCGCTCACCGCTGCCAGGACTAACCACTCCGCTGCCCGGTCGGCCAACCGCTGAGCCGGCGCTTTGGAGTTCTGCGCTGTCTGCACCAGTTGCACAATCTCGGCGAGCGCCGTGTCACTTCCTACCTTAGTCGCGGTGATCCGGAGCGACCCGGACCCGTTCACCGTACCGCCTATCACCTCATCGCCGAGATGCTTGCTGACGGGGATGCTTTCCCCGGTCACCATGCTTTCGTCAATCGAGCTGTCACCTTCGGTCACGAGACCATCGACCGGCACTTTCTCTCCAGGACGCAACAGGAGCAGGTCGCCCACCTGCACCTGCTCGACGGGCACTGTCCGCACCAGCCCATCTGACCCGATGACGTTGGCCTGCGAGGGTGCGAGACGTAGCAAGGCATTGAGTGCATCGGAGGAACCCCTGCGGCTGCGCATCTCCATCCAATGACCAAAGAGCACGAAGGTCACGAGCATGGCTGCGGCGTCATAGCTCGTCTCTATGTGCGGAGCAAACAATGTGACAAAGACACTGAAGAAGTAGGCCACCAGCAGACTCTTCCGCGACTTTGGTGATGAAAGCCCATCAACAGAACACATGGAAAACCTTCATCTTCAGAAGCCTTGACTTCTGCTACGCGATCACAGTTGCGCAAGACTAGAAAGCGTCTCTTTTGCAGCCGGTTGAGTTTTACTGGCTTGTACAAGGCCAAAACAGAGCTCAAGGGATCGGCTCAGAAGGACTCCTTTGAGCAAATGAAGCGTGTTTAGCCTCGCCAGCTCTTAGAAGCGGTGCAAAACGCGCTGACGCAACAAGGGAAATCCGGCGCGGCCATACATCATTCTCTTGATGAGTTTGATCCTGGTCACCTGCCCTTCTGCTTGCGCGTTGTTGTGGGAATGCGTCAACCCCATGAGAACAGCGGCTTTGTCTTGTTGCAGGCCATTGGCGAAACGTTGCAGTTCCTCAATCCCTCTTTCCGCCACTGCTGTGAGCCAAGCCTCAAGGCGTTCTCCTTCCAGCTTGCAAACCATCTGTAAAAACTCCTGAACCAAGAGGTAGAGGGTCTCGGCCGTCTCACTTGCCTGACGAATGGGTGCCAGTTCCTCTCGCTCCTTTTCATCTAAATCCTTGAAATGACGGATGAAGAGTCACATGGCCTTTTTCGCCGAAAAGTGGTCGAAGCAGGAGGTTTCTGGCAGATCGCCTGGCTTTTTTTCACGCAAGGCTTCCAGATGGCGTCGCAGAGCCTGATCAGAATGGGGATATCCCAAAGCTGTGATCTCGCGCCAGAGCTGTTGAATGTTGTGACATCCCTCATCCCAACGTCGCATGACATAGGCCTCGTACGCATCAAAACGACTTCGATGCTGATGGTGGTAGTTCGTTTCCACATACTCTCCATGCGTGAGCCACCGCTGAATTGTTCGTACTCCCAGGCCGACCCGCTTGGCGATCTCTTTGGTCTTCATCCCCTGCTCGTGGAGCGCCATCACCTGTTGGTAGCGCTCATATCGCTCGGCTTGGTGCGCTGAGTAAGGTTGTCCATCAGAGGTCACAAAGGAGAGTGCAGACTCTTCTCCCGGCTTCCGGATCGACAGGCTCGGCTCTCTTCGGCTCTCTTTGCAATTCTGCACGGCAATGCACTCATGCTTTTTGGACTGCTTCTGTCAGATTTTTCACCAAATGAAAACGGTCGGCGCTCTGAGCCGCCTGGGGAGCGCCTAGACTGGCTGCACTGGCATAATCCCCTCCGCGATCACGGCTGACCAGGTCTATTTCCGGGTGGGCTTGCATCCACACTTTGGCGGTTTCTGCCTTGCGATCTGGTAAAAGGTCGATGACTCGATGACGCACTAAATCAACAAGAACGGTTCCGTAGTTTCTCCCTCGCCGGAAGGCAAAGTCCCGGCAGGACTCGATGCCGTTCTAGCCGTACGCACCGCCGTGCTCAATGACACCTACGATGTCTTCTGTGAGCAGCACTCTCATCTGGTAGCTTGACTCCCTACAACTTTTTCATACACCCGGAGCTACAGCGAGTGGGGAACTGAGGAGAGGCTGATTGACAGGAGAATGGCAGGTAGTAAGGAGTGGACTGAACAAGAGAAGAATGTGCTCAAAGCGATGTATGAACAGGGGGATCAAATCGACATTATGCAGGCGTTACCGCAGAGGACATGGAGCGGTATTATTCTACAGCAACAAACATGGGATTGAGGAGGCAAGGGCGAAAGCGGGAGGCGATAGAAGATCACACGATCACTATCGATGACCTTCGGTTATTGAATGAATGTGGACTGCCTCTCAGCGACCTCTCAGTTGGTAACTCGAACGTTTGGTCTTGACAAATGTTCTCAATGCCAGGTATACTTATTTTACATAAAATGTTGTAATTGTACGTACGCACATCTCAGTAAATCTTTTGAAATAAGAACATTCGTTCTATTCAAATACTAGAATCACAGGTGTGTCAATACATGAGCACGGTCAAAAGTGTCGCTGTTGGTGTGGAACTCACTGGGAGGGGCACGACTGTAGCTCTTGTTGACCGCCACGGGAAGGTGCGTCATCGTCTCCACGCAATGACGCTCAGGGGACGTCCTGCAATCGCAACCATAGAACCCCCTCTACGCGCCATCGATACAATGCTTTCCCATGCCCTTGCCGAAGGGTTCAAGGTGGGTGGCCTGGGAGTATGTGTTCCCGGTACCATCGATTTTGACAGGCGCCGCCCGCTGCTGTTACCCACGCTCCCTTCCTTGAATGACTTCCCCCTCTGTGATTTCCTCGAGGCCCGCTACCATTTGCCAGTGCAGTTGCGTATCGACGTCGACGCCGCGCTGCTGGGCGAGCATCGCTTTGGGGCAGGTAAAGGTGTTAATCGCCTCCTTTTCCTGACGCTCAATGCCGTGGTTGGCGTCTCCCTCGTGGTGGATGGACAGTTGGAGCGCACTGCTCAGCAGTATGTCGGGCATATAAGTCACCTGCTCGTCTCAACGAACGGACCGCGCTGTAGCTGTGGCAAACGAGGTTGCATCAATACGCTCGTCTCGGCAGACGCCATGCAAAAAATGGTGCAGCGGGCTCTGCGCCGGGGAGAGCAGACGAGCCTGACACAGCGCTTGCTGAATCGCGAATGCTTCAGCCCTCAATTACTCGCAGAAGAAGCTGTGAGGGGAGATAGTGTTTCATTGCAAGTGTATGGTGAGGTTGGCCGCTGGCTAGGAGTTGCCACTACCAGGTATATCGATCTCTTCGAGCCACACAGGCTCATCCTCGGTGGAGACGCGCTTTTCGCCGGTGACCTCTTACTCGACCACGTACGCCGCACACTCATCACCCGTCCTTCCTCCAGCGTATGCACGATGGTTGACGTTGTTCCTGCGCACCTGGGCCGCGACGCCTCGATCGTCGGTTCCGTTGTTCCCATCTTTTAAGCAACGCTATGGTATAGTTATTACACGACCATGCTCAAAGGATATGTCCACTTTATGTGGTCATGATCAAAACACTCGAAGAGAAAGCTATGTCGCTGACCGCCCTTGCATTGTTGCTTTTGGCCGCCGTGCTGCACGCGGAATGGAACCTGCTAGTCAAAAATGCGCGCGAAAAACAGGTTTTTACCTGGTGGGCTTTATGTGCAGGCGCCGTTTGTTTTTCGCCTCTCCTGCTGCTAATACGCACTTTTCCCATCCACATATGGCCGTTCATCCTCTCTAGCGCGTTAATTGAAGCCGCCTACTACATAACCCTGACAAAGGCCTACCAGCACGGGGATTTTTCTCTTGTCTATCCCATGGCGCGCGGTACCGCCCCCGCTTTTCTTGTCCTGTGGGCCGTACTCTTTCTCGGTGAGCGCCCTCGACCGGCCGGACTTGTTGGCCTGGCGCTGCTCATCCTCGGCCTTGTCATAGTCGGCGGCAAGGCCTGGTGGTCGTTAAGAAAGAAAACAAGTTTGAGCACCAGCGGCATCGTCCTGGCGCTCACTGTCGCCTGCTGTATCTCCATCTACTCCGCCATAGACGGGGCGGCAGTACATATCGTGTCTCCTCTCCCCTACACTGTCCTGGTGATCAGCCTTGCCACCGCCTTCTTCACACCGCTGGTGCTGTTACGCTATGGCCGCAGCGCCGTAGTCTCCGAGTGGAAAGCAAACTGGTTACGTATTATCATCGTCGGTATCCTCTCTTTTGCGTCGTATATGCTTGTGTTAGCATCTTATTCGATAGCGCCGGTAAGCTATGCCGGTGCCGTCCGCGAGATCAGCATCGTCTTCGCCGCCTTTATGGGCTGGCGCTGGTTACAAGAGGATCTGGGGCTGCAGCGAGTAATTGGGGCCAGCATCATTTTCGTTGGGATTCTAATTATCGCTATGGGCGGGTGATGCATTCACAGTTCTAATGCCATCTGTACGTTTTTCGCCGTCGACAGCAGCGCATTGTTATCCCTTTTTTACTTCTTCAGTTGCCATGTTCAATTGAGACCAGTATACTACCAACATGACTGTAGAAACACCCATCCCAACTATCGTTATCGACGATACAGCCATCAAACGGCGTGGAGTCTGCGAGTTTGTAGAGGAGACTTCACTCCTGCGCCTCTATGCTCAGGCAGGTGATGCTTCAGAGACGCTCCAACTTGTTGAAAAAATTAGCGAGCAGCACCCGCACAACAAAGAATTGGCGGCCTGGCTGGTCTTATCCGACCTGCGCCTGGGTAATGACAATGGGGTGGACCTGGGACGCGCGCTGCTGGAAATAGCGCCGGGTCTGCATATCGTCATCTACACGCAGGATCCCAGCTGGACCCTTGCCGCTGAAATCTTCCGTCGTGAATATACCAGGCGTGGCACCCCTCGCGCCACCAGTAAGCGCGCGGGAAAACAGCCGGGGTTACACGGCTATGCTCTCTTCAGCCACATTGAACCGGCCTACCTTAAGCAGATCGCCACCACCGTCGTGCTGCGCAACGAGACCTTCATCGATACCGAGGTCTTGCATTACCTGCTCAAGAAGCTGGGCGGACAGCGATTGACGCCGCGCCAGGAGGAATGTGCCTCGTTGATAGCGCAGGGGCTGAGCAATGATGAAATTGCCCTGCGCATGGGTTTTCTCAATGCTCGCGGAGGGCCAAACATGGAACCGCTTGAGAATCTCGTCAGTGAACTCTACAACTTCTTTGCCATCTATGGGTCGCCAGGCGATCCCGGCCGGCGCGTCTTGCTCGCCCTCGCTTACGAGGCCTATGCCGGTTTACGCCCGGCGTAACAGCATAGATTACCCACTCAAGCAGTTTGTTGATGTTCAGTTTAGCGCTGCTTCGGCACGACAATTGATTTGATATTGGCCGGATCATTCTTCGTGGCCTGTAATGCCTGCTCAGTCTCCTCTAACGCGTAGTGCCCAGTGATGACTGGTTTGAGATCAATGCGACCCGTCGCGACCAGCGCAATCGCATCCGCATACGTGTTCGCATAGCGGAACGTTCCCGTGAGGGTTATCTCGCGGTTTTGCAGGAACGACATCGGCACACTGACCTCTTCGCCCGGGTTCATACCAACCGCAACGGCCTTTCCAGCCGGGCGTAGCGAGCGAATGCCATCCATCATGGCCTTCTGGTTGCCCGAGCATTCTATGAGCACATCCGCCTCCACTCCCACACTGGCTAGAGGTGTCTGGGCTACGTTCACAGTTCGTGTTGCTCCCAGCTTGCGCGCCATCTCAAGCCTTTGTGGAAACACGTCTGTCATCGTGATCTCGGTCGATCCCAGCGCAAGGGCCACCTTCATCGCGAGCATGCCGATTGGTCCTGCCCCCGTTATAAGCACATGGTCTGCACCTCGCAGCTGTGCCTTGCGGCACCCCCATAGACCGACTGAGAGCGGCTCGATCAAAGCCCCTTCCTCGTCCGACATGGAAGCAGGCAGCGTGTACGCGAAGCTGTCGGGGACAGTCACATAGTTGGTGAAAGCCCCGTCAATGGGCGGCGTACCGAAGAAGCGGACGTTTGGACAGAGATTGTAGTGCCCTGTGCGACATTGTTGACAGGTCCCGTCCGGTATTCCTGGTTCGATCGCCACCCGTTCGCCGATTCTGCTTTTGCTTACGCCTTCTCCTACGTCCACGATGACGCCAGCCGACTCGTGGCCGAGGATGAGCGGTTGAAGGACGATATACGAGCCGATTCTTCCATGCTCGTAGTAGTGGACATCGGAGCCGCATACTCCAACAGCTTTGATCTCAATCAGCACCTCTCTGGGTCCTGGCTTGGGAACTGGCCTTTCCTCTATGCGGATGTCGTGAGGT